>Ga0316190_10000004_pt1 | contig 157618 bp, 118 predicted proteins | sample Eddworburrow2_MG_FD_204929 | JGI IMG/M metagenome (GOLD analysis project Ga0316190, IMG submission 204929) | Coastal sediment microbial communities from Maine, United States - Eddy worm burrow 2 | ecosystem: Environmental > Aquatic > Marine > Coastal > Sediment | place: USA: Maine | collected...
GTTTTGGTAATGCGGGCTATCATGTTGCTCGCTTATTGCAGGAGGATAACTACCGTATTGTTGCGCTTAGTGACTCCAAAGGTGGCATCTATTCTGAAGAAGGTTTTGATATAGAGAGTATTTGGACACAGAAGGTAAAGTCGCGGCAGGTTCAGGGTGTGTACTGTGAACAGACTGTTTGTGAGTTGGTGAATCACAAAAATATCAGCAATGATGAGTTATTAGAGTTGGATGTTGACCTGCTTATTCCAGCAGCTCTTGAAGGTGTTATCACAACAAAAAATGCACCCAATATTAAAGCAACACATATTGTTGAAGTGGCTAATGGCCCTATCTTATGTGAAGCAGAAAACATGCTGTTAGAACAAGACATAATCATTCTACCTGATGTGCTGGTAAATTCAGGTGGTGTGATTGTCAGCTATTTTGAATGGGTGCAGAATCGGTCTGGTTATGCCTGGTCATTGGAAGAGATTAGAGCACGTTTGGAAGAGATAATAGTTAAAGCATTTAATGAGGTATGGCATACCAGCATGCATGAAGAACGCAGTCTGCGCAGTGCTGCCTACACAATGGCATTACGTCGAATAGGGGATGCTGTTGCGGCACATGGTACGCGAGAATATTTTAAGAATGACCAATGATAGTATTCATATGTGCAGGTTACCTTTAAATGCTTTGTTGGCAGTGTGTGTTGTTTTGGTGTTCTCTGCCTCGCTATTACAAGCCAGTGATCTTATACCAAAACATGCAACCAACTGTGATCTCTTACAGCCGCCAACAAAATCGGGAGATAGCGTGCTGAATGGCCGCTTAATGAAGGTCTTCCCAAGAAGAAAACATATGGCAGCAAATTATACGGGCTGCCAAACACTATGGCTTGATATTCAACGGGTACACAAATTAGAGCGGATACTTGTGCTCTATTTTGAAAATGGTGAGATTAAAGTACAGCAACATATGGAAGCAGGGAGATCATTTGGCTGCCGATATCATGCGGAGTCGCTGCTACCAAATTCCCGCCATGAGTGCTCAAAAAAAACAATTGGCTCTCTTTCCAGCAGCCCAGCAGGATGTGTCAAACCCTCTCTAAGGCATGAGAAACAGAAAGCTGCAAATTGTGATGAGGTGGATTGATGGGTTTGAGAGTTGCTTTGCCCATGGCAAAGCAACTCCAATAAAAAATAGAAAGGCTGGTAGATGCGTTAAGACATGCCGCTACTACATTAACTCCGTCATTCAAATGCACCCATGGTGTAACCTGCTCCACTTGGCCTTGGGTTGCCATCATAATCATCAGCAGGAGTTAGTGGATCCATTGTATCGCCACCCAGCAATTCCAGATCAAGTATTGAGTCATGTGTAAAGGTGTAACCTTTAAGTCGGTAGTTGCCTGCTGAGGTAGGGGTGTTAGACCATGGTATTGGCATTATAAATCTTGGGTTATACGCTAGGTTGCCAACGCCGGAGTAGCCATACTGAACCACAGAGTATGACACGTCGTATCCGGGGTAGATTGGCTCTTCAACAACAGAGTCATTTTGGTTGCCCCAGAAGATGCTGTACTTGACGGTGACTGAGCCTTGTCCAAGAATGCCTGGCCAGCTATCTGCCCTATTGCCGGAAAAAGTACTGCTGATAACTGTTGCTGAGCAGTTGTCAAACACATATAGACCTCCACCCCGGCCGTATCCGTTCTGAAAGGATCCATTACCGCTCACAATACTATTGACTAGGTTAATATCGCCGTTAGTACAGTTGATACCCGCACCGCTGCTCCCTGTATTCCCTCTGATCCAGCTGCGTTCTATATGCAGATCACCAGCCATAACATGAATGCCGCCGCCTGGTGAATAACTATCAAGGTTTACGTGATTGTCTTCAATAATGCTCTCTTGAATAACAGGTGAGGCATAATAAACATACAGTCCCCGTGTTTTAGTGTTGGCTGGGTCTTCATTTGCGTTATTGAGGGTTAAGCCCTGCAGTACAGAATGATTTCCACCCAACGCTTTGACCACAGGCTCATCTGCATCGGTACCCGTAATGGTTACGCTGTCAGCACCATCACGTGATTTAAGCGTAACATCCGCTTGGCTAGAACCCAGCAGAAGGTTCTCTGGGTAGGTTCCTGGTAGCACCGTAATAATATCACCTGCTGCTGCTGCATCAACTGCTGCCTGAATGGTGCTGTGATAGTCGCCTATATTGTTACAGTTTGATTGGCATACAACCTGATCCCCATAGGGTAGGTAGATTGGGATTATCTGCTGCGAGGAGCCACCAATAAAGCCATCATTATCAAAGTATGTCACCCGGATATCGTAATGCTTGCCTTTCTCTAGTTCAGGCAGTGTGACCTCGAAAGGTGAGGGCGCGTGTGGATGGATGTCTGCTCCCCAAGTTGTCCACTGTTCAGTATCACTCAGTTTATACTCGATACTGTAATTATTATCAGCATTTAGGTCATGCAGGTATGGCATTGAAATGTTGATGATTCCATTTTGCCCGATTGTGGCTGTTGCCGTTAGCGCCAGGGTGCCATTGTTGACCAATTCAATAGAACTGAATGTCTGTGTGGTTGGCTCTCCATTTATAAAGCCATCTGCATCATTATAGGTAAGCTGCACATCATAGATGCCACCTGCATTTAAGCCGGTAATCGCTGTGCTAAATGGTGATGCCATATGTGGCTGTGGATCAGGAACCCATCTGCTCCAGATTGAACTACTGCTGGGCTTATACTCAAGTGTATAGCTGTTGCTGCCATTGGCATCATTGCTATAGGGCATTTCAATATAGAGCGAGTTGAAGCTTCGGGCTGAAGCGGCTGCCACACCTGGTGTGGTTGCGTTATAGAGCAGCGTGATGTCAGTTACCTCGACAGGGTTGACGCCATCAACCTGATCGTCCGAATAGAGCAGTTGGACCTTGTAGGTTTCGCCGGGTGTCAGGCCTGTGATGGTGGTGACATAAGGTGATGGCGCGCGTGGTACGTCAACAACATGGTTGATCCAGCTTCCGCATGCGTTTTGCAGGCAGTAGCTGATGGTGTAGCTGTTGTTCGCATCGGTATCCCCGGTGTATCCCATGCTGACTTCTATGGCGTTATCGGTATTGGGTGCGGCCACGGCGCGAGCCGTGGTGATGTGGGTTGTGTTGTCTATTGGCTTAAAGGAGACATACTTTACACATTCCCAACTGATGGCATTAAACCCGCCATATACATCGAGGTCTGTAATATTTTCATGTATGGCGACAACACGTGAGGTGCCGTTGAAGATATTGCCTTCAATGCAGGCAATGAGGCTATCGCCCGGATAGTAGACTGCGGGAATGGTATAGACACCATTGGCGGTGTAGCCAGAGCCCATTATTTTTCCGTTATGCACCAGTCGAATTATTGAGCCATCGGCAATGGGAGTGATGCCGTTGTCGGAATAGACGGTTCCTGAAACACTTTGGGTGAAGTTGATGTTGAGGCTGCTGTTGGCCGTGGCGGCTCCTATAGCCTCAGAGAAGTTGTTGGAGGCAAAAAAGCGGTAGTTGATATTTTCATCCCCCATAGCGGTCAGGAATAGGACCTTGGAGTAGATTTTACCGTCGCTGTAGTTATCGTCAGATTGGTCTGATTCAGCCATAGCGTGTTTTTCATGGGCTTCGTAGGTGCCATTGTCATTGCTGTCGACCCATAGCTGTATGGGAGAGGGCGGACGGTTTGACGGATCGGTATAGCTCACCCGAAATTCGAAGTTGGCGCTGCCCATAGCAGTATTCGGGTAGACACCGTCTGTGAGGTAGTAGGATTCGCCAGTCCAGTTGAGTGTGGCAACAGTGCTGGCGATGACGTAGCGGGAGTAGCGCTCTTTGGCTTTATCTACATTGGTGGGCTCACCTTTGGCTTCACTTTTGTTATCTGTAAAGTAGAAGCGGTAGCGGAGGCGCTCGTCACCTGCACTGTGCAAGATGACCGGCGCTGAAGTATAGGTTTCACCATTACGGTAATCGATGCCCATACCCTCTTTGGTTAGATTATGTTTCTCTGCTTCTGAATAAATATGGTCGTCGTTGGCGTCGACCCAGATTTGCGCCACCTTTGGTGCGGTATCATCGATGTCTTGATACTTCACACGGAAAATAAAATCACCGCCCGCCGCACCTTTGTTGGGGTGAACGCCATCGGTTTCAAAGTTGGTGTTGCCAACCCATGATAACTGCGGTATGCCGTTATCAACCTTGACCTGCTGGATGGCTGCCGAGGCCCCTCTGGCCAGATTGCCCTCTACTGCTGAGAAGAAACGGTAGTTCACCAAGCTATCGCCAGCATGGTAGAGCTGAGCTGTATAGCTATACCGTTCGCCATTGCTGAAGTCGCCGTCATTAAAGCTGCCTGTGCCGCCTGTGAGCTGCGTCATGGCATGCTTTTCAAACTCTTCGAAAGCGCCGTTATCATTGGCATCAATCCATACTTCCATTGGGGCAGGTGGCGTGCCTGTAGCGTGTGTATAGTCCACTCTGAATTCAAAGTTGGTGCCGCCCGTTGCTTGATCAGGGCTGACTCCATTAGTGGTAAAGCCCTCTTCCCCTGTCCAGGCCAGAACCGGTGCTGGAATAGAAGATGTGCTGATATATTCATAGGCGCCAATATCAGGGGCGCTTCGGGTGTTGCTATCCCGGTCATCTGTCAAAGCATCTGCACCTGCATTACCTATAGCAGGAGAGATGTTTTGGATGTGATAGTCGCGGTTAGCACTATCCGCAAAGTAGGGGTCAGAGTCTGAAATAAAGCCAGTGATTGTGACGTAGGATTCATTGTAGACATGAGGATGATTGTTAAAAATAGGATCGCCATCATTTTGGATGATGGTGTTAGTTATTGTTGCAGGGGCAGAGCTGGAAGCATGAATAGCATGTCCAGTAAAACTTCCCCCTGAAGCAACATTGCCCCAGATGATGCTGTTGTTAATGGTGGCAGCTGCACCAGCTGTGTGAAAGGCTCCACCGGATAAGGTAGCTGAATTATTAGCCAGGGTACTGTTATTTACCGTTGTTGGTCCCCCTGCTACGAAACTCGTAGAGTTATATATACCCCCTCCTTTATAGGCTGTGTTGTCACTCACAACACTGTTATTTAGAGTAAGCGGATCAACAACATAGATACCACCACCTTCATTGCCGGAAGTGGTGCCTGCCTGATTACCCATGATAGTGCATTTGTCGCAGCTAATAGTGGGGCGGTTGTTATATATGCCACTAAGGTAGAGGCCGCCGCCATCATTGCTTGCGCTATTATCATTTACAGTAAGGTCGGTAAATGTAAGTGTGCCAGTGCTACTGGTCATATAGATACCGCCGCCAGAGTTTACCGCTAAATTGTCTCTGAATACGGTGTTGGTAATCGTATGATCTGCCCCATGGCTAAGGTATAACCCACCACCATTAAAGGTTGATGTATTGTTATAGAGCTCTGAATCTAGCAGCTGAAATGGCGCGCTGGTTTTGTAGATTCCACTGTTATTGTTACCATGTATTTTGCTGTTCTTTACAATGAGAGCGGCTGAAGTGCCATCTTCAATACCTCTGGTGCCACCTGTTATCTGAAAACCGTCAATGGTTGATGTGCCTGTAAGAAAGTACAGTCCGATAGCATTTGCTTCAGTAGAGGTGGCCTGTAGGATTGTTGAGTCTGCACCGCAGAGCGATTTCAGCGTTGTGTTCTCATCATTGGCGTAGGACAGGTAAAGATCTTCCGTGTAGCTTCCCTCCATCACCAACACAGTATGCGCACCATCGACTGCATCAATTGCAGATTGAATAGTATTATACCAAGGGTCTACAGCACCTAACCCTTTAAGTACACCTTTGGTTGCGCCATCATTCGCATAGACAGTGAAGAGCTTGTCTGTTGTGACGGGGTCTCCAAGCGCTGCACCACCACTGCTATCAATTGCCTGAAAACGATATTTTAAGGCCCCAGAAATGGCTGGAGTTATGCCGATGGCCTCATAGAATTCACCATTGGCCCAGTTGCTGTCTGAGCCGGTTGAAACCCAACTCATTGCAATAGATTCTGCACCGCCGTCATAATTGCCATTGCCATTAAGGTCTAGCTCCAGCGTTACAGAAATTGGTGCTGCATTATCACTATCAAAATAGTGAATTTTAAATTCAGCTGAGCCAGTCTGTAGCGTGGTGTTTGGTTTTGCGCTGTCAATGCGACAATCAGCGGAGTCTGTTACCCACTGTAGTAGCGCAGGGTTATTGCTGGATGGCAATACTGAGAAACTACTCCATTGGGTTGGCTCGCCGATCGCACTATTCACGCTATCAATAGCGCTAAAGGCGTACTGCGCTGAACCAGCAGCCGTTGCTGCATAGCCGACGCTCTTCTCATAACTGTATATCATTCCAGTCAGATAGTTTCCACCAGCGACTTCACTCATCGGGTAGCTGGCATCTGCAACGCCATCGCTGTTGAGATCTTCCAATAGTAGGATAGAGCTGGGTGCTTCTGAATTGGAGTTAGAGTAAGTCACGCGAAAGACAAACTGACTACCATCACCACCGATATTGGGGTTAACCCCATCACTCTTATACCACTGTTCATTCGTCCAGCTAAGCTGTGGAGCAGCCATGACTAGGCGTAGTGTATTAATATTTGTTGCAGGGCCGGTAGCTGCACCATCTTCATCAGTGGCTGCAAAATAGTACTTAACCAATCCATCACCTATCTTGGATAGGGTTAATGTTTTGGTATAGTCGCGGCCATGACTGTAGGGCATAACCTGACCACTCGCCTCAGCCATGCTGAAGCGCTCTGTTGCCTCTTCAAACAGGTCATCATTATCAACATCCACCCAAAGATCGACGGAGATGGGCGCATCGCCATCCCAATCTTTGTACTCTACTCTGAAGGTGATATTGGCATCTGGTTCAGCAATATCAGGGCCGACACCGTCACTCTCAAACTCAGGTTGTCCGATCCAATCCAGGAAAGGCGTTTGGTCTGTCTCCTGAATGGGGGTGCGGCCTAGTTGTCTAACAGCGGCTGCATGACAGTCTCCTGCGCAATAGCCATAGCCAAAGACACCGTCATTTCCGACATATCCGAGGAATAGGAAGCCCTTGCTGGCAGAGAGTGTGAGGTTTGCCGGATTGGGTTGGGCTGTACTGGGAGGGATCAAATTCGTCCAGAGAGGGATATCCATATCGGGCGCGATTTCATCATTCCAATACCACAATCTAAGCCCCAGCTTCTGCTTTTCGCCAGCATCAGGGTCCACCTCTAGTATCTTACCGGTACGCATCATCGTTGGGTTGGTTGTCCCATGCGGGTTGTGGCAGTAGATACAGGTTGGCCTGCTGTTATACTCACCGCTCCAGTCGGCGCTGGCGAGCTCGGCTCCAAAATTGAGATGAAGGTAGTGGAGGTTTTCCCTATCCAGATGTGCTGGTGGTGGTGGATCGCCATCCTTATCAAAGAAAAAGTTTGATGTTTGAGGGCCAAGGCCTTTGTTCTCTGCATCAACAATTTTTTCGAAGTCGTGGCAGCTAAAGCAGAGCTGGTAGTCTGACTCCCTGGGTCCTGTCAGCGGGTTGTATTTTATCGGCACCGTCATGGCATATTTCAGACGGTAACTGGTCTGGTAGTCGTCAGAGTCCGTAGGGCCTAAGTTGTCAGCCTTGAAGGTGCGCTGGTTGCCATCAATGTGTGGCATTCGTGGATCGTGGCATTGGTTGCACTGCCTACCGGGGCCGGCCTTTGAACCGCCCGATGCTGGAATTGTTTCATCACTAGGAAGACCATGCCCTGTTTTGAAGAAGCCCCAGCCAGTACCATAGTTGTAAACCCCGTCCTCATCTCCGATTACCGGGGGTGCAACAACATTCATGAAGCGGTTGATGCCAACTTCGGTATCCCAGGTCGTGGTATCAATATGTGAAGAGAAGAGTTCAGCGGGATTATCCGGCTGCCCTGGGACACTCGGATAAGCCTCATGTCGCTCATCATGACACCCCGCGCACCACTTCTCTTTGCCAGGTTTCAGGGTGATGTTGTCGGCACTGTAGACACCATTGGAGCGCCAGTTATTCTTGGCACCAACGGAATCTCCCACCGTATCCACACCGTTGTAGCTCCCCTCCGGGCTGTGGCATGAGTCGCAGACATCGGTCTCATCTAACGTGAAAAGCCCATCTTCATTACGATCCGCGCCTGATTTGAAGCTCGGCATGTTGTCGATGTCATGGCAAACGTTGCAGTAGATGCCGGGGCCGCGTCGATCATCTTCTCCAGCGCTTTCTGGTGTTGTTTTACCCCAGCCAGTACCAGCGTTTATCCAGCTCTCAGTATGGGTGGAGTGGGCGGCGGTAGAGCCAAAGCCCCGTGATGGCACTTTGGATAAGCGTGCTTCGTCAGCAGGGTTGTAGGGATAGCGCCCATCCACCATGTAGTAAGTGCCTTTCTCATGGCCGTGGCACTCAACACAGAGATCAACCTTGGTGTAGCCCTTGCCGTGGCCAAAGCCGCCGATATGTTTGTGGCATTTGGCGGTGCAGGTCTCTCCAGCAGTGCCGTTGGGATCACCCGGGTCGGCATTGCGGTGCATTTGGTCTTCACCCTGGCCATCATTCCTGAAGTGACCGGTTTTGGTGTGGCAGACCTGACAGACGCCATCCAGGGTGCTGTCGCTGTCCGCATAGGAGTTGGGGCCGCTATTGTTGAAGAATTTGACGGTTTTCCATTCATTGGTGCCCGGCACTTCGAGGGTACTCTGGATGAGCTTGCCGTAGACAACGACGTACTTGTCACCTGGGCTGATCTGGTCAAGGTTGATGGCGCCATCAATGGTGAGGCTATTTGCGGTGTTGCTCAGCACTCGGTAGCTGAGGTCGCTAGCGGGCCAGCCAACCTCGTTTGTCGCATTGATGTCTGGAAAGACTACGCGTCCGGCATGTTCGTCGGTTTCCCAGCCTGCTTCATTGTCTGTCAGGGTGCTGATCATGGCGCCCGAGGTGACGTTGTCTACGGTGCCAGAGGCAAGATAGGCTTGTTCTCTAAAGGCACGAACCTGGGGCTGGGAGTGAGGCCAGTGGCAGGTTCTGCATTCGATGTTCCATTCGCCAAATTGGTTGCCGGTCTGTTGGCTGGAGTGAGGTACACGATAGGGGGCGAGCTGGGGGCCAGTGTGGCAGCTCCAGCAGAGGTTGTTGGGGTTGGTGTCATCCACACCCATTTCAGGATGGGGGGTTGAGGGTTTCAGCAGTTTGATCTGCCCGCCGTTAAGGTCATGGCAGCTGAGGCAGTTGAGGTCAGGAATAATGGGGTTGGAGGGCTCGTGTGGAAAATCCAGACCATGGGCCACGACGCTGATCAGCATCAGCGGTAACACCAGCAGGATTCTTGTGAGAGTTGTTGTTCTTTCCTTCATGGGGGGCCTTTCTTGCTGCGTTAATCCCATCTTACTAAGGTGATCAGAGTATTAAGATTTGCGCATATTACCATTTGCAGAAAGAGTGAAATTGTCCAACTCCCAGATCAAATATTCAAGCTATGCATTATATGATTTATATCATACTTCTCTTTTTCAAAGCAGCAAAACAGGTATCTAAAGAGGGCTGTTGAATAATCATATGTTTAAAATTTAAGCATACAATTCATTGTCTATTCAAAGATATAGGATTTTAATTTGTAACTAATTTTAAGTTTTTTCTGTTGTAGAGTAATTAGTTATTACTAAATAGCAATTAGTTATTAAGAAGTGAATGGCAAGAAAACACTCTGTTAGCGCTTGCTTTAGCAAGGTTTTGCATTGGCTGAAATATAGTGCTTTAAGGGGAATGCTGGTAAACGAATGAACGATGTGAATATTTTTCCTAAAGTGTGTGAATTACCATCCTGGCAGTATTAAAGGTTTTTACTGTTTGACCGATCATTGATTTGTGGAGTGGTGGAAATTGCTACGAACCGAAGTGTTTGTTCGGTTTTTTATTGGGCATTTAGTGACAATGGTTAATGGGCAAGCTTTGCCACGAATGAGATTGGATAAACTGTTGCGTTTTTGGTGATTTGATCGGTAGTGGCAGCTATTGATTGACCCCGTTGTCTTTGAGTGATTCACAGAGAGCTCTGTTGCTACAGTGCCTGTGTATATTTTGAAGAATGGGCTATGAATGCAGAGGATAATGCTTTGGATATGGCAGCAAAAGAAAAAACTTCTGTAAAGAGTGTATTCCTGGCTATATTTTTGACCTTTGTAGCTTCCTATGCCTATGCCCTCGATTTCCCGCATGTACCCTCCAATCCCATACTTCCTGATATTGGCTGTCTCAGCTGCCATGATCTGCATGGTTCAGCGGGTAGTCTGCTTAAGGCCGCAGCTCCAAACCCTGATATGGCCGGTGATGATACCGAGGCCAACAATCTCTGTTGGAGTTGTCATACCGGTCCCGGATTAGCACCTTATCGGGTGCCGCACTCGAGCGATCAAATTAGCCAGAAACACGGTGTTTGGAATATTGAGTGCAAAGATTGTCACAACCCACATAATCAACCTCAAATACAGGCCTTTGGCAGTGAAGCTTTTCTGGCTACAGGTACGCTGACATCAGTTACTCAAAGTGCCAACAGTACGCTAACCGATACCAGTGCAGCTTGGACGGTTGATGAGCATGCTGGCCGGGTTGTTTTTCCTGATGCCAGTGTTCGTGATCGCCGTGGCATGCCGATTGGTGATCTTAGCTACCGAATAGAGAGTAATACAGCGACTACCCTGACTCTGGATGGTGTTATCAACACCGCCTATATTGCAGCAGGTGACACCTACGGCATCATCTATGGAAAAATCATCCGAAATCAAATTCTGGTGCCAGGTACCAGTACTTGGAAAACAGTTAAATTTTTTGGTAAAACTGGAGCTAACTCCTTTGCTGATGATGATGCTACGTTGGATGGTGTCTGTCAGGTTTGTCATACCAAAACAGGTCATTTTAGGAATGATGGCACGGGTGCAGATCAGATGCACACCAATGCGGATAGAGGTGATCTAACAGGTACAGCAGGAGAAAACTGCACTGAAAAATGCCACCTGCATATTGGTGGTTTTGGTCATGGTAAAGGCAATACCGATGTGACGCTCTGTATTGAGTGCCATGGCCATGAAGAGGGTACCATCTATGACCCTGATGGCACCTTCCCCTACTACCCCAATGGCAGCACCTTAACCAGTCGTGGTTTTGGCTCAGTCATTCCACACACAACACATACTGAAAGTTGGCATACCGATGGAGCCAATTGGGAAACCACCAAGCCTGCGGGTGCGGGTGATGATGATCTGCGTGGCCCAGGTATCTACTGTAGCTGGTGTCATGACACCACCAATATGCCGACCTTCAGAATTGATGGAGCCTTTGCAGCTGATGATATAAATGCTGATGGTGTGGTCAGTCTGGATGAGACGAGCGTCTGTAATGATTGCCACAGTGTTGATGGCGACTACAACGGTGTTAGGTCAGTAGATGGCTCAGTGGGTGCGAAAGATAACTGGCACTCAGAAGGCATTTATGATGCTGACTACAACTTCAAGCCCGGTAAAGAGAAGTGGTGTGCAGGCTGCCACGATAAAGTTCCCTCCCATATTGTAATACCAGAGAGAGGTATTGATATCACCGCACCTAAAGTGATTGGTGATGAGACAGAAGAATTTAAATATGGCACCGGCTGGGGTTTTTATAAGACGGGCCACGGTACACCAAGCAGTACCACCCTTCCTGCCTCAGGTGGTATTAAAGCTGGGCCAGATAAGAGCTGTACCTATTGCCATCAAAGTATCAGAACACATATCGATGGTGATCATAGAACCTATGATTGCAGTGATGGTTGTGATTCTGTTGAGTATCGAAATGGCTATCGGATGCGCACATTTTCAGGAGCAGAGCCGCTGGCAATGCCGCGTGCTGTATATACCGGAATAAACCCTACAGACTTTGATCTCTGCCTACGTTCTGGTTGTCATGGAGATGCACAAGATTCATTTATAGTTTCAACTAATAAAAATAGTAATTTTCGTAGAACGACAGCTGATCCAGATGTTGATGATAACCTGCATTGGCGTCACCTTAACATTTATTTCGCGAACATTACGCGTGCTGACTGGGCGACATCAGGAGACTACAATAATCGACTGACTTGTATCGTCTGTCATAATCCACACGGCACTAAAAATCACACCATGATTCGAACGGGTGAGTTGACAGATAGAAGCTCTATTAATATCTGGTATTGGAATACGGCATATGGGTACGTAGGGATATATCCTCCGCCTAATCCTGACAATATAACCTTGGGTGCAAGTAATCAGTCAATTCTTCAGGGTAATAGTGTTAATGACTACTGTGCTAGCCATTGTCATAACAACTCTGGTGGTTATAACCTTATTGACCGCCCTCCGTTCCAGAATACAGATATGGCGCCCATTCTTACCTGGGGTGAGAAAGCAGGGTTTACGGCTGATGGTGTAGAGCCAGATGTTGCTGAAGCTGGAACTACATTTGAGTTCATAGTGAAGTATCTTGATTACGACAACGATGGGCCAGCGAGCATATTTTTGTGGGTTGATGCTGATGATGATGGCACCTATGAAGATATTGCCAGTGAAAAATATACATTAACAACTACTGAGGCTTCACCGATCTATGGTGGAGGTGTTCATTACACAACAGCAGTCACCTTGAATAAGGCGGGTGATAATGTCATCAAATATAAGTTTACTGCTACTGATGCAGATGGCACAGCAACAGGTGAGCCAACAGCCGATAGTAGTCTTAGGATTCTAAATGCCAAGCCAAGTCTTGATTGGACGCAGGAAGATGAAAGATATACCAGTGATGGTGTCCACTCTGATAATGGCGCCAATGGTGCTACTTACCAATTCCGCATCAAATACAGTGATTCAGATACGGGTGATACCTGTCCTGCCAGTGCTTCAGCTGATATTCAGGTTTGGATTGATGCTGATGATGACGGTTATGAAGCTGGTGAAAAATTTAACATGCTGCAAGTTGATGGTGATGCAGATTGTACTGATGGCAAACTCTATTATTATGATGCTGTACTAACGGCTACCGGAACACATAACTATAGATTCTATGCCTCTGATGGCAGTGATACTGCCACTGGCACACCAGTAACTACCGATAGTGCTGTCACTGTAGCAGCAGATGGCAATACAGTGCCTGTGCTCTCTTGGGCAACTGAAAGTTGCCTTATCGATGGCGTAAACCCACCCAATGGTGCAAATGGTGCTAATGGTACTTCGTTTGAATTTAAAATTAAGTACACCGATGAGGATAATCAATGCCCGACAGGTGGTGGTAGTGCAGATATCCAGGTCTGGATTGATGAAGATAAAAGTAGCACCTATAGTGCAGGTGAAAAGCATAATCTATCACCCGTTGATGGTGATGCAGATTGCACCACATCAGGTGGTGGTAAGCTCTACAATATAACCGGCCTGACGCTGGCTGCTAATCAGGATATCCCTTTTGAATTTCATGCCACTGATGGCGTAGCAGCAGATAATGCTGTGGGTACTCCAGTAACCACTGGAGGTACTGTTGATGTATATAGTGCATTAACAGTTAAAGCATCAGGTGGTGATTACACCTCAATTCAAGCAGCAATTACTGCGCTGGCTGGTAATACTACACTATTGGTTGATCCAGGCGCCTATGGCACGGTTGGCTTTTCCTATGGAGCAGATCATAACTGGACAATTATTTCGACCTGTGGCGCTGATCTAACCTCTATTGTTGGCGGTACCAGTAATGGTGTAAACACTGCGGATGGCCTTAACACGATGTTTGATGGGTTTTCATTTACAGGTAGTGTTGATGGCATATCAACGAGTGGAGGCAGCCTTACTGTTAAGAACAGTAAAATGCATGGCAACACAAGTAATGGTGCTTATCTTTCAGGTGATGCCACCTTTACAGATGTTGAAGTTTATAACAACTCAGCTACGGGTATTACTACCAATGGTGGTACCCATACCTTTACTAATCTGACGGTCCGCAATAATACGTCGACGTCGAGTGGTGCCGGTATTTACTGGCAGAACCTGACGGGCCCCGCCACACTGACCAATGTCACCATTAAAGATAACACGACAACAAGTTCTGGTGGTGGCATGAGTAACAATGGTAGTACGGTAAATGTTACAGGCTGTACCATTACAGGCAATTCCAGTGGGACATATGCAGGTGCCTGGTATGTGGGTTCTGGCACCGTTAACCTAACCAACTGTGTTGTTGCCAATAATACAGCTACAACTATTGGAGGTGGCTTTTATCCGAATAGTGGATCAGTAACCATCAATAACAGCACGTTGGCTGATAATGTCGCCAGTGGAGGCAGTGGTGGTTTGATATATAGCCAGAGTGGGTCAATCACTATTTCCAATAGCATCATTTGGGGTAATTCTGCCAGTGCGGGATATGGGCTTGCGATCTACTCCAATGGTGGATCGGCAAGCCTAACAGATGTCATTGTCCAAAATGATTGGGATGATGACTATACCGATGAGCCTTATTTTTACAGTTCAAATATAACTTTTGCATTTTCGGGTTATGCCTCAGATGAGGATCCTATCTTTATTGATGCAGCCAATAATGATTTCAAGGTTAAAGGTTACTCCAAAGCCATAAATAATGCTGGTGCAGGTGCAACAGCTACAGACCGTGATGGCATTACCCGTACAGATCCTGATCTTGGTGCTTATGAATATGTAGCAGATGGTGCAGGGGCTGAAGTACCAACTTTGGCTTGGACAGGAGAGGCAGACTTTACTGCAGATGGTGTAAACCCAGACAGTGCAATAGGTGGTAGCAACTTTGAATTTCGGGTCGACTATACAGATGCAGAAGGAGCAGCACCGGCATCAATTGAACTGTGGGTTGATGAAGATAGTGACGGCACCATAGAACCAACAGAGAAGTATGCTATGGCAGCTGTTGGTGGTGGTGGCCAATATGGTGATGGTGACTATGCAAATGGTGAACGCTACACCAAAACATTGGTTCTAACCAATCCCGGTGGTGGTGATAAGAACTATCGCATCATAGCCTCAGATGGATATGAGGAAGCTATTGGTGCGCCTGCAAATATTAATACTGTAACAGTAGGCAACAGAGTGCCTACAGTAGCCTGGCCGGGTGATACTAACTATGAATCAGATGGTGTGCATCCAGACATAGCCGACTCTGGTGATAACTTTACCTTCCGTGTCACGTATACCGATGCTGATAATACAGCGCCGATTATTTCGCAGGCTTGGATTGATGAAAATGACTCCATGTTCTATGACTCAGGTGAGTACTTTGATATGGCAGTTGAGACACCAGATGCATCTCAGTACCGTGATGGTGATTATACCAATGGTGAATACTTTACCTTTACCAAAGCCGTAGCTAAAGCGGGTGATGGTCGACTCTATTACCGCTTTGCCTTCTCAGATGGTGTTGATGATGCAACGGGTGATCCATCTTCACAAGCACTGGCAAGTGAGCGCTACTCCCGTATATTTACAGTTAATGAATTTAAGACAACAGGAGTCTCGGCAGATGCTACACCGGTCAGCGAATCAAGCGTTGATGTGGCCATGGTATACACTGGCGATGAAAATAATGATAACAGCCTAAAGGTTGAGTATGGTGTCACGCCAGCGGATACCAATGGTTGGACTACATTCTCTACGGCTACTCACCCTACAAGTCCTTATAGCCCAACCATTACAGGCTTAACGAGTGGCGAAAGCTACGATGTGAAGATGACCTTCACAGATGCAGATGGTGTGCTGGGAACGGTATCCGCCACTGATACATTTGTAATGCCGGTTTATGCCATTATCCCAGGCACGGCTACAGCGGTAGTAGCGGATGAGACATCCATTGCTGTTAGTATGCCTTACACGGGTGATGGCAACAATAACAGCACCTATACCGTTAAATATCGCGTGAATTCACCGCAAGGTGCATGGGTGGATTCTGGAACAAATCCAAAAGCAAATGCGCCAAGTCCATTCGCGCATACGATTACTGGGCTTGCATACAGTGAGACATATGATGTGCAGATGACCTACACCGATGCTGATGGTGGTGGTGCAACACAAGTGGTATCAGCGGTAGAGCTGCCTTATGTCTATACAGTTTGCCATGCTGGTTACCCAACCTGTAATGCCAATAGCATTCAGCAGGGTATTGATGCCTCAGCCTCAGGTGAAACTGTGATGGTTATTGAAGATGGCTCACCCTATGATGAAAATATTGTCTTCGATGCGGGAGATGATGGGGTAACAGTAAAATCAGATTCAGGCTTTGGCTCTATCACCATCCGGGGCGCAACTGCCGCGACAGATCTACCTGTAGTCACGTTTAATGCAGATCTTGCAACGCCTCCAGTGCTGGATGGTTTCACTATTGATAACCAAACACAGCTCTTAAATGATTCTGTTGGTGTCCGTATTGAAGGTGGTGCATCACCTATAATTAAGAACTCAATCATTGCGGGCAATACGGTTCATGCCACTAATTCTAATGAGGCAGGTGGTATCTCCATCTTCCAGGGTGGTCTAACGTTGCAAGGTAGTCTTGTGGGTTCAACTACAACAGGTGGTGGTAACAGTGGTGAGTATGGTGGTGGTATCTATGCGAAAACCACAGCGGGTGGGCCTTATACGCTGACCATCAGTAACAGTACCATTCGCTACAACACCGCAAATACAAATGGTGCGGGTCTGCATGCTGATATAACAACTTCATTCAATGGCACGATAGACATTGATGATTCAGTCTTTGCCAATAACTCAACAGCGAATAGTGGTGTTGGTCTCTACCTCACGGGGGCAAACTTGACCGGTGTTGATATTGCGAACAGCACGATTAACAATAACTCAACCTCAAACGGTAATGGTGGTGGTATATACGGTAGAGTACCATTGACTGTTACGGGCACAACGATCACAGCAAATGATTTGCCAACAAGCAGGTCTGGTGGTGGTATCTATTTAACGAGTGCAGCGGCATCATTGACGATGAGCAATAGCCTGGTAACCAATCACACTATAGGTAGCTCTGGTGGCGGTATCTATCTGTCAGGCTCAACGGCCACTACGCCAATGGATATTAGTAACAGTACTATCAGTGGTAACATTGTGACTGGTAATGGTGGTGGCATATATCTGGGTTATAGTGGTAATACTTCTAAATTGACGAATGTTGAGATTAGCAGCAACTCAACATCCAACTCTTATGGTGGCGCTATGTATGTCACTACTTCGCCACTGACTATTACAAACAGCACGCTCTCAAGTAATACATCCAAGTATTTTGGTGGAGGTTTATATCTGACGGGTGCTGCCACCGTTGTTGATATGACGGATAGCTTTATTAATAGCAATGTCGTTACTAGTTCAGAAGGTGGCGGCGCCTATATGGCTGGCGAGACAACGCTGAATATAACGGATAGCACCATTGCTGGAAACTCAGTCAGTTCAAATGGTGGTGGCATTAGAAACTATGGTGGAACGCTCACTATGGTCCGATCCTACCTGAAGGGTAATTCGGCTTTGAGTGCTGGTGGTGGGCTCTATATGAATAACAACACGCTTATACCCTCAACGGGAACAGCCACGCTGACTAATACCATTATCTCGGGTAACTCAACAGGTGATCAGTCTTATGAACATGGTGGTGGTATCTACAGCCTGGCTACACTTAATATTCGTAGTTGTACCATTGCAGGCAACTATGCACGTGGATACGGCGGTGGTTTATACGGTAATGGCGGCACGATTGATGTAGAGAACAGCATTATCTGGAGTAACGTAGCAGGTGGTGGATCCGGCTCTAACTACGCTTATGCTAGTCTTTACCCACCTACTATTACGGTGAACTACTCCAACATTGGAGGTTGGGTTGGTGGTGGTACTGGCAATATTGATGCTGATCCACTCTATATCACGCCTGATCTTGCAGCCCTTGCAACACCAAAAGAGACCGGTGATTATCGACTGCAGAGTGCATCTCCCTCTGTAGATGTTGGTGACGGCAGCTTTCTCCCTGTTGATGATATTGAGGGTGAAGCCAGGCCTTATGATGGTGATGGTGATAGCACTGCAACCACAGATATGGGTGCAGATGAGATGACCATAGGGAACCAGGCACCAACGCTGGATTGGGAAGGTAGTGCTAACTATGTCAGTGATGGCGTAGACCCAGAAAGTGCATCCAGTGGCAGCGGCTTTACCTTCAAGGTCAAGTACACTGATCTGGATAACCATGTGCCAGGTACAATCTATGTCTGGGTAGATGCAGATGATAGCGGCACCTTTGAAGATCCAGCTGAGCGAACTGCTTTGACGGTAGTAGGTGGCGAGGATGGCAACTATGCAAATGGCGAACTCTATGAGACTTCACCTGCATTGACGCTGACCACTATTGGCAATCTCGATTACTACTTTGCAGCATCAGATGGTTGGTTGGATGCCACGGGTGCGCCAGCTTCAATTAGAACGGTGCAGGTAAGCAATACCGTACCGGTCACACCAACCAATAGTACGCCAGCTGGCAGTGCAACTAATATTGCAGTTAGCCCAGCACTTACAGGTTCAGCCTTCAATGACACGGATCCTGGCTCCAGCCATCTCGCCAGTCATTGGCAGGTAGCCAGTGATTCAGGCTTCACTACTATTGTTGATGATTCTGGCACAGTGGGCGATTTGGTTAGCCATACCGTTGCTGCTGTTCTGAATACCTCAACCAACTATTACTGGCGTGTGCGTTACCAGGATAACTTGAGTGCTTGGTCAAGCTATTCTACGGGTACTGTATTTACAACCACTACGCTACCAAATACACCAAGTAATAGCACGCCTGCAGATACGGCTACCGGTGTCAGCATTACCCCAACACTGACAGGATCAGCTTTCTCTGACCCCAATAGTGATGGTCATCAGAACAGTCAATGGCAGGTGGATGATAATGCTGACTTTAGTTCCATCACCTATGACTCTGGTACGGTGAGTGATCTGCTGAGTCATACTGTCGGCTCAGCTTTGGGTGAGGGTGTTGTCTACAATTGGCGTGTTCGTTATCAGGATGATAAAGGCGCCTGGTCAAGCTACTCAAGTGGCACCTCGTTCACCACTAACAGGATGCCAAATGTGCCAACCAACAGTACGCCTGCGGATACGGCTACTGGTATCAGTATCACCCCAACATTAACTGGGAATACCTACTCTGATCCGGACAGTGATGCCCATGCAGGTAGCCAGTTCCAGGTGGATGATAATTCTGATTTCAGCTCCATTACTTATGACTCCAATGAGCTGGGTGCTGTAGAGAGCCATGTGGTTGCAACACCACTGGCAGGTCTTACCACCTACTACTGGCGCGTGCGTTACAAAGATAATAATGGTGGCTGGTCGAGCTATTCAAGTGGCACCTGGTTTACCACTACGGATAATCCGCCGGATACACCAACCAATAGTACGCCAGCTAATGCAGCGACTGGTATTGATGTAACGGCAACGCTCACGAGTTCGGCTTTCTCTGATCCAGATCAGGGTGCTAGTCATGCAGCTAGCCAGTGGCAGATAGATGATAACGCTGATTTCAGCTCTATCACCTATGATTCAGCTGAGGTGGTAGATCTTGTGAGCCATACGATTACAACACCGTTGGCAGGCCTCACAACCTACTACTGGCGTGTGCGCTACAAGGATGATAATGCGGTTTGGTCTAGCTACTCTACCGGCACATCGTTTACTACAGATGTAGCGCCAACTATTGTTTGTAGTACTGAGATAGCGCCAAATAATACAGTTAATGGCGCGATTGGTGCGGCTGCAGATGGTGCTATCTTACAGGTTTGTGCTGGCACCTATAATGAATACATCACTGTTGGCTCTGCTACTAATGGCAAGACCATTACAGTGAGATCTGCAAGTGGTGTGGATTCTACCTTCCTGAAAGGTAGTGGTGGTAGCACTCCTGTTATCTACTTTAATGGTGGTGATGGCACAGCAAACATTACCTTTGATGGATTTACCATTGATCAGACCAACACTGGTAATAATATGAGAGGTGTGTATATCAATGATGGCTCTACACCAACATTCGAGAACTCCAAGATCCAAGGCAATACGGCAGGCAGCTCTTATGGGGCTGGTATCTATATAACCAAGGGTGGTATCACTATCCAGGATACCCTTATTGGTGGGTCAGGGCTTGGGAATACAGGCAGTGCTGGTGCAGGTATATATGCTCAGACACTATTAGGCTCTGGCCCCTATGCCATTACCATTAGTAATAGTACTGTAAGTTATAACAGTAGTACTTCTAATGGTGGCGCTATCTACATTATAGGCGGCACCAATTACTATAATGGGACGGCGAATATTACCAATTCATCTATCTCATATAACACCAGTAATGCCAACTATGCGGGTGGTATCTATAATGCGGCAGCAGATTTGACCATTACAAACACGAACATTGACTACAACGTACTTAACCAGAGCTATGGTGTTGGTGCAGGGCTCTATCTAAATGGTGCTGCGACAACTGATATCACAGGTGGAACAATCAGCAACAACACGTCAGGAGGTGGTGGTGCTGGTATCTATATGGGGGGTGCTACTACTGTGCTGAACCTTACACAAACTAAGGTGCAGGGTAATAGTGCAGGTAGTGGTAACGGTGGTGGTATTTCAATAAATAATGCTGGTGCAACGGCTACTATTATCAATAGCTTGATAACGGGTAATACCATTTCGGGTGACTGGAGATATGGTGGTGGCATTTACAATGGCAGCTCTACACTAAACCTCTATTTTTCTACCATTGCAGGTAACCATGTATTCCGAACAGGTGGTGGGTTGCAAGCTTCTGGCATTGAGACCATAAGAAATAGCATCATCTCTGGTAATACTGCTGACAATGGTGTGAATGATCTTAATGGGTCAGGTGACACGGTTGAATATACCACCATCTCAACTACGCATGCTGGTACGGGCAACCTCACCAGTGATCCATTCTTTGTTGATTTGGCCTCAGGGACTGCCACCTTGGGTAGCCCAACAGCAGGTGGTGATTTCCGTCTCTGTAATGCTAATGGCCAGCCTGTTGGCTGTGCGCTGGCTTCAGAGAGTGTTGATACAGGCATCAATGATGATGTTAATTTGCCTGCAGATGGTAAAGATATTGCTGGCAACCCACACTACTACGATGTCAGTGGTTCCCGTCATGCGCTTGATGATGGTGTTAATGATTATGATCGAGGGGCTTACGAGCACAATCCATAATCATTATTATGGTCTCTCCTTGTTCCCACAACATTCTGTGGGAACAAGGCTTCCCCTAAATAATGTATGAGCTACTGCGCTTTGTGTATTGACTTTCTGGCTGGAAATTTTAGATAAGCTCAGATAGCGTTGGACTTTAATCAGTTAGCCAGTTAGATCGCCACTCGATGGGTAAAAAATCTCGTAATAAAAAAATAAAACCTGCAATCAGCTTTAGATCTTCTTGAAGTAAAGTCAACTGGCTCCAATGCCTTTTGGCCAAATATGGTTGTCTGCCTTCTTCTTGTGGCCAGCATGCTGGCTGTTTACGGGCAGGTGATCAATCACGACTTCCTCAACTTTGATGATGGCCAGTATGTTACCGAGAATGCTGAGGTTCAACCTGACCTGACACTGCATGGCCTGTAGTGGGCTTTCACTACAGCGTACACCACCAACTGGCATCCGTTGATTTGCTTGTTTTGCATGTGCTGGGCTCTGAATGATGATTCCCCTCTCTGAGTGTTGGATCTAGGAGGAGAGTAGATTTTTTGTGAATTTAAGTACTGCAACACTAAAGAGTATTGGTATGTGTCCGATAACTTGATATATACCTAAATATATGTCTGGTAATTTGGCTGAAAAGTGAAGGTGCAGAGAGCTAGTGTGCGCCTGATTGTTTTTAGACTATTAAATGATCCAATTGAGTGGGTTATTGGTTTTTTAGGCGTGAATATTGATTATTCAATTTGTATAAGAAGGAGTATCCCTAAACCTAAACAATTTGACGCAGCCGAGGGTGAAAAAAACAACAACAGTGCGCCTCTATCGAATGACAGTGGTGTTCAATTTATAAGTATGGTGTTTACAAGCAATTGCTAATACAGAGAAATTACTCGGAAATATAGAGTAAAAGAGCATTTTGTAGATGGATTGCTGGCCTTATAACTAATGCGGATGCGGTGTTGTATATGGCAAAAAGAATATTAACGACCATTAAAGGTTCGTTATTTTCGGCATTTTTGGCTTTTATGGCCGGGGATTTGCTTGCCCTCGATTTCCCGCATGTACCCTCCAATGCCATACTTCCTGACATCAGCTGTCTAAGCTGCCATGATCTGCATGGCTCAGCGGGTACTTTGCTTAAGGCCGCAGCCCCCAATCCTGATATGGCCGGTGATGATACCGAGGCCAATAATCTCTGTTGGAGTTGTCATACCGGTCCCGGATTAGCACCTTATCGGGTGCCGCATTCGAGTGACCAAATCAGTGATCAGTACGGCACTTGGAATATTGAGTGCAAAGATTGCCACAACCCACATAATCAACCTCAAATACAGACCTTTGGCACTGAAGCTTTTCTGGCTACAGGTACGCTGACATCAGTGACTCAAAGTGCTAACAGTACGCTAACGGATACCAGTGCTGCTTGGACGGTTGATGAACATGCTGGTCGGGTTGTTTTTCCTGATGCCAGTGTTCGTGATCGCCGTGGCATACCGATTGGTGATCTTAGCTACCGAATAGAGAGTAATACAGCGACTACCCTGACTCTGGATGGTGTTATCAACACCGCCTATATTGCAGCAGGTGATACCTATGGCATTGTCTACGGCAAGATCATCCGTAGTGAAATTCAAGCCCCCGCAGACAGCAGCTGGAAGCAGGTCAAATTCTTTGGGGCAACCGGAGCCAACTCCTTTGCTGATGATGATGCTACGTTGGATGGTGTCTGTCAGGTCTGTCATACAAAGACGGGGCATTTTAAGAATGATGGCACGGGTGCAGATCAGATGCACACCAATGCAGACAGGGGTGATATAACAGGCACGGCAGGAGAGAAATGCACTGAGAAATGCCACCTGCACATTGGTGGTTTTGGTCATGGTAAAGGCAATACCGATGTAACACTCTGTATTGAGTGCCATGGGCATGAAGAGGGCACCATCTATGATCCTGATGGTACCTATCCCTACTTTCCCAATGGCAGCACCCTAACCAGCCGCGGCTTTGGCTCGGTTATTCCACATACCACACATACTGAAAGTTGGCATACCAATGGTGCAGATTGGGAGACCACCAAACCTGCAGGTGCAGGTGATGATGATCTGCGTGGCCCAGGTATCTACTGTAGCTGGTGTCATGACACCACCAATATGCCGACCTTCAGAATTGATGGAGCCTTTGCAGCTGATGATATAAATGCTGATGGTGTGGTCAGTCTGGATGAGACGAGCGTCTGTAATGATTGCCACAGTGTCGATGGTGACTACAACGGTGTTAGGTCAGTAGATGGCTCAGTGGGTGCGAAAGATAACTGGCACTCAGAAGGCATTTATGATGCTGACTATAACTTCAAACCGGGTAAAGAGAAGTGGTGTGCAGGCTGCCACGATAAAGTCCCCTCCCATATTGTTATACCCGAGAGAGGCATTGATATCACCGCACCCAAGGTGATCGGTGATGAGGAAGAGGAGTTTACCTACGGCAAAGGCTGGGGTTTTTATAAGACCGGCCATGGTACGCCTAGTAGCACAACCCTCCCTGCCACGGGTGGCATAAAAGCCGGGCCGGACAAGAGTTGTACCTATTGTCATCAAAGTATCAAAACGCATATAGATGGTGATCACCGTACCTTTGATTGCAGTGATGGCTGTGATTCGGATGAGTATGGCAATAGTTATCGGATGCGCTTTTTTGCTGGTTCGCCGCCGATGGCGATGCCGCGTACCGGGACAATCAGCCCACCGCAGACCACTGATTTTCTGCTCTGCCTGCGATCTGGTTGCCATGGTGATGTAGTTACGGCCTTTACCGATCCTGATCCGTCACCGCGTACTACAAACTTTTATGATGCTCAGTGGGCTACACCGAATCTGCACTACGTCCATCTCGTCAGGAATCAGAACTACATCAGTGGTGATTGGTCTGGTGATTGGAACAGCAGGATAACCTGCATCCTCTGCCACAATCCCCATGGCACCAAGAACCACAGCATGATTCGTACTGGTGAGCTGGTGGGCAACGCGCCGATCAGGATCTGGTTCTATAACTCCTCATTTGGTGACTTGCCATGGAATATGACCGCACCCAATCCAGAAAATGTAACCCTGGGTGCCAGTGATCGATCAATATTGAAGAGCGATAGTGTCAATGACTACTGCGCTGGACACTGTCATGGTTCAAATTGGCGGAATGTTGAGCGTAGTCCGTTTCAGGTGACAGGTAAGACGCCTATGCTCAACTGGGCCGGTGTGACGGGCTTTGAGCAGCATGGTGTACACCCGGATGCTGCGGTAGCGGGCACCCTATTCAAGTTTATGGTGCAGTATCGGGACTATGACAATGATCTGCCAACCTCTATCTATGTATGGGTGGATGTAAATGACAACGGAAGCTACGAAGATCCTGCTGAAAAGTATGCGCTGACCGCAGAGTTGGTTAGTCCTGCGCCTGTGGCAGGCACCCCTTACTCCACCACTGTGACCTTGAATAAGGCCGGTGATAATCTCATTAAATACACATTCAGTGCTGCGGATGTAGATGGTGCGGCAACGGGTGTAGCAACGGGTGACAGTACCCTGCAAATCCAGAATGTGGTGCCAACCCTGGATTGGACAGCGGAGACTGAGAGCTACACCAGTGATGGTGTCCACTCTGACAATGGCGCTAATGGTGGCACCTACCAATTCCGTATTAAATACAGCGATCTGGATGGCGATACCTGCCCTGCCAGCGCTTCAGCCAATATCCAGGTCTGGATTGATGTCAATGATAATGGCTATGAAGCAGGTGAAAAATTTAACATGCTTGAAGTTGATGGCGATGCAGATTGCACCGATGGCAAGCTCTATTACTACGATGCTGTTCTCTCTGCCACTGGATCACACAACTATAGATTCTATGCCTCTGATGGTAGTGATGATGCAGTAGGTTCACCTGTAACTATAGACAGTGCAGTAACAGTGGCGGCTGATGGCAATACAGTACCAGTACTTGGCTGGCACAGTGAGAGCTGTCTTATCGACGGTGCCCAGCCACCTCGGGGTGCAGCTTCCTCCACCTTTAAATTCAAAGTTAAATATACCGATGAAGATAATCAGTGCGCGACAGGTGGTGGTGCCGGTGATATTCAGGTTTGGATTGATGAGAATAAAGACAGCACCTACGATGCCGGTGAAAAACATAATCTATCCCCAGTAGATGGGGATGCTGATTGCACCACAGCGGGTGGTGGCAAGCTCTACCACACCAGTCCTGATCTATCGCTGGCAATCAATCAAGACATCCCATTTGAATTCCATGCGACTGATGGTATTGCAGCAGATAATGCGATTGGTGAGCCAGTATCCACCGGTGGATTAGTGGATGCCTATGATGCTGTGACGATCAAGTTTTCCGGTGGTGGTGACTATAACGGTGTTACAGGTATCCAGGATGCCGTCACTGTATATAACGGCAATGTAACCTATATGGTCTATGAGGGCACCTATAACAATGCCAGCTTAAATACCAGTGATGATAATACAGTTATGCTGTCTGCTTGTGGAGCAGACCTAACCATCATAGATGCAAATCCGGATACAGCAGATGGTATAGCGCTTTCAAGCACCTCCAATGTCACGATTGATGGTTTTTCGATGACGGGTGGAGATGAGGGCATATACATCAACACTGGGGATATCACCCTCAGAGGCAGTAAGATTTATGGTAACAGTGGAATTGGCATCCAGGTGAGCAATGCTGCTGGCTATTTGAGATTGGTTGATGGTTCGGAGATCTATAATAATCAAGCTAGCGGTATATCTTTCAATGGTGCAGGGAATGTCAGCACTATTACCAATACAATCATTAGGAATAACACCGCGGTCAGTGGTGGCGGCATCTTTTCTCAGAATGTTGCAGCGGCCAATTCTACCATCCTGACCAGCGTCACTATTAAGGATAATTCAGCCACAGCTCACGGCGGCGGTATCTATTCCAATACCGGGGCGATGACCATTACCGATAGTACGATTATCAATAACATTGCAGTAGGTTCTGGTGGTGGCTGGAATATCACCAATGTTGGAAGTCCATCTTCTATAAGCAATACGGTAATAGCTGATAATACGGCTGGTGCTGCCGGTGGTGGAATCAACAATAATGGGAGCAACCTGACTTTTAACAACTCAACCTTGGTGGATAATGTGGCCAATGGCGGGAATGGTGGTTTCCTTGCTAATACTAATGGCACCATTGCTATATCCAATAGCATCCTCTGGAATAATCAAATAACAAGCAACACTTACAATGGACACGTAATCTACTCCAATGGCGGGGCAGCCAGCATCACAGATGCCATCATGCAAAATGATGGGGATGGGGATTTTTCAGATGGTCCATATCTATACAGTACAAACATAGTCTTTGCGGCCACAGGGTATGCATCGGGTAATGACCCTGCCTTTGTTGATGCGGCTGCCAGTGATTACCGCGTTAAGTATTACTCTGATGCAATCAATAATGCAGGTGCTGGTGCTACAGCAACTGATAGGGATGGCAATACCCGTACGGTTCCAGATCTTGGTGCCTATGAATATATGGATACGGGCGTAGGTGGTGGTGTGCCAACCTTGACCTGGACAGGTGAAACCGACTTTGCTGCGGATGGTGTTAACCCAGATAGTGCGGTGGGTGGCAGCAGCTTTGAGTTTAGAGTGGATTACACCGATGCTGAAGGTAAAGCGCCAAGCCCTATCGAGCTGTGGATTGATGAAGACGGTGATACGCTCTTCGATGCCAATGAAAAATATGCCATGGCGGCCGTAGGTGGTGGTGGTCAGTATGGTGATAGCGATTATACCAATGGTGAACGCTATACCAAATCACTGACCCTGGTTAATCCGGGTGGCGGCATGCTGAGTTACCGTATTGCCGCCTCAGATGGTAGTCAGATGGCCAGCGGCTTACCTGCCGATCTGAATACAGTTGAGGTGCTTAACCGTGTGCCAACAGTAGCCTGGCCGGGTGATACCAATTATGAATCTGATGGTGTGGATCCTGATGCGGCTGACTCAGGTGATACCTTTACCTTCCGCATTATGTATACCGATGCAGACAATACGGCACCGGTTATCTCACAAGTCTGGATTGATGAAAATGACTCTAGTTTCTACGACGCAGGTGAGTATTACGATATGGCTGCTGAGTCGGGTGCGGGTCAGTATCGTGATGGTGACTATAGCAATGGTGAGTATTTTACTTTTGATCGGGCCATAGCCAAGGCGGGTGATGGCCGTCTCAATTACCGCTTTGCCTTCTCAGATGGTGTGGATGATGCTACCGGTGATCCGGCTTCTCAACAGCTGGCCAAAGAGCGTTACTCACGTTATTTCACAGTTAATGAATATAAGACAACGGTTGTTTCTGCAGATGCTTCTGCGGCCAGTGATACCAGTATTGGTATTGCGATGGCCTACACCGGTGATGAGAACAATGACAACAGCCTCAAGGTTGAGTACGGCGTAACGCCTGCGGATACTAATGGGTGGACTACCTACTCTACGGCAGGTCATCCTGCAAGCCCCTATAGTCCATCATCCATTTCTGGCTTAACCAGCGGTGTTAGTTACGATGTGAAGATGACCTTTACCGATGCTGATGGCGTGCTGGGCAGTTCAGTAACAATCGATACGTTTGTACTGCCTATCTATGCCACTACGGCAGGCACAGCAACGGCGGTTGTTGCTGATGAGACTTCCATCACCTTCAGCATGCCTTACAGTAACGATGGCAACAACAACAACACCTACACGGTTGACTACAAACTTAGCTCCGAGCCTACGGTCTGGACTAACTGGGTTACCGATGCTGCGCATGCTGCAAGCCCCTATAGCGACACCATTACCGGCCTGACCTATAGCCAGAGCTATGATATCCGCATGACCTACACGGATGCCGATGGCGGTGGTGATACCCAGACAGTGTCCAATGTTACCTTGCCGGTTGTTTTAACAGTCTGTCCATCTGGCTGTGATTACACCAGCATCCAGGCGGCGATTGATGCGTCTGCTACGGGTAATTCAGTGCTCGTTAAGGCGTCGGGTTCCCCCTATAGCGAAAACATTGTCTTTGACGTGCTGGATGATGGCGTGATTGTGAAAACAGATGGTGGCACAGTAATTATCCAGGGTGCGACTTCGTCGACCAACCTGCCGGTGGTCAAGTTTATCGATGCGGTCAGCCCCGCACCGATACTGGATGGCTTCACCATCGACAATCAGACGCACAACCTTGACCAGTCGGGTGGTCTCCTTGTCCAAGGCGGCGCCAACCCCACGATCAAGAACTGTGTGATTGCGGGTAATCTGGAACTCGGTACCGATGGTGATAGCCGGAGTGGTGGTGTCACTATTACCCAGGGTGGTGCGACCATTGAGAACTGTCTCATCGGTTCTGCTACCCCTGGTAGTGGTAACCATGGTCGTTATGGTGGTGGTATCTTTGCTACGACCACTGCGGGTGGCCCCTATAACCTGACCATCACCAATAGCACCATTAGGTACAATTCTGCCTATTCTGGTGGCGGTGGTGCCTATTTCACCAGCTTTAATGGTGCTATTAACGTCACTGATTCGATTCTGGATGAAAACAGTATCTCTAACAGTGGTGCTGGCGGTGGTATCTACCTAATTGGAACCGGTGCTACGGTCGATCTTACCAACTCATCCATCAGCAACAATACGAGTAACCTCACGGGTGGTGCGGGCATCTATAGTCAGTCGCCGCTGTCGATCTCTGGTTCGACTATTGACGGCAACGTAATAGCCGGTAATAGGGGCGGTGGTATCTATCTGACTGGTGCCAATGCAGCCTTGACCATGACGGGTGGCACGGTAAGCAACCATAGCGGAAACCAGTACGGTGCCGGTATCTATATGACGGGCTCCACGGCCGCGGAACCGCTGACGATTACCAATACGACGATCAGTGGCAATACGGTTACTGGAATTGGTGGCGGCATCTATCTGGATACCCTCAGCAATCCGGCGATTTTTACTAACGTGACGGTGAGCAATAACAGTGCGGCTAGTTGGACGGGTGGTCTCCATAGTACTGGTGCGCCGCTAACGCTTAGCAGCAGCACCATTACTGCAAATTCTGCAGTACAGTGGGCCGGTGGACTATATGTCGGTGCAGCAACCGCGAATGTTACGGATGACAGTATCATCAGCAGCAACTATGCCCGGGGTGGGGGTGGTGCTTACGTAACCAGTGGTGCTACGCTCAATGTGACTGACAGTACCATTGCCAGCAATACCACCTTTAATAGCAGTGGTGGTGGTATCACCAACAACGCGTCAACGGTGAACCTGACCCGATCCTACCTGAAGGGTAACTGGGCAGCGGCGAATGGCGGTGGCCTAAGTAATGCCGGTGCGGGTGGATCGGCGACCCTGACCAGCACCATTGTCTCAGGCAACGTGGGGGGTATTCATACCTACGATATGGGTGGTGGTATCTATAATGATGGGAGTGCTGTGCTCAATCTCTACAGCAACACCATTGCGGGCAACTACGCTACAAGGCGAGGTGGAGGTCTCTATGCGGCTCCTACTGCCCCGGCTACGATTGAGAATACCATTATCTATGGTAATACCTCTGGCTTGACCTGGCCTAATCTGGAGAGTTCGCTGACCTCGGCAGAGGTTACCTACTCTGATATCGGTGGTTGGACCGGCGGTGGTGCCACCAACCCAACACCGGTGGATCCAATCTATATCTCAGTTGATCAGGCAACACTCGGTACACCAACGGCGGGTGGTGATTACAGGCTGCAGAACAGCTCCACGCTGATTGATATCGGTGGTGGCTCTAATGTCCCAGCATATGATATCGAGGATGAACTCCGACCCTATGATGGTGATGCTGATACCACAGCAACACCAGATATTGGTGCAGATGAGATGACCACCGGCAACCAGGCCCCAACAATGGATTGGCTGGGCAGTGGTAACTATGCAACGGATGGTGTTGATCCGGATAGCGCCTCAAGTGGCAGTAGCTTTACCTTCAAGGTTGAGTACACAGACCTGGATAATCATCCGCCAAATGTGATCTATCTCTGGCTGGATGCCGATGATAGCGGTACCTTTGAAGATCCAGCTGAGCGAACTACTTTGACGGTAGCCGGTGGTGAGGATGGCAACTATGCAAATGGTGAGATCTATGAAACCTCACCTGCATTGACGCTAACCACCGTTGGTAATCTTGATTACTACTTTGAGGCATCTGATGGCTGGTTTGCTGCTACCGGTTCGCCTGCGTCGATCAGAACTGTGCAGGTGAGCAATACGGTACCGGATACACCGACTAACAGCACGCCTGCGGATGTGGCAACCAATATTGCACTCAGCCCAACGCTTACGGGCTCTGCGTTCAATGATCCTGATCCAGGCTCCAGCCATTTGAATAGCCAGTGGCAGGTGGATGATAACTCTGACTTTAGCTCCATCACCTATGATTCCGGGGTGGAGACTGATTTAGAGAGCCATGTTGTTGGTACGCCGCTAACTGCTGCTACCACCTACTACTGGCGTGTACGCTACCGTGATAATCTGAGTGCTTGGTCTGCAGCCTATTCAGCTGGCACCTCGTTCACCACGACGACGGTACCGAATACGCCAACCAACAGCACACCAGCTGATGTGGCAACGGGCGTAAGTCCTACTCCAACGCTGATAGCTTCGGCCTTCTCTGATCCGAATGGCGACAGCCATCAGGCTAGCCGCTGGCAGGTGGATAATGATGCTGGCTTTAGCTCTATCACCTATGATTCTGGTTCAGTTGGTGATCTGGCCAGCCATACAGTAGGCTCAGTGCTGAGCGAAGGTGCTGTCTACTACTGGCGTGTCAGCTATCAGGATGACAAGGGTGCCTGGTCCAGCTATTCCAGTGGTACTTCGTTTACCACCAACCAGATGCCAAATACGGCAACCAACAGCACGCCGGTTGATGCGGCTCCGGGTGTCGTTACGACACCAACCCTGACGGCTTCAGCTTTCAGTGATCCGAATGGTGGTGATACCCATGCGGCCAGCCAGTGGCAGGTGGATGATAATGCTGACTTCAGCTCCATCACCTATGATTCGGGTGAGGTCGGTGATCTGACCAGCCATACCCTGGGTTCATCCTTGGCGGGTGTTACTGAGTTCTTCTGGCGTGTCCGTTATCAGGACAATAATGGTGGTTGGTCTAGCTACTCTACCAATACATCGTTTACCACCCAGGCCAATCCGCCAAATACGCCGATCAATGCCACACCAGTGGATACGGCAACCGGTGTTGAAGTAACGCCTACATTGACGGGCTCGACCTTTGATGATCCAGATCCAGGTGATACTCATCAGGCCAGCCAGTGGCAGGTGGATGATAATGCTGACTTTAGCTCCATCACCTATGATTCCGGTGCAGTGAGTGATCTGGAGAGCCATATTGTTGTAACGCCGCTGCTTGGCAGTACGACCTACTACTGGCGTGTACGTTATCAGGATGTTGCTGCTAGTGCTTGGTCAAGCTACTCGGCGGGTACCTCGTTTACCACGGGTGTGGCACCTCTCTATGTATGCAACACCGAGGGAGCGCCTAATGATCAGATCCAGACGACCATTGCCGATGCTGGAACCACGAGCGGTGACAAGATCATCGTCTGTGCGGGCACCTATGCTGAGAAGGTCGACTTCCTCGGTAAGAACATTACCCTGAAGTCGGTCAGCGGTGCTGGCGTGACCACCATTACAGGTAACAATACCAATGCCGCAGCGGTCAACTTCACCAACAGTGAGACCACAAGCGCGGTGCTGGATGGCTTCACCATTGATAATGTCTACCACGGTGGTGGTGCATCTCGCGGTATCTACATCGTTGGCGCAACGCCGACGATCAAGAACTCCATCATTGAGGATATCGTGACCACAACCACTGTGACTGGTGCCGGTGTCTATATCAATGGTGGCGGTGCCACTATTAGCGATACCCAGATCAGGAACAATACGACGAAGTCCGGTGGCGGCATTTGGGCTGGAGGGGCTATTAACCTGTTGATTAGCAACAGTACGATTAGCAGCAATAGTGGTACTGGCTCTGGTGCCGGCATGCTTCTAAACGGCATCAGTGGGACCGTGGAGATAACTAACTCCTCAATCAGTAACAATACTGCGGCGTCTTATGGCAGCGGCATCTATCTTACCGCAGCCGATGGCAATGCCGTGGCGTTTACGCTGACTGATAGCACAGTGGATAACAACTCTCTGCTCACTCTTGACGGTGGCGGTCTCTATATTGATGGCACGGGTACTACCACTTCTCAACATATTACTGCCACGATTACCGGTGGCTCCATTAGCAATAATATCTCCAGAAATGGAGGCGCAATGAGGGTTCTTACGGGTGTCGGTTTGACCATAGATGGAACTACTATCAACGGCAATGTTGCAGATGCAGCTGGGGGTGGTCTCTATGTTGGCGGTGTCTATACCACACTTGATATGTCCAACTGTACGGTTGCAGGTAATGATGCCGATACCTATGGTGGTGGTATGTATGTGACTGCCAATCCAGCAACTATCACGAATTGCATGATTACTGGCAATCATAACTACGATCCGGCCATTGGCTATAGTGATGGCGGTGGCCTCATGTACAACAATACTACTGGCGGTACCCTCTATCTCTATAACAGTACGGTGACAGGTAACTACACCAATCGTTATGGCGGCGGTGTGCGCTTATGGAATGGCAGTATCGTCATAGGGAATAGCATCGTTTGGGGCAATAATTCGGGTGGTACTGGCACCAACATCTATGGCGCCCCAACTGTGACCTATTCCAACATTGGCCCGAGTCAGAACACCTATGCCGGCAGTAACGGCAATATCGATTCAAATCCGGTTATGGTGGATATGCAGCAGGCAGTGCAGGGTTCCCCAGCAGCACCGGGTGACTACCGACTCTGTAATGGTCTTGCTGATCCGGTTGGTTGTGCGAGTCCTGCAGTTTCACCCAGCATTGATACGGGTACCTATGATGCTGGCTGGACACCATCGGTCGACTTTGAAGGTGGAGCGCGACCATTTGATGTAGGTGGCATAGATGATGGCGTCAATGACTACGATATGGGTGCCGATGAATATGGCGTTCCATAAGGTTTGATCAAGATGACGGGCTCAGCTTTGAGCTTGCTGGAAAGAGAGGGCTACCCTGAATGCGGTAGCCCTTATCTATTGAGTCATATGCTGACTGGTAATCTTTGACAAACTCAGATAGCGTTGAATATTTACTAACTGGTTAATCTGATTTCCGCCCGATGGGTAAAAAATCCCGTAATAAAAAAAACAGGCAGCAGGGACAAGAGGCAATGCCTGATCTGCCACAATTAAATAGGGGTGCTCTTTATTGTTCAACCCTTGCTGCCTGCCTGCTGTTGATTGTCTGCACACTGGCCGTTTACTGGCAGGTCATTAATCATGGTTTCCTTAACTTTGATGATGGCCAATATGTCACAGAGAATGCTGAGGTTCAGTCTGGTCTGACACTGCATGGCCTGCAGTGGGCTTTTACTACAACATACACCACCAACTGGCATCCACTGACCTGGCTTTCGCACATGCTGGATGCGGAGCTGTACGGTACGAACCCCGCAGGCCATCATGTCTCGGGATTACTGTTTCATCTGCTCAATACTTTGTTGCTTTTTCTATTGCTGAAGCGTTTAACAGGTGCCCATTGGCGGAGTGCTTGTGTAGCTATGCTATTTGCTATCCATCCACTGCATGTGGAGTCGGTGGCTTGGGTGTCAGAACGCAAGGATGTGCTAAGTACCTTCTTTTGGATGTTGACGATTTGGTTCTATGCTGATTTTGTAGAGACCAAAAAGAAGGGTAAATATCTTTTGGCATTGCTGGTATTTACCTTGGGTTTGCTGTCAAAGCCAATGCTGGTAACGCTGCCTTTTGTGTTGCTGCTATTGGATTACTGGCCGCTCAATCGAATAGCTTTTGAGGATGCAAAACAACGCATCTCTGAGCTCCAGATTACAATCAAGCAGTTGGTTGTAGAAAAGCTGCCCTTCTTTGTGTTGGCAATAATATCGGCCTTAATCACTGTATCGGTCGGTGATGTGCAGACGGTACAGGATTTCACTATTTGGGGGCGTATTGGAAATGCGCTGGCCTCCTATGTTGCATATCTTTCGGATATGTTCTGGCCGCACCCCCTGATTATCTTTCGCCCCCATCCCGGGGAGCTGCCTTTTTGGCAGCCTCTGTTGGCGCTGTTGCTAATTGCAGCTATTACGTTGTTTGTAATTTGGCAGGGTAAGCGACATCGTTTTCTACCCGTTGGGTGGTTTATCTACTTGGGAGTGCTGGTGCCGGTTATTGGTCTGATCCAGGTGGGTATCCAGGCAAGGGCTGATCGTTATACCTATGTGCCGCTGATTGGTATTGCCATCATTGTAGTGTGGGGTATCGCCTACCTATCCAGAAATTGGAAAAGCCGACAGAGGCCATTGATGGCAGCTGGTGCAATAGTGACTGTGCTGCTGATGGCCTGTACCTATAGACAGGTTGGCTATATGAAAAATAGCATGACGGTATTTGAGCATGCGGTAGAGTATGCGCCGAATGCCCATTATGCCCATAATAACCTGGCGCTGGCCTATAAAAATGCTGGGGAATTTGATCAGGCAATTGAGCACTTCAGTGAGGCTATCAGAATCAAGCCGGATAAGTATGAGGCCTATAACAATCGGGGTGTGGCCTATTTTGGAAAAAAAGAGTATGACAAAGCGGTAGCAGATTACCAAGTGGTGTTGAGTCAGTTTTCAGATCATGTTGAGGCGCGGAATAACCTGGGTAACATTTTTCAGATACAAGGAAAATTGGATCAGGCCATTATGCACTATCAGCAGGCGCTAACTGTTATTCCTAACCACCCAGAGGTGAATAACAACATAGGTAGCGCCTATTTTTCAAAGCGTGATTTTGCAAAGGCGATTGAGTACTTTAGTCGAGCAGTGAACTCGAATCCCTTCTACCTGGCAGCGCGTACCAATCTGGCGCGGGTCTATGGTGAAATGGGGAATATTGAGACGGCAATCAAACACTTTCAGCTGGCACTGGAGTTGGAACCAAATGCCCCAGAAACACATGATTGGCTGGGCATCTCGTATGCTTTTCTCGGGCAGAAAGAGAAGGCCATTTATCACTATAAAATGGCTTTAAGTATTAACCCCAATATGCAGGCCACGCAGCAGCGGTTGCAGCAGTTGGCTCAATAATCCTACTGCATCTTATCTGTTTTTTGTTCCAGTTGTTTGGTATGCATAATGCGAATTTTATTTTGAATAGAGTTAAGGGTGACTGACCAGGGGCCATATTTGCGGAGCTCTGGCCGCATGGTTTTTATGGTCTCTTTCGCCTCTTTTCGGCTGGGGTAGTTGCCGTACAAAATGCCATATAAAAATGAGTCGCCCTTTGGAAAGCGGTATATATAGACTTTGCCTTCCATATTGTGTTGACGCAGAAACCTTTCTACAGAGATTTGCTGTTTAGCAGAAAACAGGTTGATGCCGAAATTATTGGATGGCATAGCTAGAACTTTAACTTCACTCAACTCTGGATCTAGTGTCCAGGTTGAATCTATTTTATCACCATTTACCCTGTGAATTTGCATGAGCTGAGTGCGAGCGGCATCATCACCTTGATTGGCTGCAACGAGTAACCAAGCCATTCCAAGGCGCTTGCTGGCTTTGGTTGCATAGTTAAAATACATTAGTGTTCCGAGATTGGTTTGGGCATTCGAGTTGCCCTGTTCGGCGGCCTGTTGCCACCAAAATCCTGCCTTGGCTAGATCTATATCAATCCCTCTTCCATGCAGGTAAGCATTACCAAGGTTGAATTGAGCAAAAGAGAGACCTTGATTGGCTGCTTTTTGAAACCACTCTGTTGAGCTGGCTTTATTTACAGTTACGCCCTGCCCATTTAGATAAAGCACGCCTAAACCAAACTGTGACCAGGCATCCCCTTGCTGAGCGGCTTTTGAAAAAATTGCAAAAGCTTCTGCGTGATTCCCTTCGCCTGATACTTCTTTGCCTTTCTGGTATGCAGGGCTTGTGGCGTGGCTTTGAAGTGCTATTAAAATCAGAAAAATTGCTATTAATATACGCATGATTCATTCTTAATTTTATTTTGCTATTAATCTTTTCTTACATGCTTGGTTAATAATGTGTCCAGATTATTTGCAAAAGCTTGCCTGTCGCTTTGGCTTAATGTGGGCGGCCCGCCTGTGTGTATTCCACTGGAGCGTAGGGTGTCCATAAAGTCTCTCATATTCAAACGCGCTCTAATATTATCAGCTGAATAGAGTTCGCCACGAGGGTTAAGGGCGTGACCGTCTTTTTCAATTACTTCTGCTGCCAATGGTATGTCGCTTGTGATGACAAGATCACCTGCTTTAACTCTTTTTACTATTTCGTTATCTGCCACATCAAACCCGGCTGATACTTGAATGAATTTAATATAGCGAGATCGGGGTATGCGTACCGGCTGGTTGGCGACAAGTGTAACTTGTGCACCAGTGCGTTCTGCTGCCTTAAATAAGATCTCTTTGATCACTGTAGGACATGCGTCAGCATCTACCCATATATTCATATTCTATCACTGCTGTTGAATCTGTTGTTTTATTTAGGGTTATTGTCTCACGTCAATAGACTACCTGTCTGGAGGTATTTGATGTGAGGGGTTATTTGTAATCAAGTTTGAGTTTATTTTAGCAAAACATCGTTTTATTCGGCTGTGCGAGTATAGCCTATACTTGTAGGCCACCATTGGCGAATGATAAATAAGCACTAAAAAACAGGTATTTATAAAGAACTAAGTGACCTGATAAATATGCGGGACTATCAGGGCACAGCAGCGAAGCATTAAGTATAAATTTCAAAGGAGAGTGTCGTGAATATGATTTTCAAGCCCAGCCTAATATTCTTTGTTGGCGTTACAGTGTTGACCGCAACCGCTATGTCACATGCCTATACCAGTGAAGAGGCCATCAAAGACTCAAGCTATGATAAAAATGTGTCGCAAGAGATGCGAAAGCTTATCTCCAAGGAGCAGTATAAAACGATTATTAAAAAGCTAGCTCCACTGAAAGCCCCTGTAACAGGCAAACAACTCTTAGGGAGGGCTGATATTTTCAAAGTGGCAGCCTCTCCCTGTGGCCCCTCTCTTCACTACCTTGCTTTGCAGTATGTCACTGATAAAGCCACTCAGAAGGCGTTGGATAGCGTTAATAGAGGGATGCAGCCCTTGCCGATAGATTATGCAATGGAGAACCCATGGGCAGGGCATTCAAGTACTGCTGGACTTGTACGGCAGATAATTAATGATTTTACAGAATGGTGCGTCTTTCTTCCTGAGATCAGCGGCAATCAGGATAACGGGTTGAAGTACATCCAACACTTTGCATGGTTTTACTATAGGAATCAGGCTGGCAAAGATTTTGTTCAGGGCCGTGACCCAAATAACCTGGGTGTTCGTCTTCTTACTGGTCTCAAATTCACCCGCGACTTTAGTGGTCAGAGAGGTAAGTTTATGGATAGTGAAGCCTCCACTCAATATGTCTCGCAATGGGCAAACGATCCTAGAATTGAGATTGAAGATTATATTTCACCTAAAGGGGGGCAGTATCAATCATGGAATGAATTTTTTGCCCGTCAAATTAAAATAGACGAAAAGAATAAAACCATCCCTAGCCGCCCTGTAACCATGCCTTTAAGCGAATATCCAGAGCGGGATTATATTGTTGTTTCACCAACTGATTGCATTATGAATCCGCTTGTACAGGTGCTACAGAAAAAGGGTACAGAGGTAAGGCAGTATATTGCCAATCCACTTGAAGAGGATATGGTGCTGGATGTTAAAAATATCCCTATTGGCTTGATGGATCTCTTGGGTCATGTACCTAAAAAATTAAAAGATAAGTTTGTGGGTGGTACTGGCCTTGCGTGCGTTCTTATGCCCAATACTTATCATCACTTCCACTCCCCGGTGAACGGTGAAATTCTTCATGCCGAGATTGTAAAGACCGGGACCTATGGGTATCCAGACTTTACAAATTGGGCACCCAAGGATGGTAATGTAGGGCGCCCAGGTACGGATTTTAGCCAGTTTCAACAGTTTCAGCGTGGCGTTGTCATTATTAAAGTGACATACAAAAATCTGGAGCATAAAGAGGTAACAGGATATGTTGCATCAATCCCAGTAGGGCTGGATACCATCGGCTCAGTGGTGCTGGATAAAGATGTTCAAGTGGGCAAAAAGGTGAAGCGGGGCTACACCCGGCTGGGTAACTTCTACTATGGTGGCTCTTTGAATATTCTTCTCTTCTCAGAAGGGCTGGCCAGTGGTGTTGTTCAAACACGATTAGGTACGCAAATCACGCTTTTTAATATAGGTAAGACGCCAGATTGATAGCAGTGATGGTGGCAGCTACGTTAGCTTGCAATCTTAATCACACAGGATAAAAAGATAAGGAGTACCCGTAAAATTCATTTTACAAATAGAATGTAATTTACGGGTGCTTCCTGGCTGTGCTTTTTAAATAAGGTTATTTGCAATGGCGATTGATATTTTTTCTCAGGTTTGAAATAGTTGTTGCGCGCTCTTCTTCAGAGAAGTAGCGTCGTTCACCGCTGGGTAAATTTTCGTAGAGTCTTGAACGTTCGTACCGGCTGAGCGCATCGCGTGCGTCGGCACATTTTTGCGCCAATTCTTTTGCCTCTTCTTTCTGTTTCTTTCTCTCAGCCTTTTTCTTCTCTCGTTCCTGTTGGTACATATTGAGCAACTGTTGCTGGGTTACCTTTGGCTGTGTTGAGCTAGATGTTGGGCCGGATGATTTGGGGTATTTTTTAAGCTTGATCTGTTCGGCTTGGCTTGAAGTGGGGCGGTCGCCAAAATGTACATTGCCTTGTTCATCAGTCCATTTATACACCCCAGCATTAGCTGTAGCTGCTGCAGTTATGATGAATATGAGAAGCAGTCTGATATTAGGCATAGCTATTTTCCGTTAATAGCACAAATTATTACCTCCCATTATAGGGGCTAACACATAGCTTGTGTGTGGTTTGCTTTTAGAGGCCAGCAGAAAATGTGATGGGGGTGTTCAATGCCTGCACTCCCAGTGCCTAGTATGCAATAGAGCTGGAAGGCAGGCGAGAGGTGCAAACTAGAGCGCTTCAGATCCGGTTTCACCCGTGCGGATACGCAGTACTTGGTTTAGGTCATAAACAAAGATTTTACCGTCACCAATCTTGCCTGTTCTGGCTGCATTGCTGATGGCTTCGATCACTTGGTCTACCTGGTCGTCGTCGACAGCGGCTTCGATTTTGATTTTGGGCAAAAAATCTACTACATATTCAGCCCCCCGGTAGAGTTCAGTGTGTCCTTTTTGCCTGCCAAAGCCTTTTACTTCAACCACTGTTATTCCTGTCACCCCAACCTCTGAAAGTGCTTCTCTTACATCGTCCAGTTTGAAGGGTTTGATAATGGATGAAACTAGTTTCATGGTTTGGCTCTCCGGATTGTTGAGTAACTAATAAAGGTGGTTGTGATGTTGGTTGTTAGTTGTGCAGCATGATGTGTGCCATTTTGTATATTGCTGTTGGATAAGAAAAAAAGAGTTTTAGATGATGACTTGAGTGGTGATTTTGCATGGTTTTGGGGCAAGGCTGGGCGTGGGTGCACAATAGTTGTGCGCGGAAAGAGCTGTAGCTGATGATAAAAAGCGGATGTCAAAGACATCCGCTTGCTGTGATAGGAATGCAGGTAAACCAACAGGGCCTAATAAAAATCTTAGAATGATTTTGAGATGGTGAATATACCCCGACCATCACAGATATTGCTTCCACATTCACTGTCACTCAGGTCAGTATCGGTATAGGCCAGTTCAAAGCCAAACCCTTTGAATTCAGTAGATAGAGCCACTTTCCAGTCGTTGTAATCTTCTGATCCTGCATCGAGATCATAATGTGCTGCATGCAGGCTAAGGTTGAGGTTTTTCGGTAGTGCGATATCAGCCCCGGCTTCGTAATAGGTGGCGTCATCAGATTCAGCAAAATTGTCATCGGTGTGTGAGACTTTGATGCTGAAAATGCTATATCCAAATCCAATGTAAACTTCTTCAAAGTTGTTTACGCTCTCGCTGGGATAGTCGTAGTGTATGATGCCTACGTCATAACTTATCCCATTGAACTCATTAGTAAAACCACCGTAGAGATCAATTTCTATGTGTGAGTCATCACCCGCACCAAATTCAACATTAGAGGCCCATGTGCCGGCATATAACCCACTGCTGTGTGCATAATCGAAGCCGCCCTGTATTGCGGGATCATTGTCGGTTTGTGAGATACCACGCCAGACATAGTCTGTTGTGATTGCGATATTGGCGCTGAGTTGATGTGCTTCAGGAGCCTCTTCGGCGGTGACATTCGTGCTGCTGATGGCTGCCAGTATGCTGCATGCTATGGCTGTTTTTTGTAGCTTCATTTTTGAGTTGCTCCTTACTAATGGACGGGTCGGTTGTGGGTAGTAGATCTTTAATACTTAATCCATTAGCAGGGGATCAGCAGGTTTTGTGCCAAATAATCTGTGTGGCCCTGAACCACTTGCAGCTCATCAGGTATTGCTGATATTGTTCGCGCATGATTGACTCCAAAATATTAGATGACCTCGCTCAGCGCTTGGCAAAAACCGTACCTACAGGCCTTCAGGTTTTGCAGGATGATTTGAAACATAACCTTCGGGCTGGACTTGAGGCGGGCCTTTCCCACCTTGATTTAGTGACTCGTGAGGAATTTGATGTGCAGGCTGGCGTCCTTTCACGTACGCGTGAAAAGCTTGAAGCATTAGAGAAATTGGTGGCCGAGCTGGAACAGCAGAAGGCTGATAAAACAGCCTAGTAGGATAATCTGCACCAGGGAGGGGTTGTATGTCACTTGCGGTGCTTTACAGTCGCGCCCGCGAAGGTATTAATGCTCCATTGGTTGATGTTGAAGTGCATCTGGCCAATGGGCTGCCTGCGCTCGCTATAGTCGGGCTTCCCGAAAAAGCAGTGCAGGAGAGTAAAGACCGAGTGCGCGGCGCGCTGGTCAATTCCCGGTTCGAGTTTCCTGCTCGCCGGATCACTATCAACCTGGCTCCAGCTGATCTCCCAAAAGAGGGTGGACGTTTTGATCTGCCCATTGCACTGGGTGTGTTGGCAGCCTCCGGTCAGATTCCTAATGAAACACTCAGCCAATACGAGTTTATTGGTGAATTGGCACTCTCTGGTGAATTGCGGCCTGTAAAAGGTGTGCTGCCGGTTGCATTGGCTGCCCGTGATGCTGGCCGAGCGTTGGTGGTGCCGCAAGAGGGTGCTGCCGAGGCTGCGCTTGTGAGTGGTCTTGATATCTATCCGGTAAAGCATTTACTGGAGATCTGCGAACACCTGACTCAAGGTGGTCGAGTTTCACGCTATACCAGCTTACCAAAAAATAGAAATGCTGACTCTGGGTTGGATCTGTCTGATGTGCGTGGGCAACCCCATGCCAAACGGGCACTGGAAATTGCAGCAGCAGGAAATCATAGTCTCCTGATGATTGGCCCTCCTGGTACGGGCAAGTCAATGTTGGCCAGTCGTCTGCCAGGTATTCTTCCCTCGATGACGGAGGCAGAGGCACTGGAGACAGCGGCTGTACTTTCAGTCAGTGACCAGGGATTTAATGCAGAGCGCTGGTCTTGTCGACCATTCCGGCAGCCTCACCATACGGCATCGGGTGTTGCGCTGGTGGGTGGTGGCAGTAACCCCCGGCCCGGTGAGATCTCGCTGGCCCATAATGGTGTGCTGTTTCTGGATGAGCTGCCAGAGTTTGACCGGCGGGTGTTGGAGGTATTGAGGGAGCCATTGGAGTCGGGACACATCACTATCTCACGAGCAGCCAGGCAGGCGGAGTTTCCAGCTCGATTTCAGTTGATTGCTGCGATGAATCCATGTCCTTGTGGCTATCTAGGAGACAGCTCCCGTGATTGCCGATGCAGTGCAGATAAGGTTGCCCGTTACCGTGATCGTATTTCAGGGCCGCTGATGGATCGCATTGATATGCACATAGAGGTTCCCCGGTTGCCCACAGAGCTACTACATCGACCTACGGATGAATTTGTGGAGGGGAGTGCCAGTGTTCGTGAGCGGGTTGAGGCTGCGCGAAATCATCAGTTGCAGCGCACTGGTCATAAAAATAGCGCCATTGGTCGCCCAAATAGTGCGTTGAGTAGCCGTGAAGTGGAGAATATATGTGTTTTAGATGATGCGGCGAGCACTTTGCTGCACCGGGCAATGGAACAATTGAGGCTTTCAGCTCGTGCATACCATCGTATCTTAAAGGTAGCGCGCACTATTGCAGATTTGGACGGCCAAAGTGGAATTCAAACGGCCCATGTCAGTGAGGCTATTGGATATCGCCGTTTGGATCGGCAGGAATAAGAGTTGTCAAAATTTTTTACAGTTATAGTAAGTGCTAAAAAATGAGAGTAAACCCAGTATAACCATATGTATTTACAGGAAATACGTCAAAGTAATGCAGGCAATATCCCTAAAGCATTGCGGGGTATTGCGTTAATAGTGTCAGTAAAATTTACAGTTTTCCAGAGTTTAGTTCCTTATTGCTCTGCAAGTGACTGTTATTAATAATAAATATTATAAGGCACAATAATTGCTTTAGTTAAGCGCATAAATTGCTGGTCAATTAAAAATAACCCCGATTCAATGGGAAGGCAGAAGGTTTTATGAAAAAAACAATTGTTGGAATAGCGGCCGGGTTTGGCTTGTTGTCTGCAGTGGGTGTATCTCAAGCGGTAGAGGTGTTGGATCCGGTAGACCCTACAGCTGATGCACGGCAGTTTTTTATAGCAGGCAGCGTCGCTCAAGGAGATGAGTACTGGGTTGATACAGAGTATGACGTTGATTATGGATATACTCTTGATAGACCGCTCAATTTTTATTCTGGAGGTGCTACTCCTTATAGCGATTTCAATGAGTTTGCTTCTGTCTCTATTGCGTTAAATGCTGATCCATCCGACCCACTGGGTTCATTGAGTGGTGTTGGAAGTAGTACTTTTGATCTGTTTCTATGGGATTCAGTTGTAGACGATTGGAGTGCAGATGCTCTTGCTACATTGACTGGGGACGGGGTGCAGGCTAGCTATTCTTTCACTTATGATTCTGCTACAGATACCTATTCTAATCCTGGTGTGGAAGCATTCAAAATAGTGATGACTGGCTGGGATTCAAGTTTAGATCCAGCTGCGCTTGTAACTGGACTCTCTTTTGCCATGGATGATGAGGATACAATATTCTTTCAAAACCCTGATACTAGAGCTGATGCTATTGCTGGTCCTGGTCCTGGTCCTGGTACGGTTCCTGGTACGGGTACGGTTCCCGAGCCAGCAACCCTGCTTTTGATGGGGGCTGGTTTGCTGGGTATGGGGTGGCGTAGTAAACAAAGCGCAAAGTAGATCCCTTTACTAGAGTCGTAAAAAATGCCCATCCGGCAGTGCCGGATGGGCATTTTTTGTATTGGGACTAATTTTTATTTAGCCTGTTTAAAAATGCGATAACCTTATTCTGAGTGCCACCAGTATCATCATATAAAATGCCATGATGTTTACTGGGTATCATCAGTAAATCCTTGTCTTCACTGCTTATATTGTCGTAGATAATCTGTGCGCTCCTGGGGTCTACTACGGCGTCCTCATCGCTTTGTATTAAGTATGTAGGACAATGAATATTTTTCAGGTTTGATCTTACTGCGCTGGCCATTTGACCAAGTTCGAATAGACCATGCACAGGCATCGAATAGTAGTTGATATCTGGGTGCTCAGATTCATTAGGGCGGAAGGGCATGACGCCTTCGTATGAAGAGAACCATTTAACCAGTTTGTTAGCACCATGAACGACGGGTACAACATAGGACATATTCTTGCTGCGAAATTTGATTGGAACCCCAAGTGCAGCGATACCTGCCAGGCAATCTGGTTGGGCTGAGGCAAGCTGTAACCCCAGCGCTCCTCCAGTAGAAAAACCTACAATGCATACCTTTTCAGTCAGTCCACTCATTACTTGGTAGGCGTGTTCCACGGATGCAAGCCAGTCTTCCCAGGGGTGCTTTCTAAGATCCCATGGTGAAGTGCCATGTCCTTTTAGGCGTGGCCCAATAGTAGGATATCCAAGTGCAGCCAGGCGTTCACCAAACCCTCTAACCTCAGCTGGTGATGCTAGAAAGCCATGTACGACAACAACGCCAAGTTGCTTATGATTGCCAGGTAAAAATAAAAATGGTTCGCCAGACTGGGTTGCTGTCTCTTTATCGTTCAGCTCCTGATGCCTGGGTTTACTGAAATATGCTTTGTCCCAATTATAGGAGGTGGTTGCATCATCAAAGTGGAGCAGGGCCAGCTTTTTGTCTGTCAGTTTGTCTGCCTTACCGATGGCCTCTTTTATGATGGAAGTGACGCAGTGGAGAGGGGCAACTTCATTGGCATAAACTTCGACGAGGTTCTCTGTCCTGATGTCATCAAATTTGTGTTCTTCGCATAGCTTGGGTAGAAAATAATATCGATGATTTTCTTGCTCAATGAGTCCTAAAGATGATGAGGTTTTTATAAATTGATCCAATCCTTTGCATTCGCCTTTCACCAGACTGCCATAGGCTTCTGGATTTTGTAGGCTGCGATGCAGGATGAGGTCAGTTTCTTTCTGTGCAAGCTTGACTGCCAGATAGAGCATGCGGTGGAGGCTGTCATAATTGATGCTGGTTTGTCCGCGATCCAGCAGTTCGTAGATTATTTTAGATGCGAGGTGGCTGAGATTAACTGTGATTTGTGAATACATGACATGCATGTACTCATCTCTTAGTGTGAGTGCTTTATGGCGAATCCGTGTGGCTCGCAGCCCTCCAATCAGTCGCTTGTTTTTAGTGGGTTCTAAAATATCGTCAATGCTGTCAAAGTGAAATACAGCTTTTTCAATAAGTTTATGATCAAGCCATCCCCAGAACTGGTCGGTATAGATAGGGTCACCTAAGTGAATATCCATATCTGTATGTTTGAACAGAATGTTGCCTTCAATTAGGAGCTCTTCAGATAGGCGTCGGCTAATGCCCCTGTTGAACAGTTCAACGCCTCGGCGCAATAGATTGTCGCCAACGCGCATGGGGTAAAAGGTTATGTTGGCAGGCACTATAGTGCTGGGGCGTAGAGCAGCTGTGATCAGTGACTCAACATTATCCATTTTTAATTCAGCAGCCCATCGCTCTAATTTTGCATGATCCCCCTGCTTTTGAGCATGTAAAATAGCTTTTTTGTGGATATCTAATGTGAGTGACAGTAAAGCAGCTCCAGTGTGGTGCTTGCGCCTTTCCAAGGCAATACGTGAATAGATGCTGTAGCCACCTTTTTGATCTACAACCCGACGGTCTTTGACCATGCCACCTTCAGGAAAGATGATGATTTTGCGCCCGCGCAGAATTTCGCCGACAAGATAAGGAATCAGGCGAGGGTAATCATGGGGTACTGCGCCTACACCGAGTAAATAGTTGGAAAATACGTCGTCGCCGGTAAAAAATTCACTGGAGGCCACAGACCTGCAGTAGGCTTCTGTCTCTTTGTAGATCAGGGATTGTGGGATGAAGGTTTCAAAGCGTGCAAAATGATTGAATAGAAAAATCTCACCTTCAGCCAACTGCCCTTCATCATGATGCATCCTAATGTTGATGCTGAGCATTTTTTCCAGAATAGAAAAGAGTCTAACTGACCAGCTATAGGCCGAGCTGTTAATCTCTGTTTCTGGTTTGTAATCCATGGTGGCTTGCTTATATCCCGAATTGTCGTGGTTATCAGTAATACTATGCTTAAATCAAAAATGGTCAAAGAAAAATACAGTAATTTACATGCTTATTACTAATAGCGGCAATATAGGAGTGCGACTGTAGTATTTGTCTGTGACTGCTCGTTATTTTGCTGTATAGATTTGCAGATAAGGGTTGTTAATCTGATGATGGTTATAACTCGATCCGATGTGTAGATAAAACCCAAGCACTGTATTCAAATGGTTTTTTCGATATTGATATGGTGACTGGTGGGTGGCTCCTAACCGCAATGTCTGCGCTTTTAAGGTAAACTCTGCGCCATGTTGAAATTTACTAATCTCTCCCTGCGCCGTGGAACCAAGCTTCTATTTGAGGATGCATCTTTTACTGTCCACCCTGGGCAAAAAGTGGGTATTACAGGGGCAAATGGCACAGGTAAATCTAGTCTGTTTTCTCTGGTGCGTGATGAACTGCATGCGGATACCGGTGATTTTAGGGTGCCGCAGAAATGGGTGATTGCCCATGTGGCACAAGAAACACCCGCTGTGGATCGACATGCCATTGAGTATGTGATGGATGGAGATGTAGAGCTGCGCATGACACAAGCTCAGCTGGCCACGGCGGAGCAATTGGGTGACGGCCATAAGGTGGCAGAGCTGCATGCTCACCTCGAGGCTATTGGTGGCTACAACGTGCGTAGTCGAGCAGCTCGTTTGATGCGCGGCCTTGGGTTTCAGTCAAATCAGGAAGAGTTGCCTGTGCAGCAGTTCTCTGGAGGATGGCGCATGCGCCTGAATTTGGCGCAGGCTTTGATGTGCCGTTCAGATCTGCTGCTACTGGATGAGCCAACCAACCACCTGGATTTGGATGCAGTTATCTGGCTGGAGACGTGGTTGTGCCGTTACCCAGGCACACTGTTGTTGATCTCACATGATCGGGATTTCCTTGATGCAGTCGTAACGCAGATTGCCGATATTGAGCAGCATGGTGTGCAGCTTTATACCGGCAACTATTCTGATTTTGAAGTTATCCGTGCAGAGCGATTGGCAAACCAACAGGCCAGCTATGAAAAACAGCAGCGTGAGGTTGCACACCTGCATAGCTATATAGATCGCTTTCGGGCCAAGGCCACAAAAGCCCGACAGGCGCAGAGTCGCATCAAGGCGTTAGAGCGGATGGAACAGATCGCTCCCGCCCATGTGGACTCTCCATTTCACTTTGATTTTAAGCCACCAGAGAAAACCCCAAATCCTCTGTTACGACTGGAAGATGCCGGGGTAGGTTATGGCCAAACAGAGCTCCTTGCGGGTATCAATTTAGGGCTACGGCCGGGTGATCGAATTGGTTTGTTGGGGCCTAATGGCGCTGGAAAGTCCACCCTGATTAAACTGCTTTCTGGTGAACTGTCGCCTCTGGCGGGTAACCGTTTTCCTGCAGCTGAGTTAAAAATAGGCTATTTTGCGCAGCATCAGCTGGAGCAGCTTCATCCGGATGATAGTCCGCTAGATCATTTACAGCAGCTGGCTCCAAAGGATAGTGAGCAGTCACTCCGAAGCTTTATTGGGGGGTTCGGGTTTGTTGGTGACCGGGCCTTGGAGCCTGTTGCTCCGCTTTCTGGGGGTGAAAAAGCGCGCCTTGTATTGGCGCTGTTGGTCTTTCAGCGTCCCAACCTATTACTATTGGATGAGCCAACAAACCATCTTGATCTGGAGATGCGTCATACACTGAGTTTGGCATTGCAGGGATTTGAAGGTGCCATGGTCATTGTCTCGCATGATCGCCATCTATTGCGCACCACGACAGACGAGTTGTTGTTGGTGTCTGAAGGACGGGTTGATGAATTTGCGGGTGCATTGGATGATTACCCTGCCTGGTTGGCTGAAAATAAAAATGCTGCTGAAGTAAAGGTAGATTCTGTAGCAGGAGAGAATAGCGCGGTATCACGAAAGGAGCGTAAGCAGCTTGAAGCTGAGAATCGCCGTCTTTTGCAGCCGCTGCGAAAAAAATTAAAAGAGTTGGAGAAAAAGTTAGATCTCCTGGGGCAACAGCAGCAAGTGCTGGAACAGCAGTTGGCAGAGCCAGAGATCTACTCCAATGAGCAAAAGGATAAATTAAAACGATTGCTTGCAGAAAAAGCAGATGTTGACCGAGGTCTCGCAGAGACAGAAGAGGCCTGGCTTGAGGCCGGAGAGGCGGTTGATGCTGCTGAGCAAAATCTGTAGAGGCTGCCGACCAGTCTGAGAGCCATTTGTCCTGCTATATTATGTTTTTAATGAAAACTTTTAAGGGTTCTCTTTAAATTTAATACGATTTCTGCCGCTAGAAGAGATTGTACAGGTTAAGCAAAGAGGGTTTGCAATAATGGATATAGTTCCATACCTAAGGTTAATGGTGCAGAAGAACGCCTCAGACCTTTTTTTTAGCACGGGTGCTCCACCTAATCTGAAGGCAGAAGGTCACACCATGCCGATTGGGGATACCCGAATGGGGCCGGGGCAGGTTAAAAAACTGGCCTACTCCATTATGAAGGATGATCAAATAAGGGAATATGAGGCTACGATGGAGGGAAACCTAGCCATCTCAATGAGTGGTCTGGGTCGCTTCCGGGTAAATGTCTTCCGACAGCGGGGTGATGCAGCGATGGTTATACGCTACATCAAAGGCAACATCCCCAGTCCTGAAGAGCTTAATCTGCCTTCTACACTTACAAAACTGATCATGGAGCCTCGAGGGCTGATTCTGGTTGTGGGCTCAACTGGCTCGGGTAAGTCGACTACGCTGGCCTCCATGATTGACTACAGAAATCGCAATGCAACAGGGCATATCCTCACCATTGAGGATCCGGTCGAATTCTTGCATGATCATAAGAAATCTGTTGTTGATCAGCGCGAAGTGGGGCTGGATACCGTCTCCTATGAGGTGGCACTGAAGAATGCCATGCGTGAGGCGCCGGATGTTATTCTGATTGGTGAGATCCGTGATCGCGACACCATGATGCATGCCATTGCTTATGCTGAAACCGGCCATCTCTGTATCTCCACCCTGCATGCCAATAATGCCAACCAGGCATTGGATCGTATTGTTAACTTCTTTCCTGATTCAGCACACCAGCAACTGTTTATGGATCTCTCGTTGAATCTGAAGGCAGTTGTTTCCCAGCGTCTTGTGAAAGGCCTTGATAGCAAACGGGTACCTGCGGTAGAAATTATGCTGCTGACCGGCTTGATTGCAGAGATGATCCAAAAAGGTGATGTGCACTCTATCAAAGAGGCGATGGAGCAGGGCGGCCAAAGAGGTATGCAGACCTTTGATCAGGCGCTCTATACGCTTTACAAAGAAGGCAAGATTGAGCTGGAAGAGGCTTTGAATCATGCCGACTCCCGTAACAACCTGTCACTCAAGATTCGACTTGATGAGAGCGGTGATGTTGATTCTCCTGGTGGGTTGTCTATTTCAGATGATGAGTTTGGCTAGTTCCTATATCTCTCCAGGCAAACTAAATTAATTGGGAAATGCGGGCTGATATCAGCCCGCATTTCTCTCTACATTGCTGTAAAATAGTAGGTCTTTATATCTAAAACCTACCGGCTTGATTCCATGCGTGACAAAACCACCTCTACCCAACCCCACGATTGCATATCAAAAGGCGAGAGCCAACTTGCCCGATTATCAGCGCTGGGCATGGATAGCGAAAGTCTGGCTAAAGACTTTAACCGCTACTTCTACTACACCCTAGGACGAGACAAATATGATGGCGATATTGGTGCTACCTACAAGGCATTGGCACTGACGCTACGCGCTCGTTTAATGGAGCGTTGGAAAAATACGCGTGCCGCGTATGAAGAGTCTGGCTGCAAACGAACCTATTACCTCTCACTGGAATTTCTCATGGGGCGTGCGCTGGGCAACACCATGCTCAGCCTGGATGCAACAGAGGCTACAACAGAGGCAATGTACGGCCTGGGGTTGGATTTAGAAGAGATGGCAGAAAAAGAGGCAGATGCTGGATTAGGAAATGGTGGCCTGGGTCGTCTGGCAGCCTGCTTTCTCGATAGCTGCGCCACTTTGCAGCTCCCGGTAAAGGGATATGGGTTGCGTTATGAGTACGGCATGTTTCGTCAAAATATTGATAAGAATGGCCAGCATGAAGAGCCGGATCATTGGCTGCGCAGTGGCAACCCCTGGGAGATGGAGCGTCTTGAATATACCCGACAGGTACAGTTTGGTGGCCGCACCGAAACTTATGCTGATGCCGAAGGCCGGGAGCGTGTGCGTTGGGTTGATACCCATGATGTCATGGCGATTCCTTACGATATTCCGATACCGGGTTATCAAAATGGCACCGTAAATACGCTACGCCTGTGGAAGGCTACGGCTACAGATGCCTTTGATCTGGATGAGTTTAATGCAGGCAGTTATCCAGAATCGGTTGCGGCAAAGAATGAAGCTGAGCACATCACGATGGTGCTCTACCCCAATGACAGCAGTGAAAATGGCAAAATTTTACGCTTGCGTCAGCAATATTTTCTGGCCTCTGCCAGCCTCAAAGATGCGATTGCAGAGTGGAAGCGGCTAAATGGTAATGACCTGAGCAAGTTTGCTGAGAAGAACTGTTTTCAACTCAATGACACCCACCCCAGCTGCACTGTGCCTGAATTGATGCGATTGCTGATTGATGAAGAGGGAATGGAGTGGGAACAGGCATGGGCGATCACCAGCAAAACCATGGCCTACACCAATCACACGCTGTTGCCGGAAGCACTGGAAAAATGGCCAGTGCGGCTCTACCGCGAGTTGCTGCCACGGCTGCTGGAGATTATTTATGACATCAATGTCCGCTTTCTGACTGATGTCTCTACCCGCTGGCCAGCGGATATGGATCGGCAGTGGCGCATGTCGATTATCGAAGAGGGGCCAGACCCACAGATCCGTATGGCTTACCTTGCGATAGTGGGCAGCTTTTCGGTTAATGGCGTGGCGGCACTGCACTCCAAGCTGCTAAAAGAGGGTCTGTTTAAAGATTTCTATGAACTGTGGCCTGAAAAATTTAATAACAAAACCAATGGTGTGACACAACGCCGTTGGCTTGCGGCCTGTAACCCGGGTCTTCGGAAGCTGATTGATGAAACCATCCATAATGGCTGGATTGCAGACCTAACTCACCTGCACAAGCTGGCTCCACATGCAGAAAATCCAGAATTCAGGCAGCACTGGCATAGCGTCAAGCAAGAGAACAAAGCCCGACTGGCAGCGCTGGTTGAGCGTGAGACAGGCGTTGTCTTTACTACGGATGCCTTGTTTGATGTGCAGGTAAAACGCATCCATGAATATAAACGTCAGCTGTTGAATGTGCTGCACATTATTCACCTCTATGCGTGTATTAAGGCAGGGCAGACAGAGGGTTGGACCAACCGTTGTGTGCTGTTCGGTGGCAAGGCCGCTCCAGGTTATGCGCAGGCCAAGCTGATCATTAAACTGATTTGTAATGTTGCAAAGCGAATCAATGCGGATCCTGCTACAAAGGGCTTGCTCAGGGTTGCTTTTCTACCTAACTACCGAGTTTCCGCGATGGAGGTGATCTGTCCTGGTACAGATCTGTCAGAGCAGATCTCAACGGCGGGCAAAGAGGCATCAGGCACCGGCAACATGAAGTTTATGATGAACGGAGCGTTGACCATCGGAACGCTGGATGGGGCTAATATTGAGATTCGTGAAGAGGTGGGTGATGAGCATTTCTTCCTGTTTGGTCTCACCGAAGAGCAGGTGCATGCATCGCGTCACCATTATGATCCGAACCATATTATCGCGCAGGATGAGAATTTCTCACGGGTCATGAATCTGTTGGAAAGCGGCCACTTCAACCAGTTTGAAGCGGGGCTGTTTAACTCTATTTCACACTCTCTTCGCAGTCCGCATGACCCCTGGATGGTGGCGGCTGATTTTGCCAGCTATGTAGAGGCACAAGAGCGCGCGGCGGCATGCTATCAGGATCAGGATCGTTGGGTGACTAGCAGTATTATGAATACTGCCATGAGCGGTCGATTCTCTTCAGATCGCACAATCAGTGAATACAACAATGAGATTTGGAAGATGGAGGCGGTTCCTGCCAAGCCGCAAAAATAACATCTAAGGAAGATCTGATTATTGCAGCAGCTGATTAATTAGAATCCAACACCCACGCCGATGCCAAAATGTATGCGTGGCTCATTGTTATCTTTTTCGTGTGGCCAGAGCCGCAACTGTTGGGCATTGATTGAGGGGTAGATATATTTTGCTCCTTCAATCTGCCCATATCGGAGGCCGCTGATAGGGCCGGTGACGGTGACAAGTCTGCCTGAGGCATACTCTACTGTTTCCAGATATCCCGTGTGGATGGCAATAAAACGTCCTTGTGGAGACTTCTGGTGCAGCGGGCGCCCATCTGAATCCAGTGGGTAGGCCAGAATCTCCAACTCCGTTGTCTCTTTTTGATTGTGGGCTTTGATAAGCATGCCGCCCCATTCAACCATTCTATTTTTGTATTTATCAGGCTGCGCAGTGGCACTATTAGGTGTCAGGCTGCGTAGTGCAGCGCGTTTAGGGTCGGTTGTGCAAGCGCAGAGAGCTGCCAGAATGATAAATACTAAGGCCCGCCTTAGAATGATTGCCATAATTAATGCCGGTGGCGACCTCTTGGGTGTGGAAAGTAGGGATCCCAATAGTAGGGGGAGCGGGGGCGGTAGAACGGATCATGTCGATAAGGGTGGGGATACCAAGGGTCATCCCATGGCTCAGTGACTTCTGGGGCTTTTGGCCACAGATAATAGACTCTAGTCTGCACCAGTGGGAAGCGATAAGGGTGCTCGTCAATAAGGCGCACAATGGTGTTTTCCAGGCGGCCCCGTACCGTAATCTTCCGCTCCGGTGCGTATATTGCAGGGTCAAGAAAGCCATCAATCCGCGCCAGGAATCGCCCTGTGCTCGTGGCCTCTGAGTTAGGTTCGCCTTCGTAATCTAATGGGTATGCCAGCACTTCAACCCATGTTTCATCTGACTTGTTATTGATTGAAATAATCTCACCGCCCCAGCGTATTTGAGCATTAAGGTATGCTTTGGGTGAGGTTTGTACTGATCCGATTGAAAACTCATTATGTGGAGCGGTACGGATCGTAATAGGCACCTGGCTCGCACATGCACTTAGCAGCGTGGCAGCTAAGCTCAAAATAAGTAGAGGGTGATACTTTATAGTGCTCATGCTTTAAGTGTAGAGCGGTGAGTCCCATGCGGCTACCCTGGATGGCATAGCATTATCATCTGTTTCCGCTACAATACCCGCCTTTTAGTCTGAATGCTGAATGTAGTTATGACCGAACCTAAAGATGGTGCTATTCCCTGCTGGATCTATCGAAGCGGCCGCAAGAATGAGATGTATCTCTACCTGGCAGAGGAAGATAATTTTGAAAATATCCCCAAGCCACTGCTTGATCGTTTTGGACAAGCAACACTGGTCATGGAGATCGAGCTGCACCCAGGACGCGATCTGGCGCGGGAAGATGTTACCGAGGTTATAGCTAACCTACGCGAGCAGGGCTTCCATCTGCAAATGCCCCCAAATATCCAGGCATACCTCTATCAAGGTGAATAGGATCTGCTGCTAAGCATACTCTTCTATCTACTGACAAATAGGCTTAATCCATATGAGTGAAATTATCCTGCTGAACGTTACAGGCAAAGATCATCCTGGGCTTACGGCTGCGCTTGCTGATGTCCTGGCGCACCACGGTATCAATGTTTTGGATATTGGCCAGGCGGTTATTCATGAGCATGTCTCAATGGGAATGCTATTGGAAATCCCATCTCAGGAGGAGTCCTCAACCGTATTGAAAGACCTGCTGTTTGAAGGGCATCGGCATGGGCTAAATATCAACTTCACTCCCATTGAAGCAGCGGACTATGAACACTGGGTAGGGTTGCAGGGTAAACCGCGCTATATCGTCACCATGTTGGGTCGTAAATTAACGGCCAGTAATATCTCCCGGATTGCACAGGTTGTGGCGGATCATAAGCTGAACATTGATGAGATGACGCGTCTATCAGGGCGCTTTGCACTCCAAAATGACAACCCACACCGTCGGGCCTGCGTTGAGTTTTCTCTGCGTGGTGTGCCTGGGGATATCACAAAGCTAAGAGAGGATCTCTTGGAGATTACGCGTGATGAAGAGGTGGATATCGCCTTTCAGGAAGATGACCTCTATCGCCGCAACCGTCGCCTGATTGTATTTGATATGGACTCAACACTAATCCAGGTTGAAGTGATTGATGAGTTGGCGCGTGCTGCGGGTATTGGTGAGCAGGTATCGGCTATTACAGAATCTGCCATGCGTGGAGAGATCGATTTTAAAGAGAGCTTTCATCGCAGGCTGGGGCTGCTCAAAGGGCTGGATGAATCGGTGCTGCAAGAGATTGCAGAATCACTGCCTATCACCGAAGGTGCTGATCGCCTTATCTCCAACCTGAAAAAACTGGGTTATCAGGTGGGTATCCTCTCAGGTGGCTTCACCTATTTTGCCAACTACCTACAAACAAAACTGGGTATCGATTTTGTAGGGGCAAATACGCTGGATATTGAAGATGGCAAACTAACCGGCATCGTTAAAGGCGACATTGTGGATGGCGCCAAGAAAGCGGAACTGTTACAGGAGATGGCAGCCAAGATGGGCATAGGCTTGGAACAAACCATTGCCGTAGGTGATGGTGCTAATGATCTACCCATGTTGGGCCTGGCTGGATTAGGCGTTGCCTTTCATGCAAAACCTGTTGTGCGGGAGAATGCGCAGCATGCGATCTCTACGCTGGGGTTGGATGGCATTCTATATCTGCTGGGTGTGCGTGATCGAGAGGTGTCATAGGCCTATTTATACAGCCACAATAGTGCTTATTTTAGGTTAAATCCAAAGGACGAGTTACTTATATCATGAGAGCATTTCGCAGATATTCAACTGATATACCTGTCAACATTCTGAGTAAGGATGTGGCAATAGAATCCAGCAGGCCACTATACAATGTGAGTTATGGTGGGCTGGCATGTCACTCTAAAGTAGCATTTAAATCAGGTGAGCTTGTGTCGGTTCGTATCTCACATGTTGATCCACCATTTGAAGGCGCTGGTGTTGTTGTTTGGTGCGACTCGGTGGATGATGGTTATGACTTGGGTATCCAATTCAATGAAGGGCGCGAGGCATTTGCGGCCAGAATGGTAGCGCAGGTGTGTCAGATAGAGCAGTACAAAAAGCAGGTTCTTGAGAAAGAAGGGCGAGAGTTGTCAGGCGATGAAGCGGCTATGGAGTGGATTGAAAAAAACGCACATCAACAGGAGATGCATGAACGCTCATATATTCGACATCCAATAGATGTTCCTATCAATATCTCACATGCCAAGCAGTCAGTTCCATCTAGTAGCAAGCTTCATGATTTTAGTTTGGAAGGTGCATGCTTTAAGTCGACATCAGAAATAAAGCTGGGTGAGTACGTGCAAATCCAGTTGCCTTGTGTGGGTGATCAGTTAGAGAGAGTGGTGGAAGGCGTTGTTATATGGTGTTGTAAAAAAAATCATGAGTATGATGTGGGTATTAAATTTAGGGATGATGGTGCATTTCATATTGCGATGCTTAAACATATTGCCCGGCTGGATAGTTTCAAAAATGAAATTGAGAGGCGTGATGGTCGAGTGCTAACGGGAGAAGAGGCAGTAGTTGAATTTTCTGCCTATCTGGCTAAATCTAATTTAGGGAATGTAGGTTAATAGTGGGGCGGCGGTGTCTCTTCTGCTTCGCTGGCAGCATTAGAGTCTGAAAGTGAGTGGAGCCGTTTAGCAATCTCTTTAAAGACCTGTTGCAGTTCGCTGATTTCCTGTGCCTGTCGTGCCACTGTGGAGTTTAGGGCATCTATGCTCTCTTCCTGAAAAGCCAGTCGTGTCTGTAGGTCTGTTAGTTGATCATTCATCTGATATTGTGTGGGTTGTTAGTCTGATGCCGTTGAGTGTAACGGATAATACTGAAAAGGCTAAATCTTATGGCTTTTTGCAAGGTAGGTTCTTGATTGTATCTCTTGTAAACGGCTGGCGGTGCGCCGGTATTCAAAAGCCAGTTGGCTGCCTTGATACAGTTTATCAGGCGTGCTCTCTGCGCTGATGATGACTTTTACATTGCAATCATAAAGCTCATCAATCAGGGTCATGAAGCGTCTGATTTGATCACTCTGTTCATCTGTCATGATGGGGATGTTGGATAGGATAACGGTGTGAAATTGACGTGCAATTTCAATGTAATCAGCAGAGGCACGTGGCCCACCGCAAAGTACAGTGAAGTCAAACCATATGATGTCGTCTGTTCTAGAAATAACAGGTATATCCCGTTCCTCTATGGAAATAGAGTCACCAACCTGAATCTTTGATGTTGCAAGATGTTGGAACTCTTCATGCAACAGTTGGTTTGAATTTTCATTTAGTGGTGTGTGATATACCTTCGCAGACTCCAGGTATTTAAGGCGATAATCGGTGCTGCCGCTCAACTCAACTATCTGCATATGTTCTTTGATCAGTGCGATGGTTGGTAGAAAAGCCATGCGTTGCAGTCCATCCTGATAGAGATGGTCGGGTGGTATGTTTGTAGTGGCAACCAATATTGTACCGTGTTGGAAGAGCCCTTTTAACAGTTGGCCAAGCAGCATGGCATCACCAATATCTGAGACATACAGCTCATCCAGACATAATATCTTTGCACGGCGTGAAAGGTTGGCTGCGACGATATTTAATGGATCGCGCCGCCCTTTTAGTTGTGCCAGCTCTTTATGTATTGTGCGCATAAAATGATGGAAGTGCAGGCGCTGTTTATCTTCAAACTCAAGGCTGTTGAAAAAGAGATCCATTAGCCAGGTTTTCCCCCGGCCTACGCCGCCCCATATATAAAGTCCGTGTGATGGGTTATCTGTTTCAGCTCTGTTTCTGGAAAAGAGGCGTTCAGTTAGTGAGGGTGATTTGGTTGGTGTGGTGGTGAGTAGCTCACCGTGCAGTTGTTGCAGTGCATCTATAACTGTACGTTGTGCGCTATCCTCTTCCAGTGACCCATGTTGCAACTGCTCTGAATAGGCTTGCTGTGGTGATCTATATGCATGCGTGGATGCGGAGATGTGCATGAGACATTCTGTGTTGTATTGTTCTTTAAGCTGCCTCGGAAGGCTCACTCATTGAGCGAATTAAATTAAGTGCATGTGCTGCATGACCTACTGGACTTTCATTGTACATGATGTGCTTGATGACGCCTTTTTTATCAATAATAAATGTAGCGTCTCTAATGCATTTTTTCCATCTACTATCAGCCTTGGCAGGATCTTTTTGCCAAACCTTGTATGCGTTGCATGTCTTACCTGTGGAGTCAGATAGAAGCATAATGCTTAAACCATATTTATCCCGGAACTTGGCGTGGCATCCGCAGCAATCGGTATTAATGCCGATCACTGCTGTATCTTCTACTCTGAAGTCATGAATCATCTCTGAAAATTCGATGGCTTTGATGGTGCAGTCCACAGAGTCTTCCAGTGAATAAAAAAATAGGATAATGTTTTTTGAATCTTTAAATTCAGCAGACGATACCAACATCATATCTGCATCGGGCAAAGAAAATTTAGGTGCAACTTGTCCTTCTCTAAGCATTAATATTCCCCACATATCAAGACGGCATATTGCAGTAATTAAATATGCCTTTAAAAACGATAGCGTCAGGCAGGTTGCATGACTTTAATCAACTTGAAATGTTGGGAATTAACTTCGGTTTGGGTGGTTGAGCTATTGGTATAGCTTTAGTGTTTGAATGATCTCTAACACATCATCAGACAATAGATAGCGTGGGCTTTGATTGTTGCGGATTAATGCTCGAATGGCTGTAGATGAAATATCAAGCTGCGTGACAGTTTGAAATAGTATGCAACCACCGGGTGAGGCGGTTAGTGATTCGGGTGATTTGACAACTCTGTCTGCGGTAAGTGGCGTTAGATCAACCTTTGAGTCACCAGGGCGTTGCATAACAATCAGATGGGCCAGTTGCAGGATCTCATCGGGTTTATGCCAAGTATGAAACTGCCGGAAGGCGTCGCTGCCAATCAACAGACAGATGGGTTTTGTCCCTACCTCTTTGCGTAGTGAGCGTAAGGTTTCAACGCTATAGGATTTCCCCTCTCTTTCCAGCTCTTGTGTGTCAATGCTAAAGCTGGGTAGCTCTTTGATAGCGGCCTGTAGCATGAGCAGGCGTTGATCTGCAGTAGTGAGTGGTTGATTGCGGTGTGGTGGATCACGCAGCGGGATGAGGCGGACTTCATCCAGCCCCAATGCCTGCTGCACCTCTAGCGCGGGCCGCAGGTGGCCAAAGTGGATAGGGTCAAAGGTGCCGCCTAATATCCCGAGCATAGTGTTAATTGCAATAAGTTACTGCCGGATGTGTCCATCACCTAGCACAACATATTTAACCGATGTTAACCCTTCCAATCCCACTGGGCCGCGTGCATGGAATTTGTCGGTGCTGATGCCAATCTCTGCTCCCAGGCCATATTCAAAACCGTCGGCAAACCGGGTTGATGCATTAACCATGACAGAGCTGGAATCGACCTCGCGCAGGAAGCGACGTGCCTTTGAGTAGTTCTCTGTAATGATTGATTCGGTATGTTGTGAGCTGTGTCGGTTGATGTGATCAATTGCTTCATCCAGATCTTTGACAACCCGAATTGAAAGGATGGGAGCCAGGTATTCGGTATCCCAATCTTCATCAGTGGCAGCTATTGCTTTTGAAAGAATGCGGCAGGTGGTGGCGCAACCGCGCAGTTCTACCCCTTTTTCGTGCAGCATGCCGCCCAGCTCAGGCAGAACTGTTTCAGCAAAATCTTCGGCCACTAATAGTGTCTCGAGGGTATTGCAGGTGCCGTAGCGTTGGGTTTTGGCATTGAAGGTCACCTGTAGTGCCTTTTCCAGGTCAGCATTGTCGTCGATGTAGATGTGGCAGATACCATCCAGATGTTTAATGACTGGAACACGCGCCTCGCTGCTGATGCGTTCGATCAGACTTTTACCGCCACGGGGGATAATGACATCAACATAGTCAGGCATGGTGATGAGTGCCCCGACGGCTGCGCGATCTGTAGTAGCAATAACCTGCACGGCATCAGCAGGCAGCCCGGCTTGTTCCAGGCCACAACGGACACTGGCGGCGATGGCCTGATTAGAGTGAAAGGCTTCAGAGCCACCACGCAGTACACAGGCGTTGCCCGATTTAAGACAGAGAGCGGCGGCATCAGCAGTAACGTTGGGGCGGGATTCGTAGATGATCCCAACCACGCCAAGAGGTACGCGCATGTGACCAACCTGGATGCCAGTGGGGCGGTATTTAAGGTTGGTGATTTCGCCGATAGGGTCAGGCAGGGTAGCAATCTGCTGCAGCCCTTCGATCATGCTGTCGATGCGTGAAGGTGTGAGTTCCAGCCGATCCAGCAGAGCGGCATCCAGCCCTTTTGCTGCGCCTGCTTCAAGGTCTTTTTTATTCTCGGCTATCAACAGTGCTCGATTGTTATCGAGATCGGTTGCAATGGCTGTCAGGGCACTGTTTTTTGCGGCAGTACTGGCGCGAGCCAGGGCGCGAGAAGCAGCGCGGGCCTGATGACCCACGCCGTTCATGTATTCGGAAATATCTAATATGGTTTCTGACATGTTAATCCTGCCGAGCCATTGGCCCGACAGGTTAGCAGGCCAAAACCCGGTTTATTTTAGAACTGAAAGGTGTCTGTGGCTGTTGTGTTGGCCAGTGGGGCTAGTTCGGTTTCAAATAGCGACTCACAAGTCCACTGGTTTTCACCAGTGCGGGTAATCAGGCAAGCCTCCATGACAACGCCTTCACCGATAACCACAAACATCCGGCCACCCGTATTGAGTTGGGCTTTTAGTGAATCTGCGTCTGCTGCCTGTGCTAGTGAACCGGTTACAGCAATGGCATCAAAGGTGCCGTATGTTGAGGCAGTTGCCAGGGCGTCACCGGTTTTGACGGTCGCATTGCTAACGCCCTGTGCTTCAAGTTTGGCAGTGGCTTGTGCTGCCAACTCTTCTTGAATCTCTATGCTGACCACCTGGTGGCTCATTTCGGCTAGACAGGCGGTGATAAAGCCGCTGCCTGTGCCGATCTCAAGTACCTTATCGTCGGCATTAACATCCAGTGCCTGTAGCAGGCGCCCTTCGATGACGGGCTTCATCATCTGTGCGCCATGTCCAAGAGGAATCTCTGTATCAGCAAACGCTACGTTGCGGTAGGTATCAGGCACATAGGCCTCGCGTGGCACTGTAGAAAGCGTATCGAGCACCTGTTGATCCAGCACCTCCCAAGGGCGGATCTGTTGCTCAACCATATTAAAACGGGCTTGTTCGATGTTGTTTTCGGCCATGGAATTCCCCTGCCTGACTAATATTAAATCGATTGGGCGCTTAGCCTACGTATTTTGGCTGTGGCAGGCAAGTCTACTAATAAAAAGATTCAGCGTTTTTTCAGATATTTCTTGAGTATATTGGTATATTAAGTCCCATCGTGCTGGCTCAGCTTGTCTGTGGCCGGTGTTTTTCGCAATATATTTCGTTGCAGTAGTTGAGGTTATAGCATGAGTGCAATCCCTGAAGCGTTTGTTCAGAAAACCGCCCGTCTTTCTGAAGAGAGTATCCGGCCATTTCCTGGATCAAAAAAGATTTATGTAGAAGGCTCTCGGCCTGATATCCAGGTGCCAATGCGTGAGATTAGTCAATCAGATACAGGTGGGATCTTTGGTGTAGAGAAGAACCCTCCCATACCGGTTTATGATACATCGGGTCCTTATACCGACCCGAATGTAGAGATCGATCTGTTGCATGGTCTGCCTGATGTGCGTGATGCTTGGATTGCAGAGCGTGATGATACAGAGGAGTTGGCTGGGCCTACTTCATCATATGGATTGGAACGCGCTACAGATGCCAGCTTGGCTTCAATGCGTTTCGAGCATATTCGCAAGCCGCGCCGGGCAAAGTCGGGTCATAATGTGTCACAGATGCACTATGCCAAGCGCGGCATTATCACCCCTGAGATGGAGTATGTAGCCATTCGTGAGAATCAGCGTTTGGATGAGCTGCGTCAGGATCCTGCCTATGAAAAGCTATTGCGCCAGCACCCAGGTGAGAACTTTGGTGCCAATATCCCCGATCAAGTTACCCCTGAGTTTGTGCGTAGCGAGATAGCTGCTGGCCGCGCCATTATCCCGGCCAATATCAATCACCCTGAAGTAGAGCCGATGATCATTGGGCGTAACTTTTCGGTGAAGATCAACGGCAATCTGGGCAACTCTGCTGTCACCTCCTCTATCGAGGATGAGGTGGAGAAGATGGTCTGGGGTATCCGCTGGGGGTCAGATACTATTATGGATCTCTCCACTGGCAAGAATATCCATGAGACCCGTGAGTGGATCTTACGTAACTCACCTGTGCCTATCGGTACAGTCCCCGTCTACCAAGCTTTGGAAAAGGTAGATGGCAAGGCCGAAGACCTAACCTGGGAGATCGTAAAAGATACCCTGATTGAGCAGGCAGAGCAGGGAGTTGATTACTTCACTATCCATGCCGGTCTGTTGCTGCGCCATGTGCCAATGACGGCTGATCGGCTCACCGGTATCGTCTCCCGTGGTGGTTCCATCATGGCGAAATGGTGTTTGGCGCACCATGAAGAAAATTTTCTCTACACCCACTTTGAAGAGATCTGCGAAATCATGAAAGCCTATGACGTAGGCTTCTCATTGGGTGATGGTCTGCGTCCTGGTTCGCTGGCTGATGCCAATGATGCGGCACAGTTTGGTGAGCTGGAAGCCTTGGGTGAGTTGACCAAGATTGCCTGGGAGCATGATGTGCAGGTGATGATTGAAGGGCCTGGGCATGTTCCCATGCAGTTGATCAAAGAGAATATGGAGAAGGAGCTGGAGGATTGTTATGACGCGCCTTTCTATACCCTGGGGCCGCTAATTACGGACACTGCCCCTGGTTATGATCACATCACCTCTGGTATTGGTGCGGCTCAGATTGGCTGGTATGGTTGCGCCATGCTCTGCTATGTGACACCCAAAGAGCATTTGGGGCTACCCAATAAGCATGATGTGCGTGAAGGCATCATTACCTATCGCATTGCTGCACATGGTGCTGATTTGGCCAAAGGGCTGCCGGGTGCTCAGGTTCGGGATAATGCCATGTCCAAGGCGCGTTTTGAGTTCCGTTGGGAAGATCAGTTTAACCTGGGGCTTGATCCTGAGCGTGCTCGTGAGTATCACGATGAGACCATGCCTGCGGAGTCAGCAAAGGTGGCTCACTTCTGTTCCATGTGTGGTCCACACTTCTGTGCCATGAAGATCAGCCAAGAGGTACGTGATTATGCTGAAGTCCATGGTATAGGTGACATGAAATCAGCGGTTGAAGTTGGTATGAAAGAGAAGGCTGAACAGTTTAAAGAGCAGGGTTCGGAGATCTATAAAAAAGCTTAAGTTCAGTCATACATAGCATCAAGGTGTGCAGAAACCGCATAGTGCTTGGATCGGGCGCTATGCGGTTTTTTGCATACTGCGTCAGTGTTAGGTTGGCTGTAGTACAATACCTGGATAACCAGTGGGTAAACCAGGTCGACTGATATTCTACATAGGGGTATAGCTGTGGGAAAAATGACATCAAAACCTGCCAAAGTAGCAAAGCGTGTTTATGAAAAGGAGCTGTTCAGGCTTCAACTGGAATTGGTGAAGCTCCAGGAGTGGATTAAGCTCAATGGGTTAAAGGTGGTGGTTATCTTTGAAGGGCGGGATGCTGCCGGAAAAGGCGGCGTTATTAAGCGTATTGCCCAGCATCTTAACCCTCGTATCTGCCGTATTGCTGCGCTACCCGCGCCTACTGAGCGGGAACAATCCCAGTGGTATTTTCAACGCTACGCTGCGCAATTGCCTGCTGCGGGAGAGATGGTGCTGTTTGACCGAAGTTGGTACAACAGAGCCGGTGTTGAGCAAGTGATGGGTTTTTGCACGGATGATGAGCATGAAGAGTTTATGCGCTCTTGCCCAGAGTTTGAGCGTATGTTGGTTCGCTCGGGTATTATTTTGGTCAAATATTGGTTTTCAGTCTCTGATGAAGAGCAGGAGCGTCGTTTTCAGAGTCGTCTTGTTGAGCCACACAAGCGTTGGAAATTGAGCCCAATGGATCTGGAGTCTCGCTGCCGCTGGGTTGAATATTCTAAGGCCAAGGATATTATGTTTGCGCATACGGATATCAAGCAGGCTCCCTGGTATGTGGTGAAATCAGATATAAAAAAGCATGCGCGCCTGAACTGCATTGCTCACCTGCTAAGCATGATTCCCTACGAAGACCTGACACCTGAGCCGATTGAGTTGCCTGAGCGAAATGAGAGTCAAGGCTATGTTAGGCCACCCATCTCTGATCAGACCTTTGTTCCAGAGCTCTATCCTTAGAGCTCTGGCCAGCCTTTTGTAGGCGTCTTTAGCCGACAAATTTTCCACTATGGAGACGTTGCGCTTCCATAAGCTCTAGTTCTCTGGCTCCTGAGATGACGATCTCAGGGTCAGGAACAAAATCCAGTTTAGGATCTAAGCGCTCGTAGGGGACTGCATTTAAGATCACCTTCATTGCATTCATGCGTGCCAGGTGTTTATTATCGGAACGGATGATTATCCAGGGCGCATGATTGGTGTTGGTGCGCCTGAGCATCTCATATTTTTGATTAGTGAAATCATCCCAGCGATCCTGGGCCTGGAGGTCGACCTCGCTCAATTTCCATTGACGTAGTGGGTCGTTCTTGCGCCGATCAAACCGGCGTGCTTGCTCCTCCTTGGTCACACTAAAATAGAGCTTGACCAGGATGGTGTCCTGGCGAATAAGATCACGCTCGAAGCCGCTTACGCCACGAATAAAGTCCTCATACTCTTTATCGTTACAGAACCCAAAGACGCGCTCTACACAGGCTCTATTGTACCAGCTGCGGTCGAACAATACGGTTTCACCGCCACGTGGAAATTCAGTTACATATTTTTGAAAATACCACTGTGACTTCTGAGTTTGAGTGGGTTTGCTGAGGGCAACTATCCGATAATGCTTTTCATTCATGTAACGGGTTACACGTCGGATGGTGCCTCCTTTCCCTGCGGCATCCCTTCCCTCAAAAAGGATAATCATACGTGTTTGGGACTTCTCAAGGTATTGCTGCATGCGGATAAGTTCCGCTTGGAGGGGGTTGAGCGCATTTTCTCTGCGGAAGCGTTGGATTGCTTTGCGCTCATTCTTCTTCAGGGTTTCGCACTCATCTTTCAGTTGTTGGAATTGATCTAGCAGCTCATCCGTTTTGAGGTCTTTGCCATTAACGTGGATGAATTCTGGATTCTGCGGGCTAGCCATTTTCTCTTCCTCACTTTTTGCTTTCTACGTGACGCGGCTCGTTTTCAGGCCGGATCCTGATTATAAGCATACTCCTGACGGTACAGATTTACAGCAATAAATTGTGGTGGGGTGTTGGCGGTATGCTACATTGAATGTGCTTTGGAGCTAGAGATTGAAGCGTCTTTTGCCTTGCTGGGTTTGGTGCCGTGCTGTTTTAGTATTCAGCTGCTAAAGATTGCTGGCGTGTTGATTAAGCGCTGTTTAGACGCAACGTTTATTGCCAGTTAATGGGCAAACCCCGCCGGGAATGTTGATTTTTTGGGTTCCAGCAAAAGAGTCCTCGTGGGATAGCTCGCGCAGATCTTCCAGATTCAAGACGGTTATCTTGTTGCCTTTTACGTGCACAATCCCCTTATCGCTTAGATTGTGAAGTATACGTGAAAAGGTTTCAGGTTTTACGGAGAGACGTGAAGCCAAAACACCTTTGGGTGCATCCAGAGTGAAGGTGTCTGTTTCTCTCATCATACGGTAATCATAGAGTAACCCGGCTACGCGATTGGTTGCGTTCTGTAGTGTCAGGTCATCAATCTCTTTGATCAAGGAGCGCAGCCGTTGGCTCATGTCTCCCATCATGCGGAAGCAGCTGTCCACTGATCCGCGCAGCATTTGTGAGAACTGCTGGTTGTCGAACCCAAGCAGTTCGGTATCTTTAATAGCGGTGGCTGTTACAGGGTAGCTGGGTTGTTCCTGGAACATCAGGGCTTCGGCAAAGGTGTTGCCGGGATGGACAATGCCGATAACCTTCTCGTTACCATCCATAGATAAACGGGATAGTTTGATTTGGCCGCTGAGCATGAGAAAGAAGCGCGCGGCTGGCGTGCCGCACTCGAAGAGTACTTCGTCTTCATCAAGGCTGATCTTTCGGGATAGCCCCTTAACTTGCGCCAACTGATCGTCGGTTAGCGTTGTAAAGAGGTAGGTGTCTCGTAATTCGACTGGCATTGCCGGTTCCCGTATCTAAAACTTAAACTTCATCATGCACTTTAACATTATAGAGTACGTATTGTTCAACGCTCATGATCACATCGTGCAATTATTCACTATTGTTTGTCCAGTGTTTTAAACAGGATTTAACGTGAAGCGCTTCTCACCGACGGCGCATTCTACCTGGAAGCTTCAAAATCGGAAAGCTCTTGATTGACCTGCCGGTAGCGGCGTGCTGCTTGTAGGAGATTAAGCAGCAATAATGTACAGGATAGGCCCAAGCTAAGCCCTGCAATATGAGCCAGTGGGTTGGGCCAAATCAGGGCTAGTGTCAGTAGCAATAGCGTTGCCAGATGGGCGAATAGCTGTCTTCGTGTCAGTCTATCTGGCATGAGTTCCTTCATGTTGGGAACCTTCACCTTGCCCATACTCATTAGTGCTACTTGACGGTTTTGCAGATGAAACCAGGCAAGAAATGGAACAATTTTATACAGCATGCCATTAACGACTGAGGCGGCAACACCAAATAATAGCCAGATGCCCAGTAGTAGAGAAAAGGCGGGTTGGTTTTTTATGGCTGGGATAAAGCCGGCAAGCCAGAGCAGTAGGCAGGCAGCAACGAATATCATGCCGACGCGCCAGAAGAGCAGGGTGACATCGGAGACTCGGCGTCGTCTTTTTTGTTGCAACCATAGCGTGACGCCTGCGAACAGGAGGTATCCGGTGGCAGGTAATATCATCCAGATATCAGGCACCAGTTTTGATAGGTGACCGTTACCCCAGGCTAGATAAAGCGGTGCCCAGATTATCAGAGTGGCAAATATTACCCAGTTGAGTGGAGCGGTGACTTTTCCAGGGTATTCAGGTGTTAACTGGAACATGGGGACAACCTGATAGGCAACGCCAACAACCAGTAGACCGATCCAACCCAGTATGCCCCATCCCAGATGGATGTCAGTGAGTGGTATGAGTTGACTTAAAGATGTCATGCCGGAAAAACCAGCACCGATGGTGAGTCCAAGGATGACGGTTGTTGCCAGTGAAGCAATCGCCAGGCGCATGCCATGTATGGTGTCATTTGGTGTTCTGATGCGTATCAGAGCGATAGATATGGCGATAATAAATATCAGAAAACCCAGTCCCAGGGCGGTGAGTGCAAGATGAAACAGTCCGGTAGTGCCACTGAGAAACCCGGAAGCCAGGGCCAGAATGCCGATGGTCAGCAGTATATGGACTGCAGTTGCAACAGGCTTCACCTTTGGCACAGGTGAGCCAGCCAGGACCGGTAGCATCTGCATCATAGCGCCACACATGATCATCCCCAGAAAGCCCAGGGTGATGAGATGAGTTAAGGCGAGTGTGGCAGGTACCCAGCGGTTGGTTAATGCCTCTGGGCCATAGATCAGCAGCAGTAAGGCTGCCAATAGCCCAAAGATGGGGGCCGTTACAAAAAACCTGAAGGGGACTGAAATAGGGGGGGCTTGCTCTAGAGAGAGGCCTGATCGACTTACCGTCATGTGTGCTGTACGTATATGGCTATGGACTGTTGCCCGATTATAAATGCATTTGCTGTTGGGCGGAGGATTGGTTTTAAGTTGATTGTGATTTAGGCTGGAATTTGGGCGCTGGCCACGTTGTCATCTTTGCGCCAGATGAAAATCTCATAACCTTCAGGGCCGCCTTCCCGTGTAATCCAGGCGATCCCCATGTTTTCCAGCATGGGATAGATCATGCGAGGCTCGCGGCGATGTATTACATAAATGTAATCGCCAGTATTGAGTTCTTCAATGGCCTGCAGGATACGCTCCATGGGCTCAGGCGGCTCCAGGCCGCTGACATCAAGTTTATGCTCCATAATTTCGAAGTGCGCAGATGTGGGTTGTTTAAAATATCTTAAGGGTTGAGGCGCCTTAGAGCGGGCCTTCTAAGGCGCACAAAGGCTTCTTTAGCTCATTCCCATTTGAGTTAGAACGTCTGCTGCTTTTTCACGCAGTGACTGATCTGCCATGACGTAGACGATCTGCTCTTCTTTGGTGTTGTGCTGCTGCATGACCATGATCAGTGTTTCGGATAAACCGAGGTACTTCTCCTGGTCTTTCTCTTCAACGCTCTCATTCATGTCAGCAAATAGCTGGCGCATCTGCATGTGCTCCATCCGCATGACCTGGGTGGGGCCTGAGGTCATGCCTGTGCTTTGTTCGAAAGCTGGAAACAGTACAGACTCTTCCATAGAAAAATGCTTCTCTGTGGCATCATGAAAGTCACGAAAGGCGGTAGTGCCGGTCTCCCAGTCACCTTTTGATATAGCTTCTTCTGCTTGTGCAAATAATTCATCACACCGCTTGTGATCAGCGGACATGGTATCGGTAATTTGTGGCATACGAGTTTCCAGTTGGATAAGAAGGTGATTTTATTAAGTATGTGAGAAGTGGTGAAATTGCGTCATTGATGTCAGTCAAATAAAAAATTATTGGGATGGTGTGCAGCTTGGGTATGTGGCGGTTATTCCGTATTTATTACGATATTTTCTAATGATAGCTTTGCAAGTACAATCATGGCTCTTAAGTTTAAGTAACAGGACGTATTTGCGCATAGGGATGCCGCCGTAAATAGCTTTGCGCTGCGTAGGTTGTTGATTTGAATCAAAGACTCTGGATGTCAAAGTGATCATGGTGCACGGTGTGGCAGTCACTTGATTGACTATGGCGTTGCTTATGACTGGTTGGCGGAATTGCCATCTAAACTAATTCGGGTGAACAGGTTGATGAATAGACTAAGTGTTCGAAATGCTGTGTTGTGTCTGGTTTTGGGTATAACAGCGGCTGGGGCCGTCCCTGCTTTGGCGGCAGGAGGGCCAACCCTTTCAACAACAGATTTTGAAAAGGCAAAAACTCTCTATTTTCAGCGCTGTGCAGGTTGTCATGGAGCTTTGCGCAAAGGTGCAACAGGCAAGAACCTTGAGCCTAAGAGTACCAAAAAGAAGGGACAGAGGCGTCTGGAGAAGATTATTGCCTTCGGTACAGAAGGTGGCATGAACAACTTTGATGATCTCTTCACCCGAGATGAGATCACTCTGCTGGCTACCTACATTCAGTTGGAGCCACCCATTCCACCTGAAATGTCGCTAAAGACGATGCAGAAACGCACTAGGGTCTATGTCGAGCCAAAAAACTACCCTACTAAGCCTTTGCATGACCGCAATTGGGAAAACTTTTTTATTGTCATTGAGCGTGATGCTGGAAAGGTGGCCATCATCGATGGCGATAAGCATGAGATCGTAACGCACATTAATACAGGTTATGCGGTGCATGTGGCTAAATCTGCAGAGCTTCACGCGACAGAGAGCGTGGCTAACCCAGGTCGATTTTGGTACACCATTGGCCGTGATGGCCGGGTAAAGAAGATTGATCTGTGGCAAATACCTGAGCGAATGCTAGTTGCTGAGACCCAGATTGCCTATGATGCGCGTGATATCTCGGTCTCTGGTGATGGCAAATACCTGATTGCTGGGGGCTACTGGCCACCGCATTTTGTCATCGTCGACACTGAAACCATGAATCCGCTCAAAGTGGTTTCAACCCGTGGTGCAAACATTGATGGTTATTTTATTGATGAGTCACGGGTAGCCACGGTAGATACCACACCAAATTTACCAACCTTCCTGGTTGCAGCAAAGGAGCTGGGTCAGGTCTGGCAGGTGGATTATCGGGATTTGGATAATCTGCGTGTTGATAAAATCAATGCTGCACGCTATCTGCACGATGGTTTTTTCGACCCCACAGGCCGTTATTTTCAGGTCGCAGCAAATGCCTCCAATAAGATGGTCATCATTGATACTGAGACTCGAAAATTGGTGACTATGATTGATGTGGCCAAAAAGCCTCACCCTGGCCCGGGCGCCAACTGGGTAGATCCAGAGTGCGGCCCTGTAGGCGCTACAGTGCATCTGGGTGAAGCCAAGGTGACCAGCTGGGGTAATGACCCAGTTGGACACCCGGATAAGGCGTGGAAGATCTGTCGGGTGATTAAGGTCGATGGTGCAGGTTCATTTATCCGCACCCATCCAAAGAGTGATTTTGTCTGGGCCGATCAGCTCATGCACCCTGAGCAGGTGGTCAAGCAGAGCGTGCAGGTTATCAGCAAGAAGACAGGGCGTATCATCAAAACCATCCGTGTCACCAAAAACGCAGGTTTTGCTGCGGTGCATATCGAGTTTAACAAGGATGGTACCGAGGTTTGGGTCTCTGCCTGGAACCGTAAGGATTACAGCAATGATAGCGGCTATGTTGTCATCTATGATGCCAAGACTTTGAGAGAGAAGGCGAGAATCAAAGGATTGCGGACACCAACAGGAAAATTTAATGTCTATAACCGTATTAACCATGTCTCCTGATGATTAGCTAGGGAGTTTGCCAGAGAAGAGGAGGTTAGTTGTGGATAGAAAATTTCATGTCAGGAGTGCACCACGTACTTTTCTATTAGTTGCTGGTTTTTTACTGGCGCCGCTTTTGGTGTATGCCGGGGGCGATAAAGTGCATGAGGTGGGGATCATAAAATATAAATATACCCCGCAGGAAATTACTATTAAAGCGGGTGAAACAGTGCGCTGGGTAAACAATGAGAAGCGCCAGTTTCACAGTGTTTGGTTTGAGGAGTCAGGCGAAGAGGAGCCTGCCGAGTTTTTCCCTGAAGAGATCTATGAGCGTACCTTTGTCAAGCCTGGAACATTCCGCTACCGGTGTGGTCCACATGAGGAGATGACGGGCGTAATCCACGTTAAATAAAGCCGGAGTCATATTCGTTGTTCTGGGATTTTGATTAACATCAATGTTTAGAGTGGTGTTGATCAGTAGGCTTACACACAGTTTTTGCAGGGTCGCTAGGTTGGTTTTTCTTGCGCTTCGCGATTGAGCTGGATCGCTCTGCGTGCCATGATTATTCCCCCCGTGGTTATCCATTTTTTCAAGCAGGTATCAGGTGTTCAATTGCAAGATTATTTTAGCGGGCTTAGCGCTGACGCTGGCTAGCCAAGCAGGTGCCGCTGATTTGGCCCTTGAGCGGCAACAAGAAATTTTGCACCTGCTAAAGCATGACTGTGGGTCATGCCATGGTATGACATTGCAAAGTGGCCTTGGCCCTTCGTTGACCCCGGAACGGCTTGAACCATTCACGGTTGAGTATCTTGCCGCTACCATTCTTCATGGCCGCCCCGGCACTCCCATGCCGCCATGGAAACCCTTTCTGACTGAGCAAGAGGCCCTGTGGTTGGCAGGGTTGCTGAAAAAAGGTACAAAGCCATGAGGTTATTTTTTATAGCGCTCTTCCTGATCTCATCTATTGGGCAGGCAGCCGACTGTCTGACCCGTGGGACAGGTGATCTTGGCGTCATCATTGAGCGCGCCGCAGGCAGCGTGAAGGTGGTGGATACCACGAATCGAAAAGAGCTGTTTCGGGTTGAAGGGCTGGGTGATCTTTCTCATGCCTCTGCCGTCTACTCCCGTGATGCCCGTTATGCCTATATCTTCGGGCGTGATGGTGGTCTCTCAAAGGTCGATATACTCTGTGGCACGCTGGCCAAGCGGGTGGTACAGGGTGGCAATAGCATTGGTGGTGCCATCTCTCAGGATGGACGTCTGATTGCTGTCTCCAATTACGAGCCAGGTGGAGTCAAGGTCTTCTCTGCAGAGACGCTTGAGCTGGTAGCTGATATTCCCGCAACTCAAACACCCAAAGGCAAAGGCTCCAAGACGGTGGGATTGGTCGATGCGCCAGGACAGCGTTTTGTCTTTGGCCTCTACGATACCCATGAGGTCTGGATTGCTGATATGAGCACCCCCAAATCTCCCAAACTTACCCGGTTTAAAGAGGCCGGCCTCGCGCCTTACGATGGTTTGATAACACCAGATGGTCGCTACTATATCGCGGGTCTGTTTGGTGAAGATGGCCTGACTCTGCTGGATCTCTGGCATGTTGAAAAAGGGCCGACCCGCATCCTGGGCAACTATGGCAAAGGCAAACAGCAGCTGCCTGTCTACAAGATGCCGCATCTGGAAGGGTGGGCCGTTGCGGGTGATCAGGCCTTCCTGCCTGCCATTGGGCACCATGAAGTGCTGGTGGTGAACCGTAACAGCTGGCAATCTACGGGGCGCATCCCTGTTCATGGCCAACCGGTATTTGCTATCGCCCGGCCGGATGGTCGCCAGGTCTGGGTTAATTTTGCCTTCCCTAATAACGACACCATTCAAGTGATTGATACCGAAACGCTGAAGATCATCAAGACACTGAAGCCTGGCAAGGGTGCCTTGCATATGGAATTTGCTCCACGTGGTGAAGAGGTGTGGATATCTATTCGTGATCAGGATCAGGTCAAGATTTTTGATACCGCCACGCTGGAACAGATCGGCAGTCTGCCAGTGGATAAACCCAGCGGAATATTTTTCACCTCACGTGCCCATAAAACTGGTCTGTGATGCTGGCTAAAACCTTGCAGCCTGGGTTGGTGGCGGTAAATCCAGAAACCCTTACGGATCTGGAGAAACGCCTGCTCAATGAGTATCAGCAGGGGTTGCCACTCTCCCCGACCCCTTTTGCCGATATGGCGCAACATCTGGGAACGACAGAGGATGAGGTGCTACGCATTCTCAATAATCTGCAACAGCAGGGTGCTATCAGTCGGGTAGGGCCAGTATTCAAGCCCAAGCGGGCGGGTGCCAGTACGTTGGCTGCGGTTGCTGTGTCGCCTGATGAGTTGGAATCTGTTGCCGCCTTTATCAGCGCCTTTGATGAGGTCAATCATAACTACGAGCGACTGCATCGTCTGAACCTCTGGTTTGTTGTGACCGCACCCAATCAGCAACGTGTGGATGAGGTGCTGGCAGAGATTGAGGCGCACTGTGGCCAGCCGGTGCTCTACCTGCCGCTGATGAAACATTTCCATATTGATCTGGGGTTCCCGCTATGGTGTTGACCGAGCAGGACTACCAGCTGATTGCCGCCATTCAGGGAGGGTTGCCGCTGGTTAGCCACCCCTATGCAGCGGTGGGTGAGCGTATCGATATGTCGGAAGATCAGGTGATTTCTCGTATTAATGAGATGCAGGAGAGCGGTGTTATAAAACGTTTTGGTGTAGTTGTGCGCCACCACGAGCTGGGCTATACCGCCAATGCTATGGTGGTATGGGATGTACCGGAGCAGCGGCTGGATGAGGTGGGTGAGGCGTTGGGAGACCAGCCTTGTGTCACCCTCTGTTATCAGCGTCCACGGCGACTGCCCGAGTGGCCTTACAATCTGTTCAGCATGATTCACGGTCGCGGCCAGGAGGTAGTGACTGCCCAGGTGGAACAGCTGGTTGATGTGCTGGGGTTGAGCGATATCCCGCATGAGATTTTATTCAGTGGCCAGCGTTTCAAACAACGCGGTGCCCGGTATCAGTAGTGATGGATGAGATAGATCGCAGTATTATCAATAACCTGCAGGGTGGTTTCCCCATCTGCGAGCACCCCTATGCGGTGGTGGCAGAGCAACTGGGCATCGATGAGGCAGAGCTGTTACAGCGCCTGCAGCAGATGCTGGAGAAAAAACAGCTCTCCCGTTTCGGCCCCATGTATCACGCCGAGCGGCTGGGTGGTGGCCTGAGTCTCTGCGCCATGCGCGTGCCAGAGACCGATTTTGAGCGGGTCACAGAACAGGTCAACGCTTTCCCAGAAGTGGCTCACAATTACGCGCGGGATCATGAATTCAGCATGTGGTTTGTGCTGGGTACCGAGACCCCAGAGCGGGTTGAAGAGACCTGCCAAGAGATTGAGAAGGCTACGGGTTATAAAGTCTACAACATGCCGAAGAAGCAGGAGTTCTTTGTCGGCCTGAAGTTTGAGGTCTGATGGCATGAGTGACGATATTAAACTCGACGAGCTGGATCGGCGTATTGTGGTTGCCACCCAGGCGGGCCTGCCGCTGGTTGCGGAACCTTACCAGCAGGTTGCCGAAGAGTTGGCTGCAACCGCTGAAGATGTTATGCAGCGCATGCAACGCATGCTGGAGAGCGGTATCATCCGCCGCATCGGTGCAGTACCAAACCACTACACCCTGGGTTTCCGTGGCAATGGCATGACCGTCTGGGATGTGCCGGATGAGAAGGTAGTGGAGTATGGCGAGAAGATCGGTGCACTCGATTTTGTCAGCCACGCTTACCACCGTCCTCGCTTCCTGCCTGAATGGCGCTACAATCTCTTCGCCATGGTGCACGGCACCAATCGAGATGAGCTTAAACACAAGGTTGATGCCATCGCAGAGATGCTGGGTGAAGACAACCGGGCGCATGAGGTACTCTTCAGCACCCGCATACTTAAAAAGACCGGATTAAGACTAATTCCTGGTTCCTAGGAATCAGTCACAAGAGAGTAAAAGATGTTTCGTATTTCGCAATACATGAATGAGTTGGTGAACCCAAAACCTTTGGGGCCAAAGCGCAATCCGCCAGGTCCAGTAGTGATCTGGAACCTGATCCGACGTTGCAATCTCACCTGCAAGCACTGCTACTCCATCTCTGCAGATACCGACTTTCCCGGTGAACTGAGTACCGACCAGATCTATACCGTGATGGATGATCTCAAACAGTTTCGCGTGCCGGTACTGATTCTCTCTGGCGGTGAGCCGCTGATGCACCCGGATATCTTCAAGATCTCCCGCCGGGCAAAGGAGATGGGCTTTTTCACCGCCCTCTCCACCAACGGCACCCTGATCAGTGATGAGAATATTGATGCTATCAGCGAGATCGGCTACGACTATGTCGGCATCAGCATCGATGGCATCAAAGATACACACGACGAATTCCGCCGCATGAAGGGGGGTTTTGATGCTGCGCTAAATGGCCTGCGAATGTGCCGTGACCGTGGTATGAAGGTGGGGCTGCGCTTCACCATGACCCAGGATAATGCCGAAGAGCTACCACAACTGCTACAGTTGATGGATGATGAGGGTGTCGATAAGTTCTACTTCTCTCATCTCAACTATGCAGGGCGTGGAAACAAAAACCGCGAGACTGATGTCTTTCTGCAGACCACTCGCTGGGCTATGGAATTGCTGTTTGAGCGTGCGTTGGCTGATGTGCGTGCAGGCAAACAGAGTGAATTTGTTACCGGTAATAATGATGCTGATGGCGTCTACATGCTGCAGTGGATCAAGAAAAATTACCCGGAGCAGGCTGAACATATGGAGGCCAAACTGAACCAGTGGGGCGGTAACAGCTCCGGGGTGAATGTGGCCAATATTGATAATCTGGGCCATGTACATCCGGACACCATGTGGTGGAATCATGATCTTGGTAATGTAAAAAAACGCCCTTTTTCAGAGATCTGGATGGATACCTCTGACCCTATCATGGCGGGACTAAAAGCAAGCCCAAGGGCTATTTCAGGCCGCTGTGGCCAGTGCAAATATTTTGGCATCTGTGGTGGCAACACCCGAGTGCGGGCCATGCAGCTTACGGGTGATCCCTGGTCTGAAGATCCAGCCTGTTATCTCACTGATGCTGAGATTGGCGTTGGAGATGAGGTGCGGGATATGGATAACAACCCAGTGGGTAATCAGTAAAATGCTACAGATGAGCGTGAATAGGTATATCTGGGTTTTGTTGTTGGCCCTGCTGTGCAGCAGCAATGCATTTGGTAGTGCAGCCATTGATGCCCAGGCACTGTATAAAACTCACTGTGCTGAGTGTCATAATCCAGACCGATTGGGGAAGATGGGGCCAGCGCTGCTTCCGCAAAACCTAAAACGTCTGCGTAAGAAATCAGCCGTCAAGGTCATCACCAAAGGGCGTGCTGCTACCCAGATGCCCGCTTTTGGTGACAAACTGAAGGCTGATGAGATCCAGGCCTTGGTTGATCTGGTCTACACGCCGCTGGAGAACATTCCAGAGTGGGGCATGGAACAGATCCATGCTAGCCATCTGGTGCCCAACAAGCCCGAGACCCTCTCTGACAAACCCGTCTTTAAAGCCACAATGGATAATTTGTTCGTGGTGGTGGAGTTGGGTGACCACCATGCCACCCTGTTGAACGGTGACACCTTTGAGCCTATCAAGCGTTTTCCTACCCGCTTCGCCCTGCATGGTGGGCCAAAATATGGCCCGAATGGGCGTTATGTCTATTTTGCCTCACGTGATGGCTGGATCAGCAAATTCGACATCTACAACCTGAAGTATGTGGCTGAGGTTCGGGCTGGGATCAATACCCGCAACCTGGCCGTCTCTGCGGATGGGCGTTATGTCATTGTGGCCAACTATCTGCCGCACACACTGACTGTGCTGGATGCCAAAGATCTCAAACCACTCAAAGTCATTCCTGCAATGGATGAGTTCAAGAAGCAGACCTCCAGGGTCAGTGCGGTCTACACCGCCGCTCCACGGGAGAGCTTTTTTGCAGCCATGAAGGATATCAAAGAGGTGTGGGAGATCAGTTATGCAGATCAGCCGCCGATGGGTTTTTCAGGCTGGATGCATGACTATAACCCAGAGGGTGGTGAAGGCAATCAAGAGCAGCGTTTTGCGGTGCGGCGGGTCAAAACAGATGACTATCTGGATGACTTCTTTATGAACCAGGACTACACCCAGATCATTGGCACCTCCCGCAGTGGTGGTGGCCAGGTGGTGGATCTGGATCTGCGACGGGCGGTCAAGGCTGTTGCGCTGCCGGGTATGCCGCATCTCAGCTCAGCTATTACCTGGGAATACAAAGGCCGCCCAGTGATGGCCACGCCCAATATCAAGAAGGGGCTGGTCACCGTTATCGATATGCAGAGCTGGAAGGTACTGAAGGAGATCAAAACCGATGGCCCTGGCTTCTTTATGCGCAGTCATGAGAAGAGTCCTTACGCCTGGGTGGATGTCTTCTTTGGCCCCAACAAGGATCTCATGCATGTCATCGACAAGCGCACCTTGGAAGTAGTCAAAACTTTGAAGCCAATGCCCGGAAAAACCTCGGCCCATATCGAGTTCACTAAAGATGGCTCTCATGCGCTGCTCAGCATTTGGGATGAAGAGGGCGCGTTGATCATCTATGATGCCAAAACCCTGGAAGAGGTGAAACGACTTCCCATGCGCAAGCCCTCAGGCAAGTACAATGTGCACAACAAGCTGACCCGCTCCAGTGGAACCAGTCATTAGCGTGAGAAAACCGATGAGAAAAAAAGTCACCTGCCTCTACCCTGTGGCGCTATTTTTTATGCTGTTGTTTGTCGTATCAACAGTATCTGCGGAGACATTGTCGCTGGCAGTTGAAAAAGTTGAGGATGGCGACACGATTATGGCTACCCTGAATGGCAAGTCGGAGCGGTTGCAGCTACAGGGTATCGATGCACCAGAGGATGTCGAGAATGCCAAGCTCAAACGTGACATCAAGGTGACCGGCCTGGATAGCGCGACTCTGCTGCCACTGGGCGCAGCGGCTACTCGTCATCTGCAGGAGTTGGTCAAGGTGGGGGAAACTCTTCAGTTCAATGGGGATTTTGCTCAACGTGATAGATATGGTCGCATCCTGGTGGTAGCGATTAACAGTGATGGACGCTCACTGAATGAACTTATGGTGCAGAATGGTTATGCGATTATGACCCGCTACGGTGCTATTGAGCCAGGGCTGAAAGCTCGATTGGAGAAGCTGGAATCAGAAGCCGTTGCATCAAAACGGGGGCTGTGGGGAGAAAACCGTGCAGCGACGATCACTTGGAGCGGTTTGAAGAATTAACCTCGGGCGTTTGTGGTTTTCCTGGGGTAAAATGAACCCATTATTTAAGACAATGATATAGAAGTTAGCCGATGGATTACTTACCAATATTTCTTGATGTTAAAACCAAACCCTGCATTGTTATTGGTGGGGGCGAGATTGCCAGCCGAAAGGCTGCGCTGCTGCAAAATGCAGGTGCAAGCATTCGTGTGATCTCTCCGAAGCTGGGTCCCAGCTTGTCGGAGCTGAAAGAGCAGAATGAGATTGAGCATGAGGCGCGTGAGTACCGCCAAGGCGATCTGGCGGGTGCCCGTATTGTGATTGCGGCTACAGATAATATGGAAGTAAACCGGCAGGTTTCAGAAGAGGCCCAGGCACAGGGCATCCCTGTTAATGTGGTGGATCAGCCAGAGCTTTGCAGCTTTATCATGCCCTCCATTATTGACCGTTCTCCGGTGATTGCAGCGGTCTCCACTAGCGGTGCCTCGCCCGTATTGGCGCGCCTGATTCGTGGACGCCTTGAATCGCTGATACCTTCCGGTTATGGCCGCCTGGCAGAGCTTGCCAGTGGCTTCCGTGATCGGGTTAAAGCGCGTTTCACCAATCCAACCGATCGCCGCCGTTTCTGGGAGGATGTCCTGCAAGGAGGTGTCGCAGAGCGTGTATTCTCTGGCCACCATGAGGAGGCTAATCAACTGATGGAGCAGGCTCTGGAAGAGACCTCGCTGGCCACTGATGGCATGGGTGAGGTCTATCTGGTCGGTGGCGGCCCTGGCGATCCTGATCTGCTCTCCTTCCGTGCTTTGCGCCTAATGCAGCAGGCGGATGTAGTGGTCTATGACCGTCTAATCGCAAAAGCAGTGCTGGAGATGACGCGGCGCGATGCAGAACGCATCTACGTGGGTAAAGAGAATAACCACCATGTTATGTGCCAGGAAGATATCAACCAGCTGCTGGCAGATCTGGCCAAGCAGGGCAAACGAGTTGTACGACTCAAAGGTGGCGACCCCTTCATCTTTGGGCGCGGCGGAGAAGAGATCGATACCCTCGCTTCGCAAGGTGTCCCATTCCAAGTGGTGCCCGGTGTCACTGCAGCTTCCGGTTGCGCCTCTTACTCCGGTATTCCGCTGACCCATAGAGACTATGCACAATCAGTCGTCTTTGTAACAGGTCACCTGAAGGATGACAGCCTGAATCTCAACTGGAAAGCGCTGGCTCAGCCAAAGCAGACCGTAGTGTTTTATATGGGACTGATGAGTCTGCCGCATATCTGTCGTGAACTTCAGGCTCACGGTATGTCTGCTGATCTACCTGCCGCGCTGGTTCAACAAGGCACCACGCCTCAGCAGAAGGTTTATACCGGAACCCTCGCTACACTACCCAGCATTGCTGAAAAGTATAAACCCAAGCCACCTACCCTGATTATTGTCGGCGAAGTGGTTGAACTGCGCGATAAGTTGAACTGGTATAAGTCAGGTCAAGATGCCTCTGAGGAGACGCTTCCATTCGAGCCTGGTGCATGGCCTGAAGCGGAGCAGGTGGTTTCTTAAAGCAGGTTTGATTGTGTCGCTACCTCGTGATTGATTTTGCACATCCATGTACAAAATCGACTCGCAAACGCGACAACCTATAGTGCTCCGGCCGTCCTGCGTACACCACGATTCCGTATTGCACATTGCAGCAAGCTGCTTGTGCACTACTGCATCATGGCTCCCTCAGTGACTCTACGGCAACTACAGCTTAATTTTTTCTTCTCCATCATTCGCTATCACTCATAATTACGAAGAGAAAAATTAAGCGTTGCCTACCAGAGACTAACCGCCCTCGCTCCGCTCTCCATGGCGGTCAGCGGTTGAATGCCGTTAAGGGAGTGGTGACAGGAACTGGCTCAGGTCACTAAGAGTACGATGTACGCCGTGGCAGCGGGCGCAGATGGCAACGGCTGCTTCGCCTAGGAATCTTCCGGTCTGTTTTGGCTGGTTGTTTTGGATGCTCTCTTCAAGTTCCGTGAGTAGCTTTTGGGTATTTGCACCCAGGATGCGCTCTTTGGCTATCTCATCCCGATGGCATTTTTTGCAGTTTGTTCCCAAGGCCTGAAGTTGGCCTCTGAACTGTTTCAAAGAGTGTTTTGCAAGCTGTGGACGTTGATCTTCTGTTGCAATCTTGATGCGGTTGACTGTTGTTGAAAGCAGCTCCATGAATTTATCGTAGCGGACTTCCTTGTTTTGGAATGTTATCTGCTGTGAGCTAAAATCAGGTGCCCGGTAGAGGGCGGCAGCCAGGGCTTGAAAATCCTGGTGGCAGAGGTTGCAGCTCTCTCCCAGTTTTTTGTGGGCGCGGAGAACTTGACTGTAATCTCCTTGCTGCGCTGCTGTTTCCAGTATGTCGGCCCAGTCTAACCTTACTTTTTTCTGCCACTCTGGCACCATTTCAGGGATTTTGCGATAGCTCTTGGCTAAACGTTGTCCCCATTTTTGGGTGCCGATGGCATCTTTCTGTGCCGCATATTCCTCAACGGCCTGCATCTCCCGACGTAGTCGAAACATGGTGTGCAGCCATACCTGGCGCTTGTTTGCCGGTTTGTACCACTGTGCCAGTGAAGCAGGTGGCATGGCGATGGTGATTTCTTCTGTCTCAGCCTGTGTGGCTCCGCTTGCTAAAAGCAGAATGAAGGCGCAAGCAAGAAACAGTGATTTGCTCATTTATAGTGTGGCCTTGAGGGCGTTAATGGCAGCCTGGTTCTCTTCTGGCGTACCCACGGTAATGCGCAGGCAGTCAGCCAGCATGGGATGGCTGCCGTTGAGATTCTTTACCAGTACACCCGATGCTTTCATTGCAGTGTGGATCTCATTGGCCTGGCCCGCTGGCATGCGCACCAGGATAAAGTTGGCATCACTGCTGAAGGGTGAGAGGCCACTCAGATTCCTTAGTGCCGTAAATAGCTGGCTGCGCTCCCGGCGGATAAGGTTGGTCTGTTCATCAAATACCGACTCATGCTGTAGCGCAAATTCAGCACTGACCTGGGTCAGTGTGTTGATGTTGTAGGGTAGACGGGTCTTGTCGATCTCGTTCAGCCAGGATGTTGGGCCAGCGAGCAGCCCTAGTCGTAGTCCAGCCAGTCCAAGTTTTGACAGGGTGCGCATCACCAGCAGATTGGGGTAGCGTCCCACCTCACCCATGAAGCTGCCATCTGTAAAAGGGGCGTAGGCTTCATCAACAATAACCAGCCCTGGAGCGGCATTGATAACCTCCCTGATTTCATCAGCATCAAACAGATTGCCGGTGGGGTTGTTGGGGTAAGCCAGGTAGATGATGGCAGGCTGGTGCTGCTCAATGGCTGTCATTAGTGCTGGGAGATCGAGGCTGAAATCCTCGCTCTTCAGCGGTATGCCCTGGTAGGGCATGCCAGCAAAGAGGGCGATCATGCGATACATGACAAAGCTGGGTTCAACAGAGAGTACAACCCGATCCGGCCCGGCCAGTGTTAGAGCCAGCATTTGGATCAGTTCGTCTGAACCGTTACCCAGCAACACTCCGGCATCTTCGGGTATGTCCATGCTGATGCGAAGGCGCTGTTTCAGTCCGCTGCCCTGTGGATCCGGGTAGCGGTTAACGTCTGTTGTGTGCAGCAGCTCTAGCCACTCCTGGCGTAGATCTTCTGGCCAGGTGTAGGGGTTTTCCATGGCGTCCAGCTTGATCAGGCCGCTGGAATCTGGCACATGGTAGGCGGAGAGCGCTTTAATCTCTGGGCGTACCCAGCGGTCAATGGCTTGTTGAATGTTCATAGGTTGCAGCTTGGGCAGCCGCTACCACAACATTCATCAGCGGGTGGTGAGCCGCCTGGTCTGTTGTCGCCTTTACGATATTCTGCTGAGCGGGCATGGGCGGTAAGCCCTTCACCACGTGCCAGTGCAGATGCGGTGTCAGCTAGATGGGATGCACCTTCAGCAGAGGCCATGATCAGGCTGGAACGTTTCTGAAAGTCATAGACCCCTAATGGTGATGAGAAGCGGGCAGTGCGTGATGTGGGTAACACATGATTTGGACCAGCGCAGTAGTCACCCAGTGCTTCAGCGGTGTAGCGCCCCATAAAGATAGCGCCGGCATGGCGGATCTTTTTGGCCATGGCCTCTGGCTTGTCAACAGATAGCTCAAGGTGCTCTGGTGCAATGATGTTGACTATATCTATGGCTTCATCCAGGTCTTTCACCTGAATGATGGCTCCACGCTCGCGTAAGGCTGTTTCAATGATCTCTTTGCGCTCCATGCCTGGTAGCAGGCGCTCGATGCTTGCTTTTACCCTTTCAATAAATTCAGCATCGGGTGAGACGAGAATGGATTGGGCATCCTCATCGTGCTCAGCCTGAGAGAAGAGATCCATTGCAATCCACTCAGGATTGGTATGACCGTCACAGACTACCAATATTTCGGAAGGCCCAGCGACCATGTCAATGCCAACCTGGCCAAAAACAGCGCGTTTAGCAGTGGCGACATAGATGTTGCCGGGGCCAACGATCTTGTCTACACCGGGTATGGATTCAGTACCATAGGCCAGCGCGGCTACGGCTTGGGCACCACCGACAGCGAAAACGCGGTCTACATTGGAGATGTGGGCAGCGGCCAGTACGAGAAGGTTAACTTCGGCATCGGGAGTGGGTACGACCATGATGAGTTCTGGCACGCCTGCGACCTTGGCAGGGATGGCGTTCATCAATACGGAGGAGGGGTAGGCTGCTTTGCCCCCCGGTACGTAGAGACCGACTCGATCCAGAGGTGTTACCTGTTGCCCCAGCAGGGTGCCGTCTTCCTCGGTGTATGACCAGGAGTCCACCCTTTGGTGTTCGGCATAGGCTTGGATACGTTTTGCGGCATATTCCAAGGCCTCTCGCTGCTTTAGTGGGATTGAATTATAGGCCCGTTCCAGTCGCTCAGTTGGGATCTCTAGTGCAGATGCATCAGTGGGCTCCCAGCGGTCAAAGCGCTGAGTGTATTCAATTAGGGCGCTATCACCGCAGCTGCGGATATCAGCAATGATATCGTTGACGGTCTGGTTAACCTGTTGGTCAGAGACGGATTCCCAAGCCAGCAGCGCCTCAAGCTTCTGCTCAAAATTAGCATCAGTTGTGGCCAGTTGTTGAATGTCAGCCATTGTTTTTTTCCTCTGCACTTCGTTCATTTACAGCGAGCCTCAGTGCATCAACCAGTGTGGTGATGCCATTGTGTTTCGTCTTCCAGGAAGCTTTGTTTACGACCAACCGGGAACTGATGTCGCTGATGTGCTCCAGAGGAATTAGCCCGTTGGCTTTTAGTGTGTTGCCGGTATCTACCACGTCGACGATCAGGTCTGATAGGCCAACCAGTGGTGCCAATTCCATCGAGCCATAGAGTTTGATGATCTCGACCTGTTTGCCTTGGGCTGCGAAGTGGCGGCGTGTGCTGTTGATGAATTTGGTGGCAATACGCAGGCGGCTATCGCTCAGTTGTGCATCTTTAACGCCTGCAACCATCAGGCGGCATTTTGCGATCTGTAGATCCAGTGGCTCGTAAAGTCCGCCACCACCATGCTCCAGCAGGACATCTTTGCCGGCAACGCCAAGGTCAGCTGCACCGTATTGCACATAGGTGGGCACGTCGGATGCACGAATGATTACCAGTTTAATCTGGGGATGATTGGTGTCCAGGATGAGCTTACGACTGGTCTCGGGGTCGTCCGTAGGGACTATGCCGGCATGTTCCAGTAGCGGCAGGGTGTCCTTAAAGATTCGTCCCTTGGAGAGTGCAATGGTAATGTGGCCGTCGAATTCCACGTTTTTAATCCTGTTTCTTGATGTGTTGATGGGTGAAGCTATTAATCAGGTATGCGCCTAATATGTGCGCCAAGCCCTGCCAGTTTCTCTTCAATGCAGTCGTAGCCACGGTCGATATGGTAGATGCGATCTACAACGGTTTCACCTTTGGCAACCAGCCCGGCCAGTACCAGGCTGGCTGAGGCGCGAAGATCGGTGGCCATGACAGGGGCCGCAGTTAGTTGCTCAATACCAGTAACGATGGCGGTATTACCTTCGAGTTTGATATTGGCCCCCATGCGTTGCATCTCCTGCACATGCATGAAGCGGTTCTCAAATACGTTCTCGGTGATGATGCCAACGCCTTCGGCAACGGCATTAAGGGCAGTGAATTGGGCTTGCATATCTGTTGGGAAAGCAGGGTAGGGGGCTGTGTGTACGTCCACAGATTTTGGGCGCTTACCTTGCATATCAAGGGTGATCCAGTCTTTGCCTGTCTCAATGACAGCTCCTGACTCACGTAGCTTTTGCAGAATGACATCGACCAGTGATGGGTCGGTGTCACGAATCTTGATTTTTCCGCCGGTGATGGCAGCTGCAACCAAAAATGTGCCGGTTTCAATTCGGTCTGGCAGAACTGTGTAGTCGGTGCCGCTGAGTCTTTCTACCCCTTCGATGTGGATGCTGTCAGTGCCTGCGCCGGTGACCTTTGCGCCCATCTTATTCAGACAGTTTGCCAGATCAACAACCTCAGGTTCACGAGCAGCATTTTCGATTATGGTTTCACCGTCGGCCAAAGTGGCAGCCATCATCAGATTTTCGGTGCCGGTGACGGTGACAATATCCATGATCAGGCGAGCGCCTTTTAAGCGCTCGGCTTTGGCGCGGATATAGCCGTTCTCAACCTGAATCTCTGCGCCCATGGCGCGCAGCCCGTCGATGTGTAGGTTGACGGGACGTGAGCCAATGGCGCAACCACCAGGCAGTGAGACATCGGCTTGGCCAAAGCGGCTGAGCAGCGGTCCCAACACTAGAATGGAGGCGCGCATGGTCTTTACCAGCTCATACGGGGCAGAGTAGTCTGTGATGGTATTGGGGTCTAGCTCAATGCGCATGCGCTCATCGACCACCAGTTGCACGCCCATTTGTCCTAACAGCTCCATGGTTGTTGTGACATCGTGCAGATGTGGCACATTGCTGATGGTCATTGGGCTATCAGCCAGCAGGGTTGCAGCCAGAATGGGTAGTGCGGCGTTTTTAGCGCCAGCAATGCGTACATCACCTGTCAGAGAGGTGCCGCCAGTTATAATGAGTTTGTCCATCAGATATCCGCGAGTGGGAGAAGATCAATAAGGTTGCTGACTCGTGCTATCTCCAGCAATGATTCAGGCACATTAAGAAAATGAAGTTGTTGTCCGGCAGCTTTATATCTATCCATCCATTCCAGCATTACGGCCAATCCGGCGCTGTCGCTGCCTGTGATGCCGCTGAGATCGATGGTTAACTCTTTTTGGCCGTCCATCAGGTTTTGCCCTTGTTTGAGCAGGTCTGATGCGGTTGCAAAGCCAAATTCACCCTGGATGGTGAGTATGCTATCGCCAGAATAAGTGAGTGTGGAGCTACTCATTTAGTGATTTCGCCATTCTTTTTCTTAAGTTGAGCAATAAGGCTGCTCAGGCCTTTACGTCGGATCTGATTGGCGAACCCAGTGCGGTAGTTGGATACCAGGCTGATGTTATCAATAATAACATCGTATACCTTCCAGCGCCCTTCATTTAAATGCAGACGATAGTTGATAGGGATGGGAGGTGCACCACTGGATTTAACTTCTGTTTTTACCATTACCTTAGAGGCATCGCTCTTCTCATGCAGCGGCAGGTATTCGATGGCCTGATCAGAATAGTTAAGCAGTGCTATAGCGTAGGTGCGAATCAGTAGAGTTTGAAATTGTTCAATGAACTCATTTTTTTGGGAGTCACTGGCCTTGCGCCAATATTTTCCAAGTACCAGACGAGACATACGAGAGAAGTCAAAGTGAGGCATTATAATGTCGGTTACCAGATCAGCGATCTTTTCTGGTGACTCGTTTAGTTCCTGCTTTCTATCAGTGACCTTTGCCAGTACCTGGCTGGAGGTTTCCCGTACCAGATCCAGGGGCTCCTGTATGGATGCCCAGGTTGGCTGCGTGCCAATCAGGATCACCAAAAAGAGCACCCACTTTAACTTATTCATCGTTTCCGCCTTCCTCAGCTTTACTGAACAGGAATTGCCCAATAATCTCTTCTAATACCAGTGCTGATTGGGTAAGTGAGATTTTGCCACCTTCGGTAAGAAATTTTTCGCTGCCGCCGGGGTCCAGCCCAATATATTGCTCGCCTAAAAGACCGGCGGTATATATTTTGGCAAAAGTGTCATCTGGGATGGTGTTGTGGTTACCATCAAGCAACATGGTAACGATGGCTTCATAGGTGGTGTTGTCGAATGAAATCTCAGTCACCCGGCCAATGCGTACCCCTGCCATAGAGACAGGTGAGCGTACTTTAAGGCCACCTATGTTATCGAAACGGGCGGTGATGCGGTATCCGTCGTCTGCGTTAAGGCTGCTTAGATTGCTGACCTGCATGGCCAGAAAAAACAGTGCAATAAAGCCAGCTGCCATGAAGGCGCCAACCATAATTTCCATAGTTCTCATCTGTACCATTACTCTTCCCCAAACATCAGTGCGGTAAGCACAAAATCCAAACAGAGTACTGCCAGGGCTGAATGCACCACCGTGCGGGTGGTTGCTCGACTGACGCCTTCGGATGTTGGCGTACAGTCATGGCCCTGAAACAGTGCAATCCAGGTGCAGACAAAGCCAAATACCAGGCTTTTGATTACACCGTTATAAACATCTTCATGCAGATCAATTTTAGCCTGCATTTGTGACCAGTAGGCACCCTCATCCACACCCAGAAGGCCAACGCCTACAAAATGCCCGCCTATTACACCAATGGCGCTGAACAGTGCGGCGAGCAGCGGCATGGATATGAGCCCTGCCATAAAGCGGGGTGTCAGTATGCGTTTGATCGGGTCGATGGCCATCATCTCCAGCCCGGATAGCTGCTCTGTTGCCTTCATGAGCCCGATCTCGGCTGTAAGGGCTGATCCGGCCCTGCCAGCAAATAATAGCCCGGTTACCACAGGCCCCAATTCACGTACCAGTGATGCAGCAACCATAACGCCAAGGGTCTCTTCCGCGCCAAATTGAGAGAGTATGTAATACCCTTGAAGCGCCAACACCATACCAACAAACAGACCGGATACGGTGATGATTAGCATTGATAGCACGCCCACGGAGTGAATTTGTGCGATCAGTAATTTCGGTCTAATGACGAGGGGTGCGAACCCTGCAAGCATATGCAGTAATAAGACATGCCCGCGCCCCAGTCGTTCCAGGGTGCCGATGCCGATTCGTCCAAGTCGGGCTAGTTGCTCCATCAGCAACCCACTCCTCTAGATTGATGCTTTGTCATGGCCACTCAATTTTCCAGTATATCTGTTTCCAGCGGTTCCGCTGGAAAATGGAAGGGTACAGGTCCATCTGGCAAGCCATCCATAAATTGACGCACCCAGAATGAGGTGGAGTTGGCAATCTGTTTGCTTGGGCCGCCAGCGATAACCTTGCCGTTCGAGAGAACATAGATCATGTCGGCAATGTTTGTAGTCTCTTGCACGTCGTGAGAGACCACAATGCTGGTTAGGCGGCTGGCCTTGTTGAGTCGTGGAATGAGCTGCACCAAAACGCCCATGGATATGGGGTCCTGCCCGGTAAAAGGCTCATCGTACATAATCATTTCGGGGTCAAGTACGACAGCGCGAGCCATTGCTGCGCGCCGTGCCATGCCGCCGGATAGTTCAGATGGCATCAGGTCTCGTGCGCCACGCAGACCAACGGCCTCCAGCTTCATCAGCACAAGCTTGCGAATAATGGACTCAGGCAGCTTGGTGTGCTCACGCAGAGGGTAGGCTATGTTGTCGAATACGTTGATATCGGTCAGCAGAGCGCCACTCTGAAAGAGCATTCCCATGCTCATACGCAGTTTATATAGCGCTTTGTTGTTTAGTTTATGGACATTTTGCCCATTGACATGGATGGTGCCAGCATCTGGACGGAGCTGCCCGCCGATCAATTTTAGCAGGGTTGTTTTACCCGTGCCGCTTGGCCCCATTATGGCGGTAATTGATCCTCTGGGAATGTCGATATCAACGTCATCAAAGATAGCTCGGTCGCCGCGAAAAAATCGCAGGCCGCGTATCTTGACCAGTGGTTCGTTCTTATCGTTGGGGTGTGGTGACATAAGTTCCCAGTTTAATGGTGGATTCTGCGCGTAATTTTGCAGGACGGCCAAGGGATGGGTAGAGGCGCCAAGCGTTCAAAACAGCGTATTTTCGCCTCTTCTGCTGGATGGGGTCAAGCTGCCTTGGACAATCAGGTGAAGGTCTGGAAAAATGCGCGCTTCTTATACGCGATTTACCTGGGCGAGTTCTCCTGATTTTATGTTGCTAAACATTGCTGCGATAGCTGTTGGTTTTGCTCTGCTGGTATGGGGAGCAGACCGTTTTGTTTTGGGTGCGGCATCGATTGCGCGCAACCTGGGCCTCTCTCCCATGCTGATTGGCCTAACGATTGTTGGGCTTGGCACCTCAGCGCCAGAGATTCTGGTCTCTACCATGGCCTCTGTTCAGGGTAATCCCGGCTTGGCTATCGGCAATGCCTTGGGATCAAATATTGCCAATATTGGTCTGATTTTGGGTATTACAGCATTGATTGTGCCGCTAACGGTCTGCTCGGATGCGCTACGGCGTGAATACCCCATTCTGTTGGCAATATGCATGTTGGTGCTGGTGCTCATGCTGGATGGGGAGTTGGGCCGTATAGATGGCGCTATTCTAATGCTCTCTTTGGTGTTGGTAATCTACGGCTTGGCGAGGATTGCGCTCCGAAGCCGCACAGAAAAAGACCCCATGGAGGCTGAATATGAGGCGGAAATGCCTGGCGCCATCAGCACGAAAGCAGCCATTATCTGGTTTGTGATTGGGCTCTGTGTGCTGTTGTTCAGCTCACGCCTGCTGGTTTGGGGGGCGGTAAATATTGCAGTCTCCTTTGGTATCAGTGATTTAATTATAGGCCTTACCATTGTTGCGCTGGGTACCAGTCTGCCTGAGCTGGCAGCATCTATTACCAGTGCGTTAAAAAATGAGCATGATATCGCCATTGGCAATGTTATCGGTTCAAATATATATAACCTGTTGGCTGTGCTCTCTGTGCCGGGTGTTATTATGCCGGGGGTTTTTACCCCGGAGGTACTGAGCCGTGATCTGCCCGTGATGATTGGCCTGACGTTGGCTATTTTTATAATGGGCTATGGTTTTGGTGGCAATGGTAGAATCAACCGTTTTGAGGGGCTGCTTCTGGTGTTGTGCTTTGTCGGCTACCAAGCATTTCTTTTTATTGAGACTGATGAGCCAGTAGAGCAAACAAGGGTCGTTTATATGTCGGATGAAATAAAAGTATGACCAAATCAGTGGATCTTCCAGCTGCCCAGATTGAGCAGCTTCAGTCTTTGGGCTTGGCTGTTATTAAAACCGAAGCCAGAGCTGTCGAAGCACTGAGTCAGCGCATCAATGGTGATTTTGCAACAGCCTGTGGCTATATGCTGGGATGTGAAGGGCGTATTATTGTGACGGGTATGGGCAAGTCTGGACATATCGGTGGCAAAATTGCGGCCACCCTGGCCAGCACTGGCACCCCCGCTTTTTTTGTCCACCCGGGTGAAGCCAGTCATGGTGATCTGGGGATGATTACTCCCAAAGATGTCGTGTTGGCTCTCTCCAATTCTGGTAAGACAGCAGAGCTGCTGACCATTCTTCCGCTCATTAAACGCTTGGGTGTGCCGTTGATTGCAATGACGGGTAAGCCAAATTCCACGCTGGCCCAGAAGGCCGATGTCCATATTGATGTCAGTGTTGAGCAGGAGGCGTGCCCGCTGAACCTGGCACCCACATCCAGTACCACGGCTGCTTTGGTGATGGGCGACGCCTTGGCTATAGCACTGTTGGAAGCGCGCGGCTTTACTGAGGAGGATTTCGCGCACTCTCATCCCGGTGGGGCATTGGGCCGGCGGCTGCTGCTGCTTATCGGTGATATTATGCACACAGGAGATAGGGTGCCGCAGGTCAATGTCCAGGCGCTACTGTCTGATGCGCTGCTGGAGATGACCAATAAAGGGCTGGGCATGACTGCTGTGGTGGATGATCAAGGGCGGTTGGTCGGTATCTTTACCGATGGTGATCTAAGGCGAGTGCTTGATCGCGGGCTGGATATTCATAACAGCACCATGCAAGAGGTGATGACAACGGGTTGCACAACCGCTTGTGCTAACCAGTTGGCTGCCGAAGCACTAAAGATGATGGAAGAGAAAAAAATAAATGCGTTGCTTGTGCTCGATGATCAGCAGCGTTTGATTGGTGCATTCAATATGCACGATCTATTACGGGCAGGTGTGGTGTAAGGCTAAAAATAATGCAAGATATTGTAGAAAAAGCGAGTCGTATCCGCCTTGTTATCTTTGATGTAGACGGTGTATTAACCGATGGCAATCTTTATCTGGGTAATAATGGTGAGGAGCTAAAAACCTTTAATATTAAAGATGGCCTGGGCATCAAGTTGCTGATGCAATCTGGTGTAGAGGTTGGGATTATTACTGGCCGCAGCTCTAAGCTTGTTGCGCAACGCATGGAGAACCTGGGCGTTAAATACATATATCAGGGGCAGCATAAGAAACTCCCGGCTTATCAGGATCTGTTGGCAAAATTGGAACTTGAGTCGGAGCAGGTGGCCTATGTGGGCGATGATCTGATTGATCTGCCGTTGATGCGGCGCACTGGGTTTTCTGTTGCCGTTAAAGATGCGCACTCTCTAGTTAAGCAGCATGCCCATTGGCAGACGCCCTCAGTTGGTGGGCGAGGCGCTGTGCGAGAGGTTTGCGAATTTCTTATGAAGGCACAAGGTACGCTCGACGAGGCATATCAAGCCTACCTTGAGTAAAGCATAGATGCTAAGTCGCAGAAGAGTTGTCATTGGGTCGCTGTTTATTCTGCTGGCAGTGGGTAGTGGTCTGTTGATGCAGACGACCAGTAAAGAAGAGCGGGTAAAGATAAAGGTTGAACATTCGCCTGATTATTATGTAGAAGATTTTACTGTCACCGATATGGATATTGATGGCAAGCTGAAACAAACTTTATCTGCAGAGCGAATGCTGCATTATCCTGATGATGACAGCACTGAGCTAACGCATCCTCATCTGATTATCTATGAAGAAGGTGTTCCTCCCTGGAAAATCAGGTCTGAAACAGGATGGGTTTCGGGTGATGGGCAGTTGGTGTTGCTGAATGGGGCAGTCAAAATTGATCGAGTGGCAGCACCTGGGATTCGTCCAGTACATATTACAACGCGCGATTTACGGGTGCGCCCAAAAGAGAGCTATGCCGAGACAGATGAAAATGTAAGGGTTCGTAGTCTGGGTGATGTTCAAACATCAACCGGCATGCAAGCATGGCTTAATAAACCGATACGGCTTAAGTTTCTATCAAAGGTACGAGGACACTATGAAATTCACTAAACAGCTGTGCTGTGGTGGGCAACAACTGTTGCTACTCGCTCTATTGCTTTTACTGGGAAGTGAGGTGCTGGCGTTATCCTCAGATAAAGAGCAGCCGATACAGGTTGAAGCGGATGGGATGGAGATTGATGAAGGTAAAGGGGTGACGACCTATAGCGGCAATGTCGTAGTGGTTCAAGGCAGCATCAGATTAAAGGCGGATAAGGTATTTGTCTTTCAAAGTGAAGGAAATACGGATCGTTTGGAGGCTGAAGGTAAACCAGCCTATTTTCGGCAACGTCCAGATGGTAAAGATGAGGATGTAAAAGGTAATGCCTCGCGTATTGAATACAATACGAACAGTGAGCTGCTCTATATGATTGGCAATGCTGAGCTTTTTCCCGGCGATGGGAATAAGCTTACAAGCCAACGTATAACCTACGATAGGGTCAAGGCTGTCATGAAAGCCGGCGCAGCAGTAACAACTGGAAAGAAACCGGTAAAATCTGGTCGGGTTAAAACAATACTTGCTCCTCGTAAGAAAAGTGCTGCTGCCAAATGATCACACTTTCAGCTAAAGGGCTGACAAAGCAATATAATAAGCGTTCTGTTGTAAATGGCATCTCGCTGGAGGTTGCCAATGGCGAAGTGGTGGGATTGCTTGGCCCAAATGGAGCAGGTAAAACCACGTGCTTTTATATGATCGTGGGGTTGGTTCCGGTAGAAAAAGGCAGTATCTCCCTTGGTCAGCACGATATTACATTGCTCCCAATGCATGCCCGAGCGCAACTGGGACTGGGCTATTTAGCGCAAGAGCCATCAACATTTAGAAAGCTCAGTACGCGGGACAACATAATGGCCATCCTGGAGACGCGTAAAGAACTCTCCGGTGAAGAGCGTGAAGTAAAGTGTGAGAATCTGATGCGGGAGTTGAGCATCAGTCATCTGCGCGATAGCTTGGCCATGAGCCTGTCTGGCGGCGAAAGGCGGCGTTTGGAGATTGCCCGTACATTGGCGATGGAGCCGCGTTTTATCCTGTTGGATGAGCCTTTTGCTGGGGTTGATCCTATCTCTGTTGTGGATATTCAGAAGATAATCAAGCACCTGGCAAGCCTTGGAATAGGAATCTTAATTACAGATCATAATGTTCGGGAGACCCTGGGTATCTGCGATCGGGCCTATATTGTGAATGATGGCGTGGTGTTAGCGGAAGGAAAGCCGGATGATATTTTGGCTCATGATGGGGTTCGCGCTGTTTATCTTGGAGAAGATTTTAGTATGTAGGCACGGCACCTTAATTTTGGGCTAAAATGTCAATAATGGAATCAATGTTAAGAAATGCACCAGTTTTCCTATATTAGGCTCGTATGAAGCAGACACTACAGCTTCGTCTCGGGCAATACCTCACAATGACCCCGCAGTTGCAGCAGGCCATAAGGCTGCTGCAACTGTCTACCTTGGATCTCAAGCAAGAGATACAAGACGCCCTCGATTCAAATTTAATGCTTGAGGTTGAGGAAGAGGGCAGTGCCTCCCGTGAATCATCAGACAAAGCTGAGCAGATGGATGGGGATGCTTCCCAAAATGCTGCCAATAACGAGCAAGAGGTCAACGGGGCATCAGATAACATGCCGGAGGAACTTCCTGTCGATAGCGCCTGGGATGATGTCTACGACAGTATCGCCGCTCCCCAGTCAGGCATTCAGCGCGAAGGTGGTGACACGGAGTTTCTCTTACACAAAGATATTACCAAGACGCTGGATGATCACCTTATATGGCAGATGAATCTGTCGCTTTTTAGCGAGACTGATCTGACTATTGCTACAGCGGTCATTGATGCCATTGATGAGAATGGGTACCTGACCTGTAGTTTGGAAGAGATTCATGAGGGCCTGGATGATGAAGAGATAGAACTCTCTGAAGTTGAAGCTGTGTTGCACCGAATCCAAACCTTTGATCCACCAGGGGTTGCTGCCAGAAGCCCTCAAGAGTGTCTGTTGCTACAGCTTCAGCAACTCCCTGAAGAGGCACCACTACTGGACCTTACTATTAAGCTTGTGGGTGAGCATTTTGATCTGTTGGCACGACAGGATCAGGTTAAAATCAAGCAAGCGCTAAAGGTCTCTGATGAAGATGTTGCTCAAATTAACCATCTTATTCGCACGCTCAATCCGCATCCAGGCAGTCTTATAACAGAATCACCATCGCCTTATGTTGTCCCAGATGTCTTTGTATTTAAAAAAGATGATGCCTGGCGTGTTGAACTTAACCCAGACTCTACGCCACGCTTACGGGTTAATAATGACTATGCCAGCCTGATTAAACGGGCTGATAATAGTGATGACAATAATTGCTTAAAAAACCACTTGCAGGAAGCGCGCTGGTTTATTAAAAGTCTACTGAGCCGTAATGATACTTTGCTGAGGGTTGCAACTAAGATTGTGGAGTTTCAACGTCCCTTTTTTGATTATGGCGAAGAGGCCATGAAGCCCCTGGTGCTTCGGGATGTGGCTGAAGAGCTTGAAATGCACGAATCCACAATTTCCCGGGTGACCACACAGAAGTATATGCATACGCCGCGCGGTACTTTAGAATTTAAATACTTTTTCTCCAGCCATGTGAGTACAGCTGGAGGAGGTGAGTGTTCAGCGACAGCAATTCGTGCGCTCATTAAGAAGTTAGTTGCTGCTGAAATGCCCAATAAGCCACTCAGCGATAACAAAATCGCGTCCATACTCTCAGATCAAGGCATCAAGGTCGCTCGACGTACTGTTGCCAAGTATCGGGAGTCCATGGCAATTCCGCCATCAAATGAGCGCAAACGCCTTGCATAGGCATACACAATCAGGAGTTTACAATGCAGATTAGCCTGACCGGACATCATATCGATATTACCGATTCTTTACGTGATTATGTAGGAACCAAATTTGAGAAGCTTGAGCGACATTTTGATCATGTTTCAAATGTGCATGTCATTCTCACTGTTGAAAAGTTGCGCCAAAAGGCAGAAGCTACACTTCACCTTAACGGAGCTGATGTTTTTGCAGAATCAGAGCAGGAAGATATGTATGCCGCTATCGATGCCTTGGTTGATAAGCTGGATCGACAGGTGAAAAAACATAAAGAAAAAACGAAAAACCACCGTGCTAATTTGGAGCCAACAGAGATTCCAACCTAAAGTGTAAATTGGCTTTAGGTTGGCCATCTAACCTGTTTAGAGAAATTTATGTTTCCCGCGAACTTTATTGTTGCTACACGGGTTGATTGCAACTGCACAGCAGGCAGCAAGAAACGCGTGTTAGAGCGGGTTGGTGAGCTGCTGGCAACATCAGCTCCCAATCTATCACCAGAAGAGATATTTGAGCAGTTGCTGGAGCGTGAGCGTTTGGGTAGCACTGGCCTGGGACACGGGGTTGCATTGCCACATGCTCGCATGAAGGGTATTAACCAGGCGTGTGGAGTCTTGGTGCGTTTGGAGTCAGGCGTTGATTATGACTCCATTGATGGACAGCCTGTAGATCTGGTGTTTGGATTGCTGGTGCCCCATGACGCTACGCAGGAGCACCTCCAGCTGCTGGCCAAACTGGCATCGCTCTTCAGTAAAGAGGAGTTCCGTAATCAGCTTCGGGAGGTAAAGGAGTGTGAGGCGGTTATAGAACTTATGCAGCAAGCAGATGGCTACCAGGAAAGTGCATGAGTGTTCCGGCCACCGTCCGTGACCTGTTTGATATCCTTAAGGACAAACTGGCACTGGAATGGGTGGCTGGAGAGGCAGGTGGTAGCCGTCATTTAAAAGGTAAATTGCCTGAGGCGCAGAATCAGCCGCTGGCCGGGCAGTTGAACAACATCCATCCCAACCGTATACAGGTTATTGGCCCGGCAGAGTTATCCTATCTCGCGACACTGGGTAAGAATTCCCACCAGGATGTCATGGATAAACTGTTCTGGGGGCTGCCCGCCGCTGTAATAGTGGCTAATGAGGCTGAAGTAGGCAGTGAGTTTATTGCCTATGCAGAGCGTACCAACACACCATTACTGCGTTCCTCACTGCCTGACAATAAGCTTTTAAGCAACCTTCAATACTATTTATCCCGTGCTCTGGCCGATAGCATCACCATTCATGGCGTATTTATGGAGGTGCTGGGGATGGGGGTTCTGCTTACAGGCGATTCCGCAGTTGGCAAAAGTGAGTTGGCACTGGAGCTGATCACTCGCGGGCATCGACTGATTGCTGATGATGCACCTGACTTTTCCCGTATGGCTCCCGATATTTTAACGGGCAGTTGCCCACCACTATTGCAGGAATTTTTAGAGGTGAGGGGGCTGGGTATACTCAATATTCGCGCCATGTTTGGTGATAGCGTTATTAAAAAAGAGAAATATCTACGCCTTATCGTTAATCTAAAGCGGCTGAGTGAAGAAGAGCTGGTGCAGATAGATCGTTTACAGGGCAGTTATTCCACGCGGGAGTTGCTGGGTGTGAAAACGACTGAAGTGACCATTCCAGTTGCACCAGGGCGGAGTTTAGCAATTCTGGTGGAAACTGCTGTGAGACAGCATATTCAGCGCCGTAAAGGCTATGATGCTGGGCGGGATTTTATTGAGCGCCAGCAAAAGATGATTTTTCAAAACGAAGCAAAAAAACAAAAGACATTCCCCCCAAGCTCACACTGATTGGGTGCAACAAAGATGAAGTTAGTTATTGTTACAGGCCTGTCAGGCTCAGGAAAAAGCACCACCCTGCATACGCTGGAGGATATGGGCTATTACTGCGTGGATAATCTCCCTGTATTCATGCTTGAGTCCTTTGGCAAAGAGTTGGCCCAGTCGGGTGATAAGGCCTATCAACTGACAGCTGTCGGTATTGATGCACGTAACCGGTCTGATTGCCTGGTGAAAGCACCTGCCGTTGTAGAAGATTTACGTAAACGAGGCATTGAGTGCGAGATTTTATTCCTCGAAGCTCAGGATGAAGCGTTGCTGCAACGTTTTAGCGAGACCAGGCGAAAGCACCCGCTAACCGCGCCTGATCTGCCATTGGCTGAGGCTGTGCAGCTTGAGCGTATCTTGTTGGAGCCACTTTTGAGTCACGCTGATTTGAAGGTGGATACAACACATACCAACATTCATGAGCTTCGCAGCACTATCCGGCAGCGGCTAACGAGTACATCCAAACCGTCAAAAGAGATGTCTATCCTGTTTCAATCGTTTGGACATAAACATGGCGTCCCCAAGGATGCGGATTTTGTTTACGATGTGCGATGTTTGCCAAACCCTCATTGGGTAGCAGAACTGCGCTCTTATACGGGGTGTGATCAGCCGGTTATAGATTTTCTGGGGCAGGACAAGCAGGTTCAAAAGATGCTTGAGCACGTCACGCATTTTCTACAAGCATGGATTCCTGCATTTGAAGAGGAGGGGCGCAGCTATCTGACAGTTGCTATTGGCTGCACAGGAGGGCAACACAGATCAGTCTATCTGGTAGAGCAATTAGCAAAGTATTTTCAATCACAGGGGCGCGATGTATTGCTAAGGCACAGGGAGTTGCCATGAGCATAGGGCTGCTGCTGATAACGCATAACAATATTGGTGCGGAGTTGCTGGATACAGCAGAAGCGATGCTGGGCTATTGCCCGCTCCAAGCCAAGGCAATGGACATTAGGCCGGATTGTGACCCTGATGAGCAGCGTCAACGCGCTAAAGCCATTATTAAAGAGCTGGATCAGGGTGAAGGGGTGTTGGTGATGACCGATATGTACGGCAGCACTCCCAGCAATGTTGCCTGTGGGATGATCAATGGGGATCGGGTCACTGTTGTGGCTGGGGTTAATCTCCCTATGTTGGTCAGGGTGTTGAACTATCCACGGCTGGATCTGGCAACGCTGACTGAAAAAGCTGAAGGCGGGGCGCATCTTGGTATCAGAATATGCTAGCCAAAATTTTATTTTTCAACCTTCCTGACCAAAACAATCAATGATTGAACAAAATGCCACCATTGTGAATAAACTGGGGCTGCATGCCAGGGCGGCAGCCAAGTTGGTTACCTGTGCCAGCCAATTTGCCAGTACAGTGCAGTTGAATTACAACGGTCAAGAGGTTAATGGTAAAAGCATTATGGGCGTGATGATGCTGGCTGCAGCTAAAGGCTCCGAGCTTTCTTTGATTGTAGAGGGTGAAGATGAAGCGGATGCCATTGATGCGTTAAAAGCACTTGTGGCGGATCGTTTTGGAGAGGATGAATGACGCTGACCTGTACCGGCATTGGTATTGGTGTCACCTCCAGTATTGCGATTGGTGAAGCATACCAATTGCAATGCGGTCAGTCAGAGGCACGCAGGCGAACAATTACAGCAGAAGATGTGGCACATGAAATCTCTCGGTTTCAGCAGGCTGTACTTGATGCCCGACAAGATTTAAATGCTGTCCGAGATCAAATTCCAGAGGCCACACCAACTGATATTTGTGCATTTATCGATACCCATCTTCTAATGTTGGAAGATGCGGCCCTGGTAGAGGCACCTATAGAGACAATCCAATCACAACTCTGTAATGCTGAGTGGGCTCTGCAGTTACGTCGCAATGAGTTGGTGAAAATATTTGATGCCATGGAAGACCCCTATTTGCGTACGCGCAAAGATGATGTGGATCACGTGGTAGGGCAAATCCAAAAGCACCTGCTGGGTCAACAGGATGGCTCTGCGGCATCTGAAGAAGACCTTGAAGGCAAGATTATCCTGGCGCAGGATCTTACCCCGGCAGATACCATTCTAATGCGTAATCAAGGTGTCGCAGCCTTTGTCACGGAGTTTGGCGGCCCTATGTCCCATACTGCCATTTTGGCGCGGAGCCTGGGCATACCCGCTGTTATTGGCGTTCATCGTGCGACTCAATATTTGAAGCATGGTGAACTGCTGATCATGGACGCTGAGCAGGGTGTTGTACTGGCTGACCCGGATGAGCGCACGTTAAAGCATTTTCGTAATAGACTGGAGGCTGAACAGGCGCATATCGTCAGCTTGCGCTCCTTGGTCAATGAACCTGCAGTCAGTGTTGATGGTGCAGATATTACGCTGATGGCGAATATTGAATTGCCGGAGGATATTGAAGCAACTAATGATGTTGGTGCTGTTGGTGTTGGGCTTTATCGCACCGAATTCCTCTACATGAACCGTGCGCACCCGCCTAATGAAGAGGAGCATCTGGCAAATTACAGGCAAATTGTGGAAGGGTTGAATGGCATACCCATCACTATTCGTACCCTGGATTTAGGGGCAGATAAGGAGGTGGATAGCTGTTGCCATGAGATTCAACCAGCCAGCAATCCGGCTCTCGGACTACGTGCCATACGTCTTTGCCTGAAGGAGCCCAAGCTGTTCCGGCCACAACTGCGTGCCATCTTGCGTGTTTCTGCGTATGGGCCGGTTCGTATCATGATTCCCATGCTGTCCACCCTTCAGGAATTGCATGCGGTAAAGGCAATTGTTGAAGAACTTAAGCAAGAGCTGAAGCAAGAAGGACATGACTTCAATCCTGACATACCCATTGGGGGAATGATTGAGGTGCCTGCCGCAGCATTGGCAGCAGATAGTTTTGCCCAGCATTTGGACTTTCTCTCCATTGGCACCAATGACCTGATTCAATATGCATTGGCTATAGATCGTGTTGATGATGAAGTTAACTATCTTTATGATCCGCTTCACCCCTCAATACTGCGGTTGATTCAGCTTGTTATCCAGGCTGGGCGCCGTGCAAAGAAACCTGTCAGCATGTGTGGTGAGATGGCGGGTAATCCCCTCTACATCCCTTTGCTATTGGGTATGGGATTACGTGAGTTCAGCATGCAACCAGGCTCCTTGCTGGAAGCTAAACGTATTATCCGTACAACGGATATTGGACATCTGACAGATCAGGTTACTAACCTGATGACGCGTATTGATGAAGAAGATATTGCTCATCAGGTTGCGCAACTTTATCCTTTGTAATTGATACGCCAAACATCTTTTTGGACGTTGAAAAATCCCCCGCACCTAACGCCTGCCTGTTACACTTGTAGTCAACTGTTTTTACAATAGGTAGGTCAGGCCATCATGGCCATTCAACCAGAACTCAATAACGAGCAGACCGGTCTGCAGCAGCTGCATGAGGTGCTTGATAGTGGCGCCATGCAGCAGGTTGCGCGCATGTTAAATGCGCTACAACCAGCTGAGATTGCGCACCTGCTGGAAGGATTGCCGCTTGAGAAGCGTGAGATTGTCTGGGGTCTGGTGGCGGATGATTGCGAAGGTGAAATTCTGGTCGAGCTTGCTGATGAGGTCTTTACCGATCTAGTCAGTAAGATGAACAAGGAAGAGTTGCTGGCTGCGGCTGAAGGCATGGACACGGATGATCTGGCTGATCTTGTTCAGGACCTGCCCCGAACCATTACTTGGGAGCTGATCAACTCCCTGGATAAGCAGCGCCGCGAGCGGTTGGAATCGGTTCTTTACTACCCGGAAGATACTGCTGGCGGCTTGATGAATACCGACACCCTGACGGTGCGGGCAGAGGTGACACTGGATGTTGTGTTACGTTATCTGCGCCGTCTTAAGGATAAAATCCCATCGCAGACTGACAGCCTGATTGTGGTTAATCGGAATGATAAGTATCTCGGTGTACTCTCCCTGACCAACCTATTGACGCATGAGCCTTCTGATACAGTGGCTGAGGTGATGTCACTGGATCTGAAGCCCATCCCTGCCTCCTGGTCTGAGCGTAAGGTGGCGAACCGGTTTGAGCAGCATGATTTGGTTTCCGCGCCGGTGGTTAATGATGACGGGAAACTTGTCGGCCGTATTACGGTTGATGATGTTGTGGATGTTATTCGTGAAGAGGGTGAGCATCAGTTTATGGGGCAGGCAGGTCTGACTGAAGATGCTGATATGTTTGCGCCAGTGGTGGTTAGCGCCAGGCGGCGTGCGCTATGGTTGGGTGTTAACCTGATGACGGCTTTTCTTGCCTCCTGGGTGATTGGGTTGTTTGAGCATACCATTGAGCAGATTGTTGCATTGGCTGTGTTGATGCCCATTGTTGCCAGTATGGGAGGGGTGGCGGGCAGTCAAACCCTGACGCTGGCTATTCGTGGTTTGGCGTTGGGGCAGTTGTCCCATCAAAATGCGCGCTGGTTAATGATGAAGGAGCTTGCAGTCAGCCTGCTCAACAGCCTGATTTGGGCCGTTGTTGTTGGGGTGGTTGTTTGGCTTTGGTTTGATAGCGCTGATATTGCGCTACTAATAGGCGCGGCGCTGACAATCAATCTGTTATTTGCGGCACTGACGGGTGCTGCACTGCCGATGATACTTGAACGGTTAGGTATTGACCCTGCCCTTGCAGGGGGGGTTCTTTTGACTACAGTGACTGATGTAGTTGGTTTTCTTGCCTTTTTGGGATTAGCGACGCTGTTCCTGTTGTAGCCTACCCTGTTTCCTATCTTGTCTGAGTTGTTCGGCGGTATTCCGTGCCCCGGCAGCCTGCGCAGGGTGGGATGTGACCTGTTTTGTGAAAATGCAGCTCTTTCCCGCAGGAGGTGCAGGTCAGAGTTCCAGGGCCGGTAACCTCACCTGTGTGGTACATTGAGGCACGCCGCGCCTGTTCTGCCAATGCATCCAGTTCGAGTCTGGTTTTATCTGCGACATTGGCAAACATCTCAAGCAGTCGGCTTTCTATTAACTCCAGATCAAATTTGCCCCAGTCTTTGAACTCTTTACCAGTCTCAGAGAGAAAGTCAGCAGCATCATGCATATCCCGTTCAAGATAGGCTGCAATCTTCTCTGCTTCATCACGTGTTAATTCACCCACTTCAATAGCGGTTTCACGGGCATGCTCAATATTCTTTTTTAATACAGGGATTGTGGTTTGTTCTGCCTTTTCAATCGTATCACTGACCCTTTTGAGCATGATGTCGTAGGCTTCAACCAAATGTTCAAGAGCATCCTTTTGGTCGTTTAATGGCATGATAATCTCCCGCGTTAGTCTAAGTATCTTAACCCTAAGTGTGACCTATTTTTGCCTGTAAGCAAGTATTTAAGTGACAATATTTGCTGGTTCTTGGGCAGGCTCCTAAGGTATCCTCTTGCGGTTAATCTTCCACTACCGTTATAAAGATGCAAGAGACCTACAAACCAGCAATAATCGAGCAAGATGTCCAGAATTACTGGGTATCCAATGAGAGCTTTCGTGTAACAGAAGACGCGGATAGAGAGAAATTCTACTGTCTCTCCATGTTCCCCTACCCCAGCGGTAAACTGCATATGGGGCATGTGCGCAACTACACCATTGGCGATGTTATTGCCCGCCAGCAACGCATGCTGGGTAAGAATGTATTGCAGCCTATGGGGTGGGATGCTTTTGGTCTGCCTGCTGAAGGTGCGGCCATCAAAAACAATATGCCTCCGGCTAATTGGACCTACTCCAATATTGATTACATGCGTGATCAGCTGAAGCGGTTGGGCTTTGGTTACGATTGGTCGCGTGAACTGGCGACCTGTCAGCCAGATTATTATAAGTGGGAGCAGTGGCTCTTTACTGAGCTGTACAAAAAAGGCCTGGTTTATCGAAAAAATGCGGTGGTTAATTGGGATCCGGTAGATCAAACCGTATTGGCCAATGAGCAGGTTATTGATGGGCGCGGTTGGCGCTCAGGGGCGCTGGTTGAGCGCAGAGAGATCCCTCAGTGGTTTATCAAAATCACAGCCTATGCAGATGAATTGCTAGCAGAGTTGGATAATCTGGAAGGCTGGCCAGAGCAAGTGCGCACTATGCAGCGCAACTGGATTGGCCGCTCAGAGGGGGTGCAGCTTGATTTTGCTATCCCTGAATCTGATGACGCGCTGACTGTTTTTACTACCCGTCCCGACACCCTGATGGGCGTTACCTATGTTGCCGTCGCAGCAGAACACCCTATGGCCCTCAAGGCTGCTGAAGGCAATCAAGCGCTAAAAGCCTTTATTGATGAGTGCCGTCAGGGTGGCACCTCTGAAGTCGATATAGAAACGATTGAGAAAAAAGGCATGCCCATAGGGCTGTCTGTTATTCACCCCATCTCCGGGGATGAGGTGCCGGTCTTTGCGGCTAACTTTGTGCTTATGGGATATGGCACAGGAGCAGTGATGGCTGTGCCTGCACATGACCAGCGAGATTGGGAGTTTGCCACCAAATACGGTATCCCTATCCGGCAGGTAATTTATGCTAAAGACGATGCTGATTGTTCAGTTGCCGAAGCGGCCTATATCGAAAAAGGTGTGCTGAAGAACTCTGCTCCGTTTGATGGGCTAACATCTGAAGCAGCCTTTGATGCCATTGCCAATTACTTGGAAAAAGAGGGTAAAGGCGGCAAGCAGATTAATTATCGGCTGCGTGACTGGGGGGTCTCCCGTCAGCGCTACTGGGGTGCGCCTATCCCAATGATTCACTGTGAGAAGTGCGGCATTGTGCCCGTGCCCAAAGCGGATCTCCCCGTTGTGTTGCCAGAAGATGTTGCCTTTGATGCTTCTGGCGGCTCACCCATCAAAAAGATGCCGGAGTTCAGCAAAACAACCTGCCCTGAGTGTGGTGGTGATGCTGAGCGTGAAACGGATACCTTCGATACCTTCATGGAGTCATCCTGGTACTACGCGCGTTATGCCTGCCCCGATGCAGATGAGGCGATGTTGGATCAGCGTGCTAATTATTGGTTACCGGTTGATCATTATATTGGGGGCATTGAACATGCCATTTTGCATCTGCTCTATGCGCGCTTCTATCATAAGCTGATGCGGGATGTGGGGCTGGTAACATCTGATGAGCCCATCAATAACCTGCTGACGCAAGGCATGGTTGTGGCGGATACCTTTTATCGTAATGAGTCAGGTGGCGGCAAACAGTGGTTTAATCCCACAGAGATTGATGTGGAGTGTGATGAGAAAGGGCGGCCTGTTGCTGCAGTATTACAGTCAGATGGGCAGCCAGTTGAGGTTGGCGGCATCGAAAAGATGTCCAAATCCAAAAACAATGGGGTAGATCCTCAGCAGCTTATTGATCGTTATGGCTCCGATACGGTGCGCCTCTATACCATGTTTACTGCACCGCCCGATCAATCATTGGAGTGGTCGGATGATGGTGTGGAAGGCGCGCATCGCTTTCTGAAACGGTTGTGGGCGCTGGCCGCCAACAACAGTGACCGGATAAAAGCAGGGGCGGGTGAGCTTTCCAACCTTGATGAAGCTCAGCAGCTAGCCCGACGTGAAATTCATGCGGCGCTGAAACAGGCAACCAATGATTACGGTCGCCAGCAGTTTAATACTGTGGTTTCCGCCTGTATGAAGGTTGTGAACACGCTATACAAGCTTGGTGAGACAGAGTCAGATCGTGTGGTACTGCATGAAGGTATGAGTATTGTGCTCTCCTTGCTTGGCCCTATTGCACCGCATGTCACCCATCAGCTGTGGCGTGAGCTGGGTTATGGTGATGACATTCTGGATGCCAGTTGGCCCCAGTTTGATCCTGATGCGCTGAAGCAGGAGAGTATTCAGATTGTGGTTCAGGTCAATGGCAAGGTGCGTGCTCGCATCCAGGTGCCAGCAGATGCGGACAAGACGCTGATTGAGAAGAGTGCGCTTGCTGATGAATCCGTGCAGCGCTTTATTGGTGATGCCCAGGTACGAAAGGTTATTGTGGTGCCGGGCAAGCTGGTAAACGTTGTAGCGAAGTGACATAGTAACAACTGTCCAGTTGGCTACTTGTTAAAACAGAAATAAGAGTTGAAAAACAATGCATAGAAAACCTCGCTTATTTATTTGCATGCTGGTGATTTTGCTGCTGGCCATACTGCAAGGCTGTGGTTTTCAGCTACGCGGTGTGGCGGAGTTGCCACCCTCAATCAGCCCAATCTATATTTCTGGTGTGGGTGAATATGACACTTTGCGTAAGGAACTTCGGCGGATCTTTGATGAGGCCAATATTCAGGTTGCTACTGACCAATCGAAGGCCAACACCGTATTGCATGTCTTCAAACAAAAACAGGATCGCCGAGTCTTGTCTGTCGATAGCCGAGGCAAGGTTGTTGAGTATGAAATTCATCATGCATTAGAGTTTGAGTTGCTGAATGCAGATGGAAGCCAACTCATGGAGAGGCAATCCGTTGGTTCACAACGGGCATATGAAAACAGTGAGACTGAGGTCTTGGGTAAAAACCAGGAAGAGACCCTGTTGCGCCGAGATCTTCGCCTTGATCTGATTCGGCGTGTTGTTAATCGTATGCAGGAACAGCTTCGATAAAAGCTAACACCAGGCTATGCGTTTACGTATTGATCAACTTGATGCGCAGCTAGTCAAAGCGCTTTCTCCTATCTACTTTATAACGGGTGATGAGCCACTTCAGCAGGGTGAAGCGGCTGATGCGGTGCGCCATGCTGCAAAAGAGGCAGGCTATAGCAGTCGTGAGATCCTTGATGCAGGTAAAGGGTTTGACTGGAATGAACTGGCTGCTGAAGCCAACAGCCTCTCCCTGTTTGCAGAGAAACGCGTCATTGATCTTCGCTTGTCCTCCGCCTCCATTGGGCGCAATGGCAGCTTGGCTCTTGTTGAATATGCTGAGAGGCCGCCGGCAGATACCGTGCTGCTGATCACTTGCCCCAAGCTGGATCGTTCTCAGCAAAATAGCAAATGGGCCAAGGCGTTGGATGGGGTGGGCGTTCTTGTTCAAATCTGGCCGATAGATGATCAGCGATTGCAGCCGTGGATTGAACGGCGGCTGCGAAAAAATGGATTAATCCCTGAAGCTGAAGTAGTGCCAATGATGGCGGGGCGGGTAGAGGGTAATTTATTGGCAGCCGCCCAGGAAATTGAAAAACTACTCCTCCTAAATGGCCCTGGAGTTATCACTGTTGAAAAATTGGTAGAGTCTGTTGCAGACAGCGCTCGCTTTGATGTTTTTGGCTTAGTCGATAGTGCGCTGAAAGGGCAGTCGGCACGAGTGATACGAATGCTTGCGGGGTTGCGTGCAGAAGGCGTCCCGCCAACCTTGGTGCTTTGGGCGTTGGCCCGCGAGATTCGCCAGCTGGCCAGTATGGCCTTTGCGATGGATAGAGGGCAATCAGCTGATCAGGCAATGGCTTCCCATAGAGTCTGGAATCAACGTAAGGCTGTTGTGCGTCAAGGCCTTTCCCGGCTGAAATGTAGACGTTGGCAGCAGCTTCTTGCGCTTTGTGCGCGTGGTGATCGGACCATCAAGGGGCAAGAAAAAGGTGATCCTTGGGAGGTGTTAGATCGTATTGCCACAACTATGAGTGGCCTTCGCCCTCTGCCAGTTTCGCGCTAGCCTATGTTTTTTCTTGCGCTCTTTAGGCCCAAATAAATGCTGTCGATTTTTTCTGAGCAATAAAAAAACCGCTGCATCGGCAGGATGGAGCGGCTTTAATCGTGGTTAAAAAAGCTGGTTGGTGGTTATGAATCACTCACCTTAGGGGTTCGCATTCTGTCTTTTCATCTCCACAGCAACATCTTTTGAGCTCGTCGTTATCAAGTAATCCCTTCTCTTTGAGAAAGCGCGCATAAGATTGGTCAACCTTGTAAATGTGGTTAACCAGCCAGTCGCGTGCCATAGGTGCGACATCAAGCAGGGCATCATGGCCGCGCTGATCATAATCCTCGATGGAGGCGGCAACTCTGGCGAGCATATCGTCATGTTGTTTCTTATGTGCTTCATAGCCAGGGTAGTTGTGGCGCACCATTAATTTTTCTTCCCGGGCGAAGTGGGTTTTTGTCCATTCGGCCAGTTCCTCCATGGCCTGCTTTTCAAAGCGCTCACCAGTGTGATATCCGACAGCCATTTTCAACTTATTGATCAGGTTCATTAGCTTTTGATGGTCCTCATCAATCAAGTCGACACCAACATTGTACTGATCTCTCCACTTTACGTATGAGCGCTCTTCAAGCTTATTGTTAAGGATGGGCAGGCCAATAAGGAGCGCCAGAATTACCCATGGAGCGGGGTGTGCCGTGCCGAAGGACACGAAGGACACCACTGTAGCGATTGCTAAGATGCCAAATAGCATGGCCTGAAGTAACATCTTTATGGCTTTCATTTATCTACCTTGCTGTGAGCTTATATAATAAAAGGTTGTGTTTGCTCGCGGGAACTCTAATCTCTGCGCTGGAGCCAATGCACCACACAGATGCATTCATATTTAAGCAGAAGAGTGACAGAGATTTAGGCATAATTTATTGACTTACATCAAGAGTTAATTTGCTGTGATAAGATTTCTTGCGCAAAAAAGAAGGTTTTGATTTAGGTCAAAGACGCTAATCGACAGAAGCATCACTGTACGCCACGACAGTTTGTCGCGTCACCGTGGGTATCGTCCTGGCGGTTTCGGTTTCTACATCTGATACAATAATTCAGGGGAAATAGTAAATGAAGAAATCAAGTTTTGGAATCTCTGCTCTAGGCTTGGCAATGGGTTTAGCCATGTCTGGTGTAGCATCTGTAGCCACTGCGGGAGAAGCTACTCTCTCAGACGCAGACTTCGAAAAAGCAAAGACCCTTTATTTCCAGCGTTGTGCTGGTTGTCACGGTGTTCTACGTAAAGGCGCTACCGGCCCTAATCTGGAGCCTAAGCCTAACAAAAAGAACAAGATGAAGGGTACTATCAAGAAGGGTCAAAAGCGTCTGGAAAAGATCATCGCCCTTGGTACTGAAGGTGGCATGAACAACTTTGACGACATCTTCTCCAAAGATGAAATCAGCCTGTTATCCACCTACATCCAGATGGAGCCACCTGTTCCACCTGAGATGTCTCTTGAGATGATGCAAGAGCGTACAAAGGTCTATGTAGAGAAGAAAGACTACCCAACCAAGCCAATGCATGGCCGTAACTGGGAGAACTTCTTCGTAGTTATCGAGCGTGATGTCGGTAAAGTAGCCATCATCGATGGTGACAAGAAAGAGATCGTTGCTCATCTGAACGCTGGCTATGCTGTACACGTTATCAAAGCTACTGAGCATCACGAAAAAGACCACGCTAAGACCCCAGGTCGTTTCTGGTACTCAATTGGCCGTGATGGCAAGCTGAACAAGTACGACCTGTGGCAGACCCCAGACAAGATGCTGGTTGCTGAAACCCAGATCGCTTATGACGCTCGCGACGTAGCTGTATCTGGCGACGGCAAAATTGTCATCGCTGGCGGTTACTGGCCTGGTCACTTCGTATTGGTTGATGCCGATACCATGAAGCCAATCAAGGTTGTTTCAACCCGCGGTATCAACGTTGACGGTGAGTTCGTCAACGAGTCTCGTGTTGCTGCTATCTACACCACACCTAATGAGTCTGCTTTCCTAGTTGCTGCTAAAGAGCTGGGTCAGATGTGGCAGGTTGACTACACCGATCTGGAAAATCTGAAGATCTCCATGATCAACTCAGCCAAGTACCTGCATGATGGTTTCTTTGATACCACCGGCCGTTACTTCCAGATTGCTGCTAACGCATCAAACAAGATGGTTATTGTTGACACCAAAGATGGCGGTACACTGGAAGCCATGATCGATGTTGATAAGAAACCTCATCCTGGTCCTGGTGCAAACTGGATTGACCCTAAATGTGGTCCTGTAGGCGGAACCACTCATCTGGGTGTCGGTAAAGTCACCGCTTGGGGCAACGACCCTAAAGGTCACCCTGACCAAGCCTGGAAGATCTGCTACGAAGTTGAAACCGACGGTGCTGGTGCATTCATCCGTACCCATCCAAACAGCGATTACTACTGGGCTGACCAACTCAAGAATCCTGAAGTTGAGATTCAGCAGAGCGTACAGGTCATCAGCAAGAAGACCCGTAAGATCGTGAAGACCATCCGTGTTACAGAAGAAGAGAAAATGCTTGTTCTGCACATGGAATTCAACAAAGCTGGTACTGAAGTCTGGGTTTCTGTTTGGAACCGTAAAGACAACATGAAGCCTAAAGGTGAGATCGTGATCTATGATGCCAAGACTCTTAAAGAGATCAAACGCATCAAAGGCCTGTCAACACCAACAGGTAAGTTCAACGTCTATAACCGTACAAACCACGTGACCTAATAGTCCCGTTAGACGTTGTCTAAATAAAGCGGGCATGGATATTCTGTATTCATGTCCGCTTTTTTTATCACTAACTATTAAACACAATTTGTAATTTGCTTGATTAGCACGCTGCTTTAGCAGTAGCGAAAATAATGCGTAATCGCACCCAGGCTTCAGTTGATGTATCGATCTGCCTGGTTTTTTTTGCTCTTTTTAAGAATAGCCGACCATTGCTGTAAACTATCCAGAGTGCCGTGCTAATCTAGTAATTTTTAAGTCCATGCGTGGGGGCGTAAGACTATGGTAGAACCATTAAAAAAACCGAATTTTTTCTCTCGAAGGATCGTGATGGGAACCACGGTTGGCAGTGCGGTTGTTTTCTTCATTGTCGGTGTTTTTTTCTGGGCTGGTTTTAATACTGCCATGGAGGCGACCAATACAATGCCGTTCTGTATTGGTTGCCACGAGATGGAAGAGAACGTCTATCAGGAGTACCTTCCTACTATCCACTATGGGAATCGCAGTGGCGTACAGGCAGGCTGCCCTGATTGCCATGTCCCCCGCCCCTGGATCGCAAAGATGATCCGCAAGGTTCAAGCCAGCGGTGAGGTCTACCATAAAATCATGGGTACAGTTGATACCCCTGAAAAGTTTGATGGAAAGCGCCTGCTGTTGGCTAAGCGCGTTTGGAACACCATGAAAGAGACAGATTCCCGCGAGTGCCGGAACTGTCATCACTTTGATGCAATGAATCCTAAATTTCAGCGCCCACGGGCTCGGAAGCAACACCTGAATGCTTTCAAGACAGGGCAGACCTGTATTGATTGCCATAAGGGTATTGCTCATAAAGAGGTTCGTAGTCTCCTCACAGAAGAGGAATTAGAAGCTCTGGAAGCGCCAAATCCAGAGATGATTCGCGAAGTGCCTCAGATGTATCTGGATGGTTTAGCTGAAGTTGAAAAGGCAGAAGCTGAAGAAAAAGCCAAAAAGCAGGCTCAGAAAGAGAAAGAGCGTGCAGCGAAGAAAGCTGCAAAAGAGGCTGAGAAGGCTCGCATAGAGAAGGCAGTGGCTGCAGCCCTGGCCTCTGCTGGCGGCGGAGCTGCTGTGCAAGCAGCTGGTGCTGCTGCAACAGCCCCTGCTGGTCCAGATTGGAGCGATGTGCCTGCTCGTGAGATCAACATCTTCTACCCTGGACAAGCCTCCATGGAGTGGGCGTTGACCGGTAAAAATCACGGCGGCTCGCGCGCCTTTACCAAGGGTGGTGACCGCTGCTTTGACTGCCACGATAACGAGACCCTGGATATGGGGCCACGGATTGTAGGCGGTGAGCATGAAAATGTGACTGAACCTACGGTTATTCCAGGCAAGCGGGGTGCTTTCCCTGTTCAGGTGCAAGCTGCGCATAATGGCAAAGACCTCTATATGCGTTTTCAGTGGGAAGCAGGTGATCACACGCCAGCCCCATTTGTCGATGGCGGTAAAATGGATCCTGAAAATCCTGTGAAACTGGCAGTCATGCTGGCTACAGATGATGTGCAATATGCTTCTCAAGCCGGTTGCTGGGGCACCTGCCATCATGATCTGAATGCCATGCCGCATCAGCCAGAGGGTAAAGAGGTTACCAAATACATCACAGAGAGCCGTACCAAAATTGAGATCAAAGGACGTCGTGGTAAGAAACGAGGTGGTTGGGATAAGCTGAAGCCTGATGCCGAGATTCAAGCCGAGCTGGGTGCTGGTCACTTCATGGATATCCTGCGGGTCAATTCTGGCACGGGTAAAACTGAAGATGGACATGTGCTGAAAGACCGAATGATGGAAGGCGGCCAAGGGCTTGGTGGTAGTGCTGTACTGGATGGGAGTACCTGGACAGTAGTTATGCACCGCAAACTAGCTTCTGGTAAGCCAGGTGATTTGAGCTTGGCTCTGGATAAGGTCTATAACCTGGGCTTTGCTGTTCATGATGATCACACCAATGGTCGTTATCACCATGTCTCCTTAGGTTATAAGCTGGGCTTTGATAATGCCGAAGCTGAAGTCAATGCTGTTAAGCGGGCTATCAAAGCTGGCGCCGCTGCCCCAGTTGCTGACTCAGGCGCACCAAAGGCAGCAGCTAGCGGTGGTGGAGCCGCTGTGGCTGCAAATGTTGATTGGGGTAAGGCTACTGGCCGTGAAATCAACATCTTTTACCCTGGCCAGGCCTCCATGGAATGGGCGTTGACAGGTAAAAATCACGGCGGCTCGCGCGCCTTTACCAAGGGTGGTGACCGCTGCTTTGACTGCCACGATAATGAGACCCTGGATATGGGGCCGCGGATTGTAGGCGGTGAGCATGAAAATGTGACTGAACCTACGGTTATTCCGGGCAAGCGTGGTGCCTTCTCCGTTCAAGTTGAGGCAACTCATGATAAAGAGAACCTCTATCTACGCTTTCAGTGGGATGCGGGTGATCACACGCCTGCTCCGTTTGCCGATGGCGGCAAGATGGATCCAGAAAACCCCATCAAACTGGCAGTCATGTTGGCTACAGATGATGTGCAGTATGCATCCCAAGCTGGTTGCTGGGGCACCTGTCATCACGATTTGAATGCCATGCCGCATCAGCCAGAGGGTAAAGATGTTACCAAATACATCACTGAAAGCCGCACCAAGATCGAAATCAAAGGGCGCCGCGGTAAGAAACGTGGTGGCTGGGATAAGCTGAAGCCTGAAGGGGATATCAAGGCCGAGTTAGATGCTGGGCACTTCATGGATATCCTGCGGGTCAATTCCGGCACGGGCAAAACTGAAGATGGCCATATCCTAAAAGATCGAATGATGGAAGGTGGTCAAGGGCTTAGCGGTAGCGCTGTGCTGGAGGGGGATACCTGGACGGTAGTTATGCAGCGAAAGCTGGCCTCTGGCAAACCGGGTGATTTAAGCTTAGCTCTGGATAAGGTCTATAATCTGGGTTTTGCGATACATGATGACCACACAAATGGTCGTTATCATCATGTTTCTCTCGGTTATAAGTTAGGCTTCGATAATGCTGAAAGCGAACTTAATGCCACGGCTCAGTAACTACTGATGCCGTAGCTTTAAAACGCAGAGGTTAAGTATAGAAGTGTTGAAAACCGCTGCTGCTATCTTCAAGGATAGCAGCAGCGGGAATCATCGAAAGAGCTGTTAAAACCAGCGGCTGCCCCAACAGTTTACAAATTAAGTATCTCGAAGTTACCACTTCCTACTCATTTCCAACAGCTATTGCAGATCAGATAGCCCACCCTCATTAATTACATCACTGTATCCCATGCGTTCAAGTGTTGCCTTGGCGATGCCTGCACGCACTCCGGCGGCACAATAAAGATGTATTTTTGCAGCTTTGTCCTTAGTGATTTTTCCGATGCGCTGAGCAATAGCCGTATGTGGAATGTTGGTTGCGCCTTCCTTATGTCCCTGTTGATACTCAGCAACGGTGCGCACATCAATCCATATTTCATCAGAAGTATTACTGGCGTATGCAGTAGTCATGAGTGAAACAAAGGTGATAAATATAAATAATAGTTTTTTCATTTGAGACACCAGAGTTAAGGTTTTCCTAAATAATAGTTGGATATTTACGCCACTCAATCTGCAATTGCAACTGCTGTGAGATGAGGCGCATACTCCGTTGTAAATTAATTTTGATTGGGTAGGCAAAAGAAAGTTCATGGTTCCTCGCAATGAGCGGATGTTGCGCCGACGTGCGCGCAACCAAGCACTTGAGCGTTATAAAAAGCATTGCCAGCGTAATCTGCTAGCCAAGCCTGGAGAGCATGAGTTTGTTGTTGTGCTTGATCAACTTAAGGCTGGGTTCAATGTACCGAAGATCTTTCGCAGTGCTGAAGTTTTTGGTGCGCATGAGGTGCACCTGGTTGATATTGGGCCTTTTGACCCTGCTGCGGCAAAAGGTGCCCTGAAGCATGTACCTGCACATTTTCATAGCGATTTTGCTGCCTGTTACCAGGGGCTTAGTGAACGTGGTTACACGTTTTATATATTGGAGACTGATGCGGGCCAGGCACTATGGAGTGCTGAGCTGCCAGATAAGAGCGCCTTCATTTTTGGTCATGAAGAGTTGGGTATACGTTTTGATAAACAGCTTTATCCAGAGATTAAAACTTTGTCGATTCCCCAGTTTGGGAAAATAGAGAGTCTAAATGTAAGTGTTGCCGCTTCAGTGGTGATGTATGAATATGTGCGGCAACGAAAAGGTTGTTGATTAAACTATTGAGATATCTATTACATAGACTCTTGCGGTTACCACATTAAATCATCAGGTACTTTGTAGTCAGCATAGTCATCATCCGTATCGTCTTGCTTAGACGGTTCACACTGAATTATAGGTGTTGTGTCACGGAGACTAATCTTCTCCGCCACGGCGATTGGTACTAGTTTGTAATCACCGCTGAGCTTTACGATGGCAAGCTTTCCCCTGCTCAATTGCTTGTGAATGGCTTCTGAAAGGTAGATGCTTTTAATGACGTTGTTGTCGGTAAAGTTATAACTGATTTCACCGTCATAATCAGTAAGCTGGTTAAGTTCAATTAGCTGCCTGATTTGAGCTCGTATGGCTTTCTTGTCAGCTTCTTTCTTACGTTGCAAATTGAGTTCACGATCACGTGTTACCTTCTCTGCTTGCTGCTGTTGCAAGCGTAGCTTATCTTCATCAATGGCTTTATCCTGCCGCTGCTTTTTGGCCTGTTTGTGCTTTGCTTTTTGAGCTTTATTGGCCTTTTTGTCGTCGACCAGACCGGACTTTTTGAGTTGATCAAGTAGTGAGTTGCCCATGGTTAGGATGATCTCTTGCGTAAGATTAAGTGGCGTACTGGCTTTATAGCCATGATAAGAAGTAATAATAAACTAATGAGCGTCAATGGCGTGAGTGTTGGTTCTTCAGTGATTGCAGTTTGTAGTGTCTCTGCAGGTGTGGGTAGTTCAAGGTAGAGCCATGCGGCATCCAGCAGCAGCCCCAGCAGGATGCTGACCCCTCCTACGCCAATCAAGTAAGCTATTAAAGCCTGTTGGCCGAGTTCTTTTTTTACCAGAATAATTCCGGCCAGATTGCTCGCTGGGCCAGCCAGCAGAAAAACCAGCACTGTACCCGGTGACATGCCGGCAAAAAGCATGGCGTGTGCCAGAGGCGTGCTGGCTGTGGCGCAAACATACATGGGGACAGAGATCAGCATGATGAGTAGCATGGTGCCAAGTCCGCTGCCCCAGTCTGCCAGTGCGGCAGGTGGCACCAGAGTGACGACTAGGCCTGCTGCCAGCATGCCTACAGCCAGCCAGACTGACAGGTCATCCAGGAGATCACTAAAGGCGTAATGGAGACCAGGCAGGGTGCGTTGCCATAGGGATTTTGGTTGAGCGTTTTGTGTGGCTGAGCTACTGGAACAGCAGCTGGTGTTGCAGTGGTTTTCTGCTCTGACATTCTGGGTGGCTTGACTGTTCTCTGTAACGCCTACCAAAAGCCCAGCGGTGATGGCTGAAATGATTGCGGCAACTGGGCGGATGATGGCGAGCAGAGGCCCTAATAGCACCCAGGAGAGGGCGACGGAGTCGACGCCTGTTTCAGGGGTGGCGATTAGGAAGGATGTTGTTGAAGCGCGTGATGCGCCGCTCCGATGTAGTGCGAAGGCGGCGGGTAGTGTGCCGCAGGAGCAGAGAGGGAGCGGTGCACCAATGAGTGCTGCCCGGGTAACGGCGATTGGCCCGGTACCGCCTAATAGTTTGCCGACCATATCCATTGGTAGCCAAGCGCGTAGCAGGCCGGCAGCGATTAATCCAAATAGCAGCCAGGGGGCAGAAAGCAGGGCCAGCCCTAGGGTATTTTCAATAAATGTTATCAACTGGGCTTTTTGGTTTTGGGCTCAGGCACAGGGTCAAAGCCACCAGGGTGGAAAGGATGACAGCGTAAAATACGCTTAATACCAAGCCAGAGGCCATGTGCTGATCCATGTGTCTCAATGGCTTCCTGAGTGTAGTGTGAGCAACTTGGGTAGTAGCGACAGTTGTTACCGAGTAATGGGCTAATGATGTACATATAGCCTTTGATAAAAAGGATTAAGAATTTTTTCATAATTTAAAGTGTAGGGCGTGGAGTGATATTTTGCATCTAGAGGAGAAATGAGCCAATACAGGTGAACCCTATGTTATTGGGTTAAGAATCAGATAGAAATAATTAAAGGGGTTTTTGTTGGCAGTGATTTATATGGAATAAGCAAAGGGAGGATACATCTGTTGTCTGAATTTTTCTCCCCAAAAAAGAAAACCCCACAAAGTGGGGCTAGTTATTGAACAATTGTTATTATTTTTATTTCCTATTGGCAGCATTTCATCTATGAAATTCGCCAATAATGATCCATTAATCAGGGCAATAATGGAATCGATAGTTAATATGCAAGACTGGTGCCAACTTGTGCATGTGTTGGTTTTAGTACATTAAAGACTATATTGCGCGCTTGTTTATGGGGGGGGGTGTAAAAAAAATTGACACTCGTTTTAAGTTAATTGCTTTGTTTTATAGGTTTTAAATGCTATTAAATCAATTGGTTATGTGCTTTTTGATTGAGGTGCATGTATGTGCCTGGCCCTAATTGGTGTAAAAAAAACTGACAGGATGTTTATCCTGTTTTAAAACAATTTTACTGTGGCTAGAGCTGCTATGCAGTATCCCCAACAAATGGATTGCTTCTGCGCTCTTCCCCAAATGTAGAGACAGGGCCGTGGCCTGAGATGAATTGCACTTCATCACCCAGTGGCCAGAGTTGGCTGTGTATGGATTCAATGAGCGTTGCGTAATCACCACGGGGAAAATCGGTACGGCCTATAGAGCCTTTAAAGAGCACATCGCCAACGAGTGCAAGTTTCTCTTCGGGTTGATAGAAAACAACATGGCCGGGTGTGTGACCTGGGCAGTGGAGTACGTTGAGTTCTACATTGCCAAAGGTGACTTTGTCGCCATCTTCCAGCCAGCGAGCTGGGGTGAAAACCCTGGCTTTCTCTGGGAGACCGTAGGCTACGCTCTGCTCGGGTAGGCCATCGATCCAGAATTGATCGTCTTTGTGTGGCCCCTCAATGGGGATGCCTAGCTTCTCTGCCAGAGCTGCCGCGCCACCTGCATGGTCAATGTGGGCGTGAGTAATGAAAATCTTTTCAATCTCAACGCCCATCTTGTTGGCCTCTTCTATAATGAGGTCAATCTCTCCACCTGGATCTACCACAGCAGCCCGATGGGTCTCCTCGCAGCAGAGTATGGAGCAGTTTTGTTGTAAGGGTGTTACTGGAATGATGGTGATTTTCATGGTGGAACAGCTCAGGCAGCACATTAATATAGAGGCTATAGTTTAACTTGAATAGTGGGGTATTGGTAAATGATCTGGCATCTTGGCCGATTAGTTTGGTAATACCGGAAGTTTATATGGGACAAAAATCATGAGTAACAATATGCTTCGATTGCTATTGGCTGTAGCGCTACTTGGTTTAACAGCAGGGGCGCAGGCCTCTGAATTTGAGAAGAATGCTGAGCAATTTAAAGAGGATGTTAAGCAAGTGATGCGGGAGATAAAGGTGGCTATTGATGCGATTGATCTCTATCGTGTTCCACAGGCCCCCAGGGCGGCTGAGGAGGAGTTGGCGCTTACCTGTCGGGAGCTTGAGCGGGCGATGACCTCTGCTGTGTCACAGAGCTATAGTTATAACCCTTCATTTTATGATGACCCTGTTCAAGGGGCAGGTATTTGGGTGGGTACGATGGGTGGGATCTATTATAATGCCTATGCCACGGTGCTTTATGGTGTCTATACAGACTATAAAGAGGATCGCCGTGTTATTTCAGCAGAAGATCGGATAACAGTGCTTCGCCATCTCAAAGCTGAAAGACGTTGTTATGAAAGTTAGCTTTGTAGCCTAACTGATAATCTCCTCAAATTTAATAATATCCTTACGTAGCGCAAAGATAATGGTGTCCAGTGCGTTGCGCTCTGAATAGTTGTAACGTTTGGTCATGTTGCTCAGGACTGTCTGGGTAAAGGCCTTCAGCTCAGCAGGATACTCTTCATATTTATCTGGCGTATTGCGCTTTTGAACAAAGGCCTCCTTTAGTCGCTCAGGGTCGATGCCTTCCACGGTTCGACGGTGAGATAGCAGGTGTGTGTATTCGTTGCCAAAGCAGGTGAGCAGATTGTCTTTGCGTGAAGCAATAGCGGACTTGCCCTCTTCCAGCGTCAACTCACCGCTATTTTGCAGCTCTAAGAAGCGCTGTGCTATTTCTCGCCGGTAGATGGCATAAGTGCCAGGGCGGGCGAGGATCTGCTCCATAGACTCCATAAAGCGTTCATCAGGCTTATCTATTTTTTCGCCTGTGCCTGGGTCAACATAGGTGAACTTAGGGATCATGATATGAGCAAAGGCACGGTTTTCTGCCGCAGTGGTGAGTAGTGTGTGCTGTAGGTAGCGGCGCAGGTCTGCGGCTATCTCTTCTGGGTCACGGTCGACGGTGCAGACTGTGATCTCTTTGCGAATGATAGTGAAGTAAACGGCCTGCAGTACTTTAACCAGGTTTTTGTAGTCGCCATAGCCGCCTTCCCCCTCTTCCAGCACAACAGTGCCAATGGCGCGAGGTGCAATGGGTTCACGCTTCTTGGCTGGTTGTGAGTCAATTCTCAGCCAGTGGTGAATGGTTGGTCCCTGTATAAAAACCTTTTTCAGCTGGCTCAGGAAGGTGCCTACATGAATCTTAGAGCCGTCGGAGGCAACGATAGTGTTGCGCATGATGTTCTGCAGTTGGCGCACTGAGATGCCATTTTTGCCCTCATTGGGGTAGTGCTGATTCCAGAGTTCCCGCATAAAGGCATCGTCGATCAATTTTAACTGTTCATCAGTAAAAAGGTCACACTGTTCCAGTGGTACGCAATCATCGCGCTGTTTAATTAAGTGGGCATAGGTGGATGGAATTTTGACATTGATCCCGAGTTTTGCCGCTTCATTATGGAAGGGGTGCCAGAAAGGCAGGTTGCGTATGGTGCTGACGGGGTCTTCTGACTGGGCAGCATAGATAAAGAGTTTTTGCTCAGGGGTGATAGTGAGAAAAAGCTCTTTTTTCTCTTTGCTCCAATCCTCTGGTACGCGTTCATCAAGTGGTGCCAGCAGCCGGGTCATGACGGAATAGTAAGCAGCAATACGCAATAGATTTGGATCAACATCATATTGTTTGCGCATGTTTGCCATGTCACGGCGCAGGATATCCATCTCTGAATTGGCATCCAGCAGATAATTAACAGGTATTTTTTCGATGCGATCCAGCAGTTTGGATGATGTTAGCTGGCGCTCCAGCAGTTGCATCTCTTCAATGTTGGTAGTGATGATGACGGTGGTATCAATGGCTGCCTGGGTTGATTCAATTGAGGCTTTGCCGCTGCCGAGTAACATGAGCAGGGGTTTATACTCTTCTTGGGTGGCTCCCTCTTTAGCGCCGGTTGTGAAGGCGTCGTGAATATGCAGTACGCCCCGGTTGGCGCTGACCAAGGCACCTTCATATTGCGCCATACTCATACCAGGCAGGTGTTCAGCCAGCATGGCGCTGAGTTTGCCGCCCATCTTCATTTGTGTGGTGCAAACCTTGAGCTGTGCCATATCATCGATATTGGCAACACCTCGTGCCAGGGCGTTTGAGAATTCGATCTCTTCCACGCGCACATATTCATCAATAATCTCAGATAGCGATTTGCCATGATTGCGCGGATTTTCCAAAAGCGCTTGTAGAATATGCATGCTGCGTTTGTCCAGGGCGGCATGCTGAAAATAGGTGGGTATGCGGACGGTGCTATCGTCACCGTCTTGCGTGTTGGTTAGAAATTCAAAGAACTCTTGGCGCGGATGTATGAGCTGGCCTTTCTGTTCCAGTACTGTGGGAAATAACAGTATTGGGTTTTGGGCAAAGGCAGGGCGTATTTCAAGGCGTTGATCTTTGCCGTCACTAAAACAAAAATAGAAGGAATAGAGTTTTACTGAGGGTAGTTTGCTGTACTCTTCGAGCGCTTGGCAGATCAGATCAACAATATTGGTTTTGCCTGAGGCAGGTGGCCCTACCAGAATAATGCCCCGGCTTGGGCCAGACTCTTTTCCCACAGATTCAATAACGTCGATGATCTGTTTGGAAGAGAATTCCTGACCGCAGACCTCGTTAATGCCATTGGAAAAAGGGTCTTCAAATACCTGATAATTAATTGTTGGTTCACCTGAACGTACGACAATCTCATAGCCGAAATGCTTGACTGCCTCAGCAATAAGAGATGAGCTTGTGTACAGGCATTGTTGTGGGTTGTTGACTGTTTCTTCAACAAACTCACGAAAGCTTAGGCTGCTTTTTTTAGAGTGGCCGAGTATGCGTTCAAAATTAAAATCATTCATGTCGCTGTGCTTTCACCAATATCTGTTTTGCGCGTATGTTAAAGCCGGCTATGCAGCTTTAAACGGTTGTTGCTGTTTGCTTAATCGCTCTGCAACCTCTTCAAACGTTACCCCTTTTACCGTGCTCTCTTTATAACCATTAGCCCTGGCGGCATAGAGCTTATCTCTGGAGAGTAGATAAACTGGTGCTTTCCAGATGCGGTTAAGGTTGTTGAGTGTAGGGCGAATCCACTCTGCTCTTAGGTTTCGCCCATCATCTCTATGCATCAGCAATAGACCACCATCCAAGTAATCAGTATCAATGATGTAGATTCTTGGGCGGTAGTAGTGAGCGAAAAACCCGAGCATCTCGTTCTTTATCGGTTCGGGGTGCAGCCATACCCATTGCCGGTTGGCTCTAACAATATCTTCATTTTTGACTCCCAGTTGCTGAGCCATGCGTTGATCCAGTCGGTTGAGATGAAATTTTTCAACCAACTCCGGGGTGAGGAAGCGCCGCAAGAATTCATAGTCAGTAGTGCTTTTAACAAGATGCCGCATGCATTTTTGAGGGTCAGGTTGTTCTTCGGGTTTTTTCCACTCTTGCTTGGTGTCGAGGTCAGTCTCTTCGTAATAGTCCAGTCCCATCTTGCCTTCACGGTAGAGCTCTTCAATGTGTAGCCACATGTGATAGCCAAGATGATAAGGGTTGCGCTGAAAGTAGGGGCGAGGGTAACAGACGCCGGAAAAGACCTTGGCATAGTCGATGGCTCCGCGCACTGCATCTTCAGCGAAGAGCTCCATCATGATCTTCTTTTCCCAATACATGGCCCAGCCTTCATTCATGATTTGTGTGCGAACGACAAAATCCTGGTGCATGTGGGCGGTGTAAAGGTAGTCCAGAATGGCATGCTCAGATTGACTGGTGGGGGCGTATTGGCGCAGAAATCCCAGGATATCCTGGCAAGGTGCGCGCAAGCTATAACCCCGGCGACTCAGCGTCTCATGCCGTTCGCGCTGCTTCTCCATTTCGACAAAGGGCTTGGCTGCGCCGGGCTTGAGCAGGGCGCTAAGGGTATTATCTACTATGCTAATGGTTTGTTTTTCTGATTCTGTGGCTTCAGTTGGCTCTACTGTCGAGCTGGTTATGGTGGACTCTTGATCAATGCTATTTTCCAGATTGTACTGGGAGTTGGGTGCAATAAAGGGCAGCGCTGATTCACAGGCATTCCAGTAATCGATATAGCGCTGTTCTCCCATCTGGTGCCGGCCTAGATCAACCTTACGTACCAGATGCATGACATATTCAGTGCGATCAAGATCTGAGTCGTGCAGCACGTTAAGTTCAGAAAATTCACAGTGTCCGGCTACGTGAGCCATGACTGAGGCCTGAGTCAGGGCCGAGTTGGTTTCGTTCAGGTAGGCATAGGAGGGGTTGCCGGTCTGCACCACCTCATAGTAGAGGGCTGATTCCTGGCCGGTCTCTATGCGGTGTTTTTTATTGGCAATCTTCTTGCCTTCCCAGATGTTAATCGGGCTGGTGGGGTAGACATTTTTCTCCAGCAGGGCAGCAAACTCCATTGGGTCAAGAATGAAGAAGCGCATCTCTGGCAGAGACATGTTGAATTTTTCTCTGGCGAAATACTCTACCCGTTGTGCCAGTTCAAATAATTTAGGGTCGGATCTTAGGCTAAGCATGGCGCGCCTCGAACATCTGCTTGATGACCTTGATTATGTCGTTTTTTCCTTTCAATGCGCAGGTGCGTACAACACGGTCAGAAGAGAAGGCTTTGGAGACCTCTGCATTGAGGCAGCTCATGCGACTGGGTTGGATCTCAACCAGTGCCAAACGATTGAACATGGGGTGAAGTTGTTCTGTGATGATCTCGACGATCTCTTTGGCGTCATTACCAAAAAGTTCACCATCTCCCACATAGAAACCATAAAAGTTGGTTGTGGCGGGATCATATTCGTTAAAAGCAATGTTAGAGATGAGATCAAATACCAGGGAGGCACGGGTGCCGCCGATGTTGCTGACCTGATAGAACTGTTCAGGGGTTACCTCATAGGCTTCAACATCATGCACAAAAAAGCGGTGTTCAACGTTATTTTTACCGTAATTGAAATCAAGCCAGTGGTGCGTAAAATTGAGTAGGCGTTTCTCCAGCTCCAGCCGCTCGCCAAAGGTGGAATATGAAATGTCTCCCATGTAAAAAACAACGGCTTTGTATTTCGGCGTCTCTTCGCGTTGCGGTACTTTATAGCGACGATCTTTGCGTCGAACTTCTACATTAAATTTTTCCTTTTCAGGGCAGTAGACTCCAGTGCTGATGCTGCTGCGCAGTGCCCGTTTAAAGGTGCGTTTTTTATCTAAAAGAACACCAATGGGGCCAAAGGTTTTAAAGTGATAGGAGACCTCTTTAATTTTACCCCTGCCCTCTTTGAGCAGGTTTGGAAGGCGAAGTTTGTCAGCCACCAGTTCCATAAAACGTTCGAAGGGTATTTCAAATTTGAGTTTGCCTTTTTCATCACCTGGTTCACCACCGCCCTGGCCTGCGCCACCACCACTCTCCTGGTCACCGTAGACCAGAGTGGGGGGCTCTATGTCGTCCATCTCTATAATCAGGTCGCTGCCGCTGGCATCGGTTCGATCAAGATCGCCCTCATTGATGATATCTTCAACAAGGTCGTTTAGCTGCTCTTCAATGAAATCATTGAAGAAGCCTTCGGATTCGTCAGATGTAATGCGATCGACATCCATAAATTTCAGCTCGTCTGGTTTTTAAATTACAGCCACAGAGAGGTAGAGGCCATTATCTATATGAATAGTTTATCTCTCTGCACCTCTGTGGCTAATAACCATTAGATATCAATGCTTGATGCATTGGCGGTGATGGTCAAGGCTTGGAAGGCGCATTTGCCACAGTATCCCTGATGTTCCATCAGATATTTGACGGTTTCGTTTAGTTGCTCCTGTTCTTTGGAATCGACACCGGCGGCACTGCTGCCGCTCTTGATCCACCCCAGCAGTTTAATGTTTTCACCCGACTTGAATTCGTTCTCGAATACAAAGCGTTTGATGGCTGCCTGGTAGGAAGGTTCATCGGCTAGCAAAACCTTGCCGCTGACGCTGGCGATGGCATCGGATAGCTCCTTACGGAAGACATCCTTTTCTGGGATGCCGAGATATTGCTCAATGGTCTGCATGAATTTCTCATCGGGCTGTACGTCCATCTGAGTTACTTCATGTTTGACCTTGGTGTTATGAGCGTATGCGCGCACGTGATCGGTATATTTTTTCCAGGTGCTTTCGACAATAGTGGTATCGCGTAAAACAGCGGTGTAGACATCGCTGGCGATCTGGCTAAATATCCAGCTCTTGGCCTGTGGCAGGATTTTGGTCAGATAATGATTGAGTACATTCTTGTTGGTGGCAAAGGCATCTTTGACCGCATTTTCCATGCGCATATAGAGATCCAGTGGAGAGACACAGGGATTGTTTAGCGCAATGGAGGTGAGCATGGTTGGCTCGCTCTTTTCATCTTCCAGGCGTTGGGTGTTGGCAGCAAATTCATTGATTTGAAAATGCTCAGTATTCTCAAAGATGTTTTGGATAAAACGGGGGTCCAACCCAAAGGTGCCCTCTGAAGGTTTGATGAATTCAAACTCATCCAGAATGGCTTTGGCCATGTTGTTATCAACACCACTGTCGGCACGTCCAGCATAGATTAGAGCTTTCTGTAGTAGAGAGAGATTAGGGTTCTGCTTGGACTGATAGAGCCGGGTCATGACGGCTACCAGGCTCAGCATCTCTATGCTGTGTGGGGCAACGTGGGCAACGTGTTTCTTTTTGTCACTCCAGTTGCGGTACTCATTGGAGTAGGTGATGTCGTAGATCTTCTGCTCTTCCTTGAAGGTGACTGATAGGGGCATCTCAATAAAGGTGGTGCGTGAACGCAGTGCTTCAAAGCTTTCGTTGCCAATGAACATGTTGAACTCATGGAAATTGGTATGCCCAATGATGACGCCGTTGAAGGGTACGGGTGGTTGGCCTTCGGGTTTGAAAAAACGATCCTGTGTGGCGAACAATAGTTCGTAAAGAAATTTATCTGAGAGCTTGAGTATTTCGTGGATTTCAACCAGGCCATTGGCACCGGCGCAGAGCTCGCCCTGATAGTCATGCACCAGTGGATGTGATTCGCTGCCGAAACGGGGCAGCAGGCTGTAGTCAATGTTGCCAACCAGAGATCCGGCTTCCTGGCTCTTCTCATCGCGTGGGGTATAGGAGCCGATACCTGTTTTGGTGCGGGCATCGAAGACCATGCGTTTGACTTTCAGATAAGGCAGAAGCCCCCATAGATCCAGCCCTTTGGTCTTCATGAAATCTTTTAGCACATGATCGGAATAGGGTGACATCAGTCCATCAATTTGGATGTTGAAGGTGTCATCATAGTGAGGGTTTTTTTTCAAAAACGCCTCCAATTCGCCATTACTTATTTCCGTGCTGAGCTTTGCGCAGAAATCTTTCCGCAAGGCTTGCGGAATGACCTGAAGTGGCCGCTCAAATATCGGGCTTTGCAGGTAGTAGATGCCATCTTCTTCAAATAGAGCTTTGTCTTTTAGGCGCTCGTCAACAGTTGGAAGCAGGAGTGTGTAGGTGCGCCCTTCATCGCTGGCTGAGTAAAGGTTAAGAGCGCGTTTGATGCCATCCATTGAGCGTGATTTGGCAGCGCCCGGTGGGCCGAGCAGAATCCATAACCGTTTGGATGCCTCTAAGCCACGGCTGGCGTTATCGATCTTTTCTACCAGGTTCTCTTTGGCTTTTTGTTGGCCGAATACTGAAAAAGGGCCAATGAGCTCTACATCTTCGAAGAAGCTATAGCGATGCTTGATAGGCTTGCCGGGCATGATGGCGTGTTCAACGCCAGAGCTTAGCATCATGTCATGTATAAGCTGGAAGGTGTTTCGTGTTATCCAGGGCTGTTTGGCTACCAGTGAGAGGTAGTCTGGAAAAGTGATGACTTCGTCATCGACCAAATCTTGTTTGTGTTTTTCGAAAACGCCGCGCAGATTATCGAGCATGAGCTTGAACCTCAAAATCCAGGAAATTAATAATGCTTCTTTTCTATAAAGCTTAGCAGCTTAGGAGGTTAATTCATAAATAGACTTAGGTCTAACAATAATCCCCTATATCTATTTAAGCACAATATCATCAAGGTATATTCCTGATCAGAATTCAGAATATTCCTAGATACAAGGATATACGCGGCTTCGTAGGATGCGATGGTCAAATTACAGGGAGGTGGGTGGTGTTCTCTAAAGATAATAAATCAGTGGCATCTTGGTTGGGATTTTTTGTATGGGTTGGCCTGCTGATAAATTTACCGACTGAGGCTGCTGAAACAGTTATGCGTTGCCAGCTGCCAGATGGGCGGGTCAGTTTTTCTAATCGCCCCTGTCAGTCTGGGATTCAGCATGTGCTGGAGCTTGAAGATCAGAAGGTTGGATGGGAGGCACCCCGTACGCCGCTGAAGATTGAGCGCAAATCACAGCGCGAGCGGAAACAGCAATCTAACAGGCAGGCAGCGGCCCTGCGAGTGGCCAGAAAAGAGAAGGCGCGTAAAAAGAAGGATTGCTGGAAGAAAAAACAGAAGATAGAGCGAATACAAGAACGTCTGCGCCGTGGTTATAAGGCCGGGCAGGGGAGAACGATGCGCTACAAGCGGCGTGAGCTTGAGGATTATCTCAGAGAGTTCTGTAAGTAAGTTGTTTAAAATCAAAAAGCCGCAGGTGTTTGCCTGCGGCTTTTTCTCGTGTCTTGTTTGGCTGAGTTAGAGTTTGAACTGCTGGATCATACCTTGCATTTCATGTGCGAGTCCCCTGACATCAGTACAGGATTGCAGGCTCAGTTGGGTCTGCTCTTTTGCGGTATTGGCAACTCCTGATATGTTTGTGATGTTAGTGGTGATTTCAGCCATCGACATGCTCTGCTCTTGAGAGGCTGTGGCGATTTGTTGGATTCTGTCTGTCAGGCTATCAACAACCTCAACAATTTGCTGGAGTGATTGACCTGTTTGGTTGACTAAGGTAGCGCCGGATTCAACCTCGCTTCGGCCTTCTTGCATAGAGCTTACAGCAGCACTTGTTCCATTTTGGATATTGCGGATCATCTCAGCAATCTCCTTGGTAGCGTCGGTGGTGCGAGTTGCCAAATGGCGCACCTCATCAGCAACAACAGCAAATCCACGCCCCTGATCACCGGCTCGGGCGGCTTCAATGGCAGCATTGAGTGCAAGCAGATTGGTTTGGTTGGCGATATCATCGATCACAGAGACAATTTTGCCGATTTGATCGGAATGTTCTGCCAGCTGCTCTACGTTGTTAGCTGCTTCTGCCACAGAGCTTGAAATGCGCCCCATACCCGCAATACTTTTGCTTACGACATTGCCACTTTCAAGTGCCACTTGAGATGCCTGATTGGCAGCGTCAGCTGCTTCAGTGGTGTTACGAGAGATATCCTGGGAGACAATCTCCATCTCATTGGCAGAAACAGCAACCATCTCTGTCTGTTGAGACTGGTTTACTGCGCCATCGGTCACCTGTTGGGTGGCATCACTGATGCTATTGCTGGTTAAAACCAGATTCTGGGATGCGTCAGCAATCTTGGTGATCATGCTATTGAGATTATGGGACATCTGATCCAGTGAAGTGGAGAGCTGTCCAATTTCATCTTCGCGGCTGCTGTTGATTTCTTGGGTCAGATCACCCTGGGCAACATTGTTTGCAATCTTGGTTATCTTTTCAACAGGGCTGAGAACTGTCCGGTTGACCATCAGAAATAGTCCGATAAATGCTGCAATTACGGCTAACACCATGATGCTAACAGCCCATTGAACATTGGTTTGATTGGTGTTGGCGATCTGAGCAAACTGAGAGGTCAGGTTATTGCTCAGCTTAAGCAACTTGTTGGCATCATTTGGAACATCATATTGGGCCTGCCAATAATCACTGGATCCAATTTTGGAGGTGGTCAGTTTGGTTACGGAGTTTGTAAAATGGCCCATTACGCTTTCGATCTCAGCGATCTTGTTTTGGATGTCTGGATCATCGCTGCCTGCATATGGTTTGAATGTGGTCATCTGAAGATCTGCTGGATATTCACCGCCTGATTTCAGCGCACTCAATGTTTTTGTAAAGACGGCAGAAGCGGCCTCATATTCCTCTAGACTGGGGTTAAGACGGGCCCTGCCCAACAAGATGTTATCTGCAAACAGAATGGAGAAGCGCCGGATGCCCAGCATGTCGCCCACTTTAAAAATTTCATTTTTCATTGCCGTATGGCAGCTGGCGCAGCCTTCAACGACGGCATTGTCAGAGGTGTAATAGCGCAGATAGAGCTTGTTATCGTACTCCACCTCCTTAAAGAATATCTGTCCTTTATTGGCGGATAGGAAACGAAAAGCTTCCTGATCTATGGCATCTTTTAAACCTTGGGCTGGGTTGATGGGGTCATCGGCGATAATGTCTACGCTGAAGCTGCCACTGTCTGCAAATTTTTCCCCAATAATTCGGGCAAATGTAGCTGGAAAAGGTAAAGCGGGGCCATGCTCTTTTTCTGGGTGCATAGAGATTTTTAGGCCTGCCTGCTTGGCTGGGCCGATGATCATGCCAGCGTATGTACCGCGCATCTTTGTAATGTAACGATCCAGTTCTGAAACCTGCGCTTGTGCTGCCTGTAGACTGTTTTTGGACAGGGAGTAACTTAGAGCTGATTTGGACATGGCCTGGCTGAGCATGCGTTGACGTCCAGCAGTATTTACAATATCACTATCTCCTTCACTTTTTTGCAGGGAATAGAATACTGTAATGCCAAGAAATATGGTTACCAAGATAATGGCTGTTGTGCCTATGGCAAGCTTCCGTTTAAGTGATAGTGCATTCATTATCGTTCTCCCAATACTCTTTACTAGCTACTATATAAAATCATTTTTATGATTTGTTAATCTGGTGAGGCAATTAATAGCTGTTTTGTAGTTGCTGTTACGGCAATAGAAACCGTAACTTTAGGGTGGGCTTTTAATTTAATTTAAAATTAAAAACCAAGCATAACGCTATGTTTTACAGGTAAGGTTGCGTAATGATATTTATATTGTCCATTTGGTGAATAAGGTAATACTCAATGGTTATTTGGAATGAGATAGATGCTGTCTTTTTAGATATGGATGGCACTTTATTGGATCTGCATTTTGATAATTTTTTTTGGCAAACCTATGTGCCCCAGTGCTATGCCAGGCACAAAAAAATCAGTGATGAATCTGCACGGGCAGAGCTTGCTTCCCGTTACAAGGATGTGGAGGGGACACTTGAGTGGTATTGCCTGGATCACTGGAGTCGGGAATTGGAGCTGGATATTGCACTGCTCAAGGAGGAGGTTGATCACCTGATTGCTGTTCATCCGCATGTCATGGACTTTCTTGCGGCGTTACGTGCCAGTGGCAAGCGTGTTGCGTTGGTCACGAATGCCCATCAGAAGACGCTCGCGCTTAAGTTGGATCGAACGCAACTGGGCGGCTATTTTGATGCGGTTTATTGCTCACATGATTTTGGCCTGCCTAAGGAGAATCCTCTGTTCTGGGACAGATTGCATCAGCTGGAGCCTTTTAATCGGGAACGCACTCTGTTTGTGGATGACAGTCTGGCAGTGCTTCAGTCTGCACGTGAATACGGATTCCGGTGGTTACTGGCTGTGACGCGGCCAGATTCACATGGTCCAATAAAGAATGTGAGTGATTTTCCCGTAATTCAGGACTTTTCTGAGGTCATGCCTGGATTAGCAGCCAACAAATTGTAATAATCACCGGCTATCTCAATACCATGGGGTGTGAGAATCGGCTGTGCCGGACGGCTTCTGATATCCGGTTCGGAAGCAAACGAGAGATAAAATAATGTTTCGAGAAGAGATTAAAGTGTTGGATTGCACCATCCGTGATGGTGGCTTGATCAATAATTACCAATTCACTGATGACTTTGTAAAGGCAACCTATCGGGCGGCCTGTGAAGCAGGTGTTGATATTATTGAGCTGGGCAAGAAACTGGCTGAAAGTGATGAGTACCCGCGCGATAAGTGGGGCAAATGGAATTTCTGCGATGATGATGAAATCAAAGCGGTTGTCGATTCCTATGAATGTGAAAATCCGCCCCTGGTTGCAGTGATGTTTGACGTAGGTCGAGTGGATGTCAGTGCACTGCAACCCCGGGATCAGAGTCCAATCGATATGATGCGTACGGCCTGTTATGTGCCTGATATCGAAAAGGGAATTGATCTCGCGCGACGCTCTAAAGACCTTGGCTACCTGACCACCATCAACATCATGGCACCTTCAGCAGTTATTCAGGATCATCTCATTGAGGCGCTGGAGGCAGTCAATGATGCTGATGAGGTAGATTATCTCTATTTTGTTGATAGCTTTGGAGCCTTTTACTCTGAGCAGATCACCTCCTATGTTGAGCTATATAAAAAGCATGCACCCAATAAAGAGCTGGGTTTTCATGCGCATAATAACCAGCAGCTGGCTTTCTCAAATACCCAGCAAGCCATCATTGATGGGGTAAATCTGCTGGATGCCACGATCAATGGCATTGGGCGTGGTGCAGGTAACTGCAACCTGGAGCTGTTGCTCAATTTTCTGCAGAATCCAAAGTTTGATACCAAGCCGCTGTATCGGGTTATTCAAGAAGAGTTTGTGCCACTGCGTAAGAAAATTGAGTGGGGCTTCAACGATATCTACGGCATTAGTGGCTATCTGAATCAGCATCCTCGTGCGGCAATGAAACTGCGGTCAAGTAAGAAAAACAAGGATAACTGCTTCGATTTTCTTCTTGAGTCAACAAGCACTGCAGAGTAAGGGAAACCTATGGCGTGTGAGCACACATTTGCCCGTTATATCAGAAAGCTTGGGCGTGATCGTAAATTAAACAGCTCCCTTACTCAGGAAGAGGCTCGTGCAGCCATGGCTGCAATTGCCTTCTATGAGGTAGAGCCTCAACAGCTGGGTGCTTTTCTGATGTTGCTGCGACTTAAGGTCAAAACTCCAGAGGAGATCGCGGGTTTTGCAGAGGCCTTACGAGAAGGGCTGCCCAAGCCTGTGGATGCGCCACCTGTAGCAGTAGACTGGCCAGCGTACGCAGGAAAGAAAAATCAGCTGCCCTGGTTTCTGCTTGCTGCGCTGCTGCTGGGGCGAAATGGTTATCCGGTATTTATGCATGGGTTGTCGCGTCGTGATGAGAAGCTGTATGTCCCGCAGGCATTGAGGACGCTGGGCATGGAGTCCTGTAGTCTGCTTTCTCAAGCTGCTACCAAGGTTCGGCAAGAGGGTTTTGCTTATCTGTCGATTGATAATCTTTCAGGTATTGTTCAAGAGCTGCTGGGATATCGGAAACAATTGGGTATCCGAACCCCCATGCATACGGTTGCCCGCATGCTGAATCCACTTTCTGCATCGCTGATGCTGCAAGGTGTGCATCATGCTCAATATGCCCCTCTTCATCAGGCTGCGGCACGCCTTTTAAAGCAGGAAAAGAACCTTTCGATGTGTGGCGATAGTGGTGAGTTTGAGCGTATGCCAGGTCGTCCTTGTAAACTTTATGGCCTGAATGACGGCCTCTGTTGGGAAGAGGAGTGGCCTGTAGACGACTCCTTTGAGAACCCAAATGTGCCTAAAAACCTCGATCTTGATCATTTTAAGGCGGTGTGGGATGGTCGCGAGGAGGATGAGTATGGTCGTGCGGCTGTGATTGGTACTTTGGCTATTGTATTGCGTGGCCTGGGGCGTGCAAGTGAGCGTGATGAAGCCTATCAATTAGCAGAGCAGTGGTGGCAGGCACGTAATGTGGAAGCTGCCGCTTAGAGTAATATTTTTAACCCGGTAGTTGATCCGGTTTGTACTAAATTTTTGTAATAGATATTTAAGGTGAGTTGATATGCCAAAACCAGAAAAACATGTGTTCGTTTGTGTCCAAAATCGCCCAGAGGCCCATCCTAAGGGTTCCTGTACGGCGCGTGGTGGAGTGCCGTTGGTTGATGAATTCCGTCGCTTGTTTGAAGAGAAAGGGCTGTGGGGTCGCTTTCAAGTGACCACTAGTGGTTGCCTTGGGCCTTGTGAAGATGGGCCTAATGTACTTGTCTACCCTGAAGGCGTGATGTATGCCAAGGTGACTGTAGAGAATGTGACTGAGATTGTTGAACAGCATCTGCTTGAAAATAATCCAATAGAGAGCCTGAAGATTTCAGAAGAGGTTTGGAGCTAGCTTCTAATCTTTTAGTAATGCTAAAAAAGCCCGCCTATCAAAGGCGGGCTTTTTTGTTTTCAAGCTACAGAAATGCCCTTGGTGTTTACTGGGCAAGCATCTGTTTCAGGAATTGCCCCGTGTAAGATCTATCCGTTGCAGCGACCTCTTCCGGTGTGCCGGTGGCAATAATCTCCCCTCCTTTGTCGCCCCCCTCTGGCCCCAGATCGATGACCCAATCGGCTGTTTTGATGACGTCCAGATTGTGTTCGATGACAATAACGGTATTGCCGTGGTTGCGTAGTCGGTGCAGCACTTCCAATAGATGCTGGACGTCGTGAAAATGCAGTCCGGTTGTGGGTTCATCCAATATGTAGAGGGTGTTGCCGGTATCTCTTTTTGATAGCTCGCGGGAGAGCTTAACCCGCTGTGCTTCGCCGCCGGAGAGGGTGGTGGCATTCTGGCCCAGCTGCACGTAAGAGAGGCCCACGTCCATCAATGTCTGCAGTTTGCGCTTGAGTGAGGGCACAGCTGAGAAAAAATCCAGTGCATCCTCCACGGTCATTGCCAACACTTCATTGATGCTCTTGCCTTTGTATTTGATCTCCAGGGTTTCGCGGTTATAGCGCTTGCCCTTGCAGACATCACACATCACATAGACATCGGGCAGAAAGTGCATCTCCACCTTGATAACACCATCACCCCGGCAGGCCTCGCAACGCCCACCCTTCACATTAAAGCTGAAGCGGCCAGGGTTGTACCCGCGGGAACGCGCCTCTTGAGTGGCAGCAAAGAGTTCTCGGATGGGCGTGAACAGGCCCGTGTAGGTGGCTGGATTGGAACGGGGCGTGCGCCCGATGGGGCTTTGGTCAATATCCACTACCTTATCGAAATGCTCTAACCCTTCCAGTTTGGAACAGGGGGCAGAACTTCGGTGGCCCGCTGCATTTAGCTGCATGGCGGCAGCGGGGTAGAGGGTGTCATTGATCAGGGTGGATTTGCCAGAACCGGAGACGCCAGTGATGCAGGTGAGCAGCCCCACAGGAATCTTGGCATCAACAGCTTTCAGATTGTTGCCGCTTGCCCCCTGGATCAACAGCTGTCTGTCTGGATCAGCGGTGGCGCGTTTTTCTGGTATCGCTATCTGGCGCTTTCCGGAGAGATATTGCCCAGTCAGTGACTCTGCTGAGTTGGCGATATCCTCTGCCAGACCCTGTGCGATGATATGCCCGCCGTGAACACCAGCTCCTGGGCCGATATCAACTACATGATCAGCACTTCGGATTGCCTCTTCATCGTGTTCCACCACAATCACGGTGTTGCCCAGGTCGCGCAGGTAGGTGAGGGTTTTGAGTAGACGGCCATTGTCCCGTTGATGCAGACCGATGGAGGGTTCATCCAATACATACATGACGCCAACCAGTCCGGCACCGATCTGACTGGCCAGTCGAATGCGCTGAGCCTCGCCGCCGGAGAGGGTCTCTGCACTGCGGCTGAGGGTTAGGTAATCGAGCCCTACATTGACCAGGAATTTGAGCCGTTGGTTGATCTCATTGACTACCTTGGCTGCAATCTCGCCACGTTTTCCAGGTAGTGCTAGTTGTTCAAAAAAGATCAGCGCCTTGCCTATGGGCATGGCACTGATGCTGGGGAGGTTGTGATCGGCAATAAAGACGTGGCGAGCTGCTTCAGTCAGGCGGGTTCCACTGCAGCTGGGGCAGGATTGGTTTGAGACATAGCGGGATAGCTCTTCACGCACCGCATTGGATTCGGTCTCCCGGTAACGGCGCTCCATGTTGCGGATGATCCCCTCAAAGGGGTGGCTGCGGGTGTTGCTATTGCCACGGTCGTTGAAGTAGTTGAATTTGATGGCTTCATCGCCGCTGCCAAAGAGGATTGCATGCTGAATCTTTTTAGGTAGTTTCTCCCAGCAGGTCTCCACATCAAATTTATAATGTTTGCCCAGTGAGCAGATAAGCTGAAAATAGTAGGCGTTGCGACGATCCCAACCGCGCACTGCCCCAGCAGCGAGGCTAAGGTGTGGTTGGGCCACAACCATCTCGGGGTCAAAGAATTGCTCAACGCCGAGGCCGTCACATGTTGGGCAGGCACCGACCGGGTTATTGAAGGAGAAGAGGCGAGGCTCAAGCTCTGGGATGCTGTAACCGCAGTGTGGGCAGGCGAAGTTGGCTGAGAAGATCAACTCTTCCTGGGCTGAATCATCCATCCAGGCAATACGGGCCAGTCCATCAGACAAACGCAGCGCTGTTTCAAAGGATTCTGCCAAGCGCAGTTGCAGGTCATTGCGCACCTTGAAGCGGTCGACTACGGCTTCGATGCTGTGTTTTTTGTGCAGCTCCAGTTCGGGTGCACTGTCAATTTCGTAGATTTCACCGTCGATGCGGGCGCGGATAAAGCCTTGTGCCTGTAGCTCTTGCAGAAGTTTGTGATGCTCGCCCTTGCGCTCTGAAACCACGGGGGCCAACAGCATCAGCTTGCTCCCTTCCGGCAGTGCCAGCACCTGATCCACCATCTGGCTAACTGTTTGGGCTTCAAGCGGCTGTTTGTGGGTGGGGCAGCAGGGTGTCCCTGCACGGGCAAATAGCAGCCTCAGGTAGTCGTAGATTTCGGTGATGGTACCCACGGTGGAGCGCGGGTTGTGAGAGGTGGTCTTCTGCTCTATCGAGATGGCGGGTGATAGGCCTTCGATATGATCGACATCGGGTTTATCCATCATTGAGAGAAACTGCCGGGCATAAGCAGAGAGTGACTCCACGTAGCGGCGCTGCCCTTCGGCATAGATAGTATCAAAGGCGAGCGAAGACTTGCCGGAGCCGGAGAGACCGGTGATGACAATCAGTTTGTCCCGGGGCAGATCCAGATCAATGTTTTTTAGATTGTGGGTGCGTGCCCCACGAATCAGGATGTTTTTCATGTGTTGCGTATCGGCCAAAAAGCGAACCTGATACTATACGCGGTCTGCCATTTTTTACGCAAAGCCTTAGAACAGAAAATTACTTGTGAGAAGCAACAATAAGAACGGTATGTCCGCCATAGAGAAGCGGGCGACATTTTCCCTGGCTGGTATCTATGCCCTGCGTATGTTGGGCTTTTTCATGATTTTGCCGGTTTTTGTGCTCTATGCGGGTGAGCTTGAAGGGGTGACTCCACTGTTGGTGGGGCTTGCGATGGGAATCTATGGATTGACCCAGGCGCTGCTGCAGATTCCTTTTGGTATGCTCTCTGATCGCATTGGCCGCAAGCCTGTGATAGTGGGTGGGCTGTTGATCTTTGCGATTGGCAGTGTTGTCGCAGCGCTCTCTGACAGTATTACAGGCGTCATCATTGGACGAGCACTACAGGGCAGTGGTGCCATTGCAGCAGCAGTCATGGCGCTGGCCGCTGATCTGACACGGGAAGAGCAGCGTACCAAGGCAATGGCTATGATTGGCATGAGTATTGGTGCGGCCTTCCTTTTTGCGCTTGTTCTGGGGCCTGTCTTTAATGATTGGATAGGTGTCCCTGGCATCTTCTGGCTGACTGCGGTTTTAGCCATAGCAGGTATCGGTGTTGCGCTTTTTTTGGTGCCTCAGCCTGAACACTGCCAGCGTCATCGGGATGCAGAGCCAGTGGTAGGGCAGTTTGCTCGGGTATTGCGTAATACTGATCTGTTGCGACTGGACTACGGCATTCTGACGGTGCATATGACGATCACCTCAATCTTCATGGCAGTGCCGCTGGTGCTGCGTGATATTTTGGGAATAGATAGCTCAATGCATTGGCAGGTCTACCTGCCTGTCTTGTTAGGTTCTGTTGTGCTTATGGTGCCTTTTGTTATTCTTGCGGAAAAAAAGCGCAAGATGAAAGAGGTCTTTTTGGGCGCGATTCTGATGATGGGGTTGGCCCAGGTTGGTTTCTATTTTCTATACACATCAGTGGTTGGATTGGTAGCGGCTCTGGTACTCTTTTTTACTGCCTTTAATCTGCTGGAGGCGGTGTTACCCTCCATGGTTTCAAAGATGGCTCCAGCAGAGAGCAAAGGGACGGCAATGGGTGTCTATTCCACGTCCCAGTTTACGGGTTCCTTTCTTGGTGGAGCATTAGGTGGCTGGATGCAGGGCTCTTTTGGTTATGGCGGTGTCTTCCTGTTGGGTGCAATATCTGCTGGCTTGTGGTTGCTGGTGGCATCAGGCATGAGTCGACCACGAAATCTGCGCAATCAACTGCTCCATGTTGGTGAATTAAGCGATGAAGAGTCCAATGATGTGCTTCTGCGCCTTAAGCTGGTACCTGGGGTGGTAGAGGCTGTGATTGTTAATGAGGAAGGTGTGGCTTATCTCAAGATCGATCCTGAGAAAACTGACCTATCCGTGTTAGACGAATTTTCTACAGCTGAAGCCTGAGTTAGCTGGTTTCAGAATAGTTAAACTTAGAGTAAGGGGAATATGATGGCAAAAGGTATTAACAAGGTCATTCTTATCGGTAATCTGGGGCAGGATCCGGATGTGCGTTATATGCCTAATGGCAATGCGGTGGCCAATGTTACGTTGGCAACCTCAGATTCCTGGAAGGATAAAAATACGGGTGAGATGCAGGAGCGTACCGAGTGGCACAGGGTGGTGTTTTTTCGTCGCCTGGGTGAGATTGTGGGTGAATACTGCAAGAAGGGATCTAAGATCTATGTTGAGGGTCGACTGCAGACACGAAAGTGGCAGGATAAAAATGGCCAGGATCGCTATACCACAGAGATCGTTGCGGATCAGATGCAGATGCTCGATAGCCGCGCTGGCGGCAGTGCTTCATTCGATGGAGGAGGAGGCGGCAGCCGTCCTACCCAAAATGCGGGCACAAGTGCACAAAACTCAGCGCCCTCTTCACCTGCTCCAGCACCGGATGCCGATTTTGATGATGATATCCCGTTCTAATGGCTATCTAGTCAAAATGTAAAGAAACAACAAGCCCCTGCTGATATCAGGGGGGTTGTTTTTTTATATCAACTTTGTTGTCTGGTTTATAGCTTAAATGCAGAAACTCGCTGTTGCAGCTCATCTGCCTGAGCTACCAATACTTGGCTGTCTTGAAAGGATTGATTGGAGACCTCTGCTGTATTGGTCGAAATTCCTGCAACATCCGAAGCATTGCGACTAATATCATTGGCAACAACTGCTTGCTCCTCTGTGGCAGTGGCAATCTGTTGCACCATATCTGCGACATTCACAATAGCGTGGGCGATTTTTTGCAATGACTCTCCCGCCTCATGCGCCAGAGTCACACCTGATTCCACCTGAGTGGTGCCATTTGTCATCGATGCCACAGCGCTCTGTGTATCACTTTGGATGGTGCTGATCATGCCAGCGATCTCTTTCGTTGCATTGCTGGTACGCTCAGCAAGATGCCGAACCTCATCTGCTACCACAGCAAATCCTCGTCCTTGCTCGCCTGCACGAGCGGCCTCTATTGCAGCATTCAGTGCAAGTAGGTTGGTTTGCGCTGCAATATCTTCAATCACAGAGACAATTTGGCCAATCTTATCTGAGCTATCACCTAGGGCAGTGATGGTTTTAGTTGAATCATCGACTGAAGCAGCAATGCGACCGATACCCTCTATAGTCTGTGTAACAGTTTTGCCACCTTTCTCAGCTACTTTGGATGCCTCGGCTGCAAAATCTGAAGCTTGGGTTGAATTTGCAGCCACTTCCTGGATTGTTGCACTCATCTCTTCAGCGGCAGTTGCCATTTGATCGATCTGCAGCTGTTGCTGGTTTGCATCATTTGCCAGCGTCATAGAGGCACTGGATAGATTGGAAGATGAATCTGTTACTGATGTGGCTGCTTGTACAACACTCTGTAGCAGTGCCTGAAACTCATCCAGAAAGAAATTAAAGCCCTTTGCCAGCTCGCCAATCTCATCTTGAGAGGTTTCCACTCTCTCAGTCAAATTGCGCTCTTCGGCAATTTTATTAACCTTGGCCACAATACGATCCAGTTTAAGCAAGATGGTCTGCCTGGCATAAGCAAAAATTACAACACCGATAAGAATGGATATGACTAAAAACAGGTACTGTAACTGTTCAAGTAGAGCAACTTTCTCTTTTGATGCATTACTGATTAAAATAACAGCAGCATTCATCTCTTTGAGTAGCTGGATATTGTTACTATTGAGAAAGGCTTCATCCTCATCATAAAAACCCTCCTCAAAACCACGCTTAAATACTTCAGCAAACTTTAACCACAGTTCTTTGGTTACCAGCAGTTGCTCCAGTATTTCAGTGTTTTCAGTAGGGGGCAGTTGCATCTCTGCATTGCCATCAATCAATCCATTCAAGGTGGTATCAAAAAGATTTATGGTGCCCTGAAGAGTTTCTACTTTTATCTTGAGTGCTTCATCATCTTCGCCAGCATCACTAAAATAGATATAAAATTCCTTGACCATTTTCTGTGTAAGCATGCGTTGCTTGCCAGCGGTATTGATAACTTGGGTATCCCCAGCCTGCTTTGATACCGTTATCAATGTAGAGGTAACCATTGCCAGCGAAACCAATACAAACCCAGCAATACATGCAATCAATTTAACCTTTATGCTTTTCATGACACCACCCTCAATATGCGCTTGCTAACCTACCAACCTGCAAGAGTCATTATATTTTGTACCCTCTTCTTCATAGGTAGGTTTGATTCCTAAAGACTTACAGCCTATATTGATTGCAACAAAGCGTTTTTGAACGACCGACGATCCTTCTGCTGAAAGTGCCCAGTCAATAAATTTCTTTACCTCACCCTTAGGTGCATCTTTGGTAACAAGATTTAGAGGACGTGTGATAGGGTAATTGGGATTAGCTGTGGTGGCTTCCTGGCCATCTGGCTTTATCGCTTTTACATCATTGTTACCGATGATAAAGGCAAAACTGATCTGGCCAACAGCTCCTTTTTTTGAAGAAACCAACTTTACAATCTTGGCATCTGGCTTAACTACCTTGCCTTTATAGTCGCCTCCCTGCAGAACCACTTTCTTAAAAACCTTGTTGGTGGCAGAGTTAGAGCCGGTAATGAGAACCTCAATCGGTAGATCTGGCCCGCCGACAGCTTTCCAGTTGCTTACCTTGCCGCTAAAGATGTCACTTAGCTGTGCCAGGGAGAGACTGCCAACTGGGTTTGATGGATGGACAATGGCAGCGATGGCATCTTTGCCTACCGTGGTGACAACAACGCCCTTGTCCAATACCTCCTGTTTAACATCACGTGCTACGCCACCTATATCGCATTTGCCAGCAGCACTACATTTTTCACCACCACCACTCTCTGTTTTAGTGCGTAGCTTAAAGTTGGCTGCTGTATATACGGCTTTGGCATCATTGATGAACTTTCCAACGGTGGATGAACCTTCATACTTTATATCGCCAGCAATGGCGCTGGCACTACACAGAAATGACAAGGTAATTGCGGCTGTGATTTTTTTCATTCTTGCACTCTCCTAAATATAGGGTGAAAGTAGCCAATTTTGATATTGGTCATCGATACAATTCTGTACATCTGTGAGAGAGAGTTATTTTCACGGTGAAAGAACTCTCTTTTGTTTGAAGTGGATATTGAATAACTAGCTGTAAATGAAATATCGGTTTAGATTTAAATAACTTTAGCCTTAATTAAGAAGCTTTAACCTCATATGACTAAAGGTAGACCAATACTGTACTCAATGTATTACATGAATGATGGGTGTTCACTAGTAGAATAGCTGCTTCTACACTCAGAGAGTGCCTACTTATTAAAACGGCATAAAATGGTTGCTCTTATGGCTTTGCTGCTGGTTAGTAACTTGATTGGCGTGACTCTTGCGTATGCATGGCAGTTATTTGATATAGCATATAGATAGAATGGATCTGAAAAATGCCTGAAATGGACGGCTATGAGGCTACCCGGAACATTCGGGAGAGGGAAAAATGCAGGGAGGACATACCCCAATCGTTGCTCTAACAGCCAATGTCTAAGTAGTAGAACAGCAACAATGTCTGGATTCGGGGATGGATGATTTTCTTTCCAAACCTTTCAGTGGCAATGATTTGGCCACTGCTCTGAGTCGGTGGGTAGGCCATGCGCAGTCCAGTATTGCTCAGGAAAAGAGAGGCGGTCATAAACAAGAAGTTATTTTTTCTGATGCCCCATGTATCGATGAGGGCATACTTGATGATATGCAAAAGGCCATGGGGGATGATTTTGTTGAGCTGATCCCTGCTGTGGTTGAAAGCATCAAATCTGCCAGCATTAATACGAGTGCTGTAAAACTATCCAGTATGGCTGAAAACCTGGAGACAGAAGTCATGCAGGGTGCAGTAAACAATGCGGAGAAGCAGGTGCATGACTTAAAGATAGAGTTTGATTGTGTATGTAGCATCTCGTAGCAGAAATACAGGGTGTAGTTTCAGTAACCCGCTTGGTTAATCATTATTTTCAAGTCCCTCAATGTCCATACATGGGGTGTAGTTATTAAAAATAGGGCATGGCCTGTCCAATTAAGTCTGAATTGTTATCACTTCTAAATTAACCACACATGCTATGGTGTAGCTGGTTTTTGTGGTGTCACCATTTCTTGCATGAATCCAGTGTGAGTGTTTTAGTTACCATGTTGGATTACACTTCAATATAAGTGTGTGCTCTGTAGGTTTATCTGCTGGGTTTACGCCAGGATAAGAGTTGATACCCAAAGAGTAGGGGATAAGGATGAGTCGATACACTGAAGAAATATATATTCTTTTGATCAGTATCCACGGCTTGATTCGTGGAGATGAACTGGAGTTGGGGCGGGATGCCGATACAGGTGGCCAAACCAAGTATGTCGTGGAGTTGGCGCGTGCCTTGGGGGAACGCCCTGAGGTAAAGCGGGTTGATCTGATGACGCGGCTGGTTTCAGATCCTCAGGTGAGTGAAGATTATGCGCAGCGAGCGGAGCGGCTCTCCAGCAAAGTAAGCATCATTCGCATCCCTTGTGGTGAAGAGGGCTACATCCCCAAAGAAGAGTTGTGGGATTCACTGGATAGCTTTTCTGATCATGCGCTGGCTTATATCAATGAAAACGGCCTAAGGCCGGATGTTATTCATGGCCATTATGCCGATGCCGGTTATGTGGGCATCAGGCTGTCACACCATCTGGAAGTGCCATTGGTGTATACGGGGCATTCACTGGGTCGGAGCAAGCGGCAGCACCTGCTGGCCAGTGGGCTCAAAGGTGCTGAAATAGAACAGCGCTATAAGATGTCGCGCCGGATTGAGGCGGAAGAAGACACCCTGGGTGCGGCTGAATTGATTATTACCAGCACCCGCCAGGAGATTGAAAAGCAGTACGGTCTCTATGATCACTACCGACCTGAACAGATGCGGGTTGTGCCACCGGGTACTGATCTGGAGCAATTCTTTCCGCCCAGAGGTGATGAGCGCGAAAGTGCCATATACAAGCAGCTCTGCCGGTTTTTTCAGGAGCCTGAAAAACCCATAATTTTGGCACTGTCTCGTCCAGACGAAAGAAAAAACATCACCACGTTAGTGCAGGCGTTTGGTGAATCCACGACCCTACAACAGATAGCAAATCTGGTCATTATTGCCGGAAATCGTGACGATATCCGGGATATGGAAAATGGTGCTCAGGAGGTGCTGAACGATGTTTTATTGACCATTGATCAGTATGACCTCTATGGAAAGGTTGCATATCCCAAACAACACCGGCCCGATGAGGTCTCTGTGCTTTATCGCCTGGCAGCACTGTCTGGTGGTGTATTTATCAACCCGGCTTTGATTGAACCCTTTGGGTTGACGCTTATCGAGGCGGCTGCATGTGGGTTGCCTATTGTTGCTACCGAGGACGGCGGCCCGGCAGACATTGTTGAGAATTGTAACAATGGCTATCTTGTTGATTCTCTCGATAAGCAGGCGATGACCAGTAGCCTACTGCGGGTGCTCAGTGATCGCGCGCATTGGCAAAAACTGGCAGCCAGTGGTATTGAAGGGGTGCGGCGCTGCTACTCTTGGCAGGCGCATGTAAAGAGGTACTTGGATGTGCTATCCCCCGTCATTGAGCAGACAGAAAAATCACCAAGAGTCGCTCTCAGTCGCCGACCCATGTTGTACCGTGACCGCGCCATTGTTACCGATCTTGATCAGAATCTTTTGGGTGATCCTGATTCGCTTGAGGCGTTTATCAAGGTTGTTCAAGCCAACAGAAAAAATACCGCCTTTGCTATTGCTACAGGTCGACGTCTGGGTTCTGCACTAAAGGCATTTAGACAATATAGAATTCCACAACCTGATGTGCTGATCAGCAGTCTCGGTACTGAGATTCACTATGCGCCAAATTTGACCAAGGATATGGCTTGGGCCAACCACATTGACCACCATTGGAACCCAAAGGCTTTGCGACGAATATTGAGTGATTTGCCGGGTATTAAATTGCAGCCAGCAGAGGAGCAAGCCCCGTTTAAGATCAGCTACTACATTGATCCGACAAAAGCGCCAGCGTTGGAAGAGATCAATAGCCTGTTGCATCAATATGAACAGAGCGTAAACACCTTTCTGGCCTTTGGGCAATTCCTGGATATTATTCCAGCACGTGCTTCTAAAGGGTTTGCCTTGCGCTGGTTTGCAGAGCAGTGGGATATCCCGCTGGAACATGTTTTGGCTGCCGGTGGTTCAGGCAGTGATGAGGATATGATGCGAGGTAATACCCTGGGGGTTGTAGTTGCCAACCGGCACCATGAAGAGCTCTCTGGTCTGACGGATGTTGAGAGGGTGTTTTTTGCGGAAAAGCCGTTTGCTGCCGGTATAGTAGAGGCGATTGAGCACTATGGATTCTTCCACCTGGGCAAGGGGCCATCATGAATCAACGATTGCTGCTGTGTACGGATCTGGACAGAACGCTTCTGCCCAATGGCCCTCAGCCGGAGTCACCGGTAGCGCGAACACACTTTGCCCATCTTGCCTCACAGCCCGGTGTTACCCTGGCCTACGTCACCGGGCGTCGCCGTGCTTTAGTGGAGCAGGCGATAAAATTCTATCGACTGCCTCGGCCTAACTTTGTGATTGGTGATGTGGGATCAACCATTTATGAGCTGAAGGATGGGCCATGGCAATATTGGGATAAGTGGGAGGCAAAAATAGCGTCTGATTGGGCAGGAAAAACCCATGAAGATTTGAAGATGCTATTTGCTGGCTTGCCAGGGTTGCGCTTGCAGGAGACCGTTAAGCAGGGCCGCCATAAGCTCAGCTACTACGTGCCGATCGATATCAACCATGCAGCGCTTATCTCCAGTATGTACTCTCGCTTGAGTGATGCAGGAGTTAAGGCTGTTCTAATATCCAGTATTGATGAGCCATCAGGTGTTGGCCTGCTGGATGTGTTGCCCTCATGCGCAACCAAGCGGCATGCCATTGATTTTTTGATGGAGGAGCGTGGTTTTAACCTTAAAAACACGGTGTTTGCAGGAGACAGCGGCAATGATCTGGCGGTGCTTACCAGCCCTGTTCAGGCTGTATTGGTTGCTAACGCCAATGATGAGATTCGCTGTTCAGCCCAACAGCAGGCTAAGGTCTCTGGCTACTCTGCCGCCCTCTATCTTGCTAAAGGCGGCTTTCTAGGGATGAATGGAAACTATAGTGCGGGCATTCTGGAAGGGGTAATTCATTATCTTCCAGAAATGGCAGGCTGTTTTGGGAGGGACGCATGAAAAATGATACAGCTAGGCCAGTGGTGTTTGGTGAGGTGTTATTTGATCACTTTGCTGATGGCAGCGTGGTATTGGGTGGCGCTCCGTTCAATGTCGCTTGGCATCTACAGGCTTTTGGTCAGGCACCTCTGTTCATCTCACAGGTGGGGGATGATCCCCTGGGGCGTCAGGTGAGAGAATCGATGCTGGCATGGCACATGGATACCGCAGGGTTGGGGCTTGACTCGGCTCATCCCACGGGTGTCGTGAATGTAACTATTGCCGATGGGGAGCCCCATTACGATATCTGCACAGACAGGGCTTATGACTTTATTGATCCAGAATCGCTGCCTCCAATGCCAAATGATGGCATTCTCTATCATGGCACCCTTGCATTGCGATCTGATGTCTCACGGCTGGCGCTTGAGCAGCTTAAGCAGACCTGTGTGGTGAAGGCGTTTGTGGATATCAATCTGCGCGCACCCTGGTGGGACCGGAGTGCTGTTCAACAGGTTATGTCAGATGCCAGCTGGATCAAACTGAATGAAGATGAGCTTGTGGAAATCGTGCCGGATGAGCCTGATACAGAACGACGAATAGATTGCCTGTTATCACAGTTGTCTGTTGAGCAACTGGTTGTTACTCGTGGAGAAGCTGGGGCGCTGTGCGTCTCCCCTGATGGTGAACGGCTTGTTGTTACTCCGGATAGCGTGACCACCGTTGTGGATGTCGTTGGTGCAGGGGATGCTTTCAGCAGTGTTATGCTACTGGGCCAAATCCAGGGCTGGCCTCTCTCTCTGACCCTGGAAAGGGCGCAGGAGTTTGCCAGTGCCATTGTTGGTATCCGTGGTGCTACGATTAAAGATATTGGTTTTTATCAGCCGTTTATAACAGCCTGGGGGTTGGCAGCATAATGTATGAACAGGTCTCGCATTCACTGCTCAATGAAATTCTAGTTAAGCTCAAGCCTGAAATAAAAGAGCGGGACCTGCGTCACTTCTACACCCGACTTGGTGCTAACTTCTATGCCATCTACTCCCTGTTTGAACACCTGTATGGAGATCGCGCAGATTTTGAGGAGCAGGCGCTACGGCTGGTGGAGACCCTGGCCAGGCAGTACATACAGCGGCCAGACAATCTCAAGAAAACGGATATTGCCAGAGAGAAGGATCACAACTGGTTTCTGAGCCAGCGTTGGGTTGGTATGGCGCTCTATAGTGACGCCTTTGCAGAAAACCTGCGTGGTATGAAGCCCAGAGTTCGCTATTTTCAGGAACTTGGCGTCAACATGATTCATATTATGCCCATCATGAAATGCCCAGAGGGTTTCAGTGATGGTGGCTATGCCGTGAGTAACTTCCGTGAGATTGATGAGCGTATCGGTACGCTTGATGATCTCAAATCACTTGCTGCTGAACTGAAAAAACGTGACATCCTGCTGACTCTTGATGTAGTCGTTAACCACACATCAAATCAACATGAGTGGGCGAAAAAGGCTCGTCAGGGTGATAAGAAATATCAGGACTACTACTACATCTTCGATAACCGTGATATCCCTGATATGTTTGAAGAGACCATGCCTGAGGTCTTTCCAGAAACAGCTCCGGGGAATTTCACCTGGAACGAGGAGATGGGCAAGTGGGTGATGACGGTATTTCATGACTACCAGTGGGATCTGAACTACAGCAATCCCGCAGTGTTTATTGAGATGCTGGATGTGATTCTTTTCTGGGCCAACCAGGGGGCGGATATTTTGCGTCTGGATGCCGTCGCCTTTCTGTGGAAAAAGATTGGTAGTGCCTGCCAGAATGAGCGCGAGGCCCATCTCATATTGCAGCTGATGAAGGATTGCTGTCAGGTTACAGCGCCCGGTGTGGTTTTTATTGCTGAAGCCATTGTAGCGCCCGTGGAGGTCATCAAATATTTTGGTGAGGATGCGATCAATGCAAAGGAGTGTGAGATTGCCTATAACGCCACACTGATGGCGCTGCTATGGGATGCGGTTGCCACCCGCAATGCGAAGCTGCTCTATCAGGGGCTGAAGAGCCTGCCGAATAAACTGGAGCGGGCAACCTGGCTGAATTACATCCGTGGCCATGATGACATCGGATTGGGTTTTGATGATAACGATATCAGAGCTATTGAGTATGATCCTGCTGCACATCGCCGTTTTTTGATTGATTATTACACAGGCAACTATGGTGATTCGGATGCCAAAGGTCTTCCTTTTGGAGTCAATGCCAAAACTGGTGATGCCCGCATTGCGGGTTCATTGGCCTCGTTGGTTGGTCTTGAAAGTGCGCTGGCAGAGGATGATTTAGAAAAGATCGATAATGCCATCAAACGTATTCTGCTGCTGCATAGCATTATTCTCTCCTTTGGTGGGATGCCACTACTCTACTACGGTGATGAGCTGGGTACGTTAAATGACTGTACCTACCTTGATGATGAAAACAAAGCGCATGACAACCGATGGGCGCATCGCCCAAAATTCAATTGGGAGAAGGCCGAATTAAGACACCAGCCCGGCACAGTGGAAAACCGGATATTTGAAGGGCTGAAAAAGATGATCGCAGTGCGTAAAGAGATTCTGGCATTCTCAGATTTCAATAACCGGGAACTGCTGGATGTGGGGAATCCACACCTGTTTGTGTTTTATCGCTTCAACCTCACGCGAAGCAGTGGAGGTGTGCTGGTTGTTGCCAACTTTGATGCGGCCCCTCAACATCTGGATCTGAATATTCTGAGCAACAAAACATTTTTGCAATATCGGCAATTAAAAGACCTCTGCTCTGGTGAAAGCCCTGCGATGTTTAAAGATCAGCTGATTGTTCCGCCTTTTTGTTTTTACTGGCTCACAGATCAGCAGAGATGCAGTTAGCAGGCGCGCTACTCATCCAGAGATCAAGTGTGCAATGCTATCCACTAATTATCGGTGCCGCTGCCTATAATGCACCAACCGCCGCAGAATTTAGTGATAATGATATCGTAAGGTTTCTTTATTAGACCGCTACGCTCTCTCCTTGTCGATCCAGGAAAACACGATTACGCCCATTTTCCTTGGCTTGGTAGAGTGCTTCATCTGCACAGCGAATGAGGTCATCGTAGGTTTGCATATCACTCTTTTGCATGGCTACACCAATACTGGCTGTGACTTGGCAATATGCGGTTCCATCAGAAAAGAGATGTTTTGAAAAGTTTTTACGCAATTTGTGCGCAATAAATTCTGCATTTTCCAGTGATGTTCCTGGGCAGATGATTAAAAACTCTTCACCGCCATAACGGCCCACAACATCAGTTGACCGGAGGTCATCTGTCAGTAGACGTGCAGTTTTGTGCAAAACCAAGTCACCAAATAGGTGGCCATATGTATCATTGACTGATTTAAAATAATCCAGATCAAGAATCATGATGCTGAGTGGGCTGCCATAACGATTGGTGCGGTCAAATTCATAGTGGATTACTTTTTTGAGATGGCGGTGATTGTAGAGTTCTGTCAGACCATCTCTAATCGAAAGCTCTTGTAATGCGCTGTTTTTCTCTACCAGCTCTTCTCTTGTGGCTTTTAGGTGTTGCCCCATTTTATTGAAAGCGCGGGCTAAATAGCCGATCTCATCATTTCCATCTATGCCTTTTACCTGGGCATTGAAATTGCCACTGCCAAGCGCTTCAATGCTTTGCATAAGCCTACGCAAAGGGCGGGTAAATCCATGTGCTGTTGCAAGGGCGATAATAATCACCAATGCCAACATAACAAGTGAAATAATGATCAGAGTCTTTTGTAAATTATAAATAGGAGCAAAGGCTTCATCTTGATCCTGCTCACTGATTAGAATCCATCGAAAATCATCAAAGGCAATTATCATTGAAGCGCCAACTACAGGAATCCCCCGATAGCCTGACCACAATCCATAAACCTCTTGCCCGGTTTCAATGCCAGCTTTTACGGGGTAAGTGTCAACTTTTAAATCATGCTTTTTATTATCTATGAATAGGGAGTCCGTTATCATGCGTCCCTGCTGGTTAATCAGGTAGGTCTCACCTGTTTTACCAATGCCGCGCATCTGGGTAAGCGCGCCCATCTGGAGAATGAGATCCCCTCGCAGCAGTGCGCTCAGAGAATCGGAGGAGAAATGGTTGATGAGTATTCCGATGGGCTGCTCAGTATTATGCCGGCTAAAGAGTGGGCTTGCCACTTCAAGCTTTTGCTCTTTGCCATCATGAGTGTGGATGTCGCTCATATAGGTGGCTTTTGAACCCTCTATAAAATAGGCTTTGTTGCCGCCGAAACCACCAATTCTGTCTGGACGACTGGAAGCCGCAATGCGTCCATCAGGTGTGAGGATGTCAATGAAAAGAATGGATTTGGTTACGGGTACTTTGTTATTAAGCAGATGTTGATTCAGTTTGGACTGAGACTGAAGTTGATCACCTTTGCCTTCTATGATCTCTTCAAGGCGATCACGGATATACCCATCAGAAGCGTAATTACGTGTAATGATTTTGAATCGTTCAAGAAAAAGAAAGACCTCACCCTCTCGGAATTCAGATACGGCCCTAAGCCCAGCAATAGTGCTGTTAGTCAGCGCATCTTTAGCGTTGAAATAACCCAGCACCCCAATTGCTGCCATTGGAATGGCAGCGATTAAGACAAAAATCAGAACTAGTTTATAGCGAATAGACATTTATGGTATTTCGTATGGATTTCTCACCTTTAAACATAACGGCTCTACCTAAAAAGTAGCAGTGTTTTCAGAGAAAGAAAATAAGAACTAGAGGGGTATGCCTCAGGGCCAATGATGATAAGGTCAAGCGCAGTGTTCAACATTATGGTTGTACTTATTGCTGTTCAGTTGCTTGAAATTAGGTGGGTCGTTGCATAATGCCCAGGAGAATTTATTCTTTCTTCTGTTGGCTGCATTGTGTAAAGGTTATCTGGAAATGCAACTATGTTATGCTTTCGGCGACAATTTGCGGATTCAAAAGTATAAGGCAAAACAGACGGCATGCATGAGTGTGGCCATTTTTTACAATGAATAACATTGATTTATTTCTCATTTTAGGAGGCTTCTTATGAAGACTCTATTGGTAACAGGCGGTGCGGGGTTTATTGGGGGTAATTTTGTTCATCTGCTGATGAATCAGGAAGATGTTCGGATTATCAACCTGGATCTGCTGACCTATGCAGGTAATCTGGACACCCTGGCAGATATTAAAGAGGGTGACCGTTATACCTTTGTGCAGGGTGATATTGGCAACAAGGAGTTGGTATCTGATCTGCTAAGGCGCTACAGACCATCAGCGGTGGTGAATTTTGCTGCGGAAAGTCATGTCGACCGGTCTATTGATGCCCCCTGCGATTTTATTCAAACCAATGTGGTGGGTACCTTTAATCTGTTGGAGTGCAGTAGGCAGTACTATTCGAGTCTACCCAGTGATCAAGCAGAAGCATTCAGGTTTCTGCATGTCTCCACTGATGAGGTCTACGGTTCGCTTGGGACTGAAGGTCTTTTTACAGAAGAGACCCCCTATGCGCCGAACTCACCCTATTCAGCATCCAAGGCAGCATCAGATCATCTGGTGCGGGCTTGGTATCACACCTATGGATTGCCGGTACTCACCACCAACTGCTCTAATAATTATGGCCCCTGCCAGTTTCCAGAGAAATTGATTCCACTGATAATCCAGAATGCGGTAGCGGGTAAGCCGCTTCCAATCTATGGTGATGGCGGCAATATTCGTGACTGGCTGTATGTACAGGATCACTGTCGTGCTATCTGGCGAGTGTTGGAAGCGGGAACACTGGGTGAGGTCTATAACATTGGCGGTAATAGTGAAAAGACCAACCTGGAAGTGGTCGATACACTTTGTGCTATTCTCGATGAGCTGATGCCGCAATCCCCTCATACTCCACATGCACAATTTAAGCATTTTGTTACAGATCGGCCGGGCCATGACCGACGTTATGCCATCGACGCATCCAAGATCAAGCGTGAACTGGGTTGGGAGCCGCAAGAGACCTTTGAGTCGGGCCTGCGCGCCACAGTGCAGTGGTATCTTGATAATGTCTCATGGTGCAAGCGCGTGATGGATGGTAGCTATATGGGCGAACGGTTGGGGCAGTTATGAAAGGCATCATACTGGCGGGTGGTTCTGGTACCCGGCTTTATCCGCTCACCCGTTCAGTGAGTAAGCAGCTATTACCCATCTATGATAAACCAATGATCTATTATCCATTGGCGATTCTGATGATGGCGGGTATTCGGGATATTCTGGTCATCACAACACCACAGGATGCACACCTTTTTAAAGCACTTCTCGAAGATGGGAATCAGTGGGGTATTAATCTTAGCTATGCTGTGCAGCCGGAACCCGCTGGTCTGGCTCAGGCATTTCATATTGGGCGGGACTTTATTGCGGGCCAGCCATGCTGCTTGATACTGGGGGATAATATCTTTCATGGTCATGGGTTGGTGGAAGTGGTGCAACAGGCTGCTGAGCACAACGAAGGCGCCACTGTTTTTGGTTACTGGGTAAAGGATCCAAAACGTTATGGTGTGGCGGGTTTTGATGCTGAAGGCAATGTGATAAGCCTGGAAGAGAAGCCGGCCCATCCTGCATCCAATTATGCCGTTACAGGCCTCTATTTTTATGATAGTCAGGTCACTGAATTAGCCGCACAGCTTAAACCCTCTGCCCGTGGTGAACTGGAGATTACTGATCTTAATCGATTGTATTTGGAACAAGGTAAACTGCGGCTGGAAAAATTTGGGCGTGGCACGGCCTGGCTGGATACGGGCACCCACGAGTCATTGATGCAGGCCAGCAACTTTATTGAAACCATTGAAGAGCGTCAGGGGCTGAAAGTGTGCTGCCCAGAAGAGATAGCCTATTCAAAAGGCTGGATTGATGCGGAACAGGTTAAAGCATTGGGCCTGGCGCTTAAGAAAAATGGCTATGGCCAATATCTGCTTGAGCTATGTGATCGAGACCCTTATCCATGAAAATCATAGAGACAGATATTCCTGGTGTGCTGCTGATTGAGCCACGAGTGTTCGGTGACGAGCGTGGTTGGTTTGTTGAAAGTTGGCAGCAGGAGCGCTATGCCGAGCAGGGTATCCCCGGCACTTTTGTGCAGGATAACCAAGCCTTTTCGCAGCGTGGTGTATTGCGTGGTCTGCATCTGCAACATCCATATGACCAGGGCAAACTGGTGCAGGCCATATCTGGAGAGGTGTTTGATGTGGCAGTAGATGTTCGCCGAGGTTCTCCTTATTTTGGCCGCTGGGTTGGGGTGACCCTGTCGGGTGAAAATAAACACCAGTTTTATGTCCCGGCAGGATTTGCGCATGGCTATTATGTGATCAGTGATGAAGCACTCTTTAGCTATAAATGTACGGATAACTATCATCCTGAAACTCAGTTTTCTGTATGCTGGGATGATCCTGCGTTGGGGATTGAGTGGCCGTTGGCTGGGGCGCCTGTTTTGTCAGATAAAGATCGGGATGCGCCCTGCCTACATGATATTTCTGAGGATAGACTGCCGCCGTACCGAGGTAAATAGGTTGTGAGTCAGAAGCATTCGCGCATATTGCTGATTGGCAATAATGGCCAGGTAGGTTGGGAGCTCCTGCGTACTCTGGCGCCTTTGGGTGAGGTTGTGGCTACAAGTCGAGATAATAAAGCTGGACTCACTATTGATCTGGCCAAACCTGACTCTCTAGTACAAGTCTTCAAGGAAGTGAAGCCTATGCTGGTTGTTAATGCGGCAGCTTATACTGCCGTTGATAAAGCTGAAAGTGAATCAGAAGTAGCAGAGGCGGTGAATGCAACTGCCCCAGGTATTATTGGCGAACTGGCGACCAAGCAAGGTGCAGCCGTTATCCACTATTCCACTGATTATGTCTTTGATGGTGATTTGAACCGCCCTTACCGGGAGGATGATGAAATCGGCCCGGCGGGTGTGTATGGTCGATCCAAATTGAAAGGTGAGCAGGCGCTACTTGATGCAGCTAATAATGCGCTGATATTTCGCACAGCATGGGTCTATGGTCAGCATGGGCAAAACTTTCTTCGAACTATGTTGCGGTTATTTGCTGAGCGAGATGAATTGCGGGTTGTGGATGATCAGATTGGTAGTCCAACCTGGAGTCGAATGATTGCTGAAACCACAGCTCAGGTGGCTTCACAATTAAAAATGAATCCTGCGCAATTTTCTGAAAAACGTGGCATCTATCATCTTACCGCAGCGGGTCAGACAAGCTGGTTTGATTTCGCTCAGGCTATTTTAGAAAACACAGAATCTACTTGTCGTCTATTGCCTATTCCCAGTACAGAGTATCCAACCCCTGCGACACGTCCAGCCTATTCTGTATTGGACAATGCAAGGTTGCACGATGTTTTTGGCTTGGCGTTACCTGATTGGCACTGTTCGTTGCAGCAATGTATGAGTAAAGCTTAACCTCAGTTGTTACTTATCAGGTGAGTTCAGACAGACCTGGCCATCCATATAGTGAGGCCAGAGCTCTCCTGCCAGAACCTTTTGCAGATCATTTCCAATAACGGCTTTTTTCCAGCCGCTGAGCAGCTCCAGATCCTGATTTCCAACTACAAGTTGTTCCAGCTCTTTGCGGGTTGCCAGTGCTTGAGGACTGAGCTGCTGCTTTTTGGCTAAAAGACGTACGGTGCAGGTTAGAATGTCTACCATAGCATCCTGTTCAGTGGTCAAGCGGATGCGTTGGTCTTTTTCCTGGGGCCAGGTTTCAGGGGGAAGAGCGCAGCTGTCATTAATAAGCTTTAACAGTGTATTGCCATGCCGCTCAACAGCATGCGCTTCCAATCCGCGGATACGTGAAAGTTGTGCTTTATCGGTTGGTTTGCGCCGTGATAACTCTAATAGCACGTCATCTTTAATAATCCAGCCTTTGGGTTTGTTGCGTTCAATGGCGACGCTCTCCCGCCAGCTGGCAAGAGACTGCAGTATGGCCAGCTGTACCCCTTTTAGATGCTGGCGACCACGGATGCGTTGCCACTGTTGCTGCGGATCGACCTGGTAGGTGGCGGTTGTTGTCAGGGTTTTAAAATCATCCTCCAGCCAGTGGGTGCGCCCAAGGCTTTCCAGCTCAGTTTTTAGTTTGGTATAGATTTTTCCGAGATAGATAACATCGTCCAATGCATAGCGATGTTGCTCTTGTGCAAGTGGGCGTAGACTCCAGTCGGTGCGGGAGTGACTCTTATCCAAAGTGATGCCCAGTAGTTTTTGTACCAGAGCAGCATAACCGATCTGATCGCCGTGGCCAGTTAGCATGGCGGCCAGCTGGGTATCAAACAGTGGAGTGGGCAGGGTATCCCACAGATTGTGGAAGATCTCCAGATCCTGGCGGCCTGCATGGAATATCTTGGTAATGTTTGGATCTTCCAAAAGTGGCATCAAAGCAGAGAAATCATCTATCTTTAAAGGATCAACGCAGGCGGCAATTTGATCGTTGGCAATCTGTAGCAGGCAGAATTTGGGGTAGTAGGTTTTTTCCCGCAGAAACTCGGTGTCCAGTGCCAGCCATTCACTATCGGCTAATTGGCTGCATAGATTGTGAAGTTGATCAGGCGTATCAATAAAGAGTTCTTGCATGTGGTTTCTGTGGCTCTTGAGTCGTTTTGGCCTGCCATCATGGCGAGGTTGTCATGTGAAAGGTATGATGCCTACATAAACTATAACTGTGAAGTGGATAACCCAGAGTGACTGCATTATTTAACTATTTTTTCGAACTTTGCCTATTGCGGGCAAAACCACAAGATCTACCCGCCTCCTGGGCGCTGTTGGGTCTTGTGATTGTGGCTAATGTTACGGTGGGCGTGCTGGCTTTTAGCGGTCTGTATGGCAGTGTCTTGCGTGCGCTTATGGCCGGTGTTGTGGAAAACCTGTTTTTTCTGACGACTTTGGGGCTGCTGCTCTATTTCAAGGGATTGTTCCCGCGGTTTAACCAGTCGGCGACTGCCCTGCTTGGTAGCAGCACGCTCTTGGCAGTGATATTGATACCGCTCTATTCAATGAGTGATACGGGGTCGGAGCGCACGGCGATGACAGCGGTAGCTGATCTGGGTGCATTGGCGCTGCTTATCTGGTCATTGTTGATTATGGGGCATGTTATCCGCCATGCTGTAGAGATTCCTTTTGGGCGTGGCATTATGTTTGCCTTGATCTATTTTCTGTTATCCAGCCTATTTGTAGGGAGCCTGTTTCCACTGTCATGAAGATTCATATTCTTGGTATCTGTGGCACCTTTATGGGCGGAATTGCCCTGTTGGCTAGGGCGTTGGGTCATGAAGTAAGTGGCTCTGATGCCAATGTCTACCCCCCCATGAGTACGCAGCTCAAGGCGGCAGGCATTCATCTATCGGAAGGTTATGACCCTGCGCATCTAAATCCAGCGCCGGATTGTGTGGTGGTGGGCAATGCTGTCTCTCGGGGTAATCCAGCGGTGGAGTATATGCTGGATTCTGGGTTGCCTTATGCATCAGGCCCGCAGTGGCTGGCAGAGCATGTGTTGCAGAATCGTTGGGTGCTGGCAGTGGCGGGCACGCATGGCAAGACCTCAACATCCAGCCTGTTAGCCTGGATATTAGAGGATGCCGGGTTGAATCCCGGGTTTCTGATTGGTGGTGTCCCGGTTAATTTTGGCGTCTCAGCTCGCCTTGGGAGTGATCCCTTTTTTGTGGTTGAGGCTGATGAATATGACACTGCTTTTTTTGATAAACGTTCCAAGTTTGTCCACTACAGACCCAGAACGTTGATACTCAATAATCTTGAGTTTGATCATGCGGACATCTTTGATGATCTGAAAATGATTCAACGCCAGTTTCACCACCTGGTGCGCACAGTGCCAGGTTCCGGCCTGATTATTGCGCCAGAAGATGATCAGGCGCTGCATGAGGTGCTGGATATGGGATGTTGGACAAAGAGAGAGCAATTTAGCCCGGATGCAAAATCACACTGGCACCCTGCGCATTCCAACCCAGATGGCAGCCGTTTTGATGTGATCTGCCATGGCAAAAAAGCAGGCACGGTAGAGTGGGATCTGAGCGGTCGACACAATGTTTCCAATGCCCTGGCAGCCCTGGCTGCGGCGAGGCATGCCGGTGTTCCTCCGGCCACGGCGGTTGGAAGTCTGAGCTCTTTTCACAATGTCCGCCGCCGTATGGAGCTGCGGGGTGATGTGAATGGTGTCAAAGTCTATGATGATTTTGCCCATCACCCAACCGCCATTGAGACAACGCTGGCGGGTCTGCGTGCACGGGTGGAGGAAGAGCGGATTATTGCTGTGCTTGAGTTGCGTTCCAATACCATGCGCATGGGTGTGCATGCCGACCAGCTGGCGTCCTCTCTGTGGGCAGCGGATTGTGTCATGGTCTACACCCCACCTGAGCTGGAATTGGATGCAGAGCGGGTGTTTGCTGAGCTGGACGAGCGTGTTCAGCTGCATGCCTCGGTAGCGGATATTATCGCGGCCGTTGGGGCTGATGCTCAATCCGGAGACCATGTTTTGGTTATGAGTAACGGTGGCTTTGAAAATATCCATCAACGCTTGTTGGATACGCTGGCTTCATCAACCATAGTGGTGGGCTAAATGACTGGGTTTGGAAAACCAATTACCTTAGCTATTACGGGTGCTTCAGGCAGTGCCTATGGATTGCGCCTGTTGCAGTCTCTGCTGGATGCCAAGCGGCGAGTTTATCTGCTGTTATCCCGACCAGGGCAGATGGTAGTCAAAATGGAGACGGGGCTTGATCTGCCCAATACGCCGACAGATATTCAGGCCTATCTCAGTAAACATTTTCAAGCTGATGAGGGGCAGCTACAGGTCTTTGGGCGTGAACAATGGACAGCGCCGGTGGCGAGTGGGTCCAACCCTCCTGAAGCCATGGTGGTGTGTCCCTGTACCACTTCAACTCTCTCTTCAATTGCCTGTGGTGCCAGTAATAACTTACTGGAAAGGGCGGCAGATGTAATGTTGAAAGAGCAACACAAGCTAATACTTGTCGTGCGAGAGACCCCATTCTCTGCCATTCATCTGGAGAATATGCTCAAGCTAGCGCGCCTTGGTGTGGTGATTATGCCCGCCTGCCCCGGCTTTTATAATAAACCACAAACACTGGATGAAATTATAGATTTTATGGTGGCACGAGTATTGGATCAGCTGGGTATTGAACACCAGTTGGCGCCACGTTGGGGTGAGAGCTAATTACAGATTAGCCTCTGTTAGATTCCCTCAATAAAAAAGCAGGCAAATGCAAATGCTCACTATGTGAGGGGTATTTATAAGCGTAGCATGCTGCATAATAACCCGACTTACGGATGGGTAGGTTGACCATTATTATAAATAGCCAAAAGGCAGCTAATAGCGTTGCGCTAGCAAAATTAGAGATGTACTTTTTGCAAGCCAGGAATTAAAAAATAAGTAAATAAGGATGTGAATGCAGAAGCTTGCGCACCGCTGCTTCTGTGTTGATCTATCATTTTTGATTCAAATTAAGCGTGTTATGCAAACATTTAGTTGATGAATGTTTGAGTTGAGTTTTATGTCATCAGGGAAGGGTATCTGGGGTTTGCCAGTGCCTTTTAATAATAAATTAACAATATGAAGGAGTAATGAACATGGGGAGAGTATATCTACCTATCATTAGTTTTCTGCTAATGATCAGCGCATCAATGACAGCATGGGGTCTCGTTAACCAGAACCTTGGTGTCCCAGATACCCTGTTTACTAATATGTCCACTGAAAAGTGCCGGGAGTGTCATGACCCCTATAGGTCTCATTCAGAACCCCCTGTCGGCATGCCTGCGCTTCAGATTCGGAATCTTGCCGGTAGACATCATGAGAACGTTGGAACCCCAGTAGCAGGTGGCCCAGAGCAACCACCTACCCTGGATGGTAACCAGGATGGGGTTGTTGATGCAGCAGATGCCAACTACACCTGTAGCAACTGTCATATCGTTATGCCAATTGGCCCATCAGGGATTGTTGAAGAAAACCATCGTGAGTGTGCGAACTGCCATATTGTAGAAAATGCAGAGCGAACAGTTCACCACGATACCCCGAAGGCTAAAGAGGGTAAATGCGCTGAATGTCATGGTTACCTGGTTCGTAACCTTGACGACGTACGCCCACCCAACTGGACCCCCAGTATGACTACGCCATGGGCAAGTGGCAAACCAAATGGTGATACTGATATCACCAGCTCATCGGGTACTCACCCTGGTAACTGTGATTTCTGCCACAATGCTGCAGAGCTTGTTGTCGACGTGATGGGTGTAATTAGAATATTTTCTAATGAAGATACGCATCATGCTACGGGCGTGCCTACTATTACAGGGTCATCCAAAGGGCCGACTTGTAACTGGTGTCACAATTATGACCGCCCGGAAAATGAAGGTATCCGCGTCTGTGAACGCTGTCATGCCATAGAGTCACTGCACAGCATTCAGGCCGATGTAGCTGGTGATGGTGTGGTTCCGCTTGCGGAGCTTCCTTATCAGGGCCATATTGGTAATGCTGAAGATTGCTGGGGTTGCCATGGTTTTAGTTTTGATGATTCTGTTGTCAATATGCTATCTGTTGGTATGGGTAACCCTGGTACTGGAGCTACAGTTCCACAGCTTGAGAGTATTAGTGTGTTGGCTTGGGAAGAGGGTACAGCATTTGAAATGACCCTTTCTGGTAATGGCTTTATCAATCAAGGTGGATTGGATAATGCGGTGACCTACAGGCCGACTGTGCAATTGACTGATAGCGATGGCAATGCAACCGTTTTGTCACCTATTGCAGAATCAGTTAATTCTGTTCAGGTCGCTATTCCGGGTCTGCTGCCTGCGGGTAACTATCTGGTGCAGATTAAAAAGGATGACAAATTCAGTAATCCGATTGGGATTTCCATTACGCCAACTATAAATGTCCGGCCGGGTGGCGCAGTTTGCCTTTCAGAATACCGGGTCGTTATTCTTCGTGGAGATGGGTTTAATACCTATATGCCGGGTGCGCCAAGTTCAGTAACGGGCATTACCGGCGATGGTGTTGATGCCAGCAGATTATTCCTTTGGAGAGATGGCATGGTTGCTGCGCGATTCAATGCCGGATGCCCGAGCACGATTACAGTGAACAATGTGTTTGATTCGGTAACGCTCACGCCGGAAATCAGGTGATCTCTAAGGTAGTAACCAGTGTTTTGTTTGCTGGTTACTACCTTGGTTATGAACTCTTAAGTTTAAGGGGGGGCATTTTATAATGCCCCCTTTTTTAGTTGCTTTGATTTGTAAACGGCATGATCTTACATAATGGCCGTGTGTACAGACGGGTAAGCTGTTTAAAAGGATAGTTGCACCATTATTTAGTTGATATACGAAGTTGATGTTTTATTTATATGCAGTAGGTGAATGTTTAAGTTGATTCATATGTTGTAAGGGAGGGTACTAGGCTTTTCTCGTGCCTGATAAAAATAAGTTCTAATCGTACGGATAAGGAGAAGATGGACATGGGTAAATTACATCTATCTATCATCAGTTTTATCATGTTGATCAGTGTATCAATGACAACATGGGGTGTCGTTAATCAGAATATAGGTATTCCAGATACCCAATTTAATAATCTATCAGCGGAGGCATGTAAACAATGTCATGCTCATGACCCATATGATGGCCAACAGACATTTGCTGAGGTTCCTTATTTTATTGGTTCTATTGCTGATGAACATCATCAGCATACAGGCACTGTAATTGCGGGTGGGCCAGAGCAGCCGCCCTACATGGATGCTAATGGTGACTTCGTTGAAGATACAGTCTATACCTGCGGCAGTTGCCATGGGGCTGACCCTTATTGGGAATCTGCCCTGCCGCAGGAATATACGAACTGTTTAAACTGCCATCGTGTAGAAGATGATGAGCGAACGGTTCACCATGATACTCCACAAGCTAAAGAGGGTGAATGTGCGGCCTGCCATGGTGATGTGGTGAAAAGCCTTGATGCCGGTCGGGCGCCTCCAGATTGGGAGCCAGGTTTTACCACACCGTGGATAAGTAATAAACCAATGGGTGATACTACTATGACCAGCTCAGCAGGCACCCACCCTGGCAATTGTGACTTCTGCCACAATGTTGATGATGCCTCCAGCACTAATCCTCTACCCAGCAGTTTTGGCCCAATCACAGTGTTTTCCAATGAGGATACTCACCACGGCACCGGTGTGCCGAGTATTACAGGCTCGTCAAAGGGGTCACCCTGCTTTTGGTGTCACCCTCGCCCCGAGGATAATTTGCCAGACAATCAACGTATCCGCATTTGTCAGCGTTGTCATGATGTAGAGTCCCTACATAGCATTCAGTATGATGTAAATGGCGACGGAGTTATCCCAGATTATGAACCCCCATACCAAGGGCATATTGGCAGTAGGGAAGACTGCTGGGGTTGCCATGGTTTTGATGAGGCTCAACTTATGGGTGTCGCGCTGTCTAGTATGCCTGTTGCTGCGGCAACAGCTCCACAGCTTTATGACATTAGTGCGCTGACTTGGAAAGAGGGTACAGAACTTGAGATGACGCTCTCTGGTAACGGCTTTATCAATCAAGGTGGATTGGATAATTCGGTGACCTACAGGCCGACGGTGCAGTTGACGGATAGTGAAGGCAATGCAGCTGAATTGTTACCTATTGCAGAGTCAGTTGATTCTGCTCAGGTCACCATTCCTGGTCTGCTGCCTGCAGGGAACTACCTGGTGCAGATTAAAAAGAATGACATGCTCAGTAATCCAATTGGGGTTTCTATTACGCCAGCTATAAATGTTCGGCCGGGTGGTGCAATTTGTCTTTCAGAATACCGGGTCGTTATTCTTCGTGGAGCAGGATTTAATGTCTCTATACCTAATTGGTGGACTTCAATAACGGGTATTATCGGTGATGGTGTCGATGCAAGCAGGGTATTCCTCTGGAGAGATGGCATGATTGCCGCACGCTTCAATGCCGGTTGTCCTGGTGAGGTTACCGTGAACACTGTATTTGATTCGGTGACACTGATGCCGGAAATTCGGTGATCTCTAAAGATAGTAGTCAGTAGTTTTTGCTGGTTACTACCTTGGTTATGAGGTCTTAAGTTTAGGGGGGAGGCATTTTGTAATGCCTCCCTTTTTAATTGCATTGAATGCACTGCTGTCCCACTTATTTTTGCCATCATATCAACCTCATCTGCGGTGATGTACTCATCACATCTGGCGGTGGTTTGAATAGCTGAATCAAATCTCGTTTAGCAAACAAATTCAGATGAATTAATC
>Ga0316190_10000006_pt1 | contig 149297 bp, 142 predicted proteins | sample Eddworburrow2_MG_FD_204929 | JGI IMG/M metagenome (GOLD analysis project Ga0316190, IMG submission 204929) | Coastal sediment microbial communities from Maine, United States - Eddy worm burrow 2 | ecosystem: Environmental > Aquatic > Marine > Coastal > Sediment | place: USA: Maine | collected...
TTCGCGGCCAAGACCTTCGTGATCGCAGCCGTCAACGTCGTCTTGCCATGATCAACATGACCAATCGTGCCAATGTTTACGTGCGGCTTCGTACGCTCAAACTTCGCCTTTGACATTGCTTTCTCCTCTTTCCTCGCGCGACACTCTATTATATATAAAACACGTCCATTCCATGGAGCCCAAGACGGGAGTCGAACCCGTGACCTCTTCCTTACCAAGGAAGTGCTCTACCCCTGAGCTACTTGGGCCTCGCACTCCCAACAAGCTGGAGCGGGTGACGGGAGTCGAACCCGTACTACCAGCTTGGAAGGCTGGGGTTCTACCATTGAACTACACCCGCACTGCCCAAACTCAACATTTCGCCTGGTGGAGAGGGTTGGATTCGAACCAACGTAGGCATAGCCAGCAGATTTACAGTCTGCCCCCTTTAACCACTCGGGCACCTCTCCCTCTCCAATCCGCCGGGCGGTTTTGGAAGGCGCGCGATTGTCCATGATCCACAGCCAGTGTCAACACGAAAAATATCTGACCGCTTTCAACGCCGCTTTGGCAGTGGCTGAATTGGAACTGGGTTCTGTCCATCTGGCGAGGAGGTGACAGACTCGCCGCGGTCTAGTAGCTCTATTTTGTAGCAAGTTCATTGGGTGTTGGAGGCCTTGCAGGTGCGATATGAGGGGTAACCATTGATGGGGGCAATCTCCACGTCTTGGGCTATGCGATTTTACCCTTTAGATCTTCGTCTGCCTTCGCTGGATCATCGTTTCACTCCGGAGATTGGGTTTTGTTTACGCTGAATGTAAGGGCTGGGGCTACATGGGCCGCATCATCATTGTGCTAATCATCATCGAATGGTCACGCAGTCTCATGGGTTGAAGTTGGAACCTAAGTCGCACCAGCAAGCCAGGCGCCTTCCAGAAGACCCGCGTCCACCGTCACCAGTTCCCTGTAATGCCATTGGCGCATGACGGCCTCGACGATGGCAATGCCGGCCACCATCAAATCGGCGCGGCCGATTCCAACCAGCGGCAATGAAGCGCGCTCATCATAGGTCATGCAGAGCAGCCGCTGCTTCAGCGCGACGAATTCGTCGATTGAAATGACAAGGTTGTCGATGCGCTCGGCATCATAATGCGCCATGCCCAGATGCAGGGCGGCCAGTGTGGTAACTGTTCCAGCCGTGCCGACGAGCGTAGCCGGAGCTTTAGTCTTTCCCCACTGCGCCTGCACCGTTTCAAGGTGCTTCATCGTTTCGTCGATCATGGCGGTATAATCGGCGGATGATGGAGGATCACTGGCGAGGTGGCTTTCGGTCAGGCTGACCACGCCGAGTTTTCGGCTTGTGGCATCCGTAAGCCGGCGGTTTTCCGCACGCACGAATTCAGTGCTGCCGCCGCCGATGTCGAACAGTAGCATGTTGAGGCCATGACGGTAGTCAAGCGCTTTGCTAGCGCCGGCAAGGCTCATCGTGGCTTCCTGACGGCCGTCGATCACATGCACATTCAGGCCGGTCGCGCTGGCAACCTGCGACAGGAATTCATCACGGTTGTTCGCTTCGCGTACAGCGGCCGTGGCCACGGCGTACGTGCTGGATGCGGACAGGCCGTGCCGCCAGATGATGTGCAGGAATTCATCCAGTGCGGCCACGGTGCGGCCAATGGCGACCGGATGCAGGCGGCCGGTTTGGCGCAGATCTTGTGCCAGGCGGGTAATGCGCAATTCCTTGGCCAGCGCCTTCCAGGGCGTGGGGCCATCGTCCGGCTCGGCGACCAGCAGTCGCAGCGAGTTCGAACCGATGTCGATGGCCGCGCGCGCCGCGGTCAAGACTTGTTCAACGGGATGTGGGTCTTTGAAAGCTCGACGTAGTGGCTGGAGGAGCGCTTGAAAAAGGCCGTCTCCTCCTCACTTAGCGGCCGCTTCTCGCGGGCCGGAGCGCCAGCGTAGAGAAAACCGCCGCGCAGGCGCTTTCCTTCAGGCACAAGACTGCCTGCGGCAAGGAAGCAGCCTGCCTCCAGCACGGCGCGGTCCATGATGATCGATCCCATGCCGACCAGGGACCCATCCTTAACCTCGCATCCATGCAGAATGACGCGGTGACCGACGGTGACGTCGTCGCCAATTACACAGGGGCAAACGCCATGCGATGTGTGAAGCACGGAGTGGTCCTGGATATTGCTGCGCTTGCCGATGCGGATGTCGTGCACGTCGCCGCGCAGCACGCACTGATACCAGATGCTTGAGTCGTCTGAAATGCTCACCCTGCCAATCACCTCAGCGGAATCGGCAACGAAGGCCGAATCACTGATCTCCGGCATCCAGTCCAGATAGGGAAGGATCATGCCTCGCTCTTGGCTTGATCTCCTCTGGGTTCGGGCCGAGGTGCGGCCGGTTGTGGGGCGGGCGCTTTTTGTTTCTGCTCCTCATTGATGCGGATGCAGCGTCCGTTGACCGCGCCGCCTTCGGCAAGGTTGATGACCGAATACTCCACGTCGCCGGTCAGGCAGCCCTGCGGGCCGATTTGCAGATGCTTGCTTGCTTTCACATTGCCACGGATGTTGCCGTGCAGGATCAGGTTGGGCACATCGACTTCGCCGGTGATGCTGGCGGCCTCGCTGACGATAAGCGTGCCGTCCTTGGGCGAACGAATATTGCCCTCAAACTTGCCGTCAATGCGGACGGTGCCATCGAATTTCAATTCGCCCTTGAATGAGGACCGCTGGCCGATGAGCGAGTCGAGGGCCGAGGCATCCTCACTGATGATGGTTTTGTTGCCAAATTTCATGCGTTATCTCCGTTCAAAGCAATTTCCTTGCTGTCGATGACCTTGCCGTGTGAATCAAGGCAGTCAATCTCCAGGCGCTGCGGACGCCAATCATGCGGCCAGGCTATGCTGCCGCGAAGGAAGGTATGGGTTTCAAGCCTGTATGGCAATTTTTCTCCGTCTTTGCCCAGCCGCAATATGAGTGAATGGCCCTCATCGTCGCTGGCCGTCGCCTGAATGTGGCCCTTGGCGCCCCAGCGGTATGTGCCCCCGCGCACAAGCAGGATGTCGTAGGATAGGGTCTGGCTATCTTTCCAGGCGACATCGGAGCGCAGGATGCGCACCCCCCTGGCCTTGTTGCCGGCTTCCATGACATTTTCATACAGGTTGACCTGTTCTTGCAGGGACTGCATGCCCATGCGTTTTTCTTCCAGCTCGGCCTTGATACCCTGCATCTCGTTTTCGCGCAGCTGCAGAGTGGCTTCAGACTCAGCCAGCTTGGCGCGCAGGTCGGTAATCTGATTGTGCAGCATCAGGTCGCCGTTCTGTTTCGGGTTGTGGCCGTTGAGATAAAGGCCTCCATACCAGCCGACGATATGCATTACCGCCAGTAGCGCGATTAGGGCCAGCAGCCAGGCTCCGGGCCTCAGCAGAAGGCGGCGGGTGCTCTGTTGCCCGTGCGCGTCCATGAAGAAGACCTGCCTGAGCGTGAATAGTTGTTTTAACAGGCTCATATCAAGGTCGCTGGTTGAACCTAGGGCCAGAGGGCGGTGTCAGACAGGCCCAGTGATTCATCCCAGCCATACATGAGATTGGCATTTTGTAGCGCTTGGCCGGCCGCGCCTTTGAGCAGGTTGTCCAGGCAGCTGACCACCACGGCGGTGTCAGGTCCGAGCAGGCTGACGCCGATGTCGCAGCGGTTGCTACCAGCCACCGCATGGGTGCTGGGAAGCCGACCTTCGGGCAATACCTGCACGAAGCGATCATGCTCAAATTGTGCCGCTAGGATGCCGTGCCATTCCTGTGTTTGCCGACCACGCAGATGAAGCGTGCTCAACATGCCGCGCTTCATCGGCAGGATATGCGGCACGAAACGAATGCTCACAGCCTGGCCGCCAAGGTGTTCAGCCAGCTCCTCCATCTCCCAGACATGCCGGTGCCGCGGCAGGCCGTAGGCGGCCAGGCCGCCATCGAGGTCGCAGAACAACAACTCCGTTTTTGTCGCTCGTCCCGCTCCGGATGCGCCGGATTTGCTGTCGATAATGATGTTGCCGGCATCAACCAAGCCTGATCGTAGCAGTGGGACAAGCGCCAGCAACACCGAGGTCGGATAGCAGCCCGGATTGCCCACCAGCCGGGCATAAGGAAGCTTGTCCCGCACGAATTCGCTTAGGCCGTATACCGTTTGCGTCAGCCGTTCGGGATAAGGGTGCGTCTGCCCATAGGCGGCCTCATAGTTGGCCGGATCAGCATGGCGGAAATCGGCGCTGAGATCGACGACGCGCTTGCCGTTTTGCAGGCAGGCCTCCACTACATTGGCGGATGCGCCGTGCGGCAGGGCGGTAAAGACCAGTTCTACCTGTTGCGGAAGAGGATCATCGACATGCGCCAGCACGGCATCGGACAGTGGCGAGGCAAAGCCCGGCAGCACTTCGCACACCTTTTTGCCAGCCTGCGAGTGCGCGGCAATATAGTCGATACTGAAGCGCGGGTGAGCTGAGATCAGGCGCAGCAGTTCCGCGCCGGTGTAACCGCTTGCGCCGAGGATAGCCACCGATGTTTTCATAAGGCGGACATCATACCCATATCATTGGGGCCGTAAACGAAAAACGGGGGATGATATCCCCCGTTTTAAGACTATATGCCGCGATCTAGCGCTTGGAGAATTGCGGCGCCTTGCGGGCCTTGCGCAGGCCATATTTCTTGCGTTCCACCTTGCGCGGGTCGCGTGTCAGCATGCCGGCGGGCTTGAGCGTGGCGCGCAGGCCTTGATCATACTCCAGCAGCGCTCGGGCGATGCCGTGGCGAACAGCGCCGGCCTGACCATTGAATCCACCACCCTGAACAAGGATTTTTACATTGAGGCGATCCTGCATGTCGGTTTTTTGCAGCGGCAACAGGGCTTGTTGTCGGATGATTTCAACCGGGAAATAGTCTTGGGCGCTACGGCCGTTGATCAGAATCTGGCCTTTGCCGGGCGTCATGATCACCCGGGCAATGGAACGCTTACGCCTGCCGGTGGCGCGGTAGAATGTCTGAGCCATGATTACCTCACTTCGTCCAGTGGCTTGGGCTGCTGAGCCTGATGTGGATGACTGTCGCCAGCGTATACCTTAAGTTTGCCGAACATGGAGCGGCCCAGCGGGTTTTTCGGCAACATGCCGCGCACGGCGCTTTCGATGATGCGCTCGGGATGCTCATCGCGCATTCGCTTGATGCTGGTGGACTTGATACCGCCGGGATAACCGCTGTGGCGGTGGTAGACCTTCTGCTCTTCCTTGCGCCCCGTCAGGTTTACTTGCTGGGCATTGAGAACGATCACATGGTCGCCAGTATCGACATGCGGCGTGTACTGCGGCCGGTGTTTGCCGCGCAATACGGTTGCCACGCGAGTGGCAAGACGGCCAAGCGTCTGCCCCTTGGCGTCAATAATGTACCACTCTCGCTCGATGTCGCCAGGACGACTGGTCCATGTACGCATGCTTACTCTCCACCTCGGGTGTTGCATCGGCTTATCTAGCCTGCCGAAAGGCGGGGCAGTATAGTCTTGCAAGGGTTGATGTCAATTGCCGTCGGGCGCTTCGGTTGCCAGTCGAAGGTGTTGGACATAGCTTGGCGTTTCTTGTGTTGCCACGACCATGGCCACCCACGTCTAAAAGCGCGTATGGAGGAGGATAATCCATGCTGAATAAAGTGATACTGATCGGCAATCTTGGCGCCGATCCGGAGGTGCGATTCACGCAGGATGGCACATGCGTGGCCAATTTACGCATAGCCACCACTGAGCGCTTCAAGGATCGCAATGGCGAGCGCCAGGAGAGAACGGAATGGCATCGCGTGGTGCTGTGGGGCCGGCTGGGCGAGATTGCGCAGCAATACCTGAACAAGGGCCGGCAGGTCTATATCGAGGGTAAGATCGAGACACGCAAATGGTCGGATAATGAGGGCCATGACCGCTATACTACGGAGATTCGCGCCAACGAGATGAAAATGCTGGGCGGTCGTGGGGGCGAAGATGCGGGGGGTTCTTCTCCTCCGCCGCAGGCGGCCAAGAAGGACCCCTTCCAGGAGCAGCCGGCGTTCGAGGATGTGCCGGTGGATGACGACATTCCATTTTAAATTGCTGGCGCACATTAATTTGACGATATGGAGGCATGGACATTGATGAAAAGGATTTTCTTCGCATGGCTTGCCGCTTTTAGCTTGTCAGCCACGGCGAGCGCGGCTGGGTTTCAGGTGACTGAGCAGGGGGCTAAGGCCACCGCCATGGCCGGCGCCTTTACAGCTGTGGCCGACGATGCTTCGGCGCTTTGGTACAACCCGGCTGGCATTGCCTTCCAGCCCGGAGGCCAAGTGATGCTTGGCGGCGACATTATTATCGCGCGCGGCAGGGATTTTGAACTCAACGCCAACAGCCCGGCCGGCTCCAGCCCGACACTATCAGCAAGTAGAACGCACTTTCTTCCGCAAGCGTATATAAGCTACTACAACGAAGACTGGCCTTTGGCCTTTGGCATTGGTGTTAATTCGCCATTTCACCTGTCGACGGAATGGCCGGCCACGGCGCCATTTGCCGGCGTCAACAGCTTTGCCGAGATTTACATGGCCAGTTTTAACCCTAATGTCGCTGTAAGGGTTACTGAACATTTTGCCGTTGCGGCGGGCGCTTCATACTTTTTCGTCAAGGATTTTGTGTTTGCCAACACCACCCAGAATCGCAAGGGCGATGGCGGCGGCTTTGGCGGTAATATCGCCCTGTTGTACAAACGGCAGGCATGGAGCTTTGGCGCAAGCTATCGCTCTAGCGTGTCCGTGGATATTGAAGGTACGGCGCAAACGAGCATGACCTTTCCGGATCAGGTTAGTCTAGGCGTGGCATACAGGCCGCTAGCGAATCTGCAGTTCAGCCTGGATGTGGACTGGGTGAATTGGCAAACGTTCGATGTGCTGGCATTTGGCGGCCCCACGCCCCCCAGTCCTCTCATCATGAACTTCAACTGGGACTCAACGTTTAGCTATCGTGTTGGAGCGGACTGGGAATACAGGCCGGATACGCGAGTGCGCTTGGGTTATGGCTTTGATCCGACGCCAGTCAATGACGTTAATTATTCGCCGGCTGTTCCAGATTCTGACAGGCACCTGGTTTCCATCGGCCTGGGCCACGATTTATTTGACGCCCTTATCCTTGATCTTGCCTATGAGTTTATATTCCTAGTCGAGCATGATCAGCTAAACTCCGGCCTTGCTACAATCAATGGCACTTATCAGTCCAATAAGCTGCATGTGCTATCGGGGGCTGTCAGCTACAGGTTTTAGCAGGGGTTTGATGAGTCCCGGCTAGGCGCGCTACAAGCCGCCGACGATGAGCCAGCGATTCTGACTGCGGGCCAGCGACAGTGATTCACGCTGCACAATCTCCTGCGATATATCGTCCACAGCAACGGTCATGCGATAGGATTGAACGCACTGGGCGTGATCGTCATCGAGAAAGCGCAGCTCGCGGCTGAAGCTTTCAATGCGGATGTCATCAAACTGATCGAACAGGCCGATCATGCGCGCCACCACGCCGACCTTGTCCAACTCCCCATCGCTATAATCGTCGGCGATAAGCCAGCTGTAGGCTCCGGCATCCTGGGCCTCGATGGCTTGATCGCGGGCGTCGAGCGCCTCATGGATCTGGGAGGCGCTGCTGGCGGAGCAGGCGGCTAGCAACAGCATGGCCGCAACGGCAGTCCTATTGAAGCTGTTCAGCCTTCTCGCTCCATTTGCTTTGCGGGTAGTTGTGATGCAGCAGAGATGCGGTTTCTAGGGCATTGCCATCCATGTTCAAAGCCTCATAGCTGGCCGCCAGATAGAACAGCGCCTCGGCGATGAAGGGCGAAGCCTGGTATTCGCTGACAATGACCTGGAAACGGTTGGCAGCGGCGACGAAACGATCCTGCTTGTAATAGAACTTTCCGATGGTTAACTCGTGTTCGGCCAGCAGATTGTATAATCGCGGCATGCGTTCCGTTGCATCGCGCGCGTATTCCGAATCCGGAAACTTGCCGATTAGTACATTGAAGGCGTCGATGGCGGCATGGGTTTCGCCCTGATCCTTTTTGGCGGCTGCGATCTGCTCATAGTGGATCAAGCCAATCAGATAGTGGGCGTAAGCCACGTCCGGATGGCGGGGGTGGCGATTGATGAAATCAACGCACAGAGTTTCGGCCAAGGCATATTCCTCGTGCTCGTAGGCAGCATATGCCCGCAGCAACTCGGCCTGAACGCTAAATTGGCTATAGGGGTGTTTGGTGCTGAACTTTTCCAACGTTTCCAGCGCCAGAGTATAATCGCGCATCTCAATATAGCGCTTGGCCTGGGCATAATCTTGCTCCGGCGTGCCATCCGATTTTGGCGCGCTGGCGCAGGCGCTGAGCAGTAGCACGATGATTGCGAGATATTTCATGGCCGGCAGTCTAAGGAAACTCTAAAAAAGTGCCATCCTCGGCAGTGCCGCCGGGCGGGCGAAGAGCGATGATGGCGAGATGGCGGCCGGTTTTACCGTCATCGCGGCGGTAGGAAAAACAGTGCGATGCGTCACAGCTAGTGCAAATGTCGAAAGTTTCGATGCGTTCAGAAGAAAGACCTGCCTGGCGCAATTGCAGGAGGTTGATTGCCTGAAGGTTGGCGTAATAAGGCGCTACGTCGCTGACATGGAGCTCAGCGCCGGCAACGCAGCTGGTCAGGCGGTGGGCGGTCTTCTCATCTATTGCGAAACAACATGAGCCGATGCACGGGCCCAGCGCCGCCAGCAAGTCGTTTGGATTTGCGCCGAATTCGGTCATTCGCGCTACTGCCATAGCCGCCACCTGAGCGACAGTCCCGCGCCAGCCGGCATGGACGGCAGCGGTCATCCTGCTTTGACTGTCCGCAATGAGGATCGGCAGGCAGTCGGCGACGCGCGCGGCCACCGCATCGCCAGAAGGGCTGATGAGGATGTCTGCTTCAGCATCGTGAGCCTGGCCCGGCCCCGAACATATGAGAGCCTCATGGCCATGCACCTGTACGGCCTGATGCGGCCGGCCCATGGTCGCGGCCTTCAGCAGGCGCTGGAGATTGACGTCGACGTTGGCGTCGGCATCGCCTAGGCCATGACCGAGATTAAGGCTGTTAAAGGGCGGTAGGCTGATGCCGCCATCGCGCAGGCTGAATATGCCGGAAAAACCATGCCCATCCAACAAGCTGGAACGCAGATAGCCAACCCTCGCCTGCTCAGGCATAGCTTGCTTCAAAGGCTTCGGAGAGCTTGAGTAAATCTTCCGGCCATGGGGCGATGCAGCGTACTTGCTTGCCTGTGACCGGATGGGAGAAGCCGAGAACCTCGGCATGCAGGGCCTGACGGGGCATGCTATTGATGGCGCTGGCGGCGGGCTCGGGCACATGTTTTCCTGCCTTGAAGCGGCGCGCATAAACGGCATCGCCGATGATGGGTAGCCCGATGTGAGACAGGTGAACACGGATCTGGTGCGTGCGCCCCGTGTGCAGCGTCAGGCGCAAACGGCAGAAACCATCATAGCGGCGTTCAACCTGCGCCTCGGTGACGGCCGGTTTTCCTCTTTCGAGCACATGCATCTTCTGGCGGTGGCGCGGATGGCGGCCTATGGCGAGGTCGATGCGACGACGTCCCCAGCCAGGCGAGCCACGGCACCAGGCCAGATACTGGCGGTCGATATCATGCCGGCTGAACATCTCCACCAATCGCACATGCGCCACCTCACTCTTGGCCACGGCCAGGCTGCCCGAGGTGTCCTTGTCCAGGCGGTGGATGATGCCGGGCCGTTCGACGCCGTTGATGCCAGGAAGGCTGGGGCAATGATGCAACAGGGCGTGCACCAGCGTGCCGTTGGCATGGCCAGCTCCTGGATGAACCACCATGCCGGCTGGTTTGTTGATCACCAGCAGGTGCTCATCCTCGTACAGGATGTCCAGAGGGATATCCTCGGCTTGCAGGCCCAGGGCTTTTGCCGGGGGGAGAGTGATGGCGTAAGCCTCGCCGGCATGTACATGCGCCGAGGCGCTGGAAACGTTTGTCACGCAACCATCCGAGATCAGCTTCTGGATGCGGCTCCTGGATAAATCGGACAGCCGCGCCAAGGCATGATCGACGCGCTGACCATGATGATCGGCATCGATCACGATATGAAGCACGTGATCGTCGCCGGAAGCCTCGATCACGCCGCTTCTTTACTGGCTGGGGACTCCGAGGCGGCTGGCGCTTCCGATGCGGTGGTGTTGGCCGATTCAGCATCATTGCCGCGCTGGCTGGCGGGCCTGCGACGGCCGCGCCCGCCACGGCTTCTGCGCCGCTGCGGCTTGTCGGCTGTTTCCTTGTTGTGCTTCTCTCCATCACCGGCTGCTTGTTCGCTGGCCTCTGGCTGCTTTGCCGGCGTGGCGGCCGCCGCTTCCGCCTTGCCAGCGGATTCATCCGCCGCTTGTGCCCGCTGGCCGCCAACCGCGTTTGGACGACGGCGTCTGCCGCCACGGCTTCTGCGCCGACGCTGCGGGCTGCGCGCTTCATCTTTTGCTTCGGCTGCGACCAGCGGTTTGTCGGCAGCTTCAGGCATGCTCTCCTCTTTAACCTCTTGCTCAGTCTCGGGTCCGCGCAAAAGATTGGTCAACATGCCGATCAGGCCTGCCGGTTTCTTGGCTTTCTTGACCTCCGGTACGGCTTTCTCGACCGTAGGAACGCCGACGATCGGTTCGCTGGCGCGCATGCGGCGCACGCGCGGCGGTTTGCTGATCTTGGTGGTGTCGGCCATCGTTTCCATGCGCGCCTGATTGCCATCCATCCATTGGCGTTCGATGCGGTAATGCGGAATCATCAGGTCATCGCGTATGTGGGTGAGGATCTGCACGTCATACAACGATTCAATGCGGCCGATGTCGTCGCGCTTGTTGTTCATGAGGTATTCACTGCATTCCATCGGCATTTGCAGGCTCAAGGTCGGTTTGCAGCCCTTGGCGGCGAAATCCTCGATGCGCGAAAGAACCTGCAAGGCCATGGATTCGACGACGCGAATACGGCCTCGTCCAAGGCAACGCGGACAGGTTTCGGTGGTGGCCTCTCGCACGGAGGGGTGCAGGCGCTGGCGCGACATCTCCAGCAGGCCGAAGCGCGAAATGCGCGCGAACTGGATGCGCGCCTTGTCCTTCTTGCAGGCATCGCGTAAGAGTTCCTCAACCTGCTGCGAATGTTTGCGGCTGGCCATGTCGATGAAGTCGATGATGATGAGCCCGCCGATATCTCGGATTCTGAGCTGGCGGGCAACCTCGCGCGCCGCCTCAAGGTTGGTGGCCAGCGCGGTGTCGTCGATATGCTTCTCGCCGGTCGAGCGCGATGAATTAACATCGACAGAGGTCAGCGCCTCGGTGGTATCGAATACAATGGAGCCGCCCGATACCAGGCGAATTTCTCGCTCGTGTATCTGTTCGCTCTGCCCCTCGACACCATAGTGGCGAAAAAGCGGAATCTTGCCTCGATGCAGCTTGACCAGCCTTTCCTTGCCAGGCAGCACGCTATGCACGAAGTCCTTGGTGCGGCGATACACCTTCTGATCATCGATCCAAATCTCGGTGATGTCGTCGGAGAAATGGTCGCGGATGGCGCGCGTAGCCAGATCGCCGTCCAGGTAGATGAGCGACGGCGATGGAGCGCTTTCCGATGCGTCGTGGATGTCGTCCCACAGGCGGCGCAGGTAGGAAAAATCACGCTGCAACTGTTCCAGCGACTGATCCTTGCCCGCCGTGCGCACGATCAGGCCCATATTTTCCGGCACCTCGAGTTGCGCCAGAAGCTGCTTCATGGCTCGGCGGTCGGCATCGGTAAGCTTGCGCGATATGCCGCCACGCGGGTCATTGGGATTGAGCACCAGATAGCGTCCGGCCAGTGAAATAAAGGTGGTCAATGCCGCACCCTTGGTGCCGCGTTCCTCCTTGACCACCTGCACCAGCACGGGCTGCTTACGATCAACCACGTCCTGGATGCTGACTTGGCGTGGGTCGGCCGATTTGTCGGCATCCTCGCGCCAGTAATCCGTGTGGATTTCGTTTAAGGGCAGAAAACCCTGCCGCTCGGAGCCGTATTCAACGAAAGCCGCTTGCAGGCTGGCCTCAACCTTGGTGATCGTGCCTTTATAAATGTTGTTCTTGGTTTGAGTTTTCTGCGCGGACTCGATGTCGAGTTCCTGCAGATAGCCACCCTCAATGATGGCAACCCGGCTCATCTCGGCGTGTGAAGCCTCGATAAGCATAATTTTCTTATCCATGCCGCATCCTTACTGCCGTCTGCAAGCATTCGCGTTGCAGCATGAGGAAAGCCTGGCGTGATTCCCTAATCCCTCGCATCCAGGCCATATATGCAGCCAGCCTCCGCTATATGCGGTAAGCAGCACAAATTCTCAGACGACATCTAGTCTATTTGGCGGGGCTCAACGACCGTGTTGCTCGGGTTGGGCATCTGGCACAATGGTTGGCCAGGCTAATCGGCGTCATCACATGGGCGCCGGTGGTAAAATCTACGCGTCGAGCACGCGCGGAGTCCTCCGCCAACGGCCACACTAACGAAAGGGAGCGATGGTTGACAAGTCTTGCCACGGATGAGAGTCGCATCGTCATCGATGAAAACGAGGCTGGCAGCCGTCTGGATCGGGCGTTGCTGCGCCATGCCGGTGATGTCGGCCGCGGCCTGGTGCTGCGCCTGATCCGTCGTGGCAACGTGCGGGTCAACGGCAAACGATGCAAGCCGGAACATCGCCTGGTGCCGGGCGATAGTATATTTATTCCCGCCAGCCTGCGCGCCGGAAGCGCTCAGGCGACAATGCGGTCCGACGTCGCCCCTTTGCAGGATCAGCGCATATCCCGCATACAGGTGATTTATGAGGATGAGGCGTTGCTGGCGCTCAACAAGCCGGCTGGCATGGTGGTGCACGCGGGCAGCGGCCATCAGCAGGGCCTGATCGAAGGCCTGCGCCAGGGGCGCGGCAATGCTGAGATGCAACTCGTACACAGGCTCGACCGCGACACCAGTGGATGCCTGCTGCTGGCCAAGAACCTGAAAGCCTTGCGTGAGTTAACGGCCGCTTTCCGCCACAGGGAAGCGCATAAAACCTACTTTGCCTGGGTGGCGGGCTGCCCGTATCCCGCGGCAAGCCGCTTCAGCTCGCAATTGCTCAAGGGCCAGATGCGAGGCGGTGAGCGCATGGTGGAGGTCGGCGAAGGCGGGGCCGAGGCGGTCACTGATTACCAGGTGGTGTTGCATGCCGGCCGCGATGGCTGGAGTTATTCGCTGGTGGCTCTGCAACCGTTAAGCGGTCGAACGCATCAGCTACGGGTGCAGTTGCAGAACGCCGGCCATCCTATTTTGGGCGATGGTAAATATGGCGCGCGCGAGGATAACCGGCGGTTTAAGGAGATCGGCGGCAAGGGCATGGCCCTACACGCATGGCGTTTGCGTTTTCCGCATCCGTTCACCAGGCAGCCTCTGGACTTGCGCGCACCATGGCCGGCGTGGTGGTCTGAGTGCTTCGCCAGGGACAAACACCAGCTCAGTGGTTCAGCCTTTTAGGCGTTACCTGCCGGTTGGGTTGAGTCTCCTTTGATATTCGCATACATCAGTTGAAATGCCTGGGCGCGGAAAAAGGCGTAACGCAATTCATGGCCATCGAGTCCCTGCATGCGCCGGACGATGCGCTTGCAGTTGCTGAACGAAAGAGGGTGCGGCCTGCGGGCGGAGGCTAATGGCGGCGGCGTGCCCACCCCGTCCTGGATGCGCGTGCGCAGGCGTTTGACGTTCTGGATGCCGCAACGTTTCGCGCAGGCCCGCAATATCTGGGATTGCAGCAGGCGCAGCTCCTGTGCCATGACGGAATGATCGGCGGCCACGATCAGGCAATCCTGCTCGATACTCAGCGGCTCGCTTCTCTCCGCCAGCATCGGTCCGACGATGTCCGGCCAGCTGCGCCGGAGGCTGGCTATCTCTGACAGCGCCTTGATCGTGTCGGGATCAAGTACGGCGCTGAGGCTGTTGCCAAGGCGTTGCACCTAACGTCTCACAATTCCAGTGGATTCAGAAAGGCAGTTTCTTGCCGCCGAGGATGTGCGCATGCAGGTGGAAAACCTCCTGGCCGCCGCCCTCGCGTACGTTGATGACGACGCGGTAACCTGCGGCGAGACCCAGTTCATCATCGGCAATGGTGCGCACCTTATTCATCAGCATGCCAAGCAGGGTGGGGTCATCAGCGTCGGCTAGGGTCGCCACGTGCAGCTTGGGGATCACCAGCACATGCACTGGCGCTTTGGGGTGGATGTCCTTGAAGGCAAAGACCTCATCATCCTCGTAGACCTTGCTGGACGGGATTTCACCCGCCGCGATCTTGCAAAACAGGCAGTCGCTCATCGATTTTCCCCGTGCAGATTATCTGTCAAATGTAACAACGTTGTCGCGAACCGCAATGTCTGGCCGATAATGGTGCCTCCGAAACTTGCAGAGTCAGTGAAACCTGCGTCAGTCGTCCCAGGCGGGGAAATTGGGAATGCGCACCGTATCATCATCATAGACGCCATCGGCGGCCCGCATATGGCAGTTATTGCAATAGCTCAGGGATCGCACCTTGGGATTGTCCAGGGTCATCTTACGCGGAATCTCTTCATGCTTGCGCTTGATATAACGCGTTTCGGTGATCCGTAACGGCGTCTGGCCCTTGTGCACTGAACGGTTGATCTTGGTCGAGCGCTTGTACCAGGAGGTTTCCGCAGCATGGCTGATGAGAAAATCCAGAATCGCTATCCGCTCACTCTCTTCCATTTCCGCATTATCGCCGAAGTGATCCTCCAGTTCCCTGGGTTCCATCAGCTTTCGCCAGGAACGCGATGGCAGGAGCCCCGGTTGATAAGCGAAATGGCAGGAGCCGCATTCGGACTCATACTTGGCATTGTTCACCGGCGCTACACCCTTGAATCGGGGGAAAAGGTCACCGGCCAGCGCCGACGAGGCAAATGCTACGGCAATCAAAATTGATAACATTAGCTTTCTCATCGTTTCTACCATTCCAGCACGATACCGATGCCCATGGCCACACCGCCCGCCATGCCCAGGCCCGCATGGCTTTCTTCCGGAGCCTGGGAAACGGCGGCGATGAAGCCTGCCGTTGCCAGGACGCCGAGCAACATGTGCAGGTTATCCCGGTCGAGGATGCCGTTCTCCAGGTTTACATCGTCCCAGTGCAATATGAAGCCGGAAGTAGCGGAGGCAGCTCCGAGCGCCGCCGCGGCGGTCGCGGCATTATGATGTGTTCCCCTATTTGATTGCACGGCGGCACCGTCGTCGTCGTCCGGAGCAGTCGCTGCTGCAACACCGGCGAGGATCAGCGATGAAAGGCCAAGATAGCCGTGAATTTTGTTTGCCGTGAACCAGGATTCCCTGAAGGGATTTTCTTCAGCCGACGCTGAATAAGCAGGGGTGCCCGAATCGTTCTGGGCCAAGTAGATGCTATCGCTCGGCAGCAGTGAGTAGCCAGAGTAGCTGCCATGCCCGGGCATCCGCAGATCCTGGCCGATTGCCTGTCCTGCGCACTGGATCGAAATCACGACCAGTGCCAATAAATAAAAGCTCCATCTCATAAGTGCTCTTCCGTGTAATAAAATTCGAGACAGTCGCAGTCTCGTCCAGCTAGGGGTGGTGGTTATCGTCGAGGGAAAGAGCATCGTCCAGCGTGCCGGCAACAAACTTCGGCATCGGCTGGATGGGTCGGGATAGTTTGATGAGATCATGGTCGTTTACGCGATTACAGGTTCACTCTGGTTTATTAACACGTGTGTATATCTTATTTTCTCGATGCCTTTTCTTCATGGCCGGAGACGCCGAAACGGCGGGCGAGTTCTTCCAGGATGTCATCCGGTGACAGGCCATGGTGGGCGAGCATTACCATCGAGTGAAACCACAGATCGGCGGTTTCGTAGATGATCTTCTCTTTGTCTCCGGACTTGCTGGCCAGGATCGTTTCCGTTGCTTCCTCGCCGATCTTTTCCAGAATCTTGTCTTCGCCCTTGGTGAACAGGGACGCCACATAGGAATCCTTTGCATCGGCTGACTTGCGCGATTCGATGATCTCGGCAAGCTGCTTCAGGATGTCATGCGTGTTCACTGGATCGTTCACTTCAGGGGCTCCTCGATGATCTTCCAATCATCATCCTGGCGCTGGCGGTAAAAGCAGCTTTCGCGGTTGGTGTGGCAGGCAGGCCCGGTCTGCTCGACCTTGAGCAGAATAGTGTCGCCATCGCAATCCAGGCACATGGCCACGATTTTTTGCACATGGCCGGATGATTCGCCTTTTTTCCACTGCTGTTTGCGCGAGCGGGAATAGTAGTGGGCGTAGCCCGAATCGATGGTTTGGCGTACGGCCTCGGCGTTCATCCAGGCCAGCATCAGCACGCGCCCGGTGCCTGCATCCTGGGCGATGGCTGGCAACAGGCCATGCGCACCAAACGTGATATCGTCCAATAGACTCATAAATATTGTCCCCGCTTGTTCTTCTTTGTTTGCCCAAAGAAGAACCAAGAAAAGGCACCCGGCACACCTGCTTGTTTCCTCTTTTCCATCATGCAAATGGGCGTAAAATTAATCACGAATTTTGCACTGCTTCCATTTATATGCCGGAAACTCGGAGCAGATGTGAACCGGGGATTATTCAAGCCTCACCGCGCTCAGTGCCTCCGGCGTAAAAATCACGCAGTCAGTTTTGCCAGCGCGCGGCCAGCGGCGGCGATGGTCGCATCGATATCCGCATCGGTATGCGCGGCTGAGACGAAGGCCGCTTCGTACTGGCTGGGTGCGAGATAGACGCCCTCATCAAGCATGGCATTGAAGAATTTGCCGAAGAAGGCCAGGTCGCAGCCATTGACGTCGGCGTGGTTTTGGCACTTTTCCTGGTCGGTGAAAAACACGGTGAACATCGAGCCGAAGCGGTTGCCACAGGCGGGAACGCCAGCCACTTTGCATCCATTCAGCAGACCGTCAAAGAGCCTGGCGGACTTGGCTTCCAGCGCTTCATACAGCTTGGGGTCGCGCAGGCGGGAAAGCGTTTCCAGACCCGCACGCATGGCCAGCGGATTGCCGGAAAGCGTGCCGGCCTGATAGACGGGGCCGTCCGGGGCGATCTTGCGCATGATCTCTTCGCGGCCGCCATAGGCTCCGACCGGCAGGCCGCCGCCAATGATTTTTCCAAGGCAGGTGAGATCGGGCTTGATGCCGAAGCGCTCCTGCGCTCCGCCCGCTGCCACGCGGAAGCCGCACATCACTTCATCGAAAATCAACAGCGCGCCTTCCTGCGTACAGATATCGCGCAAGGCCTGCAAGAAGCCGGTCGAATACAGATCCATCACGCCGGTATTGCCTGGCACAGGCTCAACGATGATACAGGCAATCTCGCCCTTGTTGGCGGCGAACAGGGCCCTGACGGCATCGATGTCGTTAAACGGCGCGGTCAATGTCAGCTTTGCATAGTCAGCTGGCACGCCGCCTGAATCGGGCACTCCGAAGGTGGCTGCGCCCGAGCCCGCCTTGACCAGCAGGCCGTCGGCGTGGCCATGGTAGCCGCCGTCAAATTTGATGAGTTTGTCGCGTCCGGTGAAACCGCGTGCGAGCCTGATTGCACTCATCGTCGCCTCGGAACCGGAACTGACGAAGCGCACGACCTCAATGGATGGCACCATGTCGATGACCAATTGGGCCAGCTCGATTTCCAGCTCACACGGTGCGCCAAAGCTCATGCCGTCGGCCGCCGTTTCGATCACCCCGGCCAACACGTCCGGGTGCGTGTGGCCAAGGATCATTGGCCCCCATGAGCCGACATAATCGATGTATTCATTGCCGTCCACGTCCGTCATGCGCGCACCCGACGCGTTTTTGATGAAGCGCGGCGTGCCGCCAACGGACTTGAAGGCGCGCACGGGCGAGTTAACGCCGCCGGGTAGAAGCTTGCGCGCCTGGTCAAAATCTTGCTGTGAATGCTGGCATGTGCTCATGTGAACCGTCCTTGAATGGGAGAGATGGCGGCGACGTTAGAAAGCTGGCGGGGCGGTGTCAACCGGTCGATCACCCGATTGAGCCAGCAACGCGGCCCATGGAGAGCTTATGCAACCCTTCCCTGAGTAACGATCAATGTATGAAGTTGTGCAGACTGCATGCCCGTTAGAAACATGACGGTTTCAATATCAATAGCTGATGAATGGTGGCCAGGGACGGAATCGAACCGCCGACACGTGGATTTTCAGTCCACTGCTCTACCAACTGAGCTACCTGGCCAACGCCTTTGCGCGGGTGCGCGGTTTATACTGTGGCGGCAAAAAGGATGCAAGCTTTGAAATACAAACCGTTGAGACACAAATGGGGCGGGCATATGCCCGCCCCATTGTCACCGTGTTCAGAAGCTTATTCGAATTCCATGCGGTAGTGAGGGTCCAGCCAGCACTTCGGCAGACTTTCCCCCGATGGAAAGACCAGCCCATCCTTGCTGAGACTCACCGGGTCGCCCACCTCTTCACCGGCCTGGAAGCGCGCCTGCACGCCTGCCTCCGAGGGATCAAACAACACATGCACATCAACAATTTCAACCAGATCACCGCTTTTCACATCTTTTAGAAACATTCCATCCTCCTGTTTCGCAAGGCTACCTGTTTCATAGACCATCTAACGGCAATGATCAAGTTTGGGACGCTCTGAAAAAGCCCATTCTTGAGCTTCTTCAGCACATCCTTCGAGGTCTTATAACTTAGGCACGGGCAGCACGATATCGATACGGCGATTGCGCTTGCGGCCATCCTCCGTTTCATTATTGGCAATCGGCCTATCCTCGCCATAGCCAACCGACTCGAATTGGGTGGTGATCGACGCAGAGCGGCTGAGAAAATATTCACGCACTGCCTTGGCCCGGCGCTCTGACAGATCCTGGTTGTAAAGGTTGGAACCGATGAAATCGGTGTGGCCTTCGATGCGAACGGAGCGCTTCGGAAAAATGTCTACGGTCTTCATTACGTTGTCGAGAAGGCTATAGCCATCAGGCGGGATGACCGAGCTTCCGCTTCTGAAATTCATGGCCTTCATGCGAAGAATGACATCGGCGTCGGGAGTAAGCAGGATTTCCACCATCTTCTTATCAAACAGGCCGGTGATGCGCTTGATTTTCGCCTCGGCATCGCGCTTGGCCTGAAGCTTGCGGCGCATTTCCGCCATGGCAGCTAAATCCGCTTCGCGCCCGGCCAGCTCGCCCTGATACTTGGCAATGTCACCCTCGTATTTAGCCAGCTTATTACTGGTCTGTTCCAGTTGCAGGGCCAGTTGCTGGATTTGTATTTCGGAATCCTGCAACTGCGCCTTGTGGCTACTTTTCATGTCGTCCGCCGCCTGCTGCAAGGAGACCAGCCGCTGCTCCGGTGAGGCAAAGGGGCTTAGCTGCACGCCCAGCACGTCACCCACCTTGGCCAGCATGGAATCCTGTTTATCCTGCCAAGCTTCCACCTGGCCTTCATCGCGCGAAAACTTGCGCCCCAGCTCAGCGATGCGCTGCGAGCGCATGGCATGATCCTCGCCCAGCTTGGCGATGTTTCGCGCTTTGGTGCGCGCCCGGGGGTTCTCCTTGATGATGCCAGTCGCCTGCCTTTGTGCATCAAGCGCCTTGTCGAAGGAGCGCGGTGAGTATTTCCGCGCTGACAAACGACGCGCCTCGGCAACCCGTTCGCTCAGGGGTTTGATGATTTGTTCGCGTGAGGCCACCAACTCAGCTGCGTAAACGGCCTTGGTGGCCAGCTTGGCCTCGCTTTTCGCCTTGGCCAGGTTGTCGCTCTCCATGGCGCCAACGACGCGGCTAAAGGCTTCCTCAGCCCGTTTGCCCAGATCCTTACGAATCTTATCAGCGCCTGTCAGCTGCATGCGGTCACGGGCCTCCACCAGTTCGTCGAAGTCATTGGACACCTTTTGAGCGATGAGGATCGATTGTTGCGCCAGAGAGCGAGCCTTATTGGTGATTCTCACCGCCCTGCTCGATTTGCCGCTGGCGATTTGCCGCTTTGCTTCATCGTAGGCATCGCGCGCATCTTCATAGGTGTCCGGAGCGAACTCCGAGGCGCGCAACTGGTTGGCCTCATTAAGAAGCGCGGCCACTTCCTGTAGAGCGTCAGCAGCCATTGCCGTCTGTACGGTGAACAGGCCCGCGCAAAGGCTGGCGCTTAAGAGTATTTTTCTAAGAGAATGCATGTTTCTTCCCCATAAGGTTTAATTGAAGGTCAAGCCAATGTTGCAATAGCAAGATACGGACCAGGAATAGCCGTGATGTGACGCAGCTCAAACAAGGTAGTGCAAAAAAAGCCCCGGCTAGGCCGGGGCGTGTGGTACATTTGGGGGGAATGTTTGATAATTTGTAGCCTACTATAACGGCTGGCCATGATCAGAGAATGACAGCCCCATTAACATTCCTTAACTGCAGAAGGGGTATTATGGTTCGACGAAAAAGTGTTTGCGGTAATAACGCAGCTCCTCAATGGATTCGCGAATATCCTGCAATGCGCGGTGCGATCCCTTCTTGCGCGGCAGCTTTCCGGCATTCGGATACCAGCGTTTCACCACTTCCTTAAGGCTGCTGACGTCAATATTACGGTAGTGTAGCCAAGCCTCGAGTTGGGGCATGTGGCGGTAGAGAAAACGCCGATCCTGATGGATGGAGTTGCCGCACAGCGGGCAATTGTTCTCGGGAACATATTCCTGAAGAAAGGCGAGGGTCTTTTCCTCGGCCTCAGCCAGACTGATCTTGGACGACTGCACCATAGCCGTTAGTCCGGATGCGCGGTGATGTTGTTGGCACCACTCATCCATCCCATCCAGCACCTTTTGCGGTTGGTGCACGACGAGTTCTGGTCCTTCGGCTACGATCTCCAGGTTGCTGTCGGTAATCAGGGTGGCGATTTCCAACACGTGATCCTTATCAGGATTCAGGCCGGACATTTCCATATCCATCCATACAAGGTAGGTCCTGGGAAGCATGGCGGCAGCCTACACAATCCTCAGGCTAATGGCAGTCGCCACTTGCGCTAGCGCTGGTGCAGGGTTGTCAAAACGGATCGGACTGGCGTCCCATTGGCGCCTGGAGGGATATTGCCGCCTTTGCTGGACAAAGGCGGCCGCCAGGCTGGCGTCATCGTGATTATCCAGGCAAGTGCGCAAGCGTTTGCCATCCTCGTCAATCGCATACAGGCAAAGAGCGGCGTCCGCCAGCGCATCCATGGATGAAGACGCTGTGTCGATGAGCAAAGGCTCGGATGCTTCTGCTGGCAGGTGCCTCCGCATATTCCATGCCGGTGCGATATCCAGGAAACGGCACAAGGCGTCATAAACGAACTGCGTGTTGGCCGCTTTGCCATCGACAGAATGGCCGGCGATATGCGGCGTAGCCAGGATCACCCGCGGATTGCCCAGCAATGACCGCGAGATGGCCGGCTCATGCTCCCAACAGTCCAGGACGGCAAAGCGGGAAACATCATCGTTCAGCCAGCGAAGCAGGGCGGCATCATGCAATACGCCGCCACGCGCGGCATTGATAATGCCGCGGCCAGTAAAGGCGTTCAGCTGTTCATCATCCAGCAAGTGGTAGGTGGCATCAGCACCTGTGTGAGTCAGGGGCGTATGCAGTGTGAGTATATCGGCCTGCCGTAGAAGCTCCGGCAATTCTTTCAGCCCCTGATCTCCTTGCCGCGAGCGTGGCGGGTCGTTGGCAAGCACCTGCATGCCCAGCGCCTGGGCGGCGAGTTCGACGGAGGAGCCAATGCGGCCCGCGCCAACCACGCCGAGACATGCGTCCGGCAGGTGAATGTGACTATGGCGGTGAAGGTGGAAGAGGGCGGCAAGGATGTATTCCACTACCGACCGGGTGGAGCTGCCGGCAGCCGTGGCGAAGGCGATGCCGCACTCGTCCAGGTAGGCCTTGTCGAGATGGTCGTCACCGACGGTGGCGGTGGCGACAAATCGGACGGATGAGCCCGCAAGCAGGCCGGCATCGACCGCCACGCCAGAGCGCACGAGAAGGATATCGGCGTCGCGCACTGCTTCGGCGTTAATCTCACCGCGCTCCAGGGTGATGAGATTTACCTGCCAGTCAGGCAGCGCGCCAAATGCGCTCCCCACTTCCCAAATATGCCGGTCGGCGACGATGGTGAGGCGGTTCATGAGCTTTTGCGTCGTACTAAGGATGCTCTGAATAAGCCAGAGCATCCGCGTGGCTCATGGATGAGCCGCCAATATCGAATACGCAAGCATTTGATATTATAAGCAAAGGTAAAACCGTACTTTTACCTTTGCGTGCTGAAGAAGGGCAGGGATGCACCTATTCAGATCTTCGCTATGAGAGTTGTTGCAAGCGGGCCAACAGGCTTGTGGTCGAGTATCCCTCGACAAAGGGGATGGTGGTGACCGTGCCTCCCCAGCCCAGTACATCCTCGGCGCCGACGATGTCATCGTGGTCGTAGTCGCCGCCCTTGACCAGGACGTCAGGCTGGACCGCCCGGATGAGTTGCAGGGGGGTGTCTTGCGAAAAAACTACGACCATGTCTACTGGTTTAAGCGCAGCCAACAACGCGGCGCGGTCTGGCAGTAATAGCAGCGGGCGCGCCTGCCCCTTCAGGCGGCGAACCGAATCATCGTCGTTGATCCCGACTATCAGCACATCGCCCAGCCGCCGGGCGGCATCAAGGTAGTGCACATGGCCACGGTGCAGAAGGTCGAAACAACCATTGGTAAAGACGATCTTTTCCGAGCATTTTTTCCATGTTTGAACGATGGCAATTGCCTCGTCCAGCGGCGTGGGCGCAAAGCCTGCCGCGTATGTCACGGCGTAATGCGCAACATATTGACCACACTGGAGACGCCGCTGACGGATGCGGCCACATCAGTGGCCCGGTGCCGTTCAGTATCACTCTTGACATTGCCCTGCAGGTAAACCTCGCCGTTGACAGTTTCCACATGCGCGGAGAAACCTGAGGTGAGCGGGTCGTCAAAAAGCTTGGCCTTCACCTTGGTGGTGATCCAGGTGTCAGACAGCAGCTCCGATGCCTTGGGTGCGCCCACTTTGATCTTAGACTGAGCGCTTCTGACGCCCTCGGTTTGTTGCGTGATACGAAGCGCTCGCGTGATCTGCTCTCTTTGGGGCAGGTAACCCGTGAGCACGGCCTGCCCATCGATCACCTCGACGCTGATCCAGCGGGCGGGAAGGTTCTTTTCGGCGATAAGGCGGGCGCGAATCTTGCCTGAGAGGGCAATATCGTCGAAATGGGTACCCGCTGAGCGTTCATCGAAAGCGGTGCTGCCGGCTGCTGCCGTACCTCCAACCACAGCCGTCGCCACACAACCAGAGAGCAATGATGTGATGGTAAGAAAAACACATAGAAGCTCTAGACGTCCTGAAAACATGGTGAGCCCCCTTATTCCACTTCACTTCCCAAGGTATCGATCACCGCCGCAAACACCAACGGAAGCAAGATCTCATCCGGTCCGGGCAGGTAGATGCCTTGCCCATCTGGCTGGGAAAGGCGGTGAACCACGTCATCTATGGCGCTTGTGCTGGCCGATGAGTCAATCACCACACTGGTAATGCCTTCAATGGTTTTACCCAGATTGCGCGCCGCATCCATGGCCTGCAGGAAAAGACGTGGCAGCAATACGCTGGACGCTACATTAATGATCACGCCATGGCTGGCATCCGCAAGTATGGCCGCCAACAATTTAAAGTCTGTATATCCACAGGCGCCCAGGGATTCTCCATGGCTGGCGGGATGAAGGTTAAAGGCGTCGGCGCCGATGGCCGGGTGCACAGTGACGGGTATGCCGTAGCGGCAGGCAGTGGCCAACACGCTGTAATCCAGGTGATCTGGCGCGGAATCAATGAGTTTTCGCCCGATGGCATTGCCCATGCCCCATCCCTCGATGGCACCCATGGTAACAGCGTCGTTGATCAGCCGGCCGGTTTCCTCGGTGACGCCGTAGTGGCCCTCGTGCAAGTCCTTGTCGGTGTAGCGCACGGTATGGCCGGACAGGGCGATCTCCACATCCTGAAGGCAGGCCGCGCCAGTCAGGCACAGGCCTGTAATCACGCGTTGTTCCAGCAGCCGCACGAGTGAGGGGCTCAGGCCGGAGTCGATAACATGGCCGCCCAGGCCCAGCACGACGCTACGTCCGCGCCGATGGGCGCTGACGATCGCATCGCGCAAGGTGATCAGACCCTTGGCCGCGCCCAGTCCGGGCAGGCTGCATAAGAAATCGGAGAAGTTGCCGCCCGCCTGGTAAGGCGCGCCAAAATCGTCGCCATCAGCCTCGATTTGGCGTTTTGCCAGGGGAATGGTTTTAAGTTTGTCCAGTGCAAGTGGTTTCAATGACATGCGGTTTCCTTAAAGGTGCATCATATAATTTCGACGGCGGCCATGGGTCAGGATTTCTCCGTGAACATGCTGTCATCGAGAAGGTCGCAGAGAATATGCAGGCAGGTGATGTGCATCTCCTGAACGCGCGGGGTGGAGGCATGCGCGACATGCAGATTTGCATCAACGGTTTTGTGCGTTGCCAAACGGCCTCCATCGCTACCTGTCAGGGCAATGACCCGGATGCCAAGTCTGTCAGCTACATCAACGGCTGCAAGTACATTGGCTGAATTGCCGCTGGTGGAGATGGCCAATAGCACATCGCCGGCCTTGCCCAGCGCTTCGAGTTGGCGCGAAAAAATGTGCTCAAAGCCCATGTCGTTGGCAATGCTGGTGATCACCGATGCGTCGTGGGTCAGGGCCATGGCGGCGCAGGCGGGGCGGTCGAAGGTAAAGCGGTTGACCAGTTCGCCAGCAAAATGCTGGGCGTCGGCGGCCGAGCCGCCATTGCCGCATGCCAACACCTTCCCCCCCGATTGCAGGCAGGCGCAAATGATGTCGTTAGCCTTGAGCAGCGGCCCGGCCAATTGTTCACCGCACTGCTGGCGAAGGCTTACGCCATCGGTAATGGTCTGGTGAATGCGATCCTGCAAGGGGCTGTTCATTCGTATCTAAGCACGTCCTTCATATGTTCGATGTGGGCGAACCAGCGGCCGGGGGTGAGGATGATCAAATCAAATCGGCATTGCAATGCCGCAAGCTCGGGATGGCGGGCGAGATAGGATTGGGCCGCGGCCTTCAGTCGCCGGGCCTTGTCGTCATGCAGGGCCAGTAGCGCATCATCGCGACGCGGCCGGCTTTTGACTTCGGCGAACACCAGCAAATCCGTTTTCCTGGCGATGATGTCGATCTCGCCGCTGGCGCCGCGCACGTTGCGCGCCATGACCTTGTAGCCACGGCGCTGCAAAAAGCGGCTGGCGCGATCCTCGGCCTGCCGGCCCTTCTGTGTGCTTATGACTTGCTCCCGATGGCGAGCGCGTAGACGCGGGCTTTGGCTGTGCCGAGCAATTTGGCAACCTGGCGTGCGCGCTCAGAGGTGGAGAGGCGCTGAAGCTCCGGCGCGCTCAAATGCCTGAGGATAGCCTCGTCATCGACGGCGGCCTGCTCGGCGGGGGCGATCAGCAGTATGATTTCGCCACGCGGCGGCGCGGCGGCGAAATGCTCGATCAAGGCATCGATGTCGCCATGGATGAACTCCTCGTGCAGTTTGGTTACTTCCCGGCACACGCACAGGCGGCGCGGCGGCGGACAGGAGGCGTGTAAATCCTTGAGCGTGGCAGGCAGGCGGCGCGGCGATTCAAACAGGATGCACGTGTGGCGGGCCCCGGTGAGCTGAGTGACCGCATTGCTTCTAGACGTGCCGCCGCGCGGCAGAAAACCCATGAACATGAATCGGTCGGTGGGCAGGCCGCTGGCGCAAAGTGCTGCTATGACGCTACACGCCCCTGGAATGGGCGTGACGCGAATGCCCTGTTCGTGCATAAGCGCCACGATGCGGTATCCCGGATCGGCGATCAGAGGCGTGCCGGCATCGCTGATCAGGGCGATATCAGCGCCATCACGCAAACGTGTGAGCAGTTCTCGCGCGCGCGCTGCTTCGTTGTGTTCGTGGTAGGAAATAGTTGGCGTGGCGATGCCGAGACGGCCGAGAAGCTTGCGGCTGTGCCGCGTGTCCTCGCAGGCGATCAGGTCCACGTTTTTCAACGTCTCGATCGCCCGCAGGGTGATATCGTCGAGGTTGCCGATGGGCGTGGCGACAACGAACAGTTGGCCGGCCCGGCGATTGTGATTATGCTCGCTTGCCATGAGGCAAGGACGTTATCCCGCCGCCAGGCATGCTGCAATGGCCATGTCCATGCTTGTTCTTTTCTTGCTGGCAGCCTGCGCCGGCAAGTCCAGGTTGCCGGAATTGCTCGTCGTTCCGGTTGAACCGGCATACAAGGAAGAAGCCCCGCGCACCTCGGCCGAGATTGACGAGCTCGTACGCTTGGCCATGCAAGAGAATTTGGCCGACATGGCGCTTGATCGGTTGGAGTTGTTGCGGCTCATTTCATCCCCGCCGGTGGCGGCGGAGGCCAGCTTCCGCCGGGTGCAATTGCTGCTGCATTTCCGTTATTCGGAGGCCCTGGCCGAGGCGTACATACTGTTGCACAGCTATCCGCAGCATGCCCTTGTGCCCAACCTGCACCTGTGGTTGGCGCGGTGGGGCGCAGCTGGCGGTGATGATGAACTGGTGATCGAACATACCCAGGCGGCGCTTTCGCATGCGCGCCTGAGCAGGACCGTGGCGCGGCAGGCCCAGGCGCTGGGCGCGGCCGTCGTCATGCACAGTACGGATGAAGTGGCCGCGCGCTGGTGGCTGTCGGTGGCGGAGGCGGACTGGCTCAATGCCGACCGTTGGCTGCGCGAGGCTGCCTTACGCAGTTCCATGGACATCATCAGGACATTGCGCGATGAGGGCCTGCTGTCCGGCGAGTTGGGGCGGGACTATATCCAGCATACTGCCCGCCAGCGCCTGCTGACGGGCGATATGGATGCGATACGAGAACTGGCCGATATGCTGGCCCTGGATGCGCCAGAATCCCGGCAATACTACGCGCTGCGAGAATGGGCCGATGGCGTGACCAGCCCGGCCAGGATCGGAGTGTTGCTCCCACTTTCCGGCAGGTATGCCCGCTTCGGGGACGAAGTGTTGCGAGGCATCCGGCTGGCGCTTGCCTCGCTGGATGAGGCCGGGCAGGTCAGCGTGAGCATCGAAGACACGGCAGGCCAACCCGAGCAGGCGCAACGCGCGTATCAGGCCCTGCTGGCCGACGGCGTGGACGCGGTTCTTGGCCCGCTGCTGGCCGATAACGTGCAGGCATTGGTCCCCTATCTCGAGCCCGGCACGCCGGTGATGGCGCTGACCAGCAAGGTTGGGCTGGCGCGGGATTCATCCACACTTTTTGCCCATGCGCTGCCGTTCAGCGGCCAAGCGCATTTTATGGCCCACTACGTCAACCAGCAGGAGGCCAGGCGCCTAGCGGTGGCGCACACCGAGCAGGAGGCCAGCCGGCAGGAAGCAGCCGCCTTCCAGGAAATGTTTGAGTCTATGGGCGGCGAGGTGGTAGACAGCCTTGAGTTGCCCCGTTTCAGCGTTGATTTCAGGGATGATTTAAGGGCACTTAGAGCGCGCACAGACAGTCCCGAATTATTGGCCGAATTGTGGGAGGAATTGGAGTTCTCCGAGGACCCCGAGCAGGAAATGCGCATACCCGTCAACTTCGACGGCATGTATCTGGCCCTTCCCGGCAGGATGGTATCGCTGCTGGCCGGGCAACTGGCCTATATGGATATCATGGATATCCAGCTGTATGGCAGCGGCAGGTGGCAGGACGGCCATTTGCTTGACGATCGCGGTCGTTACCTCAGTGGCGCAAGGTTTTCCGATGTGTCATTTCCCGAGGGCGTCTCAGCTAGCCTGCGTGATATGCTGTTTTCCTATAAAGAGGCATGGGGCGATGAGAAGCCCGCCAAGCTGGTTGGCCTGGGTTACGACTCCATGCTGATCGTTTCAATGTTGACCAGCCGCTTTGGCCTGTCGGGTTCGGAATTGGCGCAAAGTCTGCGCGACCCCAGCGGATTTCCCGGCCTCACTGGCTTCGTTCGTTTTGACGACGGCGGCGTCGGGCATAAGAATTTTGATATCTTTGAAGTCCGCCGCGGCAAGGTGGAGCCCGCCACCTGATCGCTATCGGCCTGCTCCCTTCGCCGGCTACAGATCCATTTCGTAAAAATCATCTTCGGGCTGATCCGGTGTCGTGCTGGCCTTGTCCGTCTGGCCCTGGGCCGGAGCGGTTCCGGCCCTGAAAGCCTCCAGCAACGGCTTCTCGGTTTGCGCGTCGGCCGGCTTCCCGGTTTTGAGGTCAACCACGACCCATTCGACGCCCTCCGGCGGGGAAAAATCCTTCACCGGCAAGCCCTTGTGAAACGCCTGCATGGACTCCAGCCAGATCGGTAGCGCCGCCTTGGAGCCTGTTTCCCTGCGGCCCATGCTGACGGGGCTGTCGCGTCCGACCCAGACGCCGGTGAGAATTTGCGGCGTGTAACCGATGAACCAGGCGTCAACCTGATCGTTGGTGGTGCCGGTTTTTCCGGCCGCGGGCCGATTGAGTTGTCTGGCGCGCCAGCCAGTGCCGCGTTCGATGACGCCGCGCATCATATTGGTGGCGAGGAAACTGGAGACGGGGTCCATGGTCTGTTCAAAGGGTTCCATGCCGGCGCCGACGGCAAGCACGGGATCGGCATGGCAGACCTGGCAGCGGTGGCCAGCCACGGAGCGGTGCAAGCTCTTGCCATTGCGATCCTGCACCTGCTGTACGAGGACCGGTTGCCAGCGCCGGCCCACATCGGCAAGCACGCCGTAGGATTCGGTCATTTCCTCCAGCGTGGCTTCGGTGGCGCCCAGCGCCAGGGCAAGCTGAGAGGGGAATTCACGGTTGAACTGGAGGTTGTCGAGAAAGCGGCGGAATGGGGCGATGCCGATGTCCTGCAATAGCTTGATGGAGGCCAAATTGCGCGAATGCTCCAGCGCGTCGCGCAGGGTGACTGCGCCGACGAAACGGTTGGCGTAGTTTTCCGGCCGCCATAGATCTTCCTGCTCGCGGTTTTCGAATACGACCGGCGTATCCATGATGGTCGTGGCCGGCGTGAAGCCCGAACCCATGGCCTTGGCGTACAAGAATGGCTTGAAGGCCGAGCCCGGCTGGCGCTGGGCCTGGGTGACACGGTCAAAATCGCCCAGTTTGTAGTCAAATCCGCCAACCGAAGCCAGCACCGTGCCGCGCTGAAGGTCGATGCTGTATAGCGCCGCTTCGATCGATGGCGTCTGCGCCAGGCGCACGCCGCCCTCGCCATCGCCCTGCAAGATGATTTCGTCGCCGACGATCCAGGTGCGCGGCCGCTCATCATCCTCGGCCAGTTTCCACCGCCATTTGGGCTTGGACAGCAGCCAATGGTTATGTCCGTCGTTGACCAGCAAATCGCCGCTGTCGGAAACATCCTCAACCAGAGCCGGGACGATTTCATCCTTCCGCGGAGGGCTTTCATCTCTCTCCCCGGCCCAGCCGGCCAGCAGCGCTTCCCATGCGTCCCGATCATGGTGGCGCGGGGCACGGTAGTATTGACGCTCCTCCACGGCCAGCACGCCCTTGCGCAATGAGCGCACGGCCGCTTCCTCCAATTCAGGCTTATAGGGGATGAAGATGGTCAGGCCCTGGCGGCGCAGGGTGTCGGCCCCGAACCTGCTCGCTAGTTCGCGGTAGACGCTGTTGGCGTAGGCGTTGCTCAGGCGACTTTCCGGCAGGGGTGCGACTTCAAGCGCTTCGGCGAGAGCCGTGTTGGCCTCGTCCCGCGACACATAGCCGCTGCGCGCCATCATGTTCAGCACGGTGTTGCGTCGATTCAAGGCGCGCTCGGGATGCAGGTGCGGAGCGTACCTGCTGGGCGCTTTAGGCAAGCCCGCCAGCATGGCGCACTCAGCCAGGCTCAGCTCCTCGATATGTTTTTGGAAATAGCGCCATGCGGCGGATGCCACGCCGTAAGCTCCACGGCCCAGGTAGATGTGGTTGAGATACAGGTAAAGGATTTCATTCTTGGAAAAGGTTTTCTCAATCCGGTAGGCGAGGATCATTTCGCGGATCTTGCGCGTATAGGTGCGCTCGGCTGAAAGCAGGAAATTTTTCGCCACCTGCTGGGTGATGGTGCTGCCGCCCTGAACGGTGCGGCCGGCCTTGAGATTGGCGATGGCTGCGGCCAGGATGCGCGGCGGGTTGATGCCCGGGTGCGAGTAAAAATACTCGTCCTCGGCGGCCAGAAAGGCATTAACCAGCTTTTCCGGCATGTGTTCAAACGGCGTGAGAATGCGATGTTCCTCGGCGTATTCGGCCAGTAATTCGCCGTCAAAATTGTAGACGCGGCTGGCCAGGGCTGGCTGGTAGCTTTCAAGGCTGTTAAGTTTTGGCAGGTTACTGGCGAAATATAGATAGATGCCGGTGATAACAGTCACAGAGACAAAAATGAATATGATGCCAACCTTGAGCATGATGAAAACTTTGCGCATAGCGGCAAGCCTACGGGCAGGCGCGCGCGCTCGGCAAGAGCGAGAGGCGGGCTTCTCGCTGACCGAGCTGCTGGTGGCCGTCGCTATCGTGGCGGTGCTCATGGCGATCTCTGCCGGCGCCTATACGCAGATGCGGGAAGCGACAAGGGTGGAGACGGCTTCCGAACAGGTGGTCAGCATGATGCAGCAGGCCAGGCTCAGGGCGTTGTCGCAGCGCGTCGATCAGCAGATCGTGATGGATTTTGCCAACCAGCAGATAACGGACACCCTAGGCGAAGCGCATACCTTCCCGGGCGTGACGTTTGCCGACTACATTTGCAGCCCCTGCGGACTTGGACCCAATAATGCCGGCAGCGAGACGATCCCATTCATGTCGCGCGGCATGTCCGACGCCAACTATTCGATACTGGTCTCCTCGCCCAGCTCCACCAAGCAGTTTATTATCATGATCAACGACGTGGGGGCGCGCATCGATGTGCGCCGCGGCTGCAATGCCGGGGTGTGCTCATGAGTTTTCGGCAGGGTTCTCATAGACAAAAAGGCTTCACGATGATCGAGCTGATGATCGCCGTGCTGGTCGTGTCGATCGGCATGCTGGCCATGGCGAGCATGCTGGATACCGATATGCGTACCAATCAGACCAGCGAGAGGCGGATGGATGCCTCGGCCATGACCCAGTCCATCATGCAGGAAGCGGTCTCCCGCGCCTCGGTGGCTGGTTATGCGGGCGTGACGCTGACCTCTAGAAATCCCCCTGCTGGTACCGACGTATCCTATCTGCCACTTACGCGCTTCGGGGGGAACACGGCGGCAACCGAGGCAACCGCCGTGGTGACGATTGCTTCCAGCTTGGGCGGGGCTACTTCTCAGGCTAATTCAGCCTCCCATGTTCGGGTGGTTCTGAGCTGGCAGGAGCGAGGCGTGCAAAAGCAGGTCGAATTGCGCGGCCAGGCGGTCACGCAATGATGAAAGAGCGCCTGAATCCCGGAGAAGCCGGTTTTACGCTGATCGAGTTGATGGTGTCGATGGTCATGGCGCTGATTATCATGGCCGGCCTGTTTATCAGCTTTTCCACCCAGAACACCGAATACAGCTATCAGAATCGGCGCATCGATTCGGCGCAGGATCTGGAGTTCACCCTCAAGTTTGCCGGAGAGGACCTGCGCTCCGCGCTCACCAGCCTGAGCGGTGCGCCGACTGGCGACCCGGTGGAAAATGCCGCATTTGCCGGCACCGGGGCAACCACAAGCCTGACCTTCTGGGTGTGGGATGAAATAGACGGCTTGGTGGCCATGAGCAACAGGGCGCAGCGCGCCTATGCCCTGGTGGGCAACAGTCTGCGTTATGACCGTGAGGCAAGCGTGGTCGATAATACCGGTAATGCCAATAACGAAATACTGGATAGCGTCACTTTCTTCAAGGTATTCAGGGATGCTTTCGATTTAGCTTCCCTGACTTCCAGGGCCGCTTTCGCGGATATTCCGCCGCCGATGGTGCCGCTGACGGTGAACGATCCATCCGGCAATCAGGTGAACGTGCCCGGCTATACGATCCTTATCGAAGTAGCGGTGCCCGCCGGTTATACGCAAGGGCGGATGACCGATGTGCTGGGAAACGATCTTACGGGTACAGCTGACCAGCGAAAACGTATATGGCGTTATGCACAGATCTACCCGATGACGGTAGTGAATTAGATGGCGCCAGCGGAGGCTATGATGAAGGAAAATCACAAGGAACGTGGATTTGTACTGGTAAGCGTGGTGGTAATCACGGCCATGCTTGCCATGGTTGGCGCTACGGCGATGTTCAAGTCGAGTATCGAGGTGTCGGTGTCGGCGGGCGCCGTACAGGGTGAGCAGGCTTTAGCCGCCGCCAATGCCGGTCTGGCGGAGCACTTCGTTTATTGGACTTACGATACCAACGGGCAGGTTGAGCGTGACAATGTTATAAGTGCCGTTGGGGCAGGAACAGCCTCATTTAACCACTATGACGAAACAATGACGGCTAATTCCATGGCTAATTTGGCAACCTTGGCCGGTGGAGATGTGGATGCGTGGATTTTGGCGTCCAACGTCAAGGTTTACGATGTGCTGGAGAATGGCATGAGCCTGGCCGCTAATGTCTGGGGTACCGGACCCAATCCGCAGGTGGCGGTATGGGCGACGAGTTTCGAGAGGCAGACGGGTTCGGTCTATCCCTTCGCTGCCCCGAATACATCTGGCTGCACAGATTGCAATGTTGTGGTTTATGCCTTGGGCAGGTCCGGCAATGCGAGGCGTCTGGTGCGCGAAATCCAGGTGACAACCAATCAGAGCCTTGAAGGTGTATCGGCGCTGACCAATGCGCCGGAATACGGTAATTTTCATGAGTCGTGTAGTGAAGTTCTCGCCAAGGCCAACCTGGGGAACACATCGGGTTGGCAGGCAACACTCAACAATACGGTTATTGAAGTATCTCAAGCGCCCTACATTCGCGCCACGTCGAGCGACTCCAGTAACCCATCCGGGACTGCAATAATATCAAATACCAAGCTTGGCGGTGGCGGCAAGGGGTTCAGGAAGAAGGCCGCCAGCTCAACAGGTGCGACATTCGAGCGCGTGCCACTGATGACCTATTCCGGGCATGGGCCAGGAGCAGCGGATAATCAGGCGCGCGCCAATGATGCCGGTGACGGACAGGACAATTCAGTTACCTACGATAACCTTCATCTGCTGGGCAATAACGAGTTACCTCATAACCTCGTAAAAGCGCCGATGATGAATACTTCGGATGAGATGACCTACTTCGCCGATGCCAACTCCCAGCTGTTTGATCTGGATGCCTACCGCTGGGCTGCCGAGGAGTTCACATGTCAGGATCCGAGCAAAGCGGACGGCACCAACGGCAACGGGCGCTACTGCAGCAAAGCGGAGGCTCTGCGTCTGGCCGTGGGGGGCGCCGCGCCCGTGGCTGGGCGCTTAACTGTGGCAGAGTTCGAATACAATATTAATTATGGAATTCCGATGTTCGGCATGGTCCGGATTATGATGCCTACGACGGCCAGTGGCACAACCTTCAGCTGCACCGTCGATGGCCAAGCGTTTAATAGCGAGTTCTATGAAATTTCCGGCAGCGTGGCGACGATGGAGACGGATGCCAGTGGCGGCACCGGGTTCTATGACGGCACGCCAACTGTGGTCGATTCCGATGGCATGCTAGACGGCACTGCGCGTGTTTTGGTGTATGGCTCCCTGTTTTTCGACTTTTTTACCGATGAAGGCGATCCGTCCATTTCGGATTCATGCACGACAACGGGAAAAGGCAAGAAAAAGGTAACGACATGTACCAACAACGACCCGCTAGAAGATAATAATGTTTTCGATCCCGCCGCCGGGGAACGCCTGCTGGTGCCGCTGGAAGCTATCGATTCATACATGAAGATCGAATTTCCGATTCTGATCAATCCGGCCATGCCGAGAGGCCCGTTGGGATCGTTTCCAACGGCGGCAGGAGGCACGATCGCCACCGGCGTATCGACAAACCCGGTCAATCTGGCGGCGCCAACGGGCGGTTATTTTCCTGCCTCCGAGGGCCTGGTGCTACCAACCGACAGTGACACCTACCTCAAGGGTCTGACGGGGCTGATGCAGCTGATGAGCAATGGCCAAGCCTACCCATCAATAACTATGCCTGCTGACGGCTTGGTGTCCGTCTCCGAGGCGTTGGCCGCCTCGCCCGGCACCTTCCCTCCTGCTGGGGCAGATGGGCTGTTTACCGATGCGTCGCATAATCCGCGTCTCGAGTATTACTACGATTTGAGATACAAAAACGCCAAACAGTCCGATCCGTACTCATGGCCCATCGCTCCATTTCCTGCAAATATGAGTGGCGACTTCCATATAGGCCTGGAGGATTCGGCTGCTGGGGTGCGCAATGATGGTGACATGCTGAATTTGCTGTTTCCCAGTGGTTATATGCACGGCTGGAAGGTGGCTTTGGCGGCGCTGGATTTGACGGCGTCGGACTGGAACAACCTGCTCGACGGTCTTGACTTTGGGTTGGCTGCTCAGCATGCCCCACACAAGAATTATGGCGATGCTTCAAGGCCCAAGGGCTCGCCATTTAATACAGTCGAGGATGATGGCTACAGTGAAGCCGCCAGGCTCGAGTTGGAACAGAACATGTTCTTCTATGTCAATGCAACCCATTCGTCTGGATATGGGTTATTGACGGAAGAATGGCAGGATATACCGGCAGAAATGTATGTCGGCGGCCTGCTGGACATGCATGCGCATGCGAATATCAGTGGAGTGGTTTACACACCGGGGCCGTTGGAGTGGGAACCGGGCAATTCCAGTTACGCAGGCAACGATAACCACTTGGCTTATATCAATTCTGCGATTATCACCGGATTTGGCGCTTACGTGAAAAACAAGGTGCAGCACGGTCGTTATGTGGTGGTCTACAGCAATGATGCTGTGGATAACCTCAACACGAACAACGCAACCGCCACACTACAGCGATCGGCCTGGCAGTCGCTGAACTAGGGGGCTCTTACGTGCGGGAGGTGTGGTTTGCAGCAGGGATAGGCCTGCTCCTGTCAGTTTTCGCGGCATCCGCAAGTGCCGCGGAAATTTATCAGTGGCGTGATAAAGCTGGCATCGTTCATTTCACCGACGATCCGATGCAGGTGCCGGCGGGCCAACGCGCTGAGGCTGCCCGTGAAGTGACGCCGCTTCCCTTGCAGCGAGGTGCTGGCATCAGCGGCAAGGCCGCCTGGAAGGAAAAATGTGCGCTATGTCATAGCCCCGCTGATAGCATCGGCGACAAGCTCGGCCTCGGCCGCGTTGCATGGCCGACGGATGCGCTCAATCCGGTTGGCGCGGATTCTTTGACTGAACAGTTGCGTTACGCCGCATCCGGAAGATACAGCGATATGGATAGGGTCGACACGGATGATGAAGAGCTGGAGGCCATTGCGCGCTATCTTATTTCCGCGCAGAAATGATCGTTGGGGAAGGAAATTAGTAAAGAAGTCCGGGCAAGTTGAGGTGGGGAGCAACAGTCATACATGAAGAGTTGGCCGGAAACTTGCTTTCTTGTTGGTAGAGCTGGAGGTGGCAGGCAAGTGGAAATAATGGAAGCAATGATAGCGGCGGGTTTGTTGACTGAGTCCCTGAGTGGGGCTAAGTTGCGCGCGAGCACGCTGGTTTATAGAACCTAGGGGGGGACGTGGACTTTTTCTATCGCAAACCCGAAGGCTTGATGGGGCTGGATATCAGTTCAACCGCCATCAAGCTTGTTGAGCTGGCGCCGTCGCGCGGCGGCTATGAGCTGAAGTCCATGGCCACGGTGCCCCTTCCCCGCGACGCCATCGTGGAAAACACGATTATTGATTCGATGGCCGTCACCCAGGCATTGCTGGACGGTATCGAGGTGGCCAGGCCCTCCACGCGCAATGTTGCCCTCGCGGTTTCCGGCAACGCCGTGATTATCAAAAAGGTCACCATGCTTACCTCTACCGAGTTCGATCTGGAGTCGCAGATCGCCTATGAGGCCGATCAGCATATTCCCTACGATATCGACGATGTGTTCCTGGATTTCCAGATTCTGGGACCGCTGCCGGACGATCCCGAGCAGATGGAAGTGGTTCTGGTGGCCTGTAAGCGCGATGTGGTCGAAGATTACCAGATGGTTCTCAACGAGGCGGGATTGCAGGCCAAATGCGTTGATTGCTCGGTGTTCTGCCTGGAAAACGCCTTCGAGTTGATTGAGCCGCCCACGAGCAAGGAGACCGAGGATTTGCTCGGTGAAGCGGATGAGGGGGGCACCATTGCATTGGTGAACATCGGCGCTTCCATGATCAATATCAATATATTGCGTGCTGGGCAGATGTCATTTGCCCGTGATCAGTTTTTTGGCGGCAACAATTTGACCGAGGAGATTCAGAAGACGCACAACCTCAGCTTTAGTGCCGCTGAGCGAATGAAACTGGACGAGTTCTCCGCTATTCAGCCGGATGTGCTCGAGCATTTCTATGTCGGTCTGACATCTGAACTTGTTCGTTCCCTGGACTTTTATGCCGCCAACAGCGCCGAATACCCGGTGGAAAAGTTGCACCTTACCGGCGGCTGCGCCCTGGTTCCCGGCATTGCCAATGAGATAGAGCAGCGCCTGGGCATCGAGACGAACATTATCAACCCATTTTCAGCCTTGAAGGCGTCCAGCCGTAAATTTGATGCTGATTACCTCGAAAACATCGGTCCTTCGATGATGGTGTCGACAGGCCTGGCGCTCAGGGGGTTTGACGCATGATGTTCGCTCCCATGCATCTCCGGGTGCGGTTGCCTTCCTTTGAGCGGGATAGCGTTAGGATGGTTGGCCGATGATCCGCGTTAATCTTATTCCGTACCGCGAGGAGCGGCGTAACAAACAGATTTTCAACCATATCATGGCGGCCGTTAGCGTGGTGGGTTCCGCTCTGGCGTTGGTGTTCATCATGCAATGGTTTTACACCAGCAAATTGGACAATCTGAATCAGGAGTTTGCAAGTCTGAAGGCTCAGAACCAGGTGCTGCTCAAGAAGATTGGCAAGATCAAAAATCTGGACAAGTTGCGTGAGGACGTGACGCGCAAGCTCGAGCTTGTCGACAGCCTGCAGAAAGGCCGCTTCCGCTCGCTGGAAAACCTGCTGGCCCTGTCCGAGTCTATTCCTGATGCCGTGTGGCTGAAGAGCGTCGCTGATAAGGGTGGATCGCTTGTCCTCGAGGGCTTTGGCGATAGCAATAAGGCGGTGGCCAACTTCATGCGTGCTCTGGATAAATCGCCGTACTTTGCGGATGTTCGCCTCAAGTTGATTGAGCGCGACCGAATTGGCGATATACCCGTGCGCAAATTCGAGTTGAGCATGCAATTTGAGCAAAGCGCTCAGGAGCCACTGGAACCAGATGGTAAAAAAGCTTCCGGGAGGAAGTCATGAGCCTTGGTTTGAGTATGGAGCATTTCCAGTTTCTTCGGCCCATATTGCCGGTGGTCATGTGGAAAAAGCTGGTCGTGCTGGCGGGTGTGTATGTGCTGATTATCGGCGCCTATATCAGCTTTTTCTGGACGCCGCTTTTGGATGATATCGAACGCCAGGAAAAGCAGGTCTCGATGCAGAGGACCTTACTGGCGAAGAACACGATGCTGGCCAAGGATCTTCCACGCAAGGAGAAGGAATTCGCCAAGCTTGAGAAGCAATTGAAAGTAGCACTCAGCTTCCTCCCTAAAAAGTCACAAATTCCTGATTTGCTTGAGAATGTGTCCTGGGCGGGCAAGGACTCGGGCCTGGATTTCAAGGTATTCAAACCGCTGAATGAGAATGCGAGGCAGTTCTGGGCCGAAGTGCCAGTCGACATTGATGTCACGGGCACATATAAGCAGGTGGCCACATTTCTCAAGCGCGTCGGCGAGATGCCTCGGATCGTGGATGTTCAGGGTCTGAAGCTGACGTTTGATAGCAAGACGAGCGGCCTGAACGTAGAGGGCAAGGCTGTCACTTACCGCTTTATCGAAGCGGAAGAGCAGAAAGAACAAGAACGCGGCAAATCCGGCAAAAGCCGCAAACGCTAAGGGCCGGGAGGTATAGTGGTGAAAACATTGAATCGATGGATAACTGGCGGAGGTGTTCTCCTTGCTGCCGTGTTTGCCATTCCAGCGGCTATGGCCGAGCAGGATGCGGCCCGTAGCGTGGTTAGCGTAATCGAAGGCGAAGAACTGGCCATGCCAACACAGGCGGCGGCCAGCAAGCCGGTGAAGCAATCCTCCTTTTCTACTCAGTTGACCGGCATCACCGCCAGGGATCGTGGTTCGGTGACCGAGGTAATTATCCGCGGCCGGAATATGGATGCCAGCTACAATGCCTTTCTGCTTGAGGGCGGCAAGGCGATGGTGGTGGATTTTTGGGGGGCGGACTCACAGCTGGGCGCTGATCACTTTGGTTATTCAACCCAGAGGGTCACCGGAGTGACAGTAGGCGATGTCGGCGGCCGCGTGCGCGTGGTGATTGATCTGGTGGCCAGGCAGGGCGTCATGCATCAGATCGATGCGTCAGATAGTGAGTTGGTGGTCCGCTTTGGCAAGATCGTGCCGAAGAAACGTCAGGGTATACTGACCGTTGAGAGCGTTGACTTTACGCCCGATGATCGCATTGCCCATGTCATCATTCGCACCGATAGCACGAGCCCCGTGGTAAACCTGCGCGAGGAAAACGAACGCGTCTTTATCGACGTGCAGAAGGCGCAACTGGCGACTGGTCTTGAGCGCTCGCTGGATGTTAGCGCTTTCCCTGGCCCCGTCAGGCAAATGGATAGTTACGAAGTGGACGGCAGGGTGCGCGTTGTGGCGCGCTTGCGCGGTAAGGTGCATGTGTCTTCATTTCAGGAAGGTAACGTATTAACCGTGACGATAGTGCCGGAAGATCTCGCCCTCGCCAAAGCTCGTGGTGAAGTAGGTGAAAAATTTGCTTATGTCGGCCAAAAGGTCACGTTCGACTTCAAGGATATTGAAGTGCAGAACGCTCTGAAGCTGATCGGCGAGGTCTCCAGGCTGAATATCATCATGTCCGATGAAGTTACTGGCAATCTAACCATGCGGCTGGTCGATGTACCCTGGGACCAGGCGCTTGATCTGATTCTTCTATCGCAGGGCCTGGATAAGCAGACGGTTGGCAATGTGGTTCGCGTCGCGCCCATTGATGTGTTGCGCAGTGAATACGAGGCGCAGATCCAGGCGCAAAAGGGGTCGGCGCAGCTGGAACCGCTGCTCACCGAATATATTCCGCTGAGCTATGCCCGTGTCGAAGACGTGAAAAAGATGTTCGAGAGCGCGGCATCCAACGCTACCAAGGGAGGCGTGACAACAATTAGTGAGGCCGGCCTTGCAACAAGTTCGTCGACCGAAACCACCATTGGCATCCTGTCAGCTCGTGGCAGCTTTTTGGTGGATGAGCGCACCAATACCCTGATCATCAAGGACACTGAGGAGTCCATCAATAACGTCAAACGCCTGATCGCCACTATTGATAAACCTGTACAGCAGGTGCTGATCGAGGCGCGTATCGTTGAGGCATCGGACAGTTTTCAGCGTGATATTGGTATCCGCTGGGGCGGGACGTATACAACGGCGGGAAATCGTGTTTTAACCGTTGGTGCCGCAAATGGGTCGACTGCAGGAAATATAGACAATGTTTTCAATGGCGATCCTATCGAGCATGGATTCCTCGTCGACCTTCCGGCCGCCGTTGGAGCAGGCGTGGGTGGTGCGGTTGGCATGAGCATAGCGCGCCTGGGTTCCCCGGTCGTGCTGGACCTTGAGCTTTCGGCGGCGGAAGCCGATGGCGACATCAAGATCGTTTCCAATCCGCGCGTCATCACGACCAATCTTAAAAAGGCGATGATTTCCCAGGGCGCCAAGGTTTCGTTTGAAACCGTCAGCCAGGATGGCACCAAGACGGAATTCATTGATGCCGTACTGAGCCTGGAAGTAACGCCGCAAATCACGGCTGATAATCATGTGATCATGAAGGTGGTGGTGAGCAAGGACAATGCCACGCTCAATATCACTGGCGATGGCACCAATATTGACACCAAGGCCATCGAGACGGAGATATTCATGGCCGACGGCGATACGGTGGTGATCGGCGGTATCTTTACGCGCAATACTAGTGAGTCGGTGTCTGGCATACCGGGGCTGTCAAAGCTGCCACTGTTCGGCTGGCTGTTTAAGAAGAAGACCGTGCAGGATAATAAGACTGAGCTGTTGATTTTCCTGACGCCCAAGGTTGTGAGGATGGCGGCGCAAAGCTCGGCTATCTGAGGGTGCAGATGCGCAGGGGTTGGTGATCAATCGATGCGCTGGCAGGAATTCAAGGATAAGGATTGAGGGAGGTTTGTTTATGAATAACGTGGTTCGCACGACAGCAATGCTGCTGGTCTTGATGGTTTCAATCGTATCGGCTAAGGCTGAAGACTCAGAGCCTTATGCCTTAAAGCCTTATGTCGGCCTTGGTCTGGGTGTATATACCCTTGGCATTGATGACAGGGTTGGGGCGAATACCGATGAAGCCCTCGGCGCCTATCTGTCGGCCGGGGTGGATATTGCCAGATTCCTGGGGGCGGAAGTCCGACTGGGCACCACCACGAATGAGGCGTCGTTGCCACTTCTGCTTAGTGAAATCCGTGCCGACTACATCATTTCCTATCTCGGCAAGTTGCAGTTTCCGTTTGACAATGGCTTGCGCTTTTATGCGCTGGGCGGCGGTACCACGGCGGTTATCCATATGGGTTCTCCCGTCAGTGACCGTATGAGCAAGACCGGTTTCAGCTTTGGCGGCGGTTTCGATTACGCCTTCTCCGGGGCTCTTTTTTCCCCCCGATACCGCATCGGCGTGGAGGCCATGCGCTACTGGCACAACGTGGATCTACCCACCTTGAGCAGCCCCCCGTTTTTCAACCCCGCGACGATGTCGATTGATGCCCTTATTGGTACATTGAAATACGAGTTTTAGACGGCATCCATTATTGACCCTGTGTGGTCGGTTGCCTTAAGCTTGGTAGTCTGTGTTTCTCTGCTAAAGGCAGCAATCAAAGCTGATCCATGGGTGTAATACTACTGATTGGCCCCATGGGAGCGGGGAAGTCTACGCTTGGAAAGACTCTGGCCAAACGTCTTGGCCTGGGTTTTACTGATCTCGATGAAGAAATTGTTGCACAGGCAGGGATGTCCATTCCGGAGATTTTTTCGCGCCTGGGGGAAAGGGTTTTCCGTCAATATGAGGCCCAAAACCTTGCACAGGCCGTAGAATTAAAGCGGGTGTTGGCCACTGGCGGCGGCGTAGTTTTGCGCGAGTCCAACCGCAAGATTTTACATCAGAATCCGCCAGTGGTATGGCTGGATGCGCCGCCGGAGGTGCTGGCCCGCCGCATCGCCGGAGACGCCAATCGGCCGCTGCTTGCCGGTGTTGATCCGCTGGCCAAGGCGCGCGAGCTGGATACGGTTCGCCGGCAGCTGTATGCCGAATGCGCCAACCTGCACGTGCGCACGGATCAGTTCGATGCCGAACAGGCAGTGGATTACATCATTGCCTATCTGACAGAATCAGGCCATGCATAAACCCGCCATGTACCGCGTCGAGCTGGGTGCGCGCTCCTACGATATTCATATTGAGCCGGGCTGCCTGGACCGACTGGGGGAAGCCATGCGCCGCCTGTTTCCCAGCCAGGACCGGTGCCTGGTGGTCAGCAACGATGTGGTTGCGCCATTGTATCTCCGGCGCGTCCGGCAAACCCTGGAATCCAAGGACTGGGAGGTGTCAGAAGCCATTCTTGCCGATGGCGAGCGGCACAAAAATCTTGAGGCCTGGTCATCCATTCTCGATGCGATGATGGCCTCGCGACTTTCCCGCGAGGAGCCGGTCATTGCCCTTGGCGGCGGCGTTGTTGGCGACATGGCGGGATTCGCCGCAGCTTGTTACCGGCGGGGCGTTCCTTTTGTGCAGGCGCCAACAACGCTGTTGGCGCAGGTCGATTCCAGCGTCGGCGGCAAAACGGCGATCAATCACCCGCATGGCAAAAACATGATTGGCGCTTTTTTTCAGCCCCGCCTGGTATGGATTGATCCGGAGGTTCTTTCCACCTTGCCGGAACGGGAGTTGAAGGCGGGCATCGCCGAATTGATCAAGTATGGTCTGATTCGCGACGCTGGCTTTTTCGCCTATCTTGAGAAGCATGCCAGTAAGCTGCTGTGTTTGCGGGCCGAGGTGGTGGCGCAGGTGATCCACCAGGCCTGCCGCCATAAGGCGGAAGTGGTGATGGCCGATGAAACCGAGCAGGGCCAGCGCGCATTGCTCAATCTGGGCCATACCTTTGGCCATGCGCTGGAGTCGATGACGCATTATCAAAAGTTTCTGCATGGCGAGGCCGTGGCCATCGGCACCCTCATGGCGGCCAGGTTGTCCAAACGCCTGGGGTTCGCCAGTGACGGCCTCGAGACGCGCATCCGCGAATTGTACACCGCGCTTGGCCTGGAGACCGAGACGCCTGATTTCACCCCGGCGCAATGGCTCGACGCCATGGGCCATGACAAAAAGAATGTTGGTCGGCACATACGTTATATTCTGCTCAAAGGCATCGGCGATGCCTTCATTGCCGATGATGTTCAGAGCAGTGATATCGAGGCATTACTGGGCACTTATTGACAGCTGGATTGGCAGTTAGGTCAAATCGCAGTGGCGGTTCCGCCTCATTGACGGAGCTTATGCGCTAACTGGTTTCAGCCCTTTCTTCTTGATCTTTTCCACGAGTGTTGTTCGGTTCATCGACAGAAAGCTGGCCGCCTGATTCTTGTTCCAGTCAAAGCGTTGCAAGGCCGAAAGCAACAGTCGGTTTTCAAATTCATCGACCATGCATTTCAGGTCGAGCTGTTCCTCGCCGACCATATCCAGTTGTAATTCCTTTTGCAGGTGTTCGCGGATGTTGAGCATTTTCGCCGGCAAGTCATCAATGTCGATCAGACCCTGGCGCTTGAGCGTGGCGATGCGTTCGATGAGGTTCTGCAATTCGCGCACGTTCCCCGGCCAATTGTAGCGCAGCATGACGTCTCTGGCCTCGTCATCCAGGCCCTCGATACTGGCACTCTTTTCCTGATTGAATCGGCGGATGAAGTAATCGGCGAATAGCAGGAGGTCCTCTCCGCGTTCACGCAGCGGCGGCAACTGGATAGGGATGACGTTGAGGCGGTAGAATAAATCCTCGCGGAAGCGGCCATCCTCGATCAGCTTTTCCAGGTTTTGATGGGTGGCGGCAATAACGCGCACATCGACATGGATGGACTGGCTACTGCCCACGGGTTCAAAACAGCGCTCCTGCAATACCCGCAGCAGCTTGACCTGCAATTGCGGACTCATGTCGCCAATTTCATCCAGAAATATGGTGCCGCCATTGGCTACTTCGAATCTTCCTGATCTGGCCCGAACCGCACCGGTGAAGGCGCCTTTGATATGGCCGAACAGCTCCGATTCAAGCAATTCCTCCGGGATCGCACCGCAATTGACCGAGACCATCGGTTTGCCCGCGCGCAGGCCGGAGTGGTGCAATATCTTGGCCAGCACCTCCTTGCCGGTGCCCGACTCGCCGGTGATCAATACCGTGCTCTCCGAATCCGCCAGCAATTCGATAGTCTTCAATATCTGCTGAATACCAGCGCACTGGCCGATCATCATTTTCTGCGCCTGCCTGCTGTTTTCCTTGACCGACAGCGCCTTATGGTCCCTTTCCAGGTGGCGTTTTTTCAGCACTTCTTGTGTCCGCACCAGCAGTTCATCGGGGGTGAAGGGCTTTTTCAGGAAGTCATCGGCACCATAGCGCATGGAGTCAACGGCAATGTCCATCTCGGCATAGCCCGTGATCATGATAATGCCGATATCGGGGTTGGCGGCACGGAACTCCTGCAACAGGTCAACGCCGTTGCCATCGGGCAGCTGCACATCAAGGATCACCACATCGTATTTGCCATGCTCCATGGCTGCACGCGCTTTCATGGCCGTGCCCTCGGCCTGGACGTGGTATTTGGCGCCGGCAAGCGCTTCGGCAAGGGCGGCTCGAAGCTCTTCCTCGTCGTCAACCAATAGCACAAAGGCTTCCTGTTTCATTGCTACTCCTGCCAAGTAAAACGTAGGTCAAAATAATGACACATAGAACGGCCTTGGCAAGCCCGAAGATCGCAGTTGGTATGAACAGGCCCTAATGCACAGGCTGAATTTGCCGATATTCTGATCTAAACAAAGGATTGCTTGGGGCGGCCAGGGTAGCGCCTGAGGGATGTTGAGATGTTATCGGCTGGCGTTTGATACCCTGATTGAATCGACGGTCACGGATGCTCTGACTTATTCGGGGCATCCTTACGCAAGGGCCTGGCATGTGACGCCAGCGTGTCTTTGCAACACGAAACCGAGAGCCAGCGGATGGACGCTGGCCTGATGAGGAGCTTGCATGTCGGATATTAATTTACTACTGGTGGAGGATGATCGTTCCCTTGCCACCCTGCTCCAGGAATACCTGGGTGATGCGGGCTACAAGGTATGCCTGTGCACGCGAGGTGAAGAGGCGATCGAAAAACTGAAAACCGAGCATTTTGACTTGGTATTAACGGACATCGTTCTTCCACAGGTCAGTGGCCTGTGTATTCTCGATGAAGCTTCCGGCGATCCCGCATCCACGCTGGTCATTCTCATGACGGGCTATTCCGGCCTGGAGGATGCGATGCATGCCGTGCGCAATGGCGCCTACGATTTTGTCAGCAAGCCGTTTCAGTTCCCCGAGTTGTGCGTGCGAATCGATAATGCCGCTCGCTATCAGTCCTTGTTACGTAAATTCCAGGTGATGGATGCCGGTGCGGATGCAGGGGTTGCGCACAAGGCCGCAGCGGGCGTCTACAGCATGCGAGGTGATGAGCGGCCACAGTAGAGTTGCAAGCAGCAGTCATTACATGGAAACGACGGGTGAAACGGAATTCGGCATGGCCATTTGTGACGCAGTTATCAAATATACCCGAAAAAGGCTCGGTACACTCCAGCAAACAAGAACATGACGGTGTACCCTATAGCGCCCATGTTCACGAGAATTTGCGAGGCATGACAAATGATAGATGAGTCCAAGAAGAACAAGCGCGCCGGCTTTCGCATCGAGGATGTGCTTCCGGTATCCGTAGCTTTATTGACGGATGAAGAATATCAACGAGAAAAGAGCGTGCCTGGCCATGGCACGTTTGAAACAACGCTGGTGCAAGATCTGCTCAGACGCGAAATCGCGCATGGCGATGGCAAGGCCGGCCAGATCAGTCCGCGCCTCGGAAGAATCCTGGAAGGCATTGATTCCAAGCTCAATTACCTGGTCAGCGTGGAGATGCTGCGGGATATACGCCGCCGCGGGCTGAAGGAAAAACCCATCAATCTGAGCGTGACCGGCCTGCGCTTCCGCACCAGAGTCGACTATAAGCAAGGCGATTTTGTCAAAATTTCCCTGATGCTGCCCTTGCTGCCCCCTGTTTCCATGGAGCTTCTCGCTGATGTCCAGCGCGTGGAGCCGAGGAGCGAAGGCTCCAGCGAGGTGGCGGCCATGTTCCGTTACCGTAGCCGTGAGGAAGAAAACAAGGTCACGCAGTACGTGTATAAACGTCAACGCGAAATGATCCGCATGGAATCAGAGGAGCTCAGAGCCAACCAGTAGGTTCTATGCCCATGCATAGCCGCGCCCTATGGCGCGGCTTTTTCATTACTGTTTGTCGGAACCCTCTTAAACATAGATCTGAATAATCGACCGAAATCGAAGCCAACGGCCATGGCTGCGGGCACGGTGTACAGCGTGATGATGGTGGAAAACATCAAGCCCCAGGACAGCGCCAGCGCCATGGGCGCGACAAAGGGATCATGGCCGCCCCAACCATAGGCGGTGGGAAGCAGACCCACCACGGTGGTGATGGCGGTGAGCAGCACGGCGCGCAGCCGGCGCGTGCCGCCGGCGATGATGGCCTCAAACCAGTGCGTGCCTTTTTCCAACAGGCGCTGGATAAAGACCACCATCACCAGGGAGGAGTTGACCACCACGCCAGTGAGTGCGACGAAACCCATGAGAGACATGAACGATAGCGGTTGGTCATGCAAAAAAAGGCCGATCACGATGCCGATAAAGCCAAAGGGGATGGCCAGCATGACCAGAAGGGGATAGCTCAGCCTGTTGAACTGGATCGCCAGGATGACAAAGATGCCGAGCAGAGCGAAGACGAAGCTGAAGACTAGGCCGCGAACCGATTCCTGCGTGCGTTCCTGCTCGCCGCCCAGAAAGTATCGCACCCCCAGATTTTCGTCCTCCTGGCTTAGCCACTGGCGCACATCGGCAAGGACGCGGTCATTCAATTCCTTGGAGGTCATCAACTCTTCACGTACCTCGGCGGATACATTGATGACGCGGATGCCATCCTTGTGCCGGATGCTGCTCACGCCTGGGTGCTCCTCAAGCGTGGCCAGCCGGCTCAAAGGCACCATGCCGCCGGCGCGGTTGGGTATGCGTAGCTGCTTCAGCGTACGCACGTCGTGAGACAGCCTCTCCGGATAACGGATGGATACATCGACCTCTTCCTTGCCACGCTTCAGGGTGGAAACGCGTATGCCGTCGAAGGCCGCCTTGATATGGGTCGCTACCGTGGCCAGATCGACGCCAGCATAGGCGGCCTTGGTGCGATCCAGCACGACGTGTATTTCCGGATCGCCTGCTTGCAGGTCACTTTCTATGGAGTGCACGCCCTTGATGGCCGAGATGTGATCGATCAGCCGCCGGGCAGTCCTTTCCTTGGCGGTTTCGCTGCCGCCGGTGATTTCCACCTGCATGGCGCGGCCGACTGGCGGCCCCGGCCGCTGCATCACGAAGTTGATTTCGAGATCGGGAAAGAGAGAGGGGATGCTTGTTTCCAGCTCTTGCATAACCTCGCCGGCCCTGATCTGGCGCTCGACGAATGAGGTGAGAATAACGCGCACGAAACCATAGTGGTCGCCCAACTGTTGCAGTGCTTCGCGTTCATCAGCGGTGTTCTGGCCAGCGATGCTGATGGATGTTTCGAGTATGTCCGGGCTGATTCTGGCCCGCACCTCACGATCAACCTCGAGTAGCTGCCTACGCATGTCCTCCAGCGTCGTGCCTGCGGGAGCCGCGATGCGCAGATAGAATTGATCCTCAGCCCCTGGTGGAAATAGCTGGAAGCGAACATTTCCGGCCAGCCAGATCGCACCGGCAAGACTCAGAAAGCTGAGCAAAACAGTGAGATAGCGCAGCTTGACCGCCCAGCCAAGACTGACCTTGTACAGACGCGTCAACCACACGAGCAGCCATCGCTCCGAAGGGTGTTTCTTGGGGTTGGCCACGTCGCGGATATGGTTGGGGAGGATGAAGATGGCCTCCAGCCATGAGAACAGCAGCAACACGATCACCACCAGCGGAATGGAAAAGACGAACTTGCCGATAATGCCCTGCATGAACATCAGCGGCATGAAGGCGACGATAGTGGTCAATATGGTGGCCGAAACGGGGCCGATTAGTTCATGGGTACCCAAAACTACGGCCTTGGCCGCCTGCATGCCGCGCTCCATATGATAGGTGGCGTTTTCGCCAATGATGATGGCGTCATCCACCATCAGGCCGAGAACGATAATAAAGCCAAACATCGTGAGCAGGTTGAGATTCATGCCGCCGACATACAGAGCGAACAGGCCGGAGAAGAAAATGATCGGCAGGCCCCAGGCCGTGGTCAGGGCGACGGCTGGGCGCAGAAACAGCACCAGCGTGATAAACACCAGTCCCAGACCAATGGCGCCATTGCTGGTCAGCACGCCCAGGCGCAGGCGGGTGTTGATGGAAAAGTCCTGGTAGGCGCGAACTTCGATATCCTCGCCGTAGCGATCCGGGATAGTGGCGAGATAGTCGCGCACCTTATCCACCAGCGTGATGATGTCCTCCTCGGCCTTTTTCATGACGATCATATTGATGGCTTGTTGACCCACGGCATCGACGTAACGCCAGGGTTTCTCCAGCGTCTGGCTAACCTCGGCGATGTCGCCCAGGCGTAGCGCATCGCCGCGCTCGTTGGCACGGATCACCAGGCCAGCAGCGTCGCGAGCCGAGGTAAACTCACCCTCTACGCGCACCATCTTCTGGCCGTCCGGCGTTTTCAGCGGGCCGCCTGGGGCGTTGACGTTCCAGCCCTGTACCAGGCGGATGACGTCGTCGGTGGAAATACGCTGTTTCCTCGCTTTTTCAGGGTCGATGGTGATGCGGATTTCCTCTTTGCGATTGCCCTGCATAACCAGTCTGGAGACGCCGTCAATTGCCAGGATGTCATCCTGGATGAGATCAGCGGTGCGTTTGAGCGATAGCGGCTCCCTTTCGCTGAAAATGGTGAAGGAGATGACCGGCGTTTGCTCAGACTTGATTTCAGTCAGAATCGGATCGTTGGGCAGGTCGTCGGGCACATCGGCGCGGTCGATGGCCTGTTGCACATCGGCGACGAAGCGCGAGCGGTCGGTGTAATTGGGGTCAACTTCGATGGCGATCTGCATGGAACCGGGAAAGGAAGTCGAGCGGATGACGTTGATGCCATCCACGCCCTTGAGTTCGCGCTCGATGGGGGTGACGATCAGCTGCTCTATTTCGCGTGGCGAAGTGCCGGGGTAGCCGGTATTGATCACCACGATGTCAAAATCCACTGAAGGAAATGCCTCGCGCTGGATGGAGGTGGCTGCGTAAATGCCGCCGAAGAGAAGCATCAGTGCCAACAAGTTGACCAGCAAACCCCGCTCAACGAAAAAGCGGATCAGATTGTTCATGGCTCTGTCCTACCGGTTCCCGGCCAGGACTGACCGAGGTTAGTAAGAAGTGTGCCCTCAGCCCAGGCCAGCAGATGGTAAGCGCGGCTCAGCATGATGCTCTCAATGGCGTGTGCCAGTTCGGCAATGCGCAGATCTCCCTCAAACTGAACGACGGTGGCCGTATCTGAACGGCCATCACGATAGCGCTGCATTTCCGCCTCAAATTTCCGCCGCTCGGCATCAGCGCGTTGCTTGGCCGAATCCAGTGTTTGGATGCCGGTTTGAAGGCCGGTCAGGGCCGTGGTGAGTTCGTCCTTGATACGCTCCAGCGACTGGGCGCGTTCGAGCAGGGTTTGCTGTCTCTCAAGTTCAGCCTTGTGGATGGCGGACTTGGCGCTATGCCCTCCTAAAGTGTCGGAAAACTCCAGACCGAGAGCGACGAAGCGGTCGCTGAGGCTGAATCCCCCGGCCAGGGCCGGGACTGCCTGATCGTTCAGGCTACGGCCGCCAAGGCTAGCTACGATATCCAGTTGCAGATTTTGCTCATCGCTTGCTGCGGCAAGTCTGGCGTCGGCAGCCGCAAGACGTGACTTCTGGGCCTCAAGTTCAGGCCTGTGCTGCTTAGCGATTTGCATGGCGTCAGCCAGGGTCGGAGCTGGCCCAGGCTCCGCGCCGTCAAGCATGACCGAAAGCGGGGCGTCGGGCGCGCGCAGCATCAGCCGGTTCAATCCAGCGCGATTCTGCACCAGTGCGGCTTGGGCCCGCTGATGTTCCATGTTGCGCGTGGCCAGCAGTGCCTCGGCCTGCAGGCGCTCAGCAGCCTCGATCAGGCCAAATTCCTCGCGGTGACGCTGATAGGCGAGCAATTCCCTTGCCCGTGTGACAGCATCCTTGGCTAGCTGCACGTTAATCTCGTTACTGGCCAACTGGTAATAGAGATTCAATGCTCTCAAGGCCAGCTGCTCGGCGACGATTTGTGGCTGCAAGGCCGCGGCATGGGTGTCTGCCTCGGCCGCGGCAAGGTTCTGGTGGTAGGCCGGCCTTCCTGAACCACGCAACAGGGGATGGCGGTAGCTGAGATCAACCTGGTTGCGGTATGCCGGATTGATGCTGGCAATTTGTGGGGCCAGTGGGGAGTTGAAAGCCAGATCCGCTCGGTTGAAGTTTGCCCCGAGGCTCAGCGTGTCTCCGCCGGCCAACGGTTTGCTGACACTGCCCTGCAGTTGGAGAAATTTCGTACCACTCGGAGAGAAAGCGCTACTAACCGGCGTTTGGTCTTCAGTAAAGCCGCCCCGGCCGCTGACAACCGTGTCAAGCTGCCCTTCGATTCGTTCCTCTTCGGTTGCTGCAATTCGGGGTTGGATCATGGCTAAGGCCAGGTCAGGATGATTGGCCAGCGTATGTTCTATCACGTCATCCAGGCCCATAGGCTCGGAAAAGGCTGGGGAGGCAGTCAGTGACAATACGATGGGCACTAGCGTTGCAAACAGTTTACTCATGAAACTCCCTAGCAATAAAGCACCTTACAACATGCAGGGGCAATGATCGGTAAAACTTTGATAATGTCAACTATTGATACTGTCAACAATATTCATTAGCGTTGCCTCATGTGCATTGATCCTCAACGGCAAAGCAGCGATGGTCTTGGGGTAATTATGCCTTTAATCGGATGCCTGACGAGCCATGTCCGCTATCATGTGAGCAGGATATGCAAGGATGCCGGCTATCATCTAACGCCTGAAGAAGCCGACACATTGATGATTATTCATCATTTCAATGGCTTGCCTCAGTCGAAGCTGGCCAGAATTCTAGGTAAGGACAAGGCGGCGGTAACCCGATTAATGAATTCGCTCGTCAATAGCGGGTTGGTGTGTCGCGTGCAGGATCAGCAAGATCGCCGTGTTATTCGGACCGAAGTTACCGGGGAAGGCGAGAAGGCTTTTATCGATATCTGGCCGGAACTGATGAAGCTCAGCGATCAGGCTTTAAGTGGCGTTTCCGATGTGGACCTGGCACGCACTCAGAAACTTCTCTCCTCCATTAACGCCAACCTTCGGTTATTGAGTGAGCAGTGTCAGACGAGTGACAAATAGGCCATGGAGCGGATCCCGATCAGGCGCGCTCCATATATTCGCCGGTCTCCGTGTTGACCTTGACCTTAGTGCCGGCCTCTAGGTAAGGAGGCACCAGAATGGACGCCCCGGTTTCCAACTTGGCCGGTTTGTATGAGCCTGTGGCGGTCTGCCCTTTGATGGCTGCATCACATTCAACCACGATCAGTTCCACTGTCTGGGGAAGTTGCACATTGAGCGGACGTTCATCGTGCATTTCAATGACCACTTCGGTTTCCGGCAGCAGGTAGGGCTTGGCATCCTCCAGCAGGTCAGGGCCCAGTTCCATCTGCTCGTAGCTTGCCATATCCATGAAGTGATAGGCGCCGGAATCCTCGTAAAGGAATTGCATGGGCCGCTGGCTCAATGTCGCCCGCTCCACGCGCTCGGTGGAATTGAAACGCTTGTTGGTCTTATTGCCGGTTTCGATGTTGCGCATTTCCACCTGCATGCAGGCCACCCCCTTGCCTGGCGTGACATGCTGAGTCTTCATCACGCGCCAGAGGGCGCCATCAACTTCCAGAATCATTCCCTTGCGGATACTTGGGGCGTTGATTTGCATGACCAAACTCCTGGTAAAACCTTATATGGAAGGCAGTTTCTGGGTTGCCTATCCATGCAGGCCGCGACAATAACGGCATGCGTACTGCTCCGCAAGGAGCCGTCTCTGGGCCCATATTCGTGGCCAGGCTGTTTGCACCCGGGTAGCATCACGAAAGTGCAGTGCGCTAATCTGACTCCACCCGCTTCCGCGCATCACGGGAGCCGTTGATGCTTGTTCAGCAGGCCGTGGATGCCTTTATTCGCCAGGAGCATGCCGCGGGCCTTGATAAGGCGGCAGGCGTGGAGGCCTGTTTTGCCGCCTTTGGCGATTATCTGTTGCACTTTTCCGATCTCTACCGTGACGCCTATGAGGATGGCGATATGGAGCTGGAAGAATGGGAAGAGGCGCTCAACACCTCGATGGAGCGTCTGCTCGGCGACGATATTGATTCGATGACGGATCTGGGCGCACTTCCCTTATCCGATCTCGATGCGGAGCAGCTCAGGGACTTTTTCGGCTGGTATATGTTGCGCGAGCAGGGCGCCGATGCCTCCACATTGGAGGAGAATTGCGCCGTGATGCAGCGCTGGTTTGACTTTCTGGCGGAGAAACGCTGGCTCAAGGGCGAAGCCTATATGGATTTTTCCGCCACATTGCAGGAGATGGGAACTGAAGCCATTCGTGCCGCCAAGGCGTCTCATCTTTTATTCCACTACGTGCGCCTTGGCGCGGGCGTGGCGCCCAGGCTGAAGGGGCAGCGCTTCACGGATTTCCGCGAGGGCCATGCGCGTATCGCGGACTTGAAGGATCAGCAAATGATGCTTCAGTTTGATGGCGATGATCCGATCGGGCCGGTACCGGTTGCCGCGGGCATCGTGTCGCTGCTGACCGTAGGCGATGTGCTGGATGTGGAACTGGGGCTGAGGGGCGACGCCTGGCTCATTGTCGATGTTGGACCCGTGTACCCGCGCTCGGTGTATGTCGAAAGCGAGGAGTTTCCGCCAGCCGTTCTCAAGGCTTAGAGATGTAACGAGATTTCATACCCCAAGACAAGCTTCAAGCCACCGCCCTATGGCTATAATCTCCTCATTGCATACGGCGTGCTGCATCGGATAACGATGCCAGTCCACGCGCATCCCCAATGCCTCAAGCCGTGCGCGAGATGATTCGCCCAACTCAAGAGGCACCACCGGGTCATTGCATCCATGGGCCATGAAGACAAATGTTTTCCCGTTGGCCGAATGCTTCTCGGTCTCCAGGTTTTCCGGCATGAGCAGATAGGCCGACAGGGCCATGATGCCGGCCAACCGCTCCGAGTAACGCAGGCCGACATGCAGCGCCATGGCGCCGCCCTGGGAAAAGCCGGCCAGAATAATGCGCTTGCTGCTAATGCCGCGCATGATTTCGCGCTCAATGAGCAACTCGATGGATTTGGCTGACTGTCTGACGCCGGGCTCATCCTGTTCAATTCCGAGGGCACTTTGCCGGATGTCATACCAGGCGGGCATGATATAGCCGCCATTGATGGTGACGGCAATGGCCGGTGCGTGAGGAAAAACGAAGCGGATCGCCAGATTATCCGGAAGGCCAAGTTCGCTCACGATGGGTTCGAAATCATGGCCATCGGCGCCAAGGCCATGCAGCCAGATGATGCTGGCATCTGGTTTCGCATGGGTTTCGATTTCGACGCAAGGAAGGCAGGCTTGAGGCATGGGCACAGTCTGCCAAATTGAAGGGAAAAACACATGCTGAAGCCGGGCGCGCATATTCATGTGCTGGGCATCTGCGGTACGGCGATGGCGGCCGTCGCCAAGTTGGCGAAGGACATGGGTTGGCGCGTAACGGGCGCCGATAGCGGTGTCTATCCGCCGATGTCCGATTTTCTCAAGGCGGAAGGCATTACCGCGCTGGATGGTTTTGATGCGGAGCATCTCGATCCCGCACCAGATATGGTGATCATCGGTAATGCGATGAGCCGTGGCAATGTCGAGGTCGAGGCGGTGCTGGACCGGGGGTTGCCGTATATGTCCGGGCCAGCATTTGTCGGGCGCTATGTGCTGGCAGATAAACATGCGGTTGTTGTCGCCGGCACGCATGGCAAGACGAGCACGGCAAGCCTGATCGCCCATGTGCTGGAGTCAGCGGGTCTGAATCCCGGTTTCCTGATCGGCGGCATTCCAGAAGGCTTTGGCAGCGGCGCGCGTCTTGGCGAGGGCGAGTATTTTGTGCTCGAAGGCGATGAATACGACACCGCCTTTTTCGACAAACGCTCCAAGTTTATTCACTACCGCACGCGCACGCTGATCCTGAACAATCTCGAATATGACCATGCCGATATCTTTCCCGACCTCGAAGCGATCAAGACCCAGTTTCATCATCTGGTGAGGACGCTTCCCTCCCAGGGGAGAATCGTTGTCAATACGGATGATCCAAACCTCGCGGACGTGCTGGACCGGGGTTGCTGGACGCCGCTTGTTTCCTTTGGTGAGAAAGGCAAATCAGAAGCCCACGATGGCTGGCAGTGGGAGGCGCTAAGCGACGATGGTTCCGCTTTCCGTCTGCATCAGGAAGGAAGGCAGGCAATGGAAGTGCGGTGGAGCATGATCGGCGTGCACAACATTGCCAATGCCTGCGCCGTTGCGGCAGCGGCGACGGAACTGGGGGTGTCCGGGGAGGTGCTGAAGCGGGCATTTGAATCGTTTCGTGGCATCAGGCGGCGGATGACGCTGGTCGGCGAGGCGCGCGGCATTCGCGTCTTCGATGACTTTGCCCATCATCCGACGGCAATTGCCGGCATGGTTTCCGCGGCCAAGGCGAGCATGCGTGGTGAAGGACGGCTGTGGGTGGTGCTCGAACCGCGCTCCAATACGATGCGAACTAAGATTCATCAGAGCCGCCTACCGCGGTGTTTCGATGGCGCCGATTTCGTCATTTTCGTTCCACCTGCCGCACGCGGCATGAAACAGGATGAACTTCTGGACGTTAGGGCTGTCTGCCGGAGCATTGGCGAGCATGCACAGGTGCTTCCGGATGTGGCAGCTATTGTGGATTTCGTTTCAGTGCATGCGAAGTCAGGCGATCATGTCCTGATTTTATCCAACGGCGGTTTCGAAGGGATTCATCAACGGCTTATTGCGTCCCTTGGCAAGCAATAAGCCCTGCTTGGCCTTGAATGTGGAATATTAGAAAGAATGTCCATAAACATGATCAAAACACATGGAATTTTTACAAAGTATTGACTCTGTGGGGGCACTAACGATGGCGTTTCGGGGTTGGCGATGCGATTGGGTGACCGAGAAGTGTGAAATCGCAAGTGCCTTGGCGCGTGGAGAGGCCGGGGGAAGTTATAGCGAGGCTACCATTCTGGTTAGCGCGGTGTTAAGCGCACTTTCCGCCGAAGTATGGCTGGGTCATGCTTTTCATGTCATACGGTAGTAATCCACTTACACCATTTGTCACTTCTGCCTGAACCCATTCATTGCCGCTAGGCATTGGCTTCACAGTTTGTCAGAAGCCGTTCATTCGAAGGCCATGCTTCATGGAGTGGCCTCTACCAAATATAAATACTCGGAAAGCGATGATTCCTGGTTCTTCAACGTATCCCGAGCCATGTTCAGCAAGGTCCAGTAAGGCGGTTCATAACCGTTGGCTATCAGAAACGCTCTGGCTCTGTCCGCCAAACCGGAGCGCAGGGTCGGATAAATCTCATCGACAAGCGCGCTGATGCGGAGCGCCGCAGCAATGGCCATTCCATTGGGGATAGTCGGCTGAAGGCCAGCGATCGTCTGCACGTGACTCAATAACTTGACCATGCCTGCCAGCGGCAGTTTATAGGCTAGGTAGCGCAAACGTAGTCCATGATCCGCCCGTTCCAACAATGAATCCATAATGGCGTTGTCTAGCCTGTCATCCTTCAATGTCTCCCTGTCGCGCCATTCAACGACCGGAATAAGCTGCGGATCATACTCCAGGTCGCTGGGCGCCAGTGTGGTGAAATGCGTGACCCCCATGTCGCCCAACCAGTTGCGCACGCCAGGAGAGGACATCGTTGTCTTGTGGTTCCAAAGCGAAACCCCGTGGGAATGGAAGGCGTGGTAGGGCACTTCCGAGCAAAAATACTTTCCGTCCTCCCGCCAGCATCGTTTTCGCCGCCCTGTGTGGCAACATGGGGTTCTCCAGCAGCGCCGGATGCTCCGGTCGCAGGCGCAAAACCAGAATCCGCCGCTTCTTGTCCTTGAGGTATTGCGCCAGGGTGGTTTCAACCACCCCCTTTTCGATCAGTGCCTCGATAACCGTGGGTACGTGCGTGGCCGGGTCCACATGCACGAGCGGGGCATGGGAGAAATTGCCGGGATAATCGTTGCCCCTCGCAATCAGGGCGGATGTAGGTGCTCCGGCGCGCGAAAGCACAATGTCTCCGCTGTGGATGCGAACCCCTTCGACCATGGCAGATGGGGTCGGGGAGGGAACGTCATTGAGCGGCAGAATTTCAGGCAATACCGCTGTTTGGTTCTGCAACCATGCTTCCTCAATAGCGGCACGGCCGCCATACAGGACACGGTAGATCGCATCGCGCAGCTCGTTTTGAGGCCCCTTCCAGTTCCGCAAACTTGTAATTACCTCACGGTGCGCACTTGAGATAAAGTCCTGCAAAGGCTTCAGAAGTCCCTGATGTGCGGCGGCGATAGCGGCCATGTGAAACTGGATGGATTCCAGACCCGCCAGCGCCTCCATGGGCATGTGGTCACCGCTGCCTCTGATCGCCGAAAGATGCCGGTTGCCTTCATCCGCCAACGCATGAAACGTGTTCTCCCCCTGACCAGGAGGCAGCCGCCGCGCTTCGTTGAACTGCGTTTCCAGTTCACTGAACAGCGTGTCAGGTTGCCAGGAGAATGGCTCCGCCAGCACTTGCTGAGAAAACAGCGCAAACATAACGAAATTCAGGGCGCAAAGAAGTTTCTTCACAATGATGACCATAGTCCGATACACAATAAGGGCGAGCGGTGGATATACAATATCTGAACGAGAACCCATCAGGGAGGAATGGGACTTTTCCTCTACCTGAAGGCTTTCCGTCCCGTTAGGCTTCGCTGCCATGAGATATTCCCAGTTCTTTGCCCCCACCCTGCGCGAGGATCCGGCCGATGCCGAAGTGATTTCGCATAAGCTACTGCTGCGCGCCGGTTACATCCGCCGCGTTACCAGCGGCGTTTACGATTTCCTTCCCATGGGCTTGCGCGTGTTGCGCAAGATCGAGCAGGTGGTGCGCGAGGAAATGAACCGCGCCGGGGCGCAGGAGGTGCTGATGCCCATGGTGCAGCCGGCCGAGCTCTGGCAGGACTCCGGCCGCTGGGACAAGTATGGCCCTGAGCTGCTGCGTTTTAGCGACCGCCATGATCATGAGTCCTGTCTCGGGCCGACGCACGAAGAGGTGATCTGCGACCTTGTGCGCCGGGAGTTGCGTTCCTATAGACAACTTCCCATGAACCTCTATCAGATTCAGGCCAAGTTCCGCGATGAGATTCGTCCGCGTTTCGGGCTGATGCGCGGGCGCGAATTCATCATGAAGGACGCCTATTCCTTCCATGCCGATGACGCCGACCTGCTGCGCGAGTATGACAACATGTACGCGACCTACGGCCGCATTTTCAATCGACTTGGGCTGAAGTTTCGCGCGGTGGAGGCGGATACCGGCAGCATCGGCGGCAACCGCTCGCACGAGTTCCATGTGTTGGCCGATTCCGGCGAGGATGTGATCGCCCACTGCGGCGATTGCGACTACGCCGCTAATGTCGAAAAGGCAGTCAGCGGGCGGACTCAGCCGAATGGTGAAGCGTCTGATATGGCCGAGGTGGCCACGCCGGAGTTGACCAGCGTCGGCGAAGTGGCGGCGCGTCTTGGCCTCAATCCTGCTTTGTTCATCAAAACCATGATGTATCGCGTCACCGGCGGCACGCATGACGGCACAACGGTTGCGGTCTGCGTGCGTGGGGACGATCAGGTGCAGGAGGTCAAATTGCTGCGTGCGCTTGGCGCGGATGCGATTGAGATTGCCGATGACGCCGAGATTAAGGCGTTGGCGACGCATGCCGGTTTCCTCGGGCCGCAGGGGCTCGCTGCGCCCGTGTTTGCCGACCAAGCGCTGGAAGGCGCTACCGGCATGGTGGCGGGGGCCAACAAGCCGGATGCGCATATGAGCGGCGTGGACATGGCGCGCGATGTGCCGGCGGCGCAATTCGTGGGTGTGCGTAGCGTGCGCGAAGGCGATACCTGCGCTAAATGTGGTGGCGGTTTGCAATTGAGCCGCGGCATCGAAGTGGGCCATGTGTTCGAGCTGGGGCGCTGCTATTCCGAAGCAATGGAAGTTGCCTTTCAGGATAAGGATGGCAAGAAGGCCGTTGCCACCATGGGCTGCTACGGCATTGGTATTTCGCGCCTGGTGGCGGCCGTGGTCGAGCAGTGCCACGACGAACAGGGCATTCGCTGGCCCAGGCACCTGGCCCCGTTCCAGGTGGCGTTGATCAGTATTGGCCAGTCGGAGGCGGTGGCCGATGCTGCTGCGTCGCTCTACGACGAACTTACCGGCCTCGGTATCGAGGTGTTGTGGGACGACCGCAAGGAGAGGCCAGGTGTGAAATTCAGGGATATCGAGCTGATCGGCATTCCGTTGCGCCTGGTAATCGGTGAGCGTGGGCTTGCCGAAGGTGTGGCCGAATGGCAGCCACGCGGCGGAGAGTCGACATCCATGCCCCTGGCTGAGGTGGCGACGGCGGTGCGCCGATTCGTGGAGGAAGGACGGAATGGCGGTTAACGCGCGCCGGATACGGGACGAAGCCTCCAAGCTGGCGTTCATGGGCGGCGGGTTTGTCGGCATCGCCATTGCCGTGTTGTTGTGGTGGCTCATGCCGGGGGGCGCACCCGTAGAGGCGTCGCAAACGGCAAGGCATGATGTGCCTACAGTGCCCAAGCCTTCCGGGCATGTGCAGCTGGAGGAAGATGACAAAGCCCGGATGCGCACCATGTTGCAGCAGAAGCTGGAGACGGCCGAGGATGATTTTGACCGCCAGGTCTGGGTGGCCGATCTGATGAATGTGATTGGCGACCGCACGCCTGACCGAAACGAGGTGGCTCATATCGCCAGCCTGGTGCACCGCTATGCGGCACAGTTCGGCCTGTCGCCTGAATTGGTGCTGTCTGTGATGGCGGTGGAATCGAATTTCGACCGTTTCGCCGTCAGCCGCGCCGGGGCGCGCGGCCTGATGCAGATCATGCCTTTCTGGAAAGAGGATATTGGCTCCGCCGAGGACAATCTCTTCGATATCGAAACCAACATCCGCTATGGCTGCGCCATCCTGAAAATCTATCTGGACCGTCATGATAAGACGGCGCGGGCTTTGGCGGCCTACAATGGCTCGCTTGGTAAAAGTAAATATCCGCTCAGGGTGTTTGGCCAGATGCGCCGCTTCAAGGCGGCGGCTGGCGATTTTTTGCGCAGCTAGCGATTCAGGGGCGCTATAGCGCCTTTTTAAGCGCTTCGGTAAACATTTCTTTCGTCAATCGTTTTGTCTGCGTGTTGTAGCGCGAGCAATGGTAACTGCTCACCAGTCTGCGGCCATCGGGCATGGCGTGGACCGCGCCGTGGCCAAAATGATAAGCGGATAGCTTCAGCCCGTAGGCGCGCAACACCGCCTGGTGAGCGATGGAACCCAGGGCAAACAGGACGCTTGATATCGGCAGCGCCTGGATTTCCTCCGCCAGATAACCGTTGCACCGGCGCACTTCCTCCGTCGTCGGCTTGTTCGCCGGCGGCAGACATTTGACGGCATTGGTAATGCGCACGCCGGACAACCTCAGGCTATCGCCGGCATGTTCGGAGCGCGGCGTATTGCTCAAGCCCAGCTCAAACAGGCTCTGGTAGAGCAGCAGGCCGGCATAGTCGCCGGTGAACGGCCGGCCCGTGCGATTGGCGCCATGCATGCCCGGCGCCAGGCCGATGATGAGCAGGCGCGGTGTCGAGTCGCCAAAGGCGGGCACGGGTGCTGCATGATAATCAGGATGCTTCCCTCGCACCTTGTCAAGAAAGTCCGCAAGCCGGGGACATTGGCGACAGGCCGGATCAAAGGCCATGTGCAAGAAAAACCACAGAGGCACGGAGGCACGGTGGTGAAATAATCATTTAGTATTCTCTCTGAGGCCACTGTGCCTCCGTGGTGGATTCGAGTTTTTTGGCCAGGGTGCGCAAAGCGCGGCCGCGATGCGATACGCGCGCCTTTTCGTCCGGCCCGGCCTGGGCGAAGCTCTTGTCCAGTTCAGGGCAATAAAACAGCGGGTCGTATCCGAAACCGCCCGCGCCGTCGGGCTTGTCGAGAATGACGCCTTGCACCTCCCCCGAAGCGGTCACGGCCTGGCGGCCATCAGGGAAACTTAAGTGGATGGCGCAGGTGAAATGAGCGTTTCTGGTTGAATTTCCCGCCAGTTCGATAAGCAGCCTGGCGTTATTGTCGGCGTCACTGGCATGTTCTCCAGCAAAGCGGCTGGAGTAGACGCCTGGCGCACCATCAAGGGCATCGACGCACAGGCCGGAATCATCGGCCAGGGCGGGAAGATCGTTGGCGTGGGCGAAGGCGTCGGCCTTCTTGCGCGCGTTTTCTGCGAAGCTGGAGCCGTCCTCCACGACATCGACGAACGTTGTTTGATCCGCCGGGACGAGGCCTATGCCGAGGTGCTCCAGGACGGTGGCGATCTCAGTCCGTTTTTTAGCGTTGTTGCTGGCGATGACCAGGCGCACGGGTCAGTTGTCGAGGGCCTCGAGTTGCAGGTTGGCAAGCTCGGCAACGCCCTTGTCGGCCAGCGCTTTCAACACCAGCACATCTTCCCAGGCCAGCGGCCTTTTCTCGGCCGAAGCCTGCACCTCGATGATGCCGCCATCCGCCGTCATAACGAAATTGGCATCCATTTCGGCTTCGAAGTCCTCGCTATATTGTAGATCAAGCAGGCCAAGCCCATCGACGAAACCGCAACTGACGGCCGCCACTTGGCCGGTGATGGGATCATCATCCAGCTGACCCTCATGCAGCATGCCGTTGACCGCCGTCCTCAGCGCCACCCAGGCGCCGGTGATCGCGGCCGTGCGCGTGCCGCCATCGGCTTGCAGGACATCACAATCGAGCTGAATGGTGCGCTCGCCGAGCGCCTTCATGTCCATCACCGCGCGTAGCGATCTGCCGATAAGGCGCTGGATTTCCACCGTGCGCCCGCCCTGTTTGCCGCGCGCCGCCTCACGCGCGCCGCGGGTATGGGTTGAGCGCGGCAGCATGCCATACTCAGCTGTGACCCAGCCGCTGCCACTGTTGCGCTTGAAGCCCGGCACGCCGTCACTGATGGAGGCGGTGCATAGCACGCGCGTGTCGCCAAAGCTGATCAGGGCCGAGCCTTCAGCATGAATGTTGAAGCTTGTGTCGATATGGATGGGCCTTAGCTCATCGGCTTGACGGTTCTGGCGCATAAGGTCGTTCCTTTTGGTTTACTGTGCTTTGGCCCAGCGCATGAGGTCATCGGCGCTCATCAGCCCCGAATGCATGCGGCCATCGGATGCGATGATGGCGGGCGTGCCTTGAATGCCGAGCTCGCCGCCGAGCTGGACGATGTCTCCCACCGGGTTGTCACATGCGGCGGAATCAAGGTTCTGGCGTTCAACCAACACGGCGTGCAGGGCTTCAAGCTGATTATCGGCGCACCAGATGGACTCGGCCTTGGCGCGGGCGTTCGGGTGAATGGACTCCAGCGGATACAGAAAGGTGTGGATTTTCAGGCCGCTCACATTGGCCAATTCGGATTCAAGCCTGCCGCAGAACGGACAGTCGGGATCTGTGAAGACGGCAATGGGCGTGCCCTCGGGGTCGCCGGAGACGATGGACTTATCCAGCGGCAGCGTGCTCCACTCGATACGCGATAGCTCTTCCAGGCGCACCTCGGTCAAATCCTGCTTGGTCTCGGTGTCGAAGATATGGCCGGCGATGAGGTAGTGGCCAGTCGGATCGGTGTAATAGATGTTGTTGCCTACGCGCACCTCATACAGACCGGGAATGGCATCCAGTGGCAGCACGTGATCGATCAGCAGATCGGGATTGGCGGCATGAATGGCCGCCTCGATAGCTTCGGCCGGATTCGGTTTCGCTGATTCTTCTTCAGCTGGGGCTGGCTGCGCGGCCAACAGGATCGAGGCCGCCAATAATGCAATTGCGAAGGATGTTGGTGTCCGTCTCATAATCTGGCTCCAGCATGCATATTTTCCGGGCATCCTGCATGCAGGTGCTGAATATGCAATCCCAGGCGATGACAGATGCCATGGGCTAGACTGGAGGGAACAGGGGTAGAAAGATGGTTTGCGAATTCGAAGCCGTTGAAACGGATATCACCCACTTAAAAGTGGACGCTATCGTCAACGCCGCCAATAACAGCTTGGTAGGCGGTGGCGGCGTGGACGGCGCGATCCACCGCGCTGCGGGTCCAGGGTTGTTGCAGGAATGCCGAGGTCTGGGCGGTTGTCCTACGGGGGAAGCCCGGATCACCAAGGGCTATCGATTGCCGGTCAAATGGGTGATTCATACGGTTGGGCCAGTATGGCACGGTGGTGAAAGTGGAGAGGCGGAGCTGCTGGCCAACTGCTATCGCAACAGTCTTGCCCTTGCCAGGGAGCATGGCGTGGCCAGCATTGCCTTTCCGGCGATTTCCACCGGTGTGTACCGCTTTCCTTTGGCGAGAGCGACAAGCATTGCTGTGCAAGAGGTGGGCGCGTTTGTAATTGGCTCCGGCATCAAGCACGTCATCTTCGCCTGTTTTGGCCGCGAAGTCCTGGAGTGCTATCAGGCAGCGCTTACGGCTGCATCAGGTCGAGAAACTCCCGCGTAAATTCTTCATCGTTCCACGGCACTGGGCCTGTATACAGTTTCTTGATATCACCGTCCGCCGAGAGCACGACAGTGGAGGGCAGGCCGCGCACGCCGAGGCGCATGGAGTCACTTGATTTGGCCAATAGCACCGGCAGGTCAACGCCCTCCTCGCTCAGGAACTCATTGACCATCTCCGTTTTACGGTCCAGCGAGATGGTGACTACTTTGACATCCTGGTGCTCTTTCTTCCAAGCTGCCAGCTCTGGCAGCTCACCCCGGCAGGGTACGCACCAGGTGGCCCAGAAGTGCAAAGCGACGGGTTGCTGCATATCAGCGAGGCTGAATTCCGTTCCGGATGCATCCTTCCAGCTGAATTCCGCCGCCGAGGCGAAAGGCATGGCTGCATGTATCAACAAAGCAGTAAACAATAGTCCGGCACCGATTCGCTTCATCCATGACCTCCTTGCACGCCAATGATTAAGCCATCTTTCAACCAATTATATTGCTTTTGCCTCATCCTAGGCTAGGTTTTTCGTATGCGCCGGTTAGCCGTCTTACTGATGATGTTCGCGCTCGTGAGCGTGACCAGCCTGCCACTGATCCCTGATCAGCCGGTGTGTGTGCATGAGTCTGCCGGGCAGATGCAGGCGATGAACCATGCCGTGGCGGCCGAGATGCCCATGCATGAGCACGCCAGGGCGCATGATCATGAAGCGCCGATGGCCGGCGCAATGCTGGATTGCCGGCTGGAATGCGGTTGCGGCTGCCACGACAGTATCGATGGCCTGCCGCAGGTGTTGGCGCCGCATGTCTATGAAACAGCCTGTATCACAGTTGTGCGGGCACCCGGTGAGACTCTGCCAGTGGCGCTTCCGGACCTTGCCGAAACGCTCAATCCCCCTCCCAAGAAGCACCCTTCCGATCTCGTTTAGCCAAAATTGATGGGTAAATGCGCCTTGGCTTCGTCCAGGGACGTTTGCCGTGTTTGCGATGCCTTTGGCAAACGCGAGCCCGAGAGATATGGAGGATTCAAATGAAAAGATTAATGAGTTTTGTTGTGCTTGTAGCGGCCGCTTGCGTGCTGCAACCAATGCAAGCCCAAGCCTACATGGGTATCTGTTGCGCCAAGTGTGGCGGCAATATGCCCATGAATATTCCCGGTGGCGGCGTGCCGGAAACCCATGAGTTCCGCTTCAAGGTGCAGCCTATGTACATGCGCATGGACGGTCTCAGGGATGGGACCAGCCGCGTTGACGGCAATGACCTGCTTGGCATGCCGGCCATTGGCAAGTTCATGGCCGTGCAGGAAAACATGGACATGGACATGCTCAATGTCGCCATGGGTTACAGCCTGACAAACGACATCTTCGTCGGCTTGATGGGCATGTATCAGGTCAATCGCATGGACATGCTCTTCAACAGCATGATGCATATCAACACCGGCATGCCCGGTTATACGATGGAATCCGACGGCCTTGCCGACACCATGCTGATGGGTAAATATTTGCTGTATGCCGACGATCCTCTGGTTCCGACGAATCAGATGTCGCTGTTCGTCGGCGCGAGCCTGCCCACCGGCTCGATTGACGAGCGCAACACCACGCATCCCATGGCTCCACGCCAGAAGGAGCTCTTGCCTTACGGTATGCAGCTAGGTTCGGGCACGGTCGATCCCATCTTTGGCTTGTTGTACCAGGGTTCAAGCTCGCCGCTGTGGTGGGGGCTCAACGCCATGTACACGGGCCGCTGGTATGATAACGACCGTGATTACCGATTTGGCGACAAATACCGGGTCGATGTCTACGTAATGTATCAGCTGCGCTACGATCTGGTGGCCGAGGCCCAGCTCAATTACGAGTGGGGTGGCCGCATACGTGGCGAGGCGGACGAATCGCGCACGGGTGCGTCAGGCCATGCCGTGCAGGGCAATGGTGGTTCGCCGTTCATGACGCCTCTATGGAATCCCGTCAATTATGGCGGCAGTAACCTGTTTGCCACATTTGGCCTGCAATGGCAGCCATTGCCTTTGCATATCATCAACGCCCAGGTAGGCCTGCCGCTGTATCGCGATCTAAACGGGCTGCAGCTGGAAACCGACTGGCGGGTGTCGCTCACCTGGTATGTTGAAATTCCAACAAAGAAGAGCATCCGCCATGCGGCGCATCAGTCCGGCCCCAGCAAATTGGGCTTTTAAGGGAGGGCAGACATGAGAAAAATCATTGTAGTCCTTATGTTGCTTGGGTTCTCCGCTTGCAGTGGCAAGCCCACGCCCATCCCCGAGGCTGATACGGCCGATGCCAAGGTGTTTGCCAGCCGCTGCGGCAGCTGCCATGTGGCGCCACATCCCAAACGCCTGGATTTCGCCAGCTGGCGGCATATGCTGGGCGTAATGGAAAGCCAGATGCAACACAATAACGTTAAGCCGCTAAGTGAGGATGAGCAGAAATCCATTCTTAGTTACCTCGAACGTCATTCCAGGTAGGGGACGCGGAATCGCCGTGTTCATGTTTTCCGCGCGGCGGTTCCCTACCCGGATGAAGCAAGTTTTGAGAGAGGAATACACATGCCTGTGAAAAAATTACCTGATCGAAGTAGAGCTATCCTGGCAATTTGTCTCGGCTTGGCGACCGGCTTGGTTATTTTGACCGGATGCAACCAGGAGAATCGCCAGGGATCAACCGGCGGCGACACCATTGGCGGTGACTTTACTCTTGATTCCACTTCCGGCCCCGTGGCGCTGCAGGATTTTCGCGGCAGGGCGGTGTTGGCCTATTTCGGCTACACGCATTGTCCGGACGTGTGCCCGACGACGCTTGCCAATGTCGGTGCGGCGCTAGATGCACTTGATGAGGCGGAGCGAGCCAAGGTGCAGGGCCTGTTCATCAGCGTCGATCCTGCGCGGGATACGGTTGAGGTGGTGAAGGAATACGCCCGCTATTTTCACCCCGGCATTATTGGCCTGAGCGGCACGAAAGAAGCGGTGAAAACCGTGGCCCGGGACTATCAGGTGTATTTCAACAAGTTTTTCGATCAGGACTCGGAAGCGGATGATGATTACAAGATGACGCATGCCGACCACCTGTTCCTGATCGACGGCAGTGGCGCGGTGGTCGACATGATGAGCCACCATACCAAGCCGGAGGATATCGTTGCGGCGGTGCGCCGCCAGTTGCGGTAAATAACACTCGGAAATATAGAGAGGATATATCAATGCGTTTCATAGTTATTTTGTTTCTTACCATGTTTGTTGCAGTGCAAACGGCCGCCGCTGGCGGCATGGCCGAAGCGTTGATGGTGTCAAAAGCGCATGTTCGCGCCCTGCCGCCAGCTTCCGAGGTGACTTCGGGTTATCTGACGATCACCAATCATGGCGATGAAGCCGTGGAAATTATCGGCGCGACATCATTGGTGGCCGAGGCGGTGGAGTTTCATGAGATGAGCATGCATGACGGCATGATGAAGATGGGCCGCATGGATAAGGTGGTGGCACCGGCGCACGGCAGCCTGGAATTCGCGCCTGGTGGAAAGCACCTCATGCTCACTGGGCTCAAGCATCCCTTGCGGGCAGGGGAGACAGTGATTATTGAGTTGAAATTATCGGATCAAAGCACGCTCAGCATTGATGCCGAGGTGCGCGATATTCGTCACCAGCGGCAGCAAGGCGAAAAGGAACATGACGGCGGGCACAAGTCCAGTCACGACCATTGAGCCGCTTCGCACGCCTCGTTCCATTCGCGCTTGTGCTGTCGGCGATTTCGTCGCTAGCGCTGGCCGATTCTCTGGCGGATATGGGGGTGCTCGCTCCCAAGGAGCGGATGCCAGCCCCGGATTTTTCCCTGCCGTCGTTGCATGGCGGCGAACAGCGACTGGTTGATCTCAAAAGCAAGGTGGTGTTACTGCATTTCTGGGCCACCTGGTGCGCGCCTTGCCGCAAGGAAATGCCAGAGCTGCACTCAATATGGGGCGATTACCGCGAGCGGGGGCTGGAGCTGCTGTGCGTGAATGTCGATCGTGGCAACCGCAAGGGGGTTGAATCATTCATGCAGGATATAGGCCTGCACTTTCACACCCTGCTAGATGCCGAAGGCGCCGTGCGAAACGACTATGAGGTGCGTGCGTTGCCGACTACCTACATCATCGGCCGCGACGGAAAATTTATCGGCCGCATTGTAGGAGAGCGTGATTGGCAAGGCGGAGCAGCCGAGAAGTTGATCCAGCACTTGCTCGATGGGGATTTGAGCCAGAGCCTTTGAACAGGCATGAGTCTGATCAAGTTCTAGTCGGCGGGTGCTCCTTTTCCTGTTCCCAGACCCCTCAGGGCAATGCGGGCCAAAAACTTCTTGTCAGCCACCTGCGGAGACATCTTTCGACTCCGCCGCCAGGCATTCAGCGAGGAGGCGCACTGTTTAAGGCGATTCATGCGTGTGATATGCCGGTCCAGTATTTTTGCGGCACGGCCTCCTGTTTGCAAAGTTTTGTAGCGTTGACCAATGTTGCGTTGCCGCTCATCATTGGATGAGGGGATACATTTTTTGGAATTTAATGCGGCGTACTCATGACAGCCATGCCGACCCCTGGCGGTTTCCGCTGGTTGTGACCGCAGTCACTTGGTAACCGCCGAAGATAATACTATACATGAGCCGACGTTATGGATGGAGCCGTATTCCTGCAGTGAAAGGTTTTTCTAATGATCGCGGACGCCGCAATGCCGTTGCAGCCGCAGGCCTGACCGGCGTGTTTGGCATGTTTCTCCTGGCTGGGTGCCTCTAGTGGGCGCGATACGCCTGTTTAACAATTACCTGCGCACCCCGTTTCTGGTGCTCGGGATCACAGAGGCTTTCATCCTGTTGTTCTCCGTCTATGGAGCGGTATACCTGCGCTTTTCTGGAAACACAGCCGAGATAGTAGCCAGCATCGGGCCGATCATGCCCAGAGCGCTGTTGTTTACCATCGTGATGATGCTTTCCATGGTGGCGCTCGGGCTTTACCAGGCGCGCTTGCGCGAGGGAATGCTCGGTGTTTTGTTAAGGACCGTCGCCAGTTTCATGTTGGGTGGAATGATACTGTCGTTGCTTTTTTATATCCTTCCCTTTGTGTATCTGGGCCGCGGCGCTTTGGTGCTGGCCACCGTTTTGGCGTTTTTTATTATCGGCACTATACGACCTATTTTTTTCCAAACGGTTGATGAAAGCCTGCTTAGGTGCAGGGTGTTGGTTGTGGGCGTGGGACAGCGCGCCGCCAGCATTAATCAGCAATTGAGACGGCGATCAGACAGGCGGGGCTTCAACATCATCGGATTTGTGCCCTCCAAGGGGGATGCAGAGATCGTGGAGTCGCATCTGGTGCTGCGGCACGAGGGTTCCCTGCTTGATCTAGCCTTGGAGAAAGAGATTGATGAGATCGTCGTGGCCGTGGATGATCAGCGTGGCAGTTTGCCGATGGATGAGCTGCTTGACTGCAAGTTCAGCGGCCTCGACATTATTGATTTGGTGAATTTCTTTGAGCGCGAGGCGGGCAAGGTGCGGCTGGATCTGCTTAATCCCAGTTGGATGATTTTTTCGGATGGCTTCAATCAGACGGCGGCGCGTGAAATCGTCAAGCGCGGCTTCGATATCTCGGCCTGTTTGCTGATCTTGCTGGTGACCTGGCCTTTGATGCTCATCACCGCCCTGGCGATCATGCGGGAAGAAGGCATGCGTGCGCCGATTATTTACCGGCAGATGCGCGTCGGTCAGGGCGGCCATACGTTTGAATTGTTGAAATTTCGTAGCATGGTTGTGAATGCCGAGGCCGATGGCCAGGCGCAGTGGGCTGAAAAAGCTGATCCGCGGCTGACGAAGGTCGGCGCTTTTATCCGAAAATTCCGTATTGATGAGCTTCCGCAGGCCGTGAATGTGCTACGAGGCCAAATGAGTTTTATTGGCCCACGCCCCGAACGGCCGAGCTTTGTCGACGAGTTGAGCAAGAAGATTCCGCATTATGCTGAAAGGCACCGGGTTAAGCCTGGCATCACGGGCTGGGCGCAGCTGCACTACCCTTATGGTTCATCCGAGAAGGATGCCAGGGAAAAATTGCAATTCGATTTGTACTATGCCAAGAACCATAGCTTGTTGATCGATATGCTCATTCTGTTACAGACGGTGGAAGTCGTGCTGTTGGGCAGGGGTTCACGCTAGCCGTGCCGGGCTTGGGCATAGCGAGATGAATAAGCGGGGCATACTTGTAACCGGCGGCGCCGGATACATTGGCAGTCATGTCGTGCGTCAGCTTGGCGAGGCTGGCGAAAAGGTGGTCGTTGTCGACAATCTGTCCACGGGATTTGCCGAGTCGGTGTTGTATGGAGAGTTTGTTGAGGGCGATAGCGGCGACGCCAGTCTCATCGATCGCGTATTGAAGCAATTCGATGTGGAATCGGTGATGCATTTCGCCGCCCATACCATCGTGCCGGAGTCCGTCCGCAACCCGTTGAAGTATTACCGCAATAACACCTGCTGTACCCGAAACCTGCTCGAATGCTGTCAAAGGCATGGCGTGAAGCATTTCATTTTTTCGTCCACCGCCGCCGTCTATGGTATTCCCGCCGATGGTATTGCCGGGGAGGATTCGGCTACTGTGCCGATCAACCCCTACGGCACTTCCAAGTTGATGAGCGAATGGATGTTGCGCGACCTGGCGTCAGCATCGGATCTCAGGCATGTCACCCTGCGATACTTCAACGTCGCCGGCTGCGATCCGGAAGGCAGAATCGGCCAGTCAACAGAAAACGCCACCCTACTCATCAAGGTGGCATGCGAGGTGGCAGTCGGCAGGCGTCCCCATGTAGCCATTTTCGGCGATGATTATCCGACGCCGGACGGCACGGGGGTGCGTGATTACATTCACGTCGAGGATTTGGCGGACGCGCACCTGAAGGCTCTGGACTATCTGCGCCGGGAGGGCGCTTCGCAAACCATGAATTGCGGCTATGGGCATGGCTACAGCGTTCGCGAGGTGCTGGATATGGTGGCGAAGGTCTACGGCGAGCCAATCGCCGTTCGGCAACAGGAGCGGCGAGCGGGCGATCCGCCATCACTGGTGGCGTGCGCTGATCGAATTCGCCAGAAGCTGGGCTGGAAGCCCCGCTATGACGAACTGGAAGCTATTGTGCGCACATCGCTCGCATGGGAGCGCAAGCTTCGCGAAAAGCAAGGAAGAGGTGGAAATTAAGGCTCATTCTCGGCAAGGCGATATGTATAGTGGGGAAGTTGCAAAATTTTGAAACACGCCGGGTTTTTCTATTTCCTCCCCGTGATTAAGATCACTTGCCGCTTGTGGAAACGGCTGTGTACAATGCAAGAAGATTAACGGATCAGCGGCGGTCTGCAAAAATACGTTAGCAAGCTCTGAGGTGAGATATAATGAAAATTTGGCGTGATTTTAATCTGTTTGGTTTGGCGATTTGTCTGGCGCTCGTTGCTGTTCTAAGCGGTTGCGTGAAATCAAAATTGGAATCAGCTAGCTACAGTGGGGATACGCCTCTCTACCTAATTGGTCCCGGCGATAACGTAGATGTATTTGTATGGGGGAATAAGGAGCTATCTAGCTCAGCCCCAGTCCGGCCTGATGGCCGAGTCACCATGCCGTTGGTGGAGGATGTTCCAGCCAGCGGAAAAACACCGACCATGCTGGCAAGAGAAATGGAGACCCGCTTATCAAAATACATAAAAAATCCGGTCGTTACCGTCACGGTTACAGGTTTCGTTGGTCGCTACAGTGAACAGATCCGGGTGATTGGAGAAGCAGTCGAGCCGCAGGCCTTGCCCTTTAGGGAGCATATCACGGCACTGGACGTCATGATAACTGTTGGCGGATTGACTGAATTTGCTTCTGGAAACCGCGCGACCATTTCCAGGATTGTTGATGGTAAACAGGAGCAATACCTTGTTCGCCTTGATGACCTGATCAAGGGAGGGGATGTTTCGGCCAATGTGGACATGCTGCCCGGCGATATTTTGATTATCCCCGAGGCATGGTTCTAAAGAGAAAAGCGCAGAGTATCTAGGGAAAGTCCATGCAGGAACTTATTAAACAACTTACTATTTATGCTCGCGGGATATGGCACTATCGCTGGTACGCCATGATGTTTGCCTGGATTATCGTTGTGATCGGCTGGGTTATGGTGGCGCGCATGCCGGATCAGTATCAGTCCAGCGCCAGGGTTTATGTCGACACCCAAACCATTCTGGGCCCACTGCTGAAGGGCCTGGCAGTGCAAACCAATGCCACCGAACGGGTGCGTCTGATGACGCGCACCTTGCTGAGCAGGCCAAGCCTGGAAAAGGTCGCGCGTATGACGGATCTGGACATCAGTGTGGAGACGCCTGAGCAGATGGAGTCTATGCTGGATGGATTGGCCAACACCATTGAGATCAGCAGCATGCGGCGCGAGGAAAACCTGTACACCATTGCTTATCAACACAAGAATCCACAAGTTGCCAAGGGCGTAGTGCAGTCGCTGCTTACGATTTTCGTTGAGGACACACTGGGGGAAACGCGCCAGGAATCAGACTCAGCCCAGAAGTTTCTGGACAAGCAAATCAATGAGTACGAGGCCAAGCTTGTCGAGGCCGAAGCCAAATTGACGGCATTCAAACGTAAGCATGTAGGAGTCCTACCCAGGCAGTCAGGGAACTTTTTTGAGAGCCTGCAGGAGGCGCAGACGCAACTGGAATCGGCCAAGCTGCAATTGCAGGAAGAGCAGTACCGACGGGACGAGCTTGAGATGCAGCTTGAAGAGGTGGAAGACGATATCGATCCCATGCCGATGCCGGAAACATCAGTGGTCACACAGCTTGATCAGCGCATCCAGAAAATGCAGACCATGCTGGACGAAATGTTGCTGAAATACACCGAACACCATCCAGATGTGCAGGAAATCAAAGCCACAATCGCAGCGCTTGACGAACAGAGGCAGGGCGAGCTTGAGACCATTTCCGCCAATCCTCCTTCCAATCAGGCAAATGACAGGTCTATGTATCAACATATCCAAATGAACTTACGTCAGGCTGATGCCAATCTGGCTAGTGCTCGCGTGAGGGTTAAGTCATTCAAGGGGCGCGTGGCCAAGCTGAAGAATCTTGTCAATACACAGCCGCAGGTTGAAATCGAACTAAAAACCCTTAACAGGGATTATGACGTCAACAAGAAAAACTACCTGGCGCTGGTGGAGCGCCGCGAATCGGCAAGAATCTCAGAGGATGTCGGTCAGAGTGGCAACGAGCTTAGTTTCAAGATCGTTGACCCTCCCCGTGTGCCGCTTTCGCCATCGGGGCCGGATCGATTGCTTTTCAGCAGCGTGGTGCTGTTGGCGGGTATGGGCATTGGCTTGGCACTGGCGCTTTTCCTGTCGCAGCTCCGCCCGTTGGTCTACGACCGTCATACCTTGCGTGAGATTACGGGACTGCCGGTTTTTGGCACGGTGTCACGGGTATGGATGCCTGGCGCCTTGCTTAAGGTGCGCCTGGAGGTCGCCGCGTTGTTTTTCACGGGGTTGGTGTTGGTGGCCGCCTATGGGGCGGTCATATGGATGCATGGCGAAGGAATAGGTGTAGCGGAGAAAATCCTGCAATTTATTCCTGGGCGTTTTCTGTAGTGAGGGGATTATCATGAGTAAAATAGAAAAAGCGCTCAAGCGCATGGGCAATGCCGGCCAGCGAAAAGACGAACAGGAACAGAGGCCGTCGGCGCCGTCCAGGGTCCAGGCTAAGGAGGAGCGTGCCAAGGGCAAGGCAGCGATTCCTTCGCCGACCAGGTTGCATCATCTGGATATGGATGAGCTGGAAAGGAGCGGCTTTCTGGTTCATGAGGCCAGGCAAAGTGTTTTGGCTGAGGAATTCAGACAGTTGAAGCGGCCACTACTTATCAATGCTTTTGGCAATGGCGATGTTGATAATGCAAACATCATTATGATTACCAGCGCACTGCAAGGCGATGGCAAGACCTTTATGACCATCAACCTTGGCATGAGCATGGCTATTGAAATGGATACCACTGTCTTGCTCGTAGATGGAGACGTGGTGCGTCCAGCTCTCACCCAGGCCTTGGGTTTGGAGGGTGCGCCAGGCCTAACGGATGTGCTTGATGGCAAGATGCCTCTGAAAGATGTCATCGTCAGAACCGATGTGCCCAAGTTGTGGGTGATACCGGCGGGCCAGGCGCATGTCCAATCAGCTGAGTTGCTGGCTAGCGAGCGCATGCGTGAGATAAGCAAGGAGTTGGCTCAGCGATATTCAGACCGCGCTGTACTGTTTGATAGCCCACCGATTTTAGCAACGAGTCATGCCAGTGCGATTAGCAGACTGGCAGGGCAGGTTCTTGTAGTAGCTGAGGCAGGAAAAACGCCGCAAAACGCAATAAAAGAGGCCGTTTCCCATCTTGATCCAGCTAAAATAATTGGCTTGGCGCTCAATAAAAGCTCACAGCCTGCTAGAGGAAGTTATTACGGCGGGCTTTATGGTGCCTACGGTCAATAGCCTAGGAGCAAGACAGACACGATATTTACACCGCCGCGCTGGAGTTTTGTATTCGGCGGCAGTTGCATGTTTGGTGATATGTCTGACGGTTCAAGCCGCTGTTGCTTCCGAGTGGAAGGTTCATCCATCTCTGAGCATTGGAGAAATCTACACGGATAATGTCACCCTACAGACCACGACTGGTGAAGAATATGAGTTTATCACCGATGTGAGTCCTGGCATTTCAATTGAAAAAGAGGGAAGCCGCCTCTCACTGGATGCTGAGTACCTCATGCAAAACCTGTTCTATGCCGTGGATGGCAGCCGAAACAACATCAATCACAAACTTCAGGCGGAAGCAAATGCCCAGCCCATCAGGGAGCATCTGTTTGTTGATGCCGAGGCAGTAATGAGGCAGGTGTTGATTTCGCCCGAAGAGGCTATCTCCATTGGTGGGCTGAATCCTGATGCCCGAGTAGATAGCGTGTCCTACAGTGTCAGCCCCTATTATCGTCACAATTTCAACAATCTAGCCGAAACCCTGGTGCGCTATAAGTTCTATGAGGTAACTTTTGAAGAGGGTGCTTCAGACAGCATCACAAATCTTTTTGAGGCAAACCTCAATAGCGGCAGACGCTTTACGCAAATGCAGTGGCGCATGAATTACCGCAACAGCAAAATGGACAGGGAAATCGGAGGTGACGATAATCGTGAAAGCGCTTTCGGAGAGGTGCGCTATCATGTTTTCAGCGGGTGGAGCGTGCTGGCCCAGGGTGGATATGAGAACAATGAATTTGCGTCATCCCGCCCCATCCAGGATGGCACCTACTGGGCCGTTGGGCTTGGCTGGCGGCCGTCAAACCGTCTGTCCATAGACGCCTTATATGGCGATAGCTTCAAAACCGTCAGTCTTGCGTTGAATCCAACGGTCAGAACATCGTTGAATGTGTCATGGCGCGATAGTGAAGTGGGCACGAACATTGGCCAGGTCTGGAGCGGAAACTTCCAGTTGAAAAATCGAAGAACGCTGTGGGAAGCCAGTTACCTTGAGGACACAACTACGACGCAGCAGTTGGCGCTTGCTGGAACGGCATTTATCTTTTTTGATCCCTCGACCGGCAAGGTTGTAGCCAATCCACTTCCTGGCCAGACGGTGACCGTACTTCCCGTCGATGTGTTTGCATTAACCGATGAAGTATTTCTCCGTAAACGGGGTGAAACCTCGTTTGCCTATCAGGCGTCGAAAAGCAGGCTGTTTTTCTCATTGTTTCATGAACGGCGTGTATATGAGTTACAGGGCACGGATACGCTGTCATTCGGTGGCAATGCCTCATGGAATTGGCATTATTCAGGCCACACGACTTCGGTACTTAGCGCTGCATGTGTGCAAACAAGCTTCCATTCTACAAACAGAGAAACGGGTTTGTGCACCATCGACGAGGAGATCAGCCGGCAGTTGAGCCCTCATCTTAGAGGATCGCTGGCCTACCGCTATACCATTCAGGACTCCTCAGGGTCAGACAGTGACTATGATGAAAATCGAGTCAGTTTCCGTTTGACTATGCGTTATTAGGATAGCTTTTCCCAGATGGTTTCACGAGGTCAATTGAGCCAGTTAGCTAAGGAAAGCAACTTGGCCGGATCATATCTTTCATCTGGCTCGATCATGTGCGTGGTCGGTGCCCGTCCGAATTTCATGAAAATCGCGCCGCTGATGGCAGCGCTCAATGACCCTAAAAGTCCGGTTCCTGCCACGCTCGTACATACCGGCCAGCATTATGACGATGCCATGAAGGATGCATTTTTCAATCAGCTCGGCATACCTGAGCCGCAGGTGGATCTCGAGGTGGGTTCCGGCAGCCATGCGGTGCAAACGGCTGAGATCATGCGCCGCTTCGAGCCGTTGCTTGATCAGGCCCGCCCGCGCGCCGTGTTGGTGGTGGGGGATGTCAATTCCACCATTGCCTGCGCCTTGGTGGCGGCCAAGAAGGGCGTTCCCGTTATTCATGTGGAAGCGGGCCTGCGCAGCTTTGACCGCGGCATGCCCGAGGAGATTAACCGCGTGCTGACCGATCAGCTGTCCGAACTGTTGTTTACGACGGAGGCCACCGCCCTGGACAATCTGCGCCGCGAAGGCATCGATGAAAACCGCGTGCATTTCGTTGGCAATCTGATGATCGACACCCTTTTACACAATAAGGCCAAGGCCGTGCCCATGGCTACGACCATGCGCGCACATGTCAATGCGGAGGCGTCCAGTTTGTGCGACAGCGGCTATAACGTGTTGACCATGCACCGGCCATCCAATGTGGATGACACGGCAATGTTGAGGCACTTGATGCATGTGGTCGAGCGTATCAGTGAGCACCTGCCGGTCGTTTTTCCCGTTCACCCACGCAGCCGCCAGGCCTTGCAGAACGCGGGTTTGTGGGATGGCTTGCGGAGCCATGACCGAATTTTTCCCGTGCCGCCGCTGGGTTATCTGGAGATGCTGGGGCTGATGATGGAGGCCACGATGGTGTTGACCGATTCGGGCGGGATGCAGGAGGAGACCACGGCCTTGGGCGTGCCGTGCATTACCCTGCGAGAAAACACCGAGCGCCCGATCACCGTCGAGCAGGGCACCAATACCGTGGTCGGGCGGGATGCAACGCGCATCATGGCGGCCGTCGAGGATGTTCTGAGCACCGGCGGCAAGCGCGGCCAGAGGCCGGAGTTGTGGGATGGCAAGGCGGCCTTGCGCATCCGCGATTGCCTGGCCCAATGCTATGCCGATGCTGGCCGCAGCGTTCTTGCACGTTAAACCAATACTTTGATATCCAAATCCATCAATGCCATGTCCGTGGATGTGGAAGACTATTTCCAGGTCTCCGCCTTCGAGCCCTATGTGTCACGTGACGACTGGGACGCGATACCCTGTCGTGTTGAACGCAACACCGAGCGTATCCTGGACATGTTCGGAGAGCATCAGGTGCGCGCCACTTTTTTTACCCTTGGCTGGGTAGCGGAGCGCTACCCAGCCCTTGCGCGCCGCATTGTCGATGACGGCCATGAACTGTCCAGCCACGGTTGCCTCCATATCCGCGCCAACCGGCAGACACCGGCGCAGTTTCGAGATGACGTCGAACGTTCGAAAAAAATGCTCGAGGATGTGTCCGGTCAGCCTGTTGTGGGTTACCGGGCGGCCAGCTATTCCATTGGAGCGGACAATCTCTGGGCTCAGGACGTGCTGGCTGAGGCTGGCTATCTATACAGTTCCAGCATTTACCCCATTAAGCATGATCACTATGGCATGCCCGAGGCGCCGCGTTTCGCCCACCGTCGGATTGATGGCGGCATCCTGGAGATTCCGATCAGCACCGTGCGGATCATGAATCGCAATTTTCCTTCCGGCGGCGGCGGCTATTTCCGCCTGTTGCCCTATGCCTTGTCGCGCTGGGCCATGCGCCGAATTAACGCGGGCGACGGCCAGTCCTGTGTGTTTTATTTTCATCCCTGGGAGATCGATCCCGACCAGCCGCGCCAGGACGGTCTGTCACGAAAGACCCGTTTCCGCCACTACTTGAACCTGGATCGTATGGAGGGAAGGCTACGAAGATTGCTCAAGGATTTTAACTGGGACAGGATGGACATAATCTTTCTGCCCGAGGGGGGCGCGTGAGCCGAATGACGAACGCTATGTCAAGCGCTCCAGCGATTGACGTGCAGTCATTGGATGCCGGCATGACGGCGGCCTGGGATGATTTTGTTCGCGCCTGCCCCGAGGCTACGTTTTTCCATCTTGTGGGCTGGAAAGAAGTCATCGAGAGGGCTTTCGGCCACGAAACGCACTATCTCTATGCCAGTCAGAATGAGCGCATTGTTGGGGTGCTGCCACTGGGTTATGTCAAGAGTAGATTGTTTGGCAATGCCCTGATTTCAACGCCCTTTTGTGTCTATGGAGGCGCGGTCGCCGAGACTGAAGAAGCCAGGCTGGCCCTGGAGGATGCCGCGGCGAAGTTGGCGGGCAGGCTCGATGTCGATTATCTGGAGCTGCGCAATCAGTCGAGGCAGCGTGCTACCTGGCCGACCAAGGAATTGTATGTGACCTTCAAAAAGACTATCGATCCCGATCCAGAGAAAAATATGTTGGCCATTCCGCGCAAGCAGCGAGCGATGGTGCGAAAGGGCATTAAAGCCGGCCTGGCTTCCGAGCATGATGAGGGCATCGACCGTTTTTTTGCCGCTTACGCCACCAGTGTGCGCAATCTCGGTACGCCGGTTTTTTCCAAGCGATTCTTTCAGGCGCTCAAGCATGTGTTCGGCGATGATTGCGGTATTTTGACCATCACCAAGGATGGCCGTTTGATTTGCAGTGTCATGAGTTTCTACTTTCGTGATCAGGTGTTGCCCTATTATGGCGGCGGTACGGGCGAGGCGCGTGCGCTGGCGGGCAATGATTTCATGTATTGGGAGCTGATGCGCGATGCCTGTGAGCGTGGATTGAGCGTGTTCGATTTTGGCCGCAGCAAGCAAGGGGCGGGATCGTACAGTTTCAAGAAGAACTGGGGCTTTACGCCAGAGCCGCTGAACTACCAGTTTCAACTCGTGAAGGCTGATGAGGTGCCTGAAATCAATCCGCTGAATCCGAAATACCGCATGTTCGTCAATATGTGGAGACATCTACCGTTGCCCGTGGCCAACCGACTCGGGCCGGTGATTTCACGCAGTCTTGGGTAATGTGATGCCGCCATTGCTGTTTTTGTCGCACAGAATTCCTTACCCCCCGAACAAGGGGGACAAGATTCGCTCGTTTCACCTGCTCAAGTATTTCTCGCAATATTACCGTGTGCATCTGGGCGCGTTCATTGATGATGCCAATGACTGGGAGTACGTGCCGGATGTTCGGCGCATGTGTGCATCGACCCATTTTTCTCAGCTCAACCCGTTAGCGGCGCGTCTGCGCAGTCTGGCGGGCTTGGCAAGCGGTACGGCGTTATCGCTTTCGTATTACCGCGACTCGGCCATGCAGGCATGGGTTGATCGCGTCATGCTCGACGAGGAGATTGAGCGCATCTTCGTGTTTTCCTCGGCTATGGCCCAGTTCGTGGCTGGCCGGGAAAAGAGCCGTGCAAGGCGGGTCATCGATTTCGTCGATGTGGATTCGGACAAATGGGCGCAATATGCCGCGTCCAAGTCATGGCCGATGAGTTGGGTCTACCAGCGAGAGAGCAAGACGCTGCTCGACTATGATTCCGCGTTGGCGGCTGATTTTGATGCCAGCGTATTCGTCAGCGCCAGAGAGGCTGAGCTGTTCAGGCAGTTGGCGCTTGGTGCGGCTGATCGCGTGTCATACATCAATAATGGCGTCGATGTTGAGTATTTTTCTTCTGAACGGGAGTTTTCCAATCCGTACGCAGCGTCCGAGAAGGCGATTGTGTTCACCGGCGCGATGGATTACTGGGCCAATGTCGATGCCGTATCCTGGTTTGCCCGTGAAGTGTTTCCCCAGCTTTATGGACAGGATTCGGATTGTCGTTTCTATATTGTTGGGGCGCGCCCAAGCACTCAGGTGCAACAGTTGAGCGCCATGGATGGCGTGATCGTAACCGGGGCGCTCCGGGATATCCGACCCTACATTCGCCATGCGGCGTTGTCGGTCGCCCCACTACGTATCGCCCGCGGCGTGCAGAACAAGGTGCTGGAAGCGATGGCCATGGCCCGTCCGGTGGTGGCCAGTCCGCAAGCGCTGGACGGCCTGGATGTGGCCGTCGGCAGGGAGGTGCTGATCGCCGATGGGGCGGATGCCTTCACGCGGCGGATCTCAGACGTACTTGCCGGGGCCATTCGGGGCGAGGAAATCGGTAAGGCGGGTAGAGCGCGGGTGTTAAGCGATTACACTTGGGAAAGCAAGCTGAAAAACCTGCACCATTTGTTCGACGGTCATGAAAACCAGCCGGGTTCGGCTGCTAAGGAAATGCAAGGCGCATGCCTTGCAGCGCATCAGTAAACGTGGACGCGCATGGAAACATGGTGGGATTGAAGCGCATGCAATTGCCAGCGCATTGGAAAAAGCCGGCCGCACTGACCGTGCTCGTGGTTCTCGTTACTATTGCCATGTTCTGGAGCGTGGCCGCCTCCATGGTGGCGATCTGGTGGCGATCGGAGACCTTCGCTCACTGTTTTCTTATTCTGCCGATCAGCCTGTATCTGATCTGGCGTCAACGTGGCCACCTCGCCGCCTTGACGCCTACCATCCAGCCAGCCGGCCTGGCCCTTCTGGCGGGAATCGGTTTCGTCTGGCTGTTGGCGCGTTTCACCGATGTGATGGTCGTGCAGCAGCTGGCTCTAGTGGCGATGTTGCCCGTGATCGTTTTGACCCTGCTAGGCTGGAAGGTCACGCGCCGCATCGCCTTCCCCCTTGGCTTTTTGTTTTTCTCCGTGCCCATGGGCGAAGCGCTCATTCCGCCGATGATGGATTTTACCGCGGTCTTTACCGTAAAAATGCTCCAATTAACTGGTATTCCAGTCTATGTAGAGGGCACCTTTTTTGAGATTCCCAGCGGCAGCTGGTCGGTGGTCGAGGGTTGCAGCGGGGTGCGTTACCTGATCGCGTCGATCACCCTGGGTTGCCTGTATGCCTATATGACCTATCAAAGTCAGCTGCGCCGATTATTGTTCGTGGCTGCTGCCGTCATCGTGCCTATCATTGCCAATGGCCTGCGCGCCTACATGATCGTCATGATCGCGCACCTAAGCGATATGCGCCTGGCCATGGGCGTTGATCATTTCATTTATGGCTGGGTGTTTTTCGGCCTGGTGATGCTGCTGTTGTTCTGGATCGGCTCCTTCTGGCGTGAGGACGAACCGGAGGAACAGAAAGTGCCAGAGCTTGATCGCACTCTGGTGTCGGCGGCGCATGCCAAACGGTTGAATATGGTGGCGCCCATGGCCATGGCCATGATTGTTGCCTGGCCAACTTTTGCCTATGTGCGCGAAGCTCAACCCCTGTCAATCCATGCTCTGACGCTGACCGCGCCCAAGCCGGCCAACGGCTGGCGGTTGGCGGAAAAGTCGATCACCGAATGGCAACCTCGCTATCTCGGGGCGGACGCCGAGCTTGTGCAGACGTATGCTTCGGATACGGGCAAGGTCAGCCTGTATCTGCCTTATTACAGCTACCAGCGCCAGGATGCCGAGTTGGTCAATTCGCAGAACGTGATGGTGGTGCAGAAGCATCCGGTTTGGCGGCAAGTCAGTGACTCCACTTCCGAATTGATAATCAAGGGCCAATCGCATCAGGTGAGAAAGGCCAGGATGCGCTCGATTCACGGCCAGAACCTGCTCGTGCTCTACTGGGACTGGATAGGCGGGCGATTCTCCACCAATCCTTATCTAGCCAAAGCGCTGGAGGCCAAGCAAGCGCTGCTGGGCCAGCGTCGCGACGCGGCAGCCATTATCCTGATCACTGAATACGATGACACCACGGATCGGCAAGAGGCGCTCTTCCAGGCCTTCGTTGACGATATGCTGCCTTTCATTGAAGCCAGCCTGCTAGCCATGGTCGCGGATTGAGCCTGTGGCTTCAGTCAGTATTGTCATGAGCCGGGCTGCCGGCCGCGCGTCCGCCACGCCGTTGATCGCCCATATCATCCACCGTCTTGACGTGGGCGGGCTGGAAAACGGCTTGGTGAATCTGATCAACCGCATCCCGCCATCGCGTTACCGTCATGCCATTATCTGCATGACCGGCCACACTGATTTCGCCAAGCGCATCCATAACCCGAATGTCGAATTGCATGCTCTCGGTAAGCGAGAAGGCCAGGACTGGGCCGTCTATCGGCGGCTCTGGCGGTTATTGCGCAGTCTGAAGCCAGACATTGTTCACACGCGCAACCTTGCCACGCTGGAGGGGCAGGCTGTGGCGGCGCTGGTTGGCGTGCCAGTGCGCATTCATGGAGAGCATGGCCGCGACATTATTGATATATCCGGCGCCAACAAAAAACACCTCATGCTGCGCCGCTTGCTGCGCCATTTCGTGACGCGATATATCGCCTTGTCAAACGACCTGGAAGGCTGGTTGCAAGAGCAGGTTCATGTGCCTGCCGCTAAAATAGTGCAAATCTATAATGGCGTGGATACGGAACGCTTCCACCCCGCCGCAGCCGGACGCGGGGCGCTGCCGCCGGCGGGCTTCGCCTCTGGTGATGAGCTGGTGATTGGCACGGTGGGCCAGATGCGCGGAGAAAAAGACCAGCTCACCTTGGCAAGGGCATTCATCGAGCTCCTCAATTTAGATGCTAAAATAGCGGATAAGCTCCGCCTGGTGATGATCGGCGATGGGCCGTTGCGCGCTGAGGCCATGCAGCTGCTTAGAAAGGCCGGAGTGGATCATCTGGCATGGTTGCCGGGCGTGCGTGACGATGTCGATGAGATTATGCGCGGGTTTGATATTTTCGTGCTGCCATCCTTGATCGAAGGCGTGTCCAACACCATCCTCGAGGCTATGGCCACGGGCCTTCCAGTCGTGGCCACCGACGTTGGCGGCAACACGGAGCTGGTGGTGGAGGGTGAAACAGGGGCGCTGGTTCCAAGTTCTAATCCCGCCGCCATGGCCGATGCTCTGAGCACATACATACAGGATCAGGCGTTGATGCGCCGCCATGGCCGGGCTGGGCGCAAGCGCGTTGAGCAAGAATTCAGCATGGACAATATGGTGACGCATTATCTGGCCGTCTATGACAGCCATCTCCAAAAGCAGACCGCATTGATTCTCGCGCAGAGAAACAACAAATGACGCCAGGACTGGATGAGCATTTATGTGCGGCATCGTAGGCATACTGGATTTGAGGGGGGAGCGCGCAATTGATGAGGCGTTGCTCGCAAGCATGAATGAAACGCAATTTCATCGCGGTCCGGATGAAGGTGGCCTCCATACGGAGCCCGGAGTAGGGCTTGGACACCGCCGGCTTTCCATCATCGATCTGTCCGGCGGCCATCAGCCATTATTCAACGAGGACGGCTCTGTCGTGGTCGTGTACAACGGCGAGATCTACAATTTCCTGATCTTGGTCAACGAGCTCAAAGCGCTCGGCCATACATTTCGCACCCATTGCGATACCGAAGTCATCGTGCATGCGTGGGAGGAATGGGGCGAGGATTGTCTCAGCCGGTTCCGTGGCATGTTCGCCTTTGCCCTGTGGGACAGTAAGAAACGCACCCTGTTTTGCGCGCGCGACCGGCTCGGCATCAAACCTTTTTTCTATGCGGAGTTAGCCGACGGCCAGTTCATCTTCTCTTCCGAACTCAAGGCCTTGATGCGGCATCCAGGGCTCGACCGCCAAATCGATGCCGCCGCGGTCGAGGACTATTTCGCCTATGGCTATATTCCCGAGCCCAAGACCATTTTCAGCCAGGCGCGAAAACTGTCGCCAGGGCACAGCCTGAAGCTCGTCCGCGGGCAAGCCATGCCGCAGCCGGCCGAGTACTGGGACGTGCCGTTCAAGCCTCATGCTCCAATCAGCGAGGAGGATGCCGGGGAGGAGTTGGTCGCCCGCCTCAGTGAAGCCGTGGACATTCGCTTGATCTCCGAGGTTCCCTTGGGTGCATTTCTTTCGGGCGGCGTGGATTCGAGCGCCGTGGTGGCGATGATGGCGCGGCTTTCGGATAAGCCGGTCAATACCTGCTCAATCTCCTTTGCCGATCCCAACTACAACGAGGCTGGCTTTGCCCAGCTTGTCGCCGACCGCTACCAGACCGATCACCATGTTGAAGAGGTCAATCCGGATGATCTCGATCTGATTGATTTGCTCTCTGGCCTGTATGACGAGCCCTACGCCGACAGCTCGGCCATGCCCACCTATCGCGTGTGCGAGTTGGCGAAAAAGCGCGTGACGGTGGCGCTATCCGGCGATGGCGGCGATGAAAACCTCGCTGGCTACCGGCGCTACCGCTGGCATGCCTATGAAGAGCGCATGCGCGGTATTATACCGGGCTCGATACGGCGGCCGCTGTTTGGTGCTCTTGGCCAGCTTTATCCCAAGGCCGACTGGGCACCCAAGGTGTTCCGCGCCAAATCAACCTTTGAATCGCTGGCCCGCGACAGCGTTGAAGGCTATTTCCACAGCGTCTCCATTCTTGGCGATAATCTGCGCGCGCGTATGTTCAGCGACTCCTTCAAACAGGAGTTGCAGGGCTATCAGGCGATTGAGGTGCTGCGCGGCCATGCCGAGCGCTCGCCAGCGGCGGATGCCCTGTCGTTCGTGCAGTACCTGGATATGAAGACCTATCTGGTCGGCGATATCCTGACCAAGGTCGATCGCGCCAGCATGGCCCATGCCCTGGAGGTGCGCGTGCCGATCCTGGATCATGAACTGGTGGAGTGGATGTCCGGCCTGGCGCCGAGCGTCAAGCTCAAGGGACGCGAAGGGAAATATATTTTCAAGAAGGCGCTGGAACCACATCTTCCCCGAGATGTCCTTTACCGGCCCAAGATGGGTTTTGCCGTGCCGCTGGCGCGCTGGTTCAGGGGACCCTTGGCTGAGCGGGTGAAACAGGCGGTGTTGGGCGACACCCTGGCCGAAACGGGCATCTTCAATCGCAACTTCCTGGAGGAGGTCGTGTCCCAGCATCAGTCGGGCAGGCGTGACTATAGCGCCGCCATCTGGTCGCTGCTGATGTTCGAGGCCTTTCAGCGCAGGATGGCGAGCTAGGTGATCGATCCGGTTTCACGCTGGTTGTGGCAAGGCGCGGGTGGGCGCGGCCCCATCGTGCTGATGTATCACTCGATCACGCCGGGATCAGCCGTGCCCGAGTGGCGCTGGGCGGTGGCTTTTGATCGTTTTGCCGCTCAGCTCGATCTGTTGAGGCAGGGCGGCTGGACGGCAGTTTGTTTCAGGGATTTAGTGGATGACAAGCCGCTGCCGCCACGCACCGTGGCGATTACCTTCGATGATGGCTACGCGGATAATGAGCCAGCCTTTCGGGCGCTGGCTGAACGCAACATGCATGCTACATGGTTTATCGTCAGTCGGGATATTGGCAGGGTATCGGGCTGGACCGGGCCGGGCGCAAAGCCACGGCCGATGCTTAGCGCCGATTTGTTGCGCGAAATGGCTGCCACCGGCATGGAAATCGGGGCGCATACCCGTTCACACTGCCGATTGACTGAGGCGGACGAATGCCGCCTGCATGAAGAGATTGTTGGCTGCAAGTCGGAGCTGGCCTCTGTCATGGGGTTCGATATCGACTGTTTCGCCTACCCTTACGGGGTTCACGACGACAGGGTGGTGCAGGCGGTGCGTAACGCGGGTTACAAAGCCGCCTGCGTGACACGTTCTGGCTGGGCCCGAAGCGATCCCGACCCCATGCGCGTACGTCGTCTAGCGGTGTACAATACTGACGATCTGGCATGCTTTGCCCGTAAACTGGCCTTCGCAGATAATGAGGTTGGCTGGACAAAGGTTGCTCACTACTATCTAAAAAGACTAGGTGTTCGTTTGCCGGGAGGGGCCAATGCCATCAGTATGTATTTATGAACGATGACTCATTGGTTTCAGTTGTTGTGCCTTGCTATAACGGCGGGCGCTTCGTGGCGGAAGCGGTTCAGTCAGTGCTGGATCAAAGCCATGCGGCGGTCGAAATTATTGTCGTAGATGATGGCTCTACAGATAATTCCCCAGATATCCTTGCCACCTTCGGAAATAAGATACGGGTTATCAGGCAAGAAAACCACGGCCTTTCCGACGCACGCAACGTGGGTATAGAATCAAGCCGTGGTACCTACCTTGCGTTTCTTGATGCAGATGATTACTGGGACCATACATTCGTGGAAAAAATGGTTTCAGCTCTGGATAATAGCAGTGCGGCTATTGCCTACTGTGGGTGGAAGAATCTGGGGTTAAATGGTCCCAGGGGAGAGCCCTTTATTCCTCCTGACTATGAAGCCGAGGAAAAAGTTGAGAGTTTATTGCGCTATGCTTCACTTTGGCCAGTTCACGCAGCAATGTTGAAACGATCGATTTTGGAGGAGGCTGGGGGGTTCGATACGCACCTTCCAGCATGCGAGGATTATGATCTCTGGCTGCGATTGGCGGTCAAGCATCGTATCGTACGTATACCGGAGGTTTTAGCCTATTACAGGCACCATGGCGAAGCGCAGATGACGTCTAAACAGTGGATGCAAGCCAAATATTTATTGCAAATAAAAAAAGCATTTGTCAGTCAACATCCAGAATTATACCAGACCATATCCCCAGTTAAGTTGAAAAGCTTTCTATCGGGTGCATTGCTACAACGAGCGTATGACTGTTATTGGCGACGTGATTTATTGTCTGCTCAAAAAATATTCCGCATGGCAATAAGAGCCGGTGGCTGGAAGTTTCAAGACTTGAAATATTTGTTGCCCAGCCTGTTGCCCAAGTCCTTATATCTGTCTTTGATTCAAAAGGCGGACAAAAGGGGAACATTGGACTCAGAATCTTCCGCGTGAATCTATACAGAAATATATTTCTGACGGCGCCCTGGATCCCTTGGCGCATACGCAACGTATGCGAAAAATGGACGGAGGTGCAGGCAAGGGAGCATTTTCCAGTTGTCTACCGATTATTGCATCATGGCCGCTTTAGGGAAATTGTTCAGCCAGTCACAGCTGGTCCCAAGCACCATTTCTTTGGCTATTACGACAAGTCACCCTGGAACGCTTCAGGCAGTCTCATGCTCGCCCATGAGGCCGCTTTTAATGATCGGTCACCTGAAAAGGGTGATGCGGTTTCGGTAGGCATCATTCGGTTGGAACATGGAAACGCATTTGAGGTGCTGGGAAAGACCAACGCCTGGAACTGGCAGCAAGGCTCGATGCTTCAATGGCATCCGGCCGATCCCGAGCGATTGATGATACATAATGATCGCCGCGACGATCATTATGTCGGTGTGGTTCGTGGCGTCGACGGTCGCGAAGTGAACGTCTATGACCGTCCGATCTATGCTGCCGCGCCGGACGGCCGACAAGCCTTGAGTCTGAATTTTTCCCGTTTGCACGATCATCGTCCGGGTTACGGTTACGCTGGCGTCGCGGATGCCTGGCGCGATGAGAAACAACCGGAAGACGACGGCATATATTTGATCAACCTCGATTCCGGCGACTCGGCGTTAATTATTAGCCTGCACCAGCTGGCGACAAACAGGCCGACAAGGACGATGAAAGATGTGTTCCACTGGGTGAATCATGTGCAAATCAGCCCTGATGGCGGCCGTTTTTCCTTCTTTCATCTTTGGCGCGTCGGAACAGAGGGCTGGGGTGTTCGTCTATACGTTGCCGATCTAGACGGATCGAATTTGCAGTGCGTGCTCGACTCCGAAATGATTTCCCATTACGACTGGATGGACGAACGGACAATTCTTGTCTGGGCGAAACTTGTCGAATTCGGCGCCCACTTTATCATGTGCGATGTCCTTGACGGTTCGAAACGGGTTGTAGGCGAAGGCACACTTAGTGAAGACGGCCATTGCAGCTTTTCTCCAGATGGCAAGTGGGTGCTGAATGACACTTATCCGGATCGGTTCGGTATGCGCACGCTGATGCTATTTCGTATGAGCGATAACAAACGGATCGATTTGGCAAGATTGTACTCACCAAAGCAAAGGTGGTGGGGAGAAATCAGGTGCGATCTGCATCCGCGATGGAGACGTGATGGAAAGCAGATTTGCCTAGACTCAGTTCATTCCGGTGAAAGGCAGATGTATGTCGTGAACCTTGCTGGAATGATCAAGTGAAACGGCTGATAATGGCCGTGTCCAAAATTATTTTATCATCTGCAGGCTTCCCGCGATACAAATTATTGCTGGCTTCCTGCATACCCATTTGGCTTGCTGAGCAATGAAGTCAGCTATGTTTTGAAAGAAGGGGGTTGCCGGCGCGTCATATGGATATGTCGCCAACATCATGCAAAGTGAGGGACTGAGTAAAAAGAGATAAAATCGCATTTTGACCTTCCGTGCTAATAACTGACCGGATGGCAATTGTTGGAAATCTCTACAAGGGATCGGGAGCATGAATGCAGTTTAGCGTTATCATCTGTACGTATAATCGCAGCCGAAATCTCTCCGGATGCCTTACGCCGCTAGCTGAGCAGGTGGACGTTGTGGATATCGACTGGGAAGTGGTGATCGTCGACAATAACTCGGCCGACAACACGCGCGAAGTTGTCTTAGGCTTATCTGACGAATTGCCCATTGAAATAAAATATGCATTCGAGAAACGGCAGGGACTTAATTTTGCCCGCAATCGGGGCATCGAAGCATCCAGCGGTCGTTACTTCGCATTCATCGATGACGATATCGTTGTTACCTCCTGTTGGCTCTCCTCGATGTGCCAAGCATTCGACGAGCATGATGCCGATGCGGTCGGCGGCCGCATCCATCTGGATCCGTCATCGAAACTTCCGTCCTGGATCAGCCAGGAAATGTACGGATTTTTAGGGCACCAGGATTTTGGCGAGGATGTCTTTCAAATGGATGGGGCGAGTAGGTACCCGTTTGGCGGTAATATGGCATTTAAGCGGCGTGTCGTGGACAAGATAGGTTTGTTTAATACAGCGCTGGGCCGCAAAGGGACCGGTCGGAAGCGGGAAGAGTTGTTCAAGGGGGCAGAAACGGATTTTTTCCACCGACTTTCCGCTGCCGGAGGGCGCATATTTTACCAGCCCCGAGCGGTTGTATATCATCACATCCTCCCTTTCCAGCTTACCAAGCGCTATTTCCGGACCATCCACTACAATGCCGGCCTTCAAAAGGCCTATCACGATGAATCCGAATATCAGAGGACGTTGATGGGTGTGCCGCTGTTTCTCTTTCCGCAACTGGGTCGGGCGATCGGCAAGTATCTTCTCCAGCTTGTAACAAAAGGCGCAGACGCCGCTTTCAGGCAGCAGATGACGGTTGGTCATTTCGCGGGCATGATTCAAGGATACGTCAAACGTGGACATCATGCGTAAGGCCGGATGCTTAAGAGTGACACACCTGTGGAACTGCATGAAATCGATGCTGAAAGCGGCTATGCCAGGGGTTGATTGACAGGGGGTATCGCGTAGATCGCAGATGACAGTATCCTGGCTATGCCAGGCAATGTTGATCGCTGGCCCAAGCAGTTCAATGCCCTATTCACGACTGCTGCGAACTGTGCCAACAAGATATCGTTTCATGGGCTTAAGTAGCCAACCCCGATCGTTGCTCATCGACCATGAATTGTCGTCGTCCATATGAATAGAATGGGTTGAAGGCAACCAAGTGCCCGTTGATTCATTTCTCAACTTTCTTGTGGCGCTGATAACGTCAATTCCTTGCTAATCTCTCGTACAATTTCTCCAACTCTCTAATCGGCTGAGTAGTAAATTTCTCTCTTACAACCTGAAGACCCCGTGAACCCATTTTCTTTCTCAATTGCGCACTATCAATCAAGGCTCTTGTGTATTTCGCCAGCTCCGCCAGATCGCCTACTTTAAAAAGAAAGCCGTTTTCTCCATGGGTGACAATTTCTGGCAAGCCGCCGGCCCCTGAGCAGACTACCGGTTTCCCACTTGCGCCGGCTTCTATCGCCGTCAGCCCAAAGGGTTCGTCCAAGCGCGAAGGTATGATGATAATATCTGAAGATTTATATATGTCTTCAATGTCACCGCGGTAACCAAGGTAAATGATATGAGGGTTGCCACTGATCTTCTTTAGAAGATCACTTTTCAGATAGGAACCCTCGTATTGCAGAGGATCTCTACACTCTCCCACGAGAAAAAATTTCACCTTATTATCCGCTAGTTTATATGCCAGTTCGATAAACAGGTCAACGCCCTTGATATCTCTAATTTGACCGATAAATGTGATCATGACTTCTTGATCCGAAACGCTCAATATATGACGAATATCATGTGCCTGCGCAAACCGGTCAAGACTGACGACATTATGAATCACCTGTTTTGGAATATTTGTCGGCATGGACGATCTTGCCACAAACTCGGAGACGGCTATGGCCAACGAGGCCTTTCTTGTAAATGGCGTGGTGGTGCTCATTACGTAGTGGAAATGGGAAATGACTGGAATTTTTAGCATTCGCGCCGCTAGAGCCTCGGCCGGACGCCAAAGGCTAGCATGGTTTACGTGTAGAATGTCTATCTTTTCGCGTAGATAGAACCGCATGCTATTGATGATATTGCCGATGTATTCTATCAGGCCATGCGGTTCATGCGGTCTACCCCAAGGCAAATATCGAACATTCAATTCATCGAGCAAGGTAGTTATGGGTCCCAAGCTTGGCAGCAGCACAATAGGCTCGATCTTATCCCTGTCCAGCAAGCGGATATTTGTAAACAACACTCTGCTGGCGCCGCCCCAGTCGGCGTTTGCTTCGGATAAATAGCAAACCACGATTTTGCTGTTCTTGCTCATACCCATGTTTCCTTAAGACGCAACCATGTGGCTCGGATTGGCATCACGCGCAACCGTGCAAAACCCCAAGTCTTTTCTTTGTAAGAACAGGGGATTGAGTATAAGAGATAAAGATGAAACAGAGGAGCCACAAGTAGTTCGCATGTTGCGATCCTAGCTTAAAAACGCAGGCATCGAACAAGTATTATCTAACGGGCATGGGCTATGGGATCATGCCAGTAACAGCGGTTTACGCATCGCGATAAGCGGTTCCGTATTCCCCTTGAGAGCGCGGATGAGAGATTCGACAACACCCAGCACTTGGGTGCCATCGAGCGCCGTGCCGCAAGCCCTAATTCCAGTTCGTAACAAAAGGCGCGGACGCCACTTTCAAGCAGTAGATGACGATTAGTCATTTCACGGGCATGATTCATGGATATGTCAAACGAGGACATTACGTGTGAAGCCGGGTGCGTTCTACTGGGGGCGCAAAAGGCACAGGTCGCAGACTAATCTTGTTACTTGTTTCAGTTGGAGTTTGTTATCACTGCGGGCGGTGGCTTTACCAATGCAGCATCTAAAGTCGGCGATACCAAAACTGGAAATCCTTATATGCACCCATAACCGGCGCGAGCTTTTGGAGCGCACTATCGCTTCAATTAATCGATGCGCGCCAATCGCCGGCGCAGGTGTACATATTTTCGTTGCAGCCAACGCCTGTAGCGATGACACACATGCATTCCTTGACGGCTATTGTGCCCATCAGGAACAGAATGGCCACATTGCACTACAATGGATGGAAGTTGCTACGCCAGGTAAGTCACACGCCCTGAACCATGCCATCCCTCTCATTACCTCGCCTCTGGTTGCATTTGTCGATGATGATCACCGTGTGGATAGGCGGTATCTTGTCTCAATTATAGAAGCGGATCGGACCTATCCCGAGGCCACCATTTTTTGCGGGCGAATTCTTCCAGACTGGGACGGCTGGGAGCCGGCCTGGGCGCATGAAGAAGGCTCGTTCGCCATTTATCCGCTGCCGGTGCCGCGATACGATCAAGGCTCTGAGCCACGACCCGTCGGCATGGAAGGGCCACTGCCGGGTGGCGGAAACATCTTCATGCGCCGTGATGTGTTTGACCGTGTTGGCACGTTTTCCACGGAGCTGGGACCGCATGGCCACGATCTCGGCGGTGGCGAAGATAGTGATTACATGCACCGCGCCTTATACCAGGGAGAGCAATTGCAGTATGTGCCGGCCATGGTGCAGTACCATTTTGTTGAAACCGATCGTTTTAATCTCCGTTATATGATCCTGAAAAGCTTTCAACGTTCGCGTTCGGTGACTCGGGTTCGACATGCAGATGGCCGTAGGTTGCCGATGTATTTATGGCGCAAGCTTGGAACATATGCATGGCAGCTTGCAACATCGCTATACTGGTCCGCAACGCGTTTTTACCTCGTTCGCATTGCAGCGACCATGGGTGAAATCAGCGCCTATCTGAGCGCCAAAAAAGCGAAATGACTTTACCGTTGATGATGGGTCTGGCCTTGGGCCTGGCTGGTGCGATCCTATTGCTGGTCAAATCAGCCTACGCATTTTCGCGGACGGGGCCGCAGATTCGAGAAGAGGTATGGCGTAGCTTTCGCGGCCATTCAGCGATGGCGCTTTTGCGGCTGGCTTTATGGGCATGGCTGATCATCGCCTGGATGGCATGGATCGGATGCATGCCCTATGTGTCGCTGCAGATCATGGGTGGTGAAGCGCCCGGCTGGAAAGGCACTTCTGTTTCGGCGCTGGCTGGCATTGTCATGATCAGTGCATTGCAGTTCTGCCACCAGCTATTGCATATACCCAGCAGCATTATGATGTCTTCGAACTACAAAATGAGCCGTTTCTATCCCTTGGCCTCCATGCTAACCGTAAGCCGCCTGCGCTGGCTGCGGATACTGCTGATCGGTATGGCCAGCCTGCCGGTGCTGGCTGCGCTACGCTTTACCTTCGGGCAGGGGGATGCCTCCGCATTTATGCAACTCCAGCTGTTTGCCGGCTGCCTGCTAGCGCCTTATCTGTATGCTAGCTGGCCGGCATTGGTGCATCCCGTGCGAGCCGGTGTTCAACACAAGAGTCCCAATATCCTGATGATCGGTTGCGACACTCTGAGGGTGGATCGATTTGGCGCCTGCGGTTATGCGCGAAACCTCACACCCATGCTGGATGCGCTGATCAAAAGGGGAACGGCTTTTATGAGCTGCTATACGCCGTTGGCGCGCACCGCGCCCAGCCTGGCATCTTTGTTGACCGGCACCTGGCCCAGGTCGCATGGCGTGACGACGAACTTCATCTCAGACGCGCAGGCAAGGTTGCCATCCCCCAGCCTGGCCCAGTTATTGGCAGCCAAAGGTTACCAAACGGCTGCCATTAGCGACTGGTCGGGCAGCGATCTGGGCAAGATATCCTTTGGCTTTCAACATGTCGAAGCACCGCGGGATCAGTGGAACCTGAAATATCTCATCCGTCAGGGTCCAAAGGATATTCGTCTATTTCTTTCACTGTTTACCCATAATCGTTTCGGCCGTCGTTTTCTTCCCGAGCTCTATTATCTGGCTGGCGTGCCTCTGACAACTGATTTGGGCCGACAGGCAAAGCGCTGGATCAGCCGCTTTGCGGCAGGCGATAAGCCCTTTCTTCTCAACGCCTTTATGGCCACGTCGCATCCGCCATTTGGTAGCGAATATCCGTATTACCAGATGTATTCCGAGCCCGCCTATGGAGGGGAATCAAGGTTTGCCATGGCCAGGCTGAGTGATCCTTTCGATGTTATACGCAGCCAGCGCGAACCGCGCGAGGCTTTCGACCTTGACCAGATTAATGACCTCTACGACGCATGCGTTCGCCGATTCGATGACGAGGTGCGCAACATCATCCATCACCTGCGTGATTGCGGCTTGCTGGATAATACCATTATCGTTGTTTACAGCGATCATGGCATGGAAATGTTCGAGCATGATACATGGGGACAGGGCAACTCAGCGGTCGGAGAGGCCTCGCCGCGCGTTCCTTTGCTTATTGTTGACCCTAGACGCAAGGCGGGTGGGGGCGTTGATCCTCGAGTAGTGCGCACGGTGGACTTGCTGCCGACCTTGCTGGACCTGTGCGGCATCGACATTCCCAAACACGTTGATGGTGAGACGTTGTTGCCCTACATGGATAACGCCGATGTCGACGATGAGCGGCCGGCCTTTTTCGAAACCGGCGTGTGGCTGGCCACGCCGCCGGGCCAGCATCTGGACCATCTGAGCTACCCGGAATTGTTCACATTGCTTGAAGCCGATCCGCGGACGGGTACCCTGGCCATCAAGGAAGAATTTCGCCAGGCCGTTGATGAGGCAAGGGATCGCATGGTGCGAAAAGGAAGATGGAAGCTGGTGCGCTTCCCGCTCAAACAGGGTGTTGTCTATCATTTGTTTGATCTTCGCACCGATCCTGGCTGCAAATGCGATGTGTCGGAAGCCAATCCCGAAGTGGTCGAAGAGTTGCGGCAATTTTTTGCAGGCTGGGTAGCGTGAAGAAACGAGGTAAGTTCACGATTTGCCATGGTGATCGAAAAACGATGCTGATAGACTGGCAATCTACCTAGCGTCATAAATATGAAGTGAAATCCTCGAAAAGCCAGAGCATCATGCAGACAAATCCCGTTCAACTAAATCCGCCATGTGTATTTTGCGGCCAAGTGGAATCCACGCCTAGACTTACAGCCTTGGATTTCGACGAAGGTAGGGAGCGGTTTGACCTGCTTGAGTGCCAACATTGCGGTGTCGTGCGCACGGAACCAGTGCTCAGCGGCGATGCGTTGGCCGCGTATTACCATGTGTCCTATTATGGCGGCGGCGAAAGGAAATTCTCACGCTTGGCAGAATGGATCGTCCATGCTGCCAGCCGGCTGCGGGCAGGCAATCTGCTAAAACATTGGATGAAAATGAACCCGGCTTCTTCGGGTGCGTCTCCAGTGGTGTTAGATGTCGGATGCGGGCGGGGAAATTTATTGCGCGAGCTTAGCCGCCTGGGTTGTTCATGCCATGGTGTTGAACGAGGCGACTTTCCCCTGGATGAGCATTTGGAAGATGTGCAATTTTACAAGCAGGATATGGAATCGATCGACTTTGCCGACAACAGCTTCGACATCGTCATCATCTGGCATGTGCTCGAGCATTTAAACGACCCGGCGCAAACCATCCGCACCATACAGCGGATAATGCGCCCGGGAGGTTTGTTTGTTATCGCGGTGCCTAACTTTGGCAGTTTCCAGGCCAAGGTATTCAAGCGCTACTGGTTCCACCTTGACCTGCCCAGGCATACCTACCATTTCAGCCATGAGACGCTGGCACCTTACTTGGACGCCCGGCATTTCAAAATCCGTGAACTAAGCACACATTCCCTGGAACAGAATCTGTTTGGCTTTATCCAGAGCTTGTTCAATATGTTGATCCCGTTTGGCAGGCCAAACACTTTTTACAGGTTGCTGAAAGGCGGCGGTAATCTATTTGCCTATGCCAAACTTGCCGCCTGCTTGATCGCGGCCATGTGTATCTTGCCTCTGGCCATGGTGGAATATGTTGCATCCCGCATATTCAACAATGGCGCCAGCCTCATCCTGTTCGTGGAAAAGATCGAATAATGGGTCGTGCGCCAGCAGGGATGCTAAAGGTCGACTGGTTGCAGCAGATTTCGCAAGGCCGGCAGGTCGCGTTTCTTATGTTTCTCGCGTTTGTCGCCTTTGGCGCTTGTCTACTTAACGGCTTTGTCGGCGATGATTACTTTATCCTCCTGCCCGTTTCCGCCTATTGGGAATTTGATCTTAAGACCATATTTTTTGCCAAGGCCAATACGCTTGAATACCTCCCAGTTAGAGACCTTAGCCTGGCAATAGATGCCGCCATATGGGGCAAAAGCGCGGCGGGGTTCCATGTCACCAACCTTTTGCTCTATCTGGTTAGTCTGCCACTGGTTCATCGCGTGGCTCGCAGGCTGGCTTCGCTATTTCAATGTGATCATCCCGAATTTATTGCATTCTGGGCCACTCTCATCTTCGCCCTTCATCCCCTGCAAGCCGAGGCCGTCAATTTTATCAGCGCAAGAAACAACATCCTTGCCATGTTGTTTCTTCTGCTGTCGCTGGAGTTGTTCCTAAGCGGCTACCGCGAGTCCAATGGCCGCCTAGCCTTGTCATTACTAGCTTTCCTGCTGGCCCTGTTTTCCAAGGCCAGCACGATTTTTTATCCCATCTTTCTCATAGCTATAGTGGTATTCGCGCCTGCCCTGCGTGCGCCGTGGCGCGCGACATTGTTGGCCGTCCTGCCCTTTGTTCTGGTCGATGCAGGGGCTTTATGGGTGCATCTAAGCAACGCCAGCGACACAGGAATCATCCATGACAACCTTGTCCGCTTTGGCGGAGATAATTTGCTGCTGACGGTGGCCAGGGCCATGTCCATCCCGTTTTTTTACTTCAAACAGTTGCTCTTTCCTTATCCGCTAACCATTCTATATCCTGGTGTTTTGCTCACGACCCATGTGGAGCTATACGCCACGTTTGCCAGTCTGGGCTTGGCGCTGATGGTGTTTCTTGTCTGGCGCTTGCGCCGGCGGTCATGGTTGCCGTTTGCCGGTCTGGCCTGGTTGCTGCTATCACTGGGTCCGGTGATAAATATTTTTCCCACGGTTCCGGTGGTTGCGGACCGCTATGCTTACCCGGCCGTTTTCGGATTTGCCCTCATTTGCGCCTGGCTGCTCTCGCGTATGAAGAGCCGCCAGGTCGCGGTCCTGCTGGGTGCTTGCGTGGCGTTTGTCTGGATCGGCCTGGATATCAAGCGCAGCCTTGAATGGCGGTCGGATATGAGCCTGTATGCCTCCGCCTATGCAGCGTATCCGGATCCCGTGCGATCCACCTATGCCAAGGCCCTGTTCCATGGTGGAAGGCAGCAGGCGGCGTTGGCCTTGTATGAGGGCATGGCGCTTCCAGGCTATGAATACCATTATTTACGTGGCCGTTGGCTATCCGAAATGGGGCAATATGAGCAGGCGGTTGCCGCCTTGCATCAGGCTCTGCGCGAGGGAGGAGGCGCGGACGCTACCATTTATCTGGCGCTGGCCGAGGCCCAAGAGGCCAGTGGCGACACGAAGCAGGCGATGCACGCTTATCTGCGGGTACGCGAAGCGACGCGCCAGGATTTGTTTGGCGAATACAATCGAAGGGCCGAGTCAGCGCTTCAGCGTTTGCGCCAGGATGCTTCCGGAAAGCGGGCGGCCTTGATTGATCAGGCTGCCAAGCAGCCACGAAGTCTACAGGCGCAATACGAACTGGCGGTGTTTCTTCATGCCTCGGGTGAATACAGCGAGGCTGCCAGGTATTACCGCCTGGCGGGCGATATAGCCCCGGTTTTATGGGAGCCGTGGTACAACCTCGGCATCGTGCACTTGAAGCAGGAGGAGCATGGCCAAGCCGTGGAAGCCTTCCGGCAGGCCTTGCAAAGACAGCCCGGTGCGCCCAGAACCTTACATTATCTGGGCATGGCCAGCGAAGGGCAGGGTGATGAGCAGGCAGCCATCGGCTATTATCGTCAGGCCTTGGCGGCCGACCCGTTATCGCTTGAGTCCGCTCTTCGGCTTGGCCAGTTATTTTACCGCATGGGCGATCGGCGGCAATCCCTGGCATATTATCGCAAGGCGGCTGATTTGGTCGGCGACGACCAGGCGGTGCGGGCGAAAATACAGGGGATGATGGAGAAGCTACAGTGATTCTTGGAAGACGCCTGGTGGTGGTGATGCCCGCCTATAACGCGGAAAAAACCCTTGAGCAAACTTACGCGGACATGCCACATGATTATGTCGATGACATCGTGCTGGTGGATGATAAATCCAGCGACCAGACAGCTGAATGCGCCAGAAAGCTGGGTATTCGGACCATCGTGCATGCGGAAAACATGGGCTATGGCGGCAACCAGAAGACCTGTTATACCGAAGCCTGCCGCCTGGGGGCGGATGTTGTAGTGATGCTGCACCCGGATTACCAGTATTCCCCCAAACTGATAACTGCCATGGCCACATTGATCGCCTCGGGACATTACGATGCAGCCATGGCCTCACGCATTCTGGGCGGCAGGGCGCGCGAGGGCGGCATGCCCCTCTACAAATACATTGCCAATCGCATGTTGACCCTGTTTCAGAATCTGGCCTTCGGGGCGAAATTGTCGGAATATCATACGGGCTACCGAGCCTTTTCCAGGCAGGTGCTGGAAACCCTGCCGCTGGAAGAGAACTCGGATGATTTTGTCTTCGATAACGAGATGCTGGCGCAGGTTCTGTATTTCGATTTTCATATCGGTGAGATCAGTTGCCCTACGCGCTATTTCGATGACGCATCCAGCATCAGTTTTCGCCGGTCGGTGACCTATGGCCTGGGTGTGCTATCCACCACGGCAAAATTCCTGCTGCATAAGTTTGGCATCAAGTCATATTCTATCTTCCGGAAAGATGGCCGGCGCCTGCCAATCGACCACCAAGAGCCTGCATGAAGAGCTTGGTTATTCCGGTCTTTTTGGGCCGGCAAGCGGCGTAAAGAAGGGCAATCGAATTGTCGGCGGGTAAACACAATAGTCTGGTCTTCATGTTTGGCGTGGCCATCAGCGTTGTCTGCCTGTGGTTGGCGTTGCGCGGAACCAATTTTGATCAGATAGGCCAGACGCTCGCGCAGTCGCAATTGTGGCTGGGGTTGCCACTACTTTTTTCCTACATGCTGTTTTACTGGATCAAGGCCATCCGCTGGCGAATGATGTTGCAACCTATGCGAGAAACCCATGCGCGCGAGCTGTTTACGCCCATGATGATGGGCTTCTTCGCCAATAATATCCTGCCCGCCCACCTCGGCGAGTTTGTTCGCATGTACCTGGGTGCGAAGATGCTGGGACTTGGCAATGCCCAGGTGTTGGCCACGATTATTCTGGAACGTATTTTTGATTTTCTGGCGGTGGTGCTGTTTCTCGGCATCGCGCTTATTCTCGGCGGGCGGGTGTCCGAGCAGCTGGCCAGTATCGGCTACGGCGTTGCGCTGACCGGCCTGGGGCTGCTGTCGATCACAGTAATTTTCGCCACCTATACCAAGGCCTTTCTCACGGTGATGCACAAAGTGACTTTATTTTTGCCAGCCAGGATTCAGAAAAAAATTCTGCATCACCTTGAAATTAGCGCCATGGGCTTTGATTCGATCAAGCGCGCCAAGCTCCTCGCAGGCATCATTGCCACGTCATTATTGCAATGGTTGCTTATCGGGGCATGCATATATTGTGGCTTGCTTGCGGTGGGCATTGAAGCGCCGGCATCGGCTTCATTCGTCGTTTTGGCGGCGACGGTATTTGCCGTCACCCTGCCCGCGGCACCAGGTTTTTTTGGCACCATGCAGCTGGCCTTCACACTCAGCCTGCAACCCTATGGTATCGGGGAAAGCCAAGCCTTCGCGGCCAGCGTGGTGTTTCACTCCATCACCTACCTTTCGGTGACCTTGCTTGGCATCTATTTGCTGCGCCATCTGGGATACAGGCTTGGCGAATTACGCCAGCAGGTGGAATCAGCCGAGGTGGAAGTTGAAGCGACGGCCGCACCCCCCGATTCGCGCACCTGACGGTCAGCGTCGCTTAAAGACTCTGATGAAGTAGTTCTCACCGGTTTCTTGTGGCGGTGGATTATTTTCAGTGATGGTGATCCACCGCCGCTGGCGCATAGAAAGCTGCATTTCATATTGTAGCGCATAGTCACCTCCGATCATCCGATTGACCATGTGCAGCGGTTCCAGGCTGGCTCGTTCATCCCAGCGCAGTGAGAAAGGAAGGTTTGTCATGATGATGAAAGCCGGCGGTTCATTGCCGATTTCGCGCATCATTTTTTCCTGGAATTCGCGGTAACGCGGGAAGGCTTCCCACAGCAAGGGGTAGATGACCACGTATGAGGTGGCGCTGGCGCGCTCGGCCAGCAGCAGGATCTGCGGTTCGGAACCAAAAATCAGCACTTTGTCGTCAGCTTGCGAATGGGCGCGTAGATAGGCAGCGAATTCCTCTGATTCGTAAAACGGGTTTGGGCCGAAATGCTGACGGCTGATCTCCTTGGGAGACGAACTGACATAATACCCGCTATTCGGCCCGACTTCGCCGGCAATCATCAGCAGCGCAATGATCGGAGCGGCAATGCGCATGGTATGTGCGCCGCTCAATCTGTTTGTGAGTTCACTTAATCCGAATCCACTGATCAGAGCTATAGCGGGGGCCAATTGGGCGAAATAATGGGCATAGGTAAAGCCCAACAGGGTGCCGGCCAGCGAGAACAAAAAGAAGCCCCATGCCACGCATGCATTGAACCCGTTTTGACGTGAGAAATAGAGGGCCAGCAACATCGCAGCACCCGTAACAACAGGGCTGCTGAGCAGGATGACCCACAGGCTGTCAGAGACAATTCCCAGGCTGGTGGCAAGCTCCGCCTCGGAGCTGTAGATGGCCCCATGTTCGAATACCCAGTAGATGAGCTCGCCAAAAGCGCCGTTGGCTACGAAGTAGCCGGCGATAAGCAGCGATATACCGATGCCGCCGGCAAGCCATGCGCTCCAGCCTTTGGCGATGCGAGATCGTTTTTCCGGGAACTCGCGATTTCTGATCAACATGACGGCGATGAGGACGACGACGAATAAAACGCTGGTGACCACGGTGGGTTTCGTCCAGCAGGCCAGCGCCCCAAATATGCCGCTCATGGCCAGTTGCGCCAGTTGCAAGCCGTGTTGGGAGCCGCGCAGGGCGAACAGCAGGCTCAGCGACAAGGGCAGCAACATGAACATCTCGCTGGAGCCGGTGAAGCCCTGGATATTCTGATTGGCCGAGAACAGGGCAAAGGCCAAGCTGGTCCAGAGCGCGCCCGCGGCGCCAAATAAACGCCGGCCGATGAAGAATAGCGTGATCAGGGTGAGAAAATTGTAGAGGTGCAGAAACAGGTGAATGCCGAAGGCCGTGGGCGGAAAGATGAGCAACGCCGCGGCATAGATGAAGAAAAGCAGGGGCGGTTTGTGGTCGATGGCGTCGATGTAGGGTACGCCGCCTTCAAGTATGGTGCGTCCAATCAGGCCGAAGGTGCCCTCGTCCCGGTCCAGGGGGATATCCAACAGATTGATCCTGATGGCAAAGTAAACGACCGTGATTGCCATCCACGCCAGCCAGAAGCCTGCGCGCTTGGAGAATGGTTCACTTTGATCTATTTGCATGACTTCCCGTTATTCTCCTAAGGCTGGATAGTTCTCTTCATAGCCGCATCGGATGGTAGGATCATGCCATGCCGGTTCTTAGTCTCAACCATGTCAGTAAGGCGTTCGGGCCGCAGGAGCTGCTGTCGGAGGTAAAGCTGACAATCAGCAGTGGTGCGCGCATAGGGCTTATCGGCAGAAATGGCGAGGGTAAGTCAACCTTGCTCAGGATCATGGCCGGCCAGGACCAGGCTGATGAGGGCAGCATTACCCTGAGGCGTGGTGTGCGCGTGGCCTATTTGCCGCAAGAGCCACAGTTTGAAGAAGGGCAGACGGTGTTTGCCGCCGTGGCGCGTGGACTTGGGGATGTGGCACGCCTGCTCGAATCCTATGATCAGGCTGTACTGGCGCTGGCAAGGGACGGCTCAAGTGGAGATATGAAACACATTGCCGCCTTGCAGGCGGAACTTGAACACAGTGGCGCATGGCATTACAAGGTGCGCATCGAAACGGCGGTTTCACGCCTTTCCCTTCAAGCGCATCAGGACGTGGGCGAGCTCTCAGGCGGCTGGCAGCGGCGAGTGGCCTTGGCCGCGGCGGTGGTGGCCGAGCCCGATGTACTGCTCCTGGATGAGCCAACCAACCATCTGGATATCGCCTCGATCGAATGGCTGGAGGATTTCATTGCCGGCTTTGATGGAGCGGTGATGTTCGTGACCCATGATCGCTATTTTCTCGATGCGGTCGCCGAGGAGGTCGTCGAGCTGGATCGAGGGCGGCTCAGGCACTACCCCTACTCCTACAGCGACTACCTGCTCAAGAAGGCGGAGCAGATGGAAGTTGAGGTGCGCCAGGCGAGGAAATTTGATCGACTGCTGGCCAGCGAGGAACGTTGGATGCGACAGGGTATTCCGGCCCGGCGGCGGCGTGACGAAGGCCGGGTTCGTCGGCTTGATGGACTGCGTCATCAACGCTCCGAACGGCGCATTCATGGTGGCGAGGTCAATCTTCGCGTAGCCCAGGGCGTCAAACCGGGCAAAATGCTGATCGAAGCGATTGATCTCTCGCATGCCTATGGGTCCAAGGTCATTGCGCAAAACATTGGCTTGAAAGTGATGGCTGGCGAGCGTATCGGCCTGATTGGTCCCAACGGGGTGGGCAAAACCACGTTGCTCAAGTTGCTATTGGGCATAATGCAGCCTGATAGCGGGCGAGTGCGCCACGGTGCCCGGCTGGTGCCTGCTTTTTTAACGCAAATGCGGGATATCAACCCCCAGCTCACCTTGAAGGACGTTCTGCTTCCACAAGGGGGCAATTACGTTTATGTGGCTGGCGTCCATGCCCGACATGTGGCCTCTTACCTAGAGGACTTCCTGTTTGACGGGGAAAAGCTCAGGGCGCGTGTTTCCTCGCTTTCGGGAGGCGAACGCGGCCGCCTGCTGTTGGCGCGCCTGCTGTTGGAGCCGGCTAATCTTCTGGTGTTGGATGAGCCGACCAACGATCTGGATATCGGCACCCTTGCCGTGCTTGAGCAGGCGCTGGCCAAGTACGATGGGACCATCCTGCTTGTCAGTCATGACAGGGCCTTCATGGATCGGGTGGTCACACGCGTGCTGGCCTTCGAGGGCGATGGAAAGATTGTCGCCATTGAGGGCGGTTATTCGGATTACGCCGCCTGGAAACAGAAGCAATCCATCAATCCCTCTGGCCGGGCCGGGAAACAGCAAAAGGCGTCTGGCAGGCCTAAGCATCAGGCCGCGAAGCTTGGCTACAAAGACCAACGCGAGCTCGATGCATTGCCGAAAGCGATAGAGCATTTGGAGTCTGAAAAGGGCGAGATTGAAGCGCGCTTCTGCAACCCGGACTATTTCCAGCAGGATGCCGATTCTTTTCATGTGGATCAGCAGCGCCTGATTGAACTGGCCGAAGAGCTGGAATCAGCCTATGTGCGCTGGGATGAGCTGGAGTCCAAAAGCGCGGCACTGGGCGAATAGCAGGAGTTAGCCGGAGTTAGAGTGAGCCCCACTGCGAGCGTTTTCTGCGGCCGAAACGCATATTGGGCAGGATGAGGCCAACAATCATGCCTAGTAGGATGACGCCGGCTCCGATCATGAACCAGTTCTGCGCCGACTGACTCTCCATCGAGCGGTATTTATGCTTGAGCGTTTGCAACTCATCTTCGATGGTGGCGACGTGCGCCTTTAACGTCTTGTTTTCCTTGCTGATGGCGATGGGATTGGCGGCGGTGCGTCGTAGATCCGCAAGTTCCTTCGTCAGTTTTTTGTTTTCAGCCGACAGGCGATTGCGCTCCTTGTCCAGGGAGGCTTTGTCCGAGCGCACCTGTTTCAGGCCAGTGTCTGTTGCCTGCTTTTGTTCGCGCAGCGTGGCCATTTTTTTTTCGAGGACTGCCAGCCGGTCACGGGCAACTGGTATATTCTGTAGAAAACGGGTAAGCACCCAGCCTTCCGTGCCACTGGCAAGCTTAACCCGTGCATAATTGGTCTCAGCATCGATCTCCAGCACCTCTACAGGCGTGCCGCTCTTGAGCATGCGGACGATGTTGTGCTGCGTGCTTTGACCAGAACGCATGGTGATTTCCATTTGATCGCTGACATAGCGGGTTTCAGCCTGCGCCAGCGGGATGATGCTCATCGCTACCAGTAAACCCATGCAAATTTTCATAATCATGCCTATTTCCTCACTTCACCGTAATCTTATGCTGTGCATTGCTTACGGCAAGCGCTTGCTATCCGGACCGTTTGCCAGCGCCGTGATGCAAGTCAATAAGAAAGCATGCCAACCAAACCACACTATGGGGTTGTCTTCTCCATATTGATCAGGTTGAACAGTTCCAGTCGCGAGGATGGGTTCTTCAGAAACGCGCCCGTAAGCTTGCTGGTTGTGGTCCATGCGCCCGGTTTTTTCACGCCGCGGTAACACATGCAGTAGTGCTGGCACTGAATGACCACGGCCACGCCCGCTGGATTCAGCGCTTCTTCGATGACCTGAGCGATTTGCATAGTCATTTTTTCCTGCACCTGCAGGCGTTTGGCAAAGACGTCGACAATGCGTGCCAGTTTCGACAGGCCGACCACCCTGCCATTCGGCAGGTAGGCAACATGTGCCTTGCCGACGAATGGGGCCATGTGGTGTTCGCAGTGGCTGAACACGTCGATATCGCTGACCAGCACCATTTCATCGTAGCCCTCCACTTCATCAAAGGTTTTGATCAGGTGCTCGCTTGGATCCTCATCGTAGCCGGAGAAATGCTCGTGCATGGCGCGCAGCACGCGCTCGGGCGTATCCTGCAGGCCCTCGCGACTCGGGTCGTCGCCGATGTATTCAAGCAGGGCGCGCACGTGCTCCATGGCGGCATGCTCACGCGGTGTTGAAGGATCGAAATCGTTCATGTTGGCCTCGATACGCAGGATGCGCACCGGGCAAGGTAGCGCATTTACAGGTCAGACAAAACCCGCATGTGCTATGGTCTTTGAAATATGGGGGGTATCGAGCAGATATGACAACCGTTGATCTGTTGCGCCACGGTGAACTTGTAGGTGGAATCAAGTATCGCGGCAATATCGAGGAAGAGTTGACCGATGTTGGCCGTGCGCAGATGGACAACGCGTGGCGTCAGCTTGCTGGCAAGGTAGAAGTTATCATTGCCTCGCCGTTAAGTCGCTGCCGGAAACCAGCGCAGGCCTGGGCGGCCGAGGTCGGCATTCCATGCGTGGTCGAAGACCGTTTTTGTGAGATGAACTATGGAGAGTGGGAGGGGCTCTCCAAGCAAGAGATTGAAAAACAATTTCCCGGCGAACTGGCCAAATGGCGCGATAATCCCGTGGGACGACAGATTCCGGGCGCGGAACGCATCGAGGCCTTTGCCGAACGCGTGATCGAAGGCTGGCGAGATGTGCTTAAGATTCATGCCGGCAAACATGTGATGCTGGTGGCGCACTCCGGTTCCTTACGTATCATCCTGGCCGAAACGCTGAACGCGTCCTTACCCACAACTCGCCAGTTCGCGATGCCATTCGCATCGTGGAGCCGGGTAATCGATGATGGCGGCAAGCCCTTTCTGGAGTACCTCAACCGCCTGCCCTAAGAGTGGTGTAAAAAAGAATCTCTTGGTTATTCGCGGCCGAGCAGGCTTTCAGCTATTTCAATAACATGCGCGCCGTAGGAACGGGCGGCGGCGAGTTGCGCATCAGTAATGCCGGCGGGCATGCCTTCATGGTTGCCCGTACGGGCATAGGGGCCCCATTGAAGGCCGCCGTCGGCGTAGGCAATGGCATCCTTGGGAAAGCCGACAACGGTCATTCCCTGCTCAAGGAAATGGGAATAAAGCGACATCATGGTCAGCTCAGCGCCGCCGGCCGCCCCGCCAAAACCGCCGCCGGTGACGAACACACCGCCCACCTTGCCAGCCAGGGCGTTTTCCATCCACAATTTGGCTGCATCGTCGATAAGCCTCTTCAGTTGCCAGGCCATGGAACCCATGTGCACAGGCGTGCCGAAAAAGATAACGTCGGCGTCGGTCAGGTCTTGGGGCGAGGCATTCGCCGCTTGTTTGAGGTCGATTTCCACGCTTGAGGCCGCCCTGACTCCGGCGGCAATGGAACGGGCCATTTTTTCCGTGTTGCCATAATCTGAGTGGTAGACAATCAGCGTCCGCATGGCTGGGGATATTATCCGCGCCTGTTAGGCGTGGCCAGTCTGAGCTGAAAGGTGTGAGCGGTCGATACCTAGCGATTGGGCGCTAATGAGCCAGCGTTCGTCAGCGGGGGCCTTAAAAATGATGTCCGTTGTGGGCGGGGCGATAAGCCAGTCGTTGCGGGAGAGCTCATCTTCGAGCTGACCGCCAGCCCAGCCGGCATAGCCAAGCACAAGCATAAAATGCGCAGGGCCTTCGTCGCCCGCGATGTCTTCAAGAATGTCGCGTGAGGTTGTCAGACGCAATTCCGGTGTGATGATCAGGGTGGAGTCGTACATTTTGTCGCCGTCGTGAAGCACGAAACCGCGGAAAGGCTCAAGCGGACCCCCTTCGTAGGTGGGTGTGTTCAGCAGATGAGCGTTGCCCAGTTTTAGATCGCTCAGTACTTCATCCATGGTGATAGATTGCTCGCGGTTGACCAGTACGCCCATGCTGCCCTCATCATCGTGGTGGCACATCAGCACCACACCATCACGAAAATGCGGGTCGAGCAACGCAGGCGTGGCAAGCAACAACTTGCCTTTAACATCAGGACCTTGCATCAGACGCCTCCTTGCTCATCAACCTGGCCATTTCAATGGCCGCTACAAGGCTACTATAGGACACCTCATCGCGCCCTGCACGATCAAAGGCGGTGCCGTGATCCACGCTGGTGCGCACGAAAGGCAGTCCGAGGGTGACGTTGACCGCTTCCCCGAAACTCAAGGCCTTAATGGGAATCAGCGCCTGGTCGTGATAGCAGCAGACGATGGCGTCGTACTGCGTTCGCTGCTTGGGCGCGAACAGGGAATCCGCTGGCAGGGGGCCTGTCACGTTCAGGCCTGTCGCGCACGCCTGCTTCACTGCCGGCGACAGAATCCGGGATTCCTCTTTGCCGAACATTCCCTGCTCGCCGGCATGCGGGTTCAAGGCGCAAAGGGCCAGATGAGGGTCGCTGATGCCGAACCGGGATCGCAGGGCGTCGGCGGTAATCTTCAGGGCGATCAGGGTTTGGTCTATGGATAGATGGGCCGGCACGTCCTTCAACGCCAAGTGCGTGGTCAGCAAGGCGACGCGTAGCGATTGTGAAGCTAGCATCATGACCACGGATGCGCCGCCGGCCAGGTCAGCCAGGAACTCGGTGTGGCCGGGAAAGTCGAATCCAGCCCGGTGCAACACGGACTTGTCGATCGGTCCGGTGACCAGCGCGCGGGCATGGCCGTGCAGGCATTGCTGGGCGGCAATGCGGATGCAGTCAATCACGGTTTGGGAAGTGGCGCGGTCCGGTTTGCCTGGCGGAGGGGCGTGGCTGGCCCCAGATGTGGCCTGCCAGCTATGGAGGGCTCCGTTTGATGGATATTGCGGGGCTTCCACGGTCTGGATGTCGATATCGAGGCGGCAATGGCGCGCCCTTTCGGCCAGCCATGATGCAGGTGCTGCAATAAGAACGTCGTGAAACGTCTGGGGCTCGGCGGCAAAAGCGCGTAACACGCAGTCGGGCCCGATGCCCGCCGGCTCTCCCAGGGTGAGTAAAATGGGCTTTTTCCCCTGGCTTTGCCGCTTGGCCGCCATTATAAAGAGATGTCGCACCCCTTGTATTCGATATGCGCCCTGGATTTCAGGCCCGCCAGCCAGCGAGGAAGCTGCTCCTGAATCTCGATGCTCAACAGGGCGTTGCGGATGCTCGCGCGATGGGCCTCAAATGAGTTCTGGTCGATAAGGCGGCGATCGCTTAAGCGGATGACATGCAGGCCAAACGGGGTTTCCACTATGTCGCTGACCTCTCCCGCCTGCATGGCGAACACAGCATTCTCAAACGCCGGCACCATGGCGCCCCGTTTGAACCAGCCCAGATCACCTCCGCTGGCCGCGCTTGGCCCTTGCGACACCTCTCTGGCACGGGTGGCAAATTCCTCGTCGTCGGCATCCTTTAGCTCGCGCGCCAGGCGTTCCACGCGCTTACGAATCTTGGCCTTGGTTTTTGCATCCGCCGCGCCTGGAAGCTTGATCAGGATATGGCGGGCATGCACCTCCTCATAGCTCTTGCCGGCTTTTTGCGCCTCAATGGTCCGCTCGTCGTTCACATAAAGCATATGCAATCCGGCCGGTGAGCGGATGGGTTTGGAAATGGCGCCGACGGGCATGTCCAGCAGCGCTTCAAAGCGGCTGGGCAATTCTCCACGTTTGAACCAACCCATTTTCCCTCCCTTGGCCGCTTCCGGGCCTTCGGAGTGGAGCGTGGCAAGCTGTTGAAAATCCTCGCCGCCGACGGCGCGCTGGCGCAGCTGTTCCAGTTGCTCGCGCACCTTGCGAATTTCTTCCGGCGTGGGGTCGGTTGGCAGGGTGTGGAATATCTGCGACAGCTCTATGGCTCGCGTGGGTTGCGGGTTCTCCAAATATTTGCGGAAGTACTCGCGCATGGACTCCTCGCTGACCTGCAACTTGGACCGCACCGCGACATTGATAAGCTGGGCCACGAGCAGCTGCGCCCTCAGGTTGTCACGATAGCGGGCGGGATCGACGCCTTGCGCCTTGAGGATGGAAATGAGCTGGCCGGATGGGATGTTGTTGCGGGCCTCAACGTCGGACATCGCCCGCTCGATCTCATCATCAGCAACCTCCAGCTCCAGATTGCCGGCTTCCTGCACCTGCAATACCTGCATGATGCGAGCCTCCAGCGAACGCTGATGCAACTCATCCTTGGCGGGCATTATAGGCTGACCGATGGCGCGAAGCTGCTGGATAAGGTCATGCGTGTCCTGCTCAACCTGGTAGCAGCTTATCGCCTCATGGTTCACAACGGCGGCAATGCCATCAATAAGCTTTTCACTGGCATTGGCCTGAATGGCGATAAGATTGGCCAACAACGCGGCAAGCAATAAGCGCATGTTCTCTCCTGCGATGGAATGATAGGGATCAGGAGCCGACGCTACCCAGCCCCTTGAGCCCTAGCAAGAAACGCACGCCGATATTGGTGGCCTCGCCCGTGCCAGCCGGGCGGTTGATGCGGTAGCCCTGTACTTCCAGGCTCCAGCAGGCATGACGGTAAGCCACGCCAGCGCGGGCCTCCTGGGTGGTGCGTCTGTTGATGTCGAAATGCCATGCGCCTGAGAGCGCCCATTCTGAGGTCAGCCAGATGCGTCCAGCCACCGATGAGGCATGTTCCTCCTGACTGACAAAGCGGTCATCTGTACTGCGATAGTTGATGGCCAGGCTATGTCCCTTATCCGAGCTCATATCGAGCCCGGCCTGGACGACAGGCCAGAAACGGTCGGACGGGTTGTATTCAAAATGACTCGTCAATTTCAACCAGGACGCGGGATAGACCAGTACTTCGCCCAACAAATCGGAAAAAGGCTGCGCCCTTTCATGCGCGCTGACATCAATGACCTCGCGGCGTATATTATAAGCAGCTCCCAGGCGCGCCAGCAGCCAGGTGCGCGCCGGCGCTTGCGCCCCGGGCTTGTATTCAATTCGATTGGTGAGCAGCAGGGCGACGCGGTGACTGTTTTCAATCCTGTCATGGCCCGAGAAGCGGTTGGCCGACAACAGGCTTCCCATCGTCAGAGCTCCGAATGCCGAATCAAAATTGGGCAAATGCGATTGGTCGCCAACCTCGACCAGGTCGTAGCGCAAGGTCGGTTCGACGCTGTGGCGCAGGCGGCGACTGCTGTTGAACTTCGCGAGAACGGCCCTGGTTTCCAGGCTGACCTCCCCGCTCGTGCGTTGGGCCGCGCTATTCGCCCCGGTCTCATCGCTCAGCCAGTAGCGCGTATGATGGCCGCCCAGGCGAAGGTGCGTCATGATGCCGCCACCGGCAAACAGCTGCGTGACATCAAGATGCGGATACAGATCGATGCGCCAGCCATCATCGCCTATCCGGCGTTGAAAGCGGGTGGTTTGCTGATCCAGGTGGATGACGGTGCCAAGGACGCCGATGGGTTGGAACCATGTGCTCTCGAATCGGGGAAGAATTTGCGCCGTCTCGGCATTGCTTGTGGCGAGCAGGTCTTGTTGATGCCTTGCCGTTAGCGCCATGCTGATCTGGGCGCCCTGCCACGCGAGCGCAGCACTGCTTTGCAAATAGCGGCTGGATGCATCGCCCAGGCTGCTGGTAAAATCAGCGAGATAATCCCGGTCGCTGACATGGTCGGCTTCAACCGTGAAGCGCGTGCCAAAGGGGCCTTGCCTGTCAATATTGCCGGTCAGGTGGCCCCGATCCCTGTCCACTTGTTCATCGTAAAACCATTCACCATAGAACGATTCACGTCCTGCCGGACTCACATGACGGATTTCCAACTCTGGGCGCAGGCCGCGGGCGCTCATCCAGTGCGGAGCAATCGTCAAATCCCAGTTGGGTCGCGGCGCCCAGTAATATGAAGCGCTCAGTTCGGTGCCGAGGCGATTGCTGCTGGCGAAGGAGGGTGTAAGAAAACCGCTCTGGCGGCGCAAAACCTGTTGCCAATAGGGGGCGTACAATATCGGAAAACCGGCGATTTTGAGCTTCGCGCGGCGTGCGCTGAAGGTTCCCTTTACCTGATCCAGAACGGCGTTGGCGGCTGCGAGTTCCCACGCTTTGTCATCAGTTGGGCAAGCTGAAAAATGGGCCTGTTCGGCCTTGTAGGTCAAAGCATCCACACGGCTGATGCGCTCAGCGGATAGCCGCCCGCCATCAGGCAACAGTAATTCAGCCTGGTGCAGGGTGCCGATGTAATCGCGTGTGTCCAACTCGCCGGCCATGGCCCGAATCTCGGCATCGGGGCTTAGGATGATGACATTGCCCCTGGCCTCAAGAAGGTGTTCCCCGGGTTTGTAATAAAGCTCATCGGCCTTGAGGGTTTCATCTCCGCGCGTCACCTCCACGCCACCGGAGGCCCTGATATTTCCATCGCCGTCACGGTCAAGGCGGTCGGCTGAGATATCGATGGGTTGGGTCTGGGCCACGGCAGGCAATAGCAGGCAAAAAAACAACAGAATTTGTTTCAGGGTGGATGGCGTCGACAAAAGGAAGGCCCTGCGCGGCTGGCCAGCCGGCCTATTGGCCCGGTTTTTTCGCGACACCAAGATAATTAACGGATAAATCATCGGATATCACAAAACGCCGTGCCAGCGCTTCAAACGACATGCCATGAAGGCCGGCCACGTCCAGCCCAGCCGCGCGCAGCGCATCGATAAGTTCAGATGGGCGGATGAACTTGTCGTGCTGGTGCGTGCCTTTGGGTAACCAGCCGAGCACATATTCAGCCCCCAGAATGGCGAATAGATAAGATTTCAGCGTACGGTTCAGCGTGGCGAAAAAAAACAGCCCCCCGGGCTTGAGCATGCTGGCGGCGGCCTTGACCGTGCTTGGCACGTCCGGCACGTGTTCCAGCACCTCAAGGCAGGTTACCGCGTCGTAGACGCCGGCATGATCCAGAGCCCAGGTTTCGGCATCGCTGTTTTGGTAATCCACCTTGATGCTTTGTTGCTCGGCATGCAGGCGCGCCACCGCAAGGGGTTTTTCCGCCCTGTCGATACCGGTCACGGCCGCACCCCGGCGGGCCATGCCCTCGGCCAAAAGTCCGCCGCCGCAACCGATGTCCAGGACGGTGGCGTCAGACAGGCCGATCTGCGTGGCTATGTAGTCCAGCCGCACAGGGTTGATCATGTGCAGGGGCTTGAAACGGCCGCTTTCGTCCCACCATTCCTCGGCTAGCGCCTCGAACTTGTCGATTTCTTCAGGATCAAAATGTCGGGCCATGGTCCCGAGCATAAATCGGGGCGCGGCGAAGGCAAGATATAGATGCCTATGGGCGCAAAGAAAGGTCAGCCAGACGCTGCAATAATCCTTGCCGAGAGCCTTATGTTATTCATGCGCGGACCGATACAAACAGCATAGGGGGTATGCGATGCAGCAGGAACCAATGGTCGTTGGCCGACATCCTATTTATGACAGGAGCCGCAAGGTGGTGGCCTACAAGCTGCTGTTTCGCGCGAGCGCTGGGGATACCGACGCCAACTTTATGGATAGTGATCATGCAACAGCGAAGGTGCTGGTGAACTCCATGATCAATTTTGGCCTGGATAAGGTTGCCTGGGGTAAGCAGGTATATATCAGCCTGTCGCGAGACTTTCTCCTTGGTGAGTTTCCATCCCTGCTGCCGCCGGATGCAGTGGTGCTGGAGGTGCTCGCGGATGTGAAGCCGGACGATGAGGTGATAAACACCTGTCAGGACTGGCGCAGCAAGGGCTTTCGCATCGCCTTCGAATTGAATGAAAAGAATCTCGTGCACATGGATGCCATCATGAAGGCCGCTGACATCGTCAAAGTGGATGCGCAGATGCTGGGCGAGGATGGACTGGCCATGGAAGTGGGGGTCATGCGTAAGCGCTCCATGAAGTTGCTGGCGCAGAAAATCGAGACCGCCGAAGAACTTTCGCTGGCCAAGTCGTTGGGTTTTGATTACTTCCAGGGGTTTTTGTTCTGCAAGCCGGACGTGCTTAAGGGGAGCGTGGTTTCAGTATCCAAGATGGGCTTGCTACAAGTCCTGCAAGCGACCTATGCGGCGGAGAACGTCAACGACATCGAAAAGCATATCACCCACGATCTTACCCTGTCGTATCAGCTGCTGCGTTATATCAATTCAGTGGGCTTTGGCCGCGGCCAGGAAGTTGCGTCAATTAACCAGGCGCTGAGCCTGCTTGGGCTCAAGGGCATACGCAATTGGCTGACCCTGATGATGTACGCCTCGGTAGACACCCAGACGCCGACGGAGGTGGTGGCCAAGTCCCTGATGCGCGGGCGTATCCTGGAAAATCTGGCTGAATCCCAGGGAAAGCATGGGCGAAAGTCCGATTATTTCGTTCTCGGAATGTTTTCCTTGCTTGACCAGATGCTCAACATCCCTATGGAGGAAGCCATCGCCTCGCTTACCCTGCCGCCGGATGTGCGCGAAGGTCTGCTCAATGCCAACAGCAGGGGGGGCAATCTCATTGATCTGGCCAGATCAATGGAACAGGGCGACTGGGAAGAACTGGATCATGACTGCAAGAAAGCGGGCGTGGACAGCAATATGGTGATGATGGCCTATTCCGACGCCTGCTACTGGGTGGATGAACAGATGCGGCACTTGAGTTCGGTCTAGCCAAACAACGCGATATCCCTGCAAGCCTTCTCCATGCCATGTCGGCGGGTTAGGCTGCCATCCATGCTCATGCGCATCCTTTTTGGTCGCGGCCTTCAGGCTATTCCGACCATCCTTGGCGCTGCCACGCTGGTATTCATGCTCATTCACATTGTGCCCGGCGATCCCGTCGATGCCCTGTTGGGTGAATATGCGCTTGCTTCTGATCGAGAGGCCATGCGCCTGGCCATGCACCTGGATGATCCCCTGTGGCGGCAATATGTCGATTTCCTGACAGGTTTGACGAGCGGGGACTGGGGGCAAAGTCTGATCGACCGGCGCCCCGTGCTGGAACGTATTGGCGAACGCCTGCCGGCCACCTTGCAGCTCGCCGGCAGTGCGCTGGCGCTGGCCGTGATTCTGGCTCTGCCTCTTGGTTTCTGGGCGGCGCGGCATGCCGGTGGCGGCCGCGATATGGCGGCGATGGGCTTTTCCCTGATCGGCGTTTCCATTCCCAATTTCTGGCTGGGGCCGATCCTGATGCTGCTGGTGGCGGTTGGCCTGGGCTGGTTGCCCGTGTCCGGACGCGAAGCTCCGGGTAGTTGGGTGTTGCCCAGCATTACCCTGGGCACGGCCCTGGCGGCGGTCTTGGCACGCATGGCGCGTTCTTCCTGGCTCGAGGCCATGAGTAGTGAATGCATCCGCACGGCCCGCGCGTTTGGCGCTTCCGAAGGGCGGCTATGGTGGCGGCATGGGGCGCGTTTGGCGGCGGTGCCGGTAGTTACGTTGTTTACCCTGCAAATGGGTGCTGTTCTGGGCGGAGCCGTCATTACAGAAACCGTGTTCGACTGGCCGGGGCTGGGTCTGCTGACGATCGAGGCCATTCAGCAGCGCGATTACCCACTGGTTCAGGGCTGCATCCTGGTGATTGCGTTAATCTATGTGCTGGTTAATTTAATGGCCGACATGATGAACATCCTGTTGGATCCGAGGCAAAGGCAGCATGCGGACTAAGCAGGAGAAGGCGATCATGCAGGGTGCTTCCGCTTTTTCCCGGCCGGCCATGCGGCTGGCTGCAATCTGTCTGCTCATCATCGCCATGCTGGGACTTGCCGCCGCCATGCTTGGGGCTGATAGCCATGCCATCGACCTCGACGCCTTGCTGGCGCCATCGTCGCTGGTTCATCCCCTGGGCAGCGATGCGCTGGGGCGCGATGTGCTGGCTCGACTGGGAGAGGGCTTGCGCCTGTCATTAAGCGTCGGTGTGGCGGTGGTCAGCCTTGGCGCGGCCATCGGCATCAGTATCGGTCTCGTTTCCGCCTGGTTGGGTGGTTGGCTTGACGCCACGCTAATGCGCCTGACGGACATCGTTCTGGCGTTCCCCGGCATCCTGCTGGCCATCGCCTTGGCCGCCATGCTTGGGCCTGGCATAGACAATCTTATTATGGCGCTGGTGGCGGTTGGCTGGGTGGGGTTTGCCCGTTTAAGCCGGGCGCAGGTTCTGTCGCTCAAACAAGCTCCCTATGTGCAAGCGGCGCTGGGCTGCGGATCATCCTTCGTTTATATCGGCTGGCGGCATTTGCTGCCCAACATCGCCGCGCCGCTGCTGGTGGAAGCCAGTTTCGGCCTCGCAGCGGTTATTATTGGAGAGGCGGGTCTGTCCTTCCTCGGCATCGGCGTGCAGCCGCCTGATGCTTCGCTGGGCACCATGATTCGTGAAGGTACACGCTCAATGCTGGTCGCGCCCATGCTGGTGGTATGGCCGGGCATGACGCTGTTTCTTCTGGTTATGGCGGTGAATCTTATTGGCGACACCCTGCGCGACATGCTCGATGTGCGCACTGAGGTGCGGCAGTGAACCGGCATCTACTCATTGGCCTGGAAGGGTTGCGCCTGAGTGCCAGGGAACGTCGGTGGTTGCAGGAGAAGCCGCCGCGCGGCGTGATTCTGTTTGGCCGCAATATCCAGGACGCCGTACAGGTCAGAGCGCTTCTGGCCGAGGTGCGTGAGGCTGCGGGGCAGGCGCTATGGGCGGCGATTGACGAGGAGGGCGGCAGGGTCAACCGTCTGTTGTGGCCGCCGTTTTCCACCCGTCGGCCGGCGGCTTCGTATGGCCGCATGTATGCCCATGCGCCTGAGGAAGCCCGCCAGCATGTGTACGATGATGCCTTTAAGGTCGGTCGGGCCCTGCGCGATCTTGGCTTCACGCACAATTGCGCCCCGGTGCTGGACGTTTTTCACGCCGATGGTCACGGCGTCATTGGCGATCGGGCTTTTGGCGGCGATGTGGATGTGGTCTGCCAGCTTGCCCTTGAGTGCATGAATGGCCTGGCCGAAGCCGGCGTGGAGGCCGTCGGCAAGCATTTTCCAGGCCATGGCCGCGCCAACGCCGACTCCCATCTTGCCGTGCCAATTGTGGATGCGGGGCGGGAGGCGCTGCTGCGCGAGGCCCAGCCATTCCGCCACCTCGCTGCGGCTGGCTTGCAACATATCATGACCGCGCATGTGGTCTATTCAGACGTGGATCAGAGGATTGCCACCTTCAGCAGCGCATGGTTGATGGATGTCCTGCGCCAGGAGTTGGAATTTAGTGGTCAGATATGGAGCGACGATCTAAGCATGAAGGGCACAGGCCAGGAAGTGTCGCAGTCAGCCGAGAACGCCCTTGCGGCGGGATGCGATGTATTGCTTGTATGCGAGCCGGCCGATGTGGCCGCTGTCTATGCCAGCTTGTAGCTACTGGACGTAGGTGAGGAAGAAGGCTTTGAGGTTGGCGGAAAATGTATCGTTGATTTCGGGCTCATGATAGACGGCGATTCCTCGAGTGCCTGCCAGTTCGCAGGAAACGATCGTGGCGTTGGCAAGGCGGGAAAAGTCTTCTAGCGAAACCGGAATGATTCCCGTTTCCCATACCTCGTAGGATGAATAAGCCAATTGGGGCGCGGAAAGCGTAAATGGATTGGTGGAATAGGGATTTCTTTCGGACTCATCGGACCACGTCTCAAGCTCGATAACCTGATTAATGCTGCTATCCTGGTTGCTTACCTTGAGTTTGACCGGTTCGCCCGTGTGGGTCAGAAAGGTGACATCGGTAATCTTTCCCAGTCTATTGAACTCAGCCACCTTCCGGTTCTTAGCTGGCATGTTGATGATCTTGAATCCCAGCGTGATAACCTCTTGGGTCGATTTGTTTTTTTCGACAAAGGGATTGATGTATACGCTGATTTCATCAAAATTCATGTCGGCGTCCACATGTTCCTTGGAAAGGCGATTGTTCTCAGCGATATAAAAAAGATGATTGCTGTCGGTAAAGCCGGCATCCGTTTGCCTGACGATGAACTGCTCGCTAGCGCAGCCTGTAGCGAATAGCGCGGCAGCCAATACCCAAGCAATGTTTCGCATCAATCCTCCTATTGTCTCAGGCATGCAAACCTAGACAAGCCATTGTCCCGTTTTCAAGCGGTTGGCGCAATTAGGCCAGTATATCACGACGGGAGTTTTTGATTTCCACGATCAGGCACCTGTCTTGTAATGGCGCTGCAAGTCCCTTTTGACATCGCGCTCTTTGAGCGCCTGACGCTTGTCGTAAAGCTTTTTGCCGCGAGCCAGGCCAAGTTCAAGCTTGGCGAAGCCGCGCTCATTGAAGTAGAGCTTGAGCGGTACGAGCGTAATCCCCTTTTCCTTGAGTTTGCCAATGAGTTTGCGGATCTCCAGCTTGTGAAGCAGCAATATTCGCGACCGCGTCGGGTCAAGATTTTGGCCGGAGGCGGGTTTGTAGGCGCTGATATGACAGCCGATTAACAGCACTTTGCCTTTTTTGATGATGCAGTGCGCTTCAGCCAGATTTGCCTGGCCGGCGCGAATCGACTTCACTTCCGCGCCCGTCAGCATAATGCCCGCCTCAAAGGTGTCGAGGATGTGGTATTCGTGGCGTGCGCGCCTGTTGATAATGGCCATGGGTGAATGTTATGTCCTATTGAACCAGTCGTCAGCCAGAAAGCGGGCAAAAAAAGAGGCGGCCAAAAAGGCCGCCTCTTGCCGATAAGTGTCTAGCTCGACTTACAGACCCTTCAGGAATGCGATGACCTCGTCGGCCTTCGCACCGGTCAGCTTCTGCGGCGGCATCTTGGTCTTGGCGCCATCATCGCCGGAAAGCGACTTGATCGCTTTCTTGCTGTTATCAAGCCATGCACGCAGATTGGCTTCGTCCCACTTCCAGCCACCCTTCTTCAGGGCGTCGCCATACTTGGCGAAATCGGTGGCGCCGGCATCACGACCGAACACACCGGCCAGGCCTGGGCCCACTTTATGCTTGGCGCCAAAATCATGGCAGGCCTTGCACTTGGCTTCAGCACCGGCATAGGCGTTGCTGGCGGTGAAACCGGCAATCATAGCCGCTGCAGCGGCAATCATAATCATCTTTTTCATGGTTGAATCTCCTCCGTCGGATTTGGAGGGCGCTTGCTACATCAGGCACCCATTGCTGTCAATTGTAGGACGGTGTCAAAGCGCCGCCAGCCGCAAAGAGTTCGCCATCAGGGGAAGAATTACCCTTCTGGCTGATCCTGGCCGCTGATTTCCACCCTGAGTTGCCCATCTTGGGCGTCCACATGGATGCGCGCATCCTCGGCAACGTTGCCAGCGATCATGGCGCGGGCAATCGATGTTTCCACGCCCTGCTGAATAAAGCGCTTCAGGGGCCGGGCGCCGTATGCCGGCTCATAGCCTTCACGAGCAATGAGTTGTATGGCGGCATCGCTCACGCTCAGACTGATGCGAGAGAGAGCAAGACGCTGGCGCAATTCGCCGATGAGCAGGTCAATGATGCGCGTGATTTCCTGCTTGGTCAGCGCCTTGAACAGCACGACATCATCCACCCGGTTGAGAAACTCGGGGCGGAAGTAGGCCCTGAGCTCGTCCATGACCTGCGCGCGCGCGGCATCACTAAGCTGGCCGGTATCGTCCATGCCTTCCAGTAGATGCGGGCTACCGATATTGCTGGTCATGATGACGATCGTGTTCTTGAAATCCACCGTGCGGCCATGACTGTCGGTGAGCCGGCCGTCATCCATCATTTGCAACAGGATATTGAACACGTCTGGATGCGCCTTTTCAATTTCATCAAAAAGCAGAACGGCATAGGGCTTGCGTCGTACCGCCTCGGTCAGTTGTCCGCCCTGCTCAAAGCCAATATAGCCGGGAGGCGCGCCGACCAGGCGTGAGACGGCGTGCTTTTCCATGTATTCACTCATGTCGATGCGGATCATGGCGTCTTCCGAGTCAAACAGGCTGGCGGCCAGGGTCTTCGCCAGCTGGGTCTTGCCCACGCCGGAAGGGCCCAGGAAGATGAAGGAGCCGATCGGTCGCCTGGGGTCCTTGATGCCGGCGCGGGCGCGCAAAACCGCATCGGCCACCGCTCCCACCGCTTCATCCTGGCCGATCACGTGCTCATGCAGCACGGCTTCGAGTTGGAGTAGCTTTTCGCGTTCGCCCTCCAGCAGGCGGGTGACGGGGATATGCGTCCAGCGCGCCACCACGTCGGCGATTTCATCTTCGGTAACCTCTTCCTGTAAAAGCTGCGATTGCGCTTTTTTTTCTTTGGCGATTTCCGCGCTCTCGGCCAGCCTCTTCTCCAGCTCCGGCAGCTTGCCATGGCGCAACTCGGCCACCTTGTTGAGGTCGTAGGCGCGCTCGGCGGCCTCAATGTCCAGGCGCAGCTGCTCGATCTCTTCGCGCAGGCTTTGCACCGCGCCGATAGAGGTTTTCTCATCCTCCCATTGAGCCTTCAGCGCGTCGCGCTGCCCCTTGAGGTCAGCCAGTTCGCGGCGCAGCGCATCGAGCCTTTCTAGGCTGGCCTTATCCTTTTCCTTTTTCAGGGCTGCTTCCTCAATTTCCATGCGCATCACCCGCCGGGTGATCTCGTCGAGCTCCGCCGGCATGGAATCGATCTCGGTGCGGATGGTGGCGCAGGCCTCATCGACCAGGTCAATGGCCTTATCCGGCAGGAAACGGCCGGATATGTAACGGTCGGATAGGGTGGCAGCGGCGACCAGCGCGGCATCGGCAATGCGCACGCCATGGTGCACCTCGTAGCGCTCTTTAAGCCCGCGCAGGATGGAAATGGTGTCTTCCACATTGGGGGCGTCCACCAGCACCGGCTGGAAGCGCCGCTCCAGCGCCGCATCTTTTTCGATATGCTGGCGGTATTCGTCCAGCGTCGTTGCGCCAATACAATGCAACTCGCCTCTGGCCAGCATGGGCTTGAGCATATTGCCGGCGTCGGTCGAGCCCTCGGTGCGGCCGGCGCCGACGATGGTGTGCAATTCATCGATGAACAGCAGGATGCGGCCATCGGATTCCTTGATCTCCTTCAGCACGGCCTTGAGGCGTTCCTCGAACTCGCCGCGGTATTTTGCCCCGGCCATCAGTGCGGTCATATCCAGCGCGAATACCGTGCGGTTTTTCAGTCCTTCGGGCACGTCGCCCTTGAGAATGCGTTGCGCCAAGCCTTCGGCAATGGCGGTTTTACCCACGCCGGGCTCGCCGATGAGCACGGGGTTGTTCTTGGTTTTGCGGCTCAGGATGCGGATAAGTGAGCGAATTTCGCCATCGCGGCCGATGACCGGGTCGAGTTTGCCGCTCTTGGACATTTCCACCAGGTCCGTGCCGTATTTTTCCAGCGCCTGATAGGCCGATTCCGGATTGTCCGAGGTGACGCGCTGGTGACCGCGGATATCGGTGAGCGTTTGTAAGAAGCGCTCACGCGTCACGCCCATCTCCTTGAGGATGCGGCCGCTGGCCGTGGCCGCGCTTTCGGCGATGAAGGCAAGCAGCAAATGCTCAACCGAAATGTATTCGTCCTGCAATTGCGCGGCTTCATCACCAGCCGCCACCAACAGCTGGTTCAGTCTTTGGGTGATATAGACCTTGCCGGCTTCCGATGCGCCGCCCGTGACGCGTGGCCGCTGACCAAGCTCCTGCCCGATCCTTGCTTGCAAGGTGGCTTGCGGCACATCCATACGTGAGATTAAGCGCTGCGCCAGCCCGTCTTCCTGTTCCATGAGCGCGGCCAGCAGGTGTTCCCCGTCCACCTCCTGGTGGCCGAGGCGTACCGCCATGGTTTGCGCTGCTTCCAGCGCCTCGCGTGCTTTTTGCGTCAGCTTGCCTGCATCCATCTGAGCATCTCCAGTTTACTCGCAGCCAAACCGCGAATGTTCTGCCTACTATGTGGGGCCTGCTGGTCGACTATTCAAGTTTGCGTCAGGGCAGCTCCACCACGTAAACGGATACCTTGGCCTTGGCCGTTGGATTGGAGTTGGTGATCGCCACGATCAGATCGTACTTGCCGCCGGGGTTGGGAAAGGCCGCCTGGAACTCGTGACGGCCGATTTTGAAGCTGCGGCTGCGTTTGATGATTGACTCCTGCTCATCGCGCACCTTGATCGTGCCAAAGGTGAGCGGCCCCACATCCTCGGATAGCAGCGTGACCTCGTATTTACCGGAGCGGTCGGGCAGGTCGAAAAACTCGCGCAAGGTCTGAAACGGCGGGATATTAACGTCGCGGTAATAGAGGTAATCCTTGTCGGCCGCTACGGCGTTGCCAGCGACAAGCAGGAGCAGGGTGACCAGGAAGGCTCTCATCAAGCATCCTCTCCCGTGTGAATATCATACTTGTCGCACAGGTAGCGCATGCGGTCTTTGGCGCGGTCGCCAAATCCCAGCCAGCGCCCGGCCTTTATCTTCACCCCGCCGCAGTGGTTCAGGGCTGTCAGAAGCAAGCCCCTTTCAAACGCGGCCAGCATTTTATCGCCATGGACGCCCTCCGCCGGAAGCCGGGAAAACACATGGTCCAGCGGATCGGCGTTCGTCTGCACCGTGCGCGGGCCGGTCAGCGGCGTGGGCAAATGTTCGATCACGTCGGCGGTGGCTAAGACGACGGCGCGTTCCACCACGTTTTCCAGCTCACGCACATTGCCCGGCCAGTCGTAGGCTGACAATTCGCCCAGCGCGTCTGGCGAAAAGCTGCTGATCTGTTTGTTGCATAGCTGTGACTTGCTGGCCAGAAAGTGATCCACCAGAGCCGGAATATCTTCTTTGTGTTGGCGCAGGGGCGGCACGTCGATGTTGACCACGTTGACGCGGAAGTACAAATCGTCGCGGAACTTGCCGTCTTCCACCAGTGACTCCAGGCCCTTCTGTGTCGAGCAGATGAGCCGGGCGTTGCTTTGCAGCACCGCCTCTCCACCGATGCGGTGAAATTCGCCGCTTTCCAGCACCTGCAACAGCCTGCCCTGCACGTCCAGGGGAAGGCTTGCGATCTCATCGAGAAAGAGGGTGCCGCCGGCGGCGCGCTCGAACCAGCCCAGTTTGCGCGCGCTTGCCGCTGGAAACGCGCCCTTTTCATGGCCGAATAACTCCAGCCCCAATCGCTCTGAGTCCATGGCGGCGCAATTGAGCACGACAAATGGCCCCTCGGCCCGTGCACTCAATTCGTGCAGGCGGCGCGCCACCAGCTCCTTGCCACTGCCCGTCTCCCCACGGATCAGCAGGGTGGAGGGCGTGGGCGCTACCTGCTCGATCAATTGCCGCAATTGCTGCATAGGCTCGGAGTCGCCGAGCAATTCCCGACCCACGCGCCCGGCCAATTGGCGCTCGGCCTGTTCCTTGCGCACCTGCTTGACCAGTTCGCCGATGGACTGACTGATGGTCTCGCGTACTTCATCCGGGTCGAAGGGCTTGGCGAAAAAGTCAAGCGCCCCCATCTTCTTGGCGCGCTTGGCCAACGCCCGCTCATCGTGACCGGTGATCACCACAACCGGCACATCCGGCGACTCCTTGCGCAGGCGCTTCAGATAGGCCATGCCGATTTCGGGATTGTCGGGCTCCGGCGGCAGCGCCAGATCAAGTACGACGAGATCCACGCGATGAGAGGCCAGCATCTTTTCCGCCGCTTCGCAGTCGCCCGCTTCAATTACCTCGTAGACATCCTTGAGCAGCAGCTTGATGTTGAGTCGGTTTACGTCGTTGTCGTCGACCACCAGAATCGTTCTTTGCATCGTCTCGTCCTTATACCTTTCGAGCATCAGGCTGCCACAAAGGCAAGTTCACCTGAAAGGTGCAACCCTTACCCCGGCCAGCGCTTTTCGCCTCAATCTTGCCCTCGTGCGCCTGGATGATACGCCGCACCAGATACATGCCGATACCCAGGCCACTGGGCTTGGTTGTAACAAACAGCTTGAACAGGCGGTGATGCAGGAATCCTGCTTCCATGCCACAGCCAGTATCGCGGATGGATGCCGCAACACCGCCTTGATCCGCAGCATAGCCGATATACACATCGCCGCCGCCCTGCATGGCCTGTACTGCGTTTTCGATAATATTGTCGAATACGCTACGCAGCATGTCCGCATCACCGCGAACGGCCGGCATTGCTGCCTCATCGACATGGAAACTCACGCCCTCCGGCCACATGCGGCCCTCCAGGCAGTTTTTGATCAAGCGGGGGAGGTTCACCGCCTGCATATGCGGATCAATCGGAGCCTCGGGGTCGGCCAAGCGGTTCATCAGCACCTGGACGCGGCCGGCCACGCGGCGAATGGCGTCCACCAGCCGGTCGGAATCCGCTGGATCAAGGTTTCCTTCCTTCAGGTTATGAGCGAGAAAAGCCAGGTCGTTCAGCCGGTTTTTCAGATCATGCGAGTTCAACTGGTCGACGACTCGATGTATCGAGTCCAGGCGGGCGTTCTCCGCCTGTTGCCGCGACAGTCTGGCATGCTCAAGGCTCATGGCCGCAAACCGGGCCATGGCCTGCAAGGGCTCGATTTCATCCGCTTCCGTGGCCTTGCCATCGATATGCGGTCCGAGGTAGAGCAGCATTTCGCCTTGTCTGCAGGGCAGGCTCATGCACAGATCAAAGGCATCATTCTTTTCCAGCCACAGCGGCGGCGTGTCCATACTCTCGGGCGGCGGCTCGCCCTGCTCGGGGAAGCAGTAGACGCGTCCGCCCGGCTGGCTGCGCTCGTCCAGCGCCGCGCGCACACGCTTGCTTACCTGGCATATACGTTCGAGCAGACTCGTTTCCATGTTGGTCGCAGCCGTTCCCGACAATCCCTCCGCGCCCAGCTCGCGCACGGCGATCAGCATATCCAGATGACGGCGAAAAAAGAGGCGGTCGATGATGCGCTGGATGCGCCGCACGAGCGGAGTAAAAATAGCGGCTGCGACCAGGGCCGCCAGGATCAAGGCCCATGTGGAAACGGCATGGCCAGTGATGGCGTAGAAGGTGGATTCGGCCAGCACCAGGGCAACGAGAAAGACCGCCAGCACCAGGAAACTGGCAAGGAAATAGGCCGATGAGCGCAGCAGCCTGCGCAGGGAAAATGCCGGTGCGCCGGCTTGCCTGGGAGCGCTATTAGGGATGGCGAACCCCAGGGTTCAGTCCGAAGGCGCTCATCGTATCAAACAGCGCTTCGCGTTCCGTCGCAGGTAAGACCGTCAGCGGCAGGCGTATTTCCCAGCCCATCCAGCCCATCATGGCGCAGGCCGCCTTGATCGGAATGGGGTTGCTCTGCATAAACATTCCCTCGTTCAGTCGGGCAAGCTGTTTTTGCTTGGATGTGGCTCTGGACGCGTCACCACTCAGAGCCGCCTCCGTCAGCGTCTTCATTGCTTCAGGTGCAATGTTCGACACAACCGAGATCACGCCCTTGCCGCCCAGGCTCATGAAGGGGGCGACGGTGGCGTCGTCGCCGGAAAAGAATTCAATACTGCCGTCGCAGCAGGCCATGGTGCGCACGAGCTGGTTCATATCGGCGGTGGCGTCCTTGATGCCAATCACGTTGGCGATGGCTGACAGGCGGCCCACCGTTTCCGGCGCGATGTCTGATGCCGTGCGGCCCGGCACGTTGTACAGAAAAATCGGCAGGTGCACCGCTTCGGCTACCGCCTTGTAGTGCTGGTAGATGCCTTCCTGCGTTGGCTTATTGTAATAAGGCGAAATGAGCAGGGCGGCATCGGCGCCCGCTTCCTTGGCGGCATGGGTCAGCTCGATGGTTTCAGCGGTTGAATTGCTGCCAGCGCCGGCAATGACCGGCACGCGTCCGGCCACATGTTCGACAGTGATGGAGATTAGGCGCTTATGCTCCTCATGCGACAGTGTAGCCGCTTCGCCCGTACTGCCGGCCGGCACTACACCGTCCACGCCGGCCGCGATCTGGCGGTCCAGATGTGCTCGGAAAGCATCCTCATCGATGTGCCCGTTCTTAAATGGGGTGACCAGGGCGGTCAACGTGCCATGAAACATGCAATCCTCCGTCTTTGCCTAAGGACGTCCTGAATAATGAAAACGGCGCTCATTTTTCAGAAGCTCCCTAACTATAGCCGTTCGGTCGTTCGACAAAAGGGAAATTGCTGCACAGCCAGGAGTAGACTGAATTCGTCTAGGTTTGTTGCTTCACCATGAGCAGGGCATCGCCCGTATAGCGAATCAGCTCGTGCGGTACGATTGCCTCCCTGGCTACCACCCGATAACCGAGCTTCTCATACAGCCGTTTCGCGCCCTCGTTTTCCTCGAATACGATCAGGCTTAGTTTGGCAAAGCCCTTATCGCACGCCTGTTCTTCGGCCAGGGTCATGAGCTTGGTGCTAATGCCCAGTCCCCGGTATTCGGGAAACAGCGTAACGCCGCAGATATAGTAGCTGTTGTCTTCCTCAAGGCGGCTATAAGGCGCCAGAATCGGGTCTGACTCCGGTTCGGCGCTTTCATCGACGAAGAGTGGAAAGGCGACGAGCATGCCGATGACTTCCTCTTCAATCGCCGCCACGGTGCAATTCCTGTAACTGAATACGGATTCCTCGCGTTCGTAGCGGCGCTGGCCTACGTCGAGGATGTCCTCGCCCGGCTCGGCCAGTTGCGTCTACACGTAGTCGGCCACGCCGTCTGAGGAAATGCTGTAAAGCCTAGCGATCATGCGGCACTCGGATTTTCTGGCTGGGCGGAAAGCGACTTGATCAAGGGATGGTATTGGCATGGATGTTAGGGCGTTTCGTAATCAACCACTGTGCGGCTGGCGGCCGCCGCCTTGATCAGCGGCACCACAGCTTGGTGTTCAGGATGCGCCTGGTAGGCATCCAGCGCCTCGCGGTCTTCAAGCTCCGAGTAGAGCACCAGATCGGCGGACTGTTCCGATTCAAGGAAATCAATACCGGCCTCCAGATGAATCAGGCCAGGAATCTTGCCATTCAGCGCTTCGAGTCGAGTTTTAATCTCCGCGGCATCGGCCGCGCTTTTCAGTTTCCACATAACAATGTGTTTGACCATTTCCGCTCCCTGAATCGTTACGGTTACCCTGCCTTTCTACTTGGCGATTTGATTTCGTGCAAATTCATGCGATAGCACTCGTAAGAAGCGTCCTGTAACACTGCGAATTTGAAGTGGCCGCCAAAACGGACATTCGCAATATGCCCAACTGAGGATAGCCCTTGGCTAATAGGCGTTGAGCCGAAAAGAAAGATGCCTACTTAAGCGTCCATTTGAACAGAGTTACTTTACAGGTAGTTCAACTGTTCGTTCACTACCTCGATAAACACACTGCACATTATAACCGACCCCCTGAGCTAGATCGTCTTTTGAAAGATAGAACCGCGTTACCGGAACAATTGTTTGACGAAAATCACAATATTTTTGCGCTTCATGCCCTGATATCTGGATGATTGAGCCTCTAGTACAGTTTATTAGTGAGTTACAGAATTTCTCTTCACCAGCAAATGATTCACTTTGAAAAGAGAGCAGTATTGTCATCAATAGAAATATCTTACATATTTTCATAATTACCTCCTCAGTAGTAGAAAGCACTTTCTAGCTTTTGTTTAAAACCAACCGACTTTTTACCTAATTCAAACTAGGGAAGCCAAGTTCAGAGTGCAAATTGGGATGCGAAACTGGTCGCGAGCCATCCTCTGAAACCGATCTATATTTCGTTGGGTAAGAAATGTTAATCACTAAGGGGTCAGGAAGGCCTAAACACTGTGGATTGGTGACTGTCCACTCGGGTTGCAGGCAGGCCTTCTGCCTAGTGTCCGGCTTCGGCCAAAACCGGACACTCAGCTGAGATGCTTCAACTCTCCTTACTGCTCGCTATGCTGAAGAGTGAAAAGATTGCCACCTTAAAAACGTACAGAAACAGCCCGGCAATGATGCCGTAACCGACTGCAAAGCTGCTGCTGAAGACTCCGAGCTGCAGAAGGATGACATCCACATAGTTCACTGCAAACCAGCCGAGTAATCCGCCAGTCAGGGCAATGGCAATCGGAGCAATAAAGAGAGCGGCTGTTATCAGCAGGTAACGTTTTACTTGTAGGCTTGAAAGCGTCATGAACGGAAAGAAAATGGCTACAAGTGCAACAATAAGGATGTTGAATGCTGTAATAATATCCATTTGGGTTCCTCGCTAATCACCTCTGGCCAGAATCAAAGGCAAAGGTTTAATCCAATGTGTTTGTGAACATATCGTGAGCGGCACTTGCAGTCCATGCTGATGACGCTCGCGTGCTGCTTGAGCAGAGCCTGGGCGTGTCATTGGAAATTGTCGTGTGATTGCCTATTTCTTGCAGAGTGGCTGCCCGAGCAGGGTTTGTAATTGCATAGAGTCGGAATGTCCGCTATGAGTCGTAAGCAGACCTTGGACAAGCATCCAGTTTCGGCCAAAAACTGACACTCCCCAAGATACAAATATGCATCAGTTGGAATTTTAGCGGGGCTCAATTGTTACTGCCTAAAACGCTGAACTTCAACAGTCGATCTATATCCTGTGAATCCGCTTAATTAATCAGCGAAACACCTGTGTATCTAGCGTGAAAAAACATTAGGCCAGTGTAGATTGCCGAACTTGCCATCAGCACGATGCCGTCGGTTTTCAGCTGCAGCGCTTCTCCTTGCGGCCTTGCCCCGCGTCGGTTGGCCGAGGCCATAGCAAATAGTGAATAGATCAGGAAGGAGCCAAACAACACCACAGAAGCTTGATCCCCGTTAGATAGCAGGTGCCCCGCCGACCAGGCCACCATGCCCCAGAGCATTGGATGTGCTGTGATGATACGGATACTTGTGGAAACCTGCATAGAAATCAGACAGTACAGTGAAATTATCATCAAAAGTGCGGTTATATGTTTGCCCCACGATGGTGGCTCATACCAGCTGACGAACTCCGCCTTCCCCATTCCGATAACGATCAATGCAATTCCGGCAAACGAAACCAGCGCAAAGAGCCCCTTGAATGGATTCTCGCCCAGCCTCGCTTTTAGCGCCGAATGCAATGACGTTGCACTGGGCACCAAGTGCATTACAAAAAACAGGATCAAACCTACGACCAGTAATTCCATGCATCACCTCGCATCTATACATCACTTGCAGCAACGCGGATTCAACTTCCAAGTACAACGACGGTGAGTTGAGCCCTGATGTTCTGAAACCCCGTACTTTCTTGGCCGATATTGTGTCGGCACATGCTAGAGTCAATCTTCACATGAAAGCGCTGTCTACTAGAAATTTGAGGGCAGTAAATTTACTTCAGAAATTCTGGAGATGGGAAATCAGATACAGAGTGATTTTTCATTCTCTAAATGTCCACTTTGGATCGCAACCGGACATTTCGCTTTTCGGCCAAAAGCGGACATTCGATTATGAGTATGCATGGCTAAGGGTATGGTGCTTGATCCCTGTAAAGAGTTTCAGCCCTGATAAATCTGGGCACTGGGTGGAGCGACTTGTTCTAAGCTAAATGCTGGCAGCCTAAGAGGAAATATGCTAAACCATAACGCAAATCTCTATAGCACATATAAATATGGCCCCGGATAAACCGGGGCCATATTTATATCAGCGTGCCTAGAATTCGTACTTGACCATACCTGTAAAGCCCCACACATCCAGCCCATCAAACTTGGCTGGATTGTCGGTATCTGCGCTGTTGGCATACACCGTCCCATCAAGTGCGACAAGCCATTGCGGGGCAACGCGATAATCGACGCCGCCGCCAAAGCTGAATGTCGTGCTTACATCAGATGCTGTGCCACCCGCAAAGGTAAGAGTTGCTTTCATTGTCGTGGCGCCGATCACGCCATAGATGCGGAGGTTCTCAACAACGGGGTACTGGGCCTTGAACAGATAAGCGATGAAGTAATCGATTCCAGCTTCGACAGGTGTCGTGACTAGAAACGGAGGAAAATCTCCTCCATCGGGCGGAACATAAATCTGCGCTTGTGATCCGACCGTATCGCCAATATTCCCTATCCTTAATTCGAAACCATAATATTCATGCAGATCGGCGCCCAGAACGCCGTAATAGCCAAATACATTATCCGAGCCGAGACCAGCATCAATAACGAATGTGCCCGCACCGGCACCAGCGTACGGTTTAAAATCAATTGCTTGAGCCGGCAGAGCGGTAAAGCACAATCCGATAGCCAAGCACGTTAAACGAAATGCGTTCTTCATGGTTCCTCCTTTTGACAGCATAGGGCTATGGAAACCCCTCTCAGCAAACTATTGAAAACAATTAACCCTAGTCAAGCGAATCTGTACAGAAACCTTTATTTAATGTGTGGCGGCCCAAAGGGGAGTCAGCTGAGGGGTGGCAAGGTGCTACTTACTAGGGCAGTGCCACTTGCAAGGAATGTCCGCTTTGGGTCGTAAGTAGTCATTCGCCCAGCGTCCAGTTTCGGCCATAAGTGGACATTCAGATAATGTGAAGATAACTAGTGCAGCAAGAACGCGGGTTATGGCCTACAATCAAAATAGGCTTTCCCGATTACGTGTTAGAGGAGGTTTCCATGGAAGACATCGACAAGCTGTTCGATAAAGCTGTTGCCGAAATCGAACGCATGCTCAATACCAAGACGGTTGTTGGTGAGCCCATCACGGTCGAAGGCAATACCCTGATCCCTCTCGTTAATGTTGGTTTTGGCTTTGGTGTCGGTGGAGGCCAGGGCACCGATCCGCAAAAAGGGAAGGGTCACGGTGGTGGTACTGGCGGCGGCGGCGGCGTCAAGCCTGTAGCCCTTATCATCATTAATGCAGACGGTGTTCGTGTTGAACCGATCAAGTCCGGCACTGCAACGGTGCTGGAGAAGGTTGCCGAAACCATTGGTAAGGCCGCATCGGCGAAACAAGATAAATCGTCGGACTAACAGGCGATTGATCCCATGCTGAGTGGAGCGGCGGCATTCCTGCTGTTGTTCATCGCCCTGCTTGCGATTCCGATCACATTGACGTTCAAAGCATCCTGGCAGGAGGCCTTTCAAGGCCACGTTAAACTGCAATGGGCATTTGGCCTTGTTCGCGTACGGTTTCCATCGTTGCAGTCAAAGGCGCCCGCTCCTGAAGGCGAAAAGCTGGAGCAGAAAATCAGCAGCTTTGGACGTTCGCCACGTAAAAAGAGGATTCCCTTTTCGGCGATACGGCAAAAGGCATTCCGTCGCCGCATCATCAGATTCGTCAGCGACTTTTGGCATGCGGTTCACAAGAGAAACGTAAACCTGCGAATGCGTATTGGCCTGGGTGATCCGGCTGACACGGGGCAGTTGTGGGCCTTTGTTGGACCAGCGTCAGGAATGCTTGCCAATGTGAAAGAAGCGACGATAGAAATCGAGCCGGAATTCTTCGACAGCACCTTTGAACTCGACAGCAGCGGAACCCTACGGATTATTCCATTGCAATTAATCTATCTCACCGTTGGATTACTGCTATCCCCGCCGGTTTGGCAAGGGATAAAACAGATGCGGGCAACGGGGTAATAAATGGGGACATTGCGCGCTAGGGAAATATTTCATGACTCCAGGCTCTCGCTCATTGCGGTAGAGTCAGTCGATGTTCAGCACAGAAAAACGCGCACCAACTGCCAGGTATACGGGAATATTGAACCGATTGCGGTTGTCGTGAGCGGCCCGGATAAAACCTATGCGCTTGATATGGAATCAAATCCGACTTCACTTGACCTGCTGAGACAGGATATCCCTGAGCTGAATGCTATAATTTCTTCATTTAAATAAAGCCTAAATTTGACATTACTGACAGTGGGGAAGTGGTCTGAATGGCTGCTAGGGTGATGTCGAGATGACTGGGCGAAAGTTCGCCCAATGTCCGGTTTCGGCCATAAGTGGACATTACGCTCCGCATCACCGGTAAAAACGCACCAGCGCTTTTGACTGAGTGGATACGGCTGTTATGTGAACATAATTTTGCACCGCTACCTATTTTGTAAGTAAATTATCACTCCATTTATGTGATGATCTCACATAGGCATCCGGGGCAATATTATTATCCTTTGCATACTTTACCCTTTTAAGAGCTTCCTTTTGTGACAAGTAACCACCAAGAGTTACCCCGTAAAAGTGATTCTCCGAAAGATATATTTCAGGCATATAGTCATATTTTTTACTTTCAATTCCTTTAGCAAAAATGACAGCATCATCAAATGATGGATAAGATGCGATAACAGGAAATGAATTCCCACGCATAGCCACATCTATTGCCATTCGCTTTGCAAAAGCTTTAATCTGAGGTGTTTCAGACTCATCCTCAGAAACGGCTGTTGCCAGCTTTTTAGCGAGATCACCATCAACTGCTGCTAATAAGCGAAGAGCGAGAAGTTTTTGGTTTTGGTCGGGGCTTAGAATTTTATCAGCGAATAGCTCAAGGACTTTTATTTGTCTATCTGCTGTAGCTATTTCCTGTGTTTTTTCAAGTTCGGTTGCTCGCATTAATGTAGCACTGTTACTTTGTTGTTGAGTTATAAGAACAGTTCCAACTATACCTACAATAGCAACAACCATAGGCATTAAAACTATTTCCACCCAACTTTTACGTTCTGGCATTGTTAACTTCCTCTGCAACCACCTAACTTAGAAAATATGTGCACTCAATATCCCACATATCACCCTCCTATATACGCCCCTGTTTCCCATCAGTTAGATATTATGGCCCATACAAGGAACCTATATTCCAAGATCACTTTCCTAATCTCCAAAGGATGCACATGCATTGAGCGGTTACCACTTGGGGAAACTACGTACGCTTATTGTGCTGAAAAAGAAAACGGGGGGCATCGAATGAAGCGCCTTGATTTGACCCTGAACGGCTCCGGGCAGGGCTCGAACTAACCAAAGCTGGAATGTCCGGTTTGGGTCGGAAGCAGTCATTCGCCCAGTGTCCGGTTTCGGCCAGAACTGGACATTCGAGACACTAAGGCCAAGTGAACCGGCAGGCGACCAATTGGCGCTTTTCAGCCAAACTGTCGCCTGTCCGCGTTGCACGTTTTGTTATGAAAACCTGCCGGTCAGGCGTCGCAGCATTTGGCTACCAAACAGGCTGCCTCACGGATCAGTGAACCGGGGATCGCAGCATAGGTCTCACCGTCGTACTCAACAGTACGGCAGTATGTTTCCTTGCCGGTGAGTTCCGAGCACGAGCCGCAATGGTTGGTGGATACCTGCGCATTTGGCAACACTTCCTCGATCGGTGTGCCATTGAAGAGAATCGAGTTGGATTTGGGGATATCCTCCTCGCCGAGTTTCGTTTCCTTGAATTCGATGTGAACGCCCTTGGGTGCGCACGCCTCGGCTATCTCCTCCACTATGACGCCAATCTCCTTGCCCGTTTCTGCACAACGAAGGCAAGTTTGCTCGTCTTTCTCAAAGTGTGCCCATTCGATTACTAAATTGTTCATTGCTAACTCCTTTCAACCGATCATTCGGTCTGGTTACGGGTAAGTGTCGCTTCCCTGTGAAACGACTCATTAATATAGACGAACAAACGATGAAAAGGACGCAAACGTTATTGAGTTAGCAGAACTTGCAGTTCTTATCCTTCCTTATACAGGAAACCAACTGATTGTTTTGATTGATTTCGATTTGACAGCAGTCATTCGCCCAGTGTCCAGTTACGGCCATAACCGGACATTCGTTTATAAGCATGCACGAGGGGCATGGCTAGCGGTCTTTAATGGCCGTTGTCACAGGAATATCGATGCTATCTTCTAGGAGACCATTTTTAGTAGCGCCGCGTCCGCCGCTTAAGATCGGCATGCCGTTTGTGAGCCATGTCACGCTCACTATGTAACAAAATGACACATGACGTATGTAGCGCATTGACACCATATCCCGACAAGTAATGATGCGCCCTGTCCTCAGGGGGCCTGCTGCATCTTCATGATTTTTTGTGAAACGGAATCGAGGAAGCATCAGAAACCCACGAGGCGGTAAACCAAAGCTGGTTTATTATATAATAGGAGGATAAATCCGATATGAAAAAGATTATTGTTTCCACCGCGGCTTTTGCGGTTGTGGCGTTCTCGGCTATCGCCATGAACCCAACGAACGCTTTGGCTAACTCGGCCTTTTCGCGCCAGACTGGCCAGGCATGTTCTGCCTGCCACTTTCAGACGATGCCGCGACTGAACGCCTTTGGCCGTGATTTCCGAATCAATGCCTTCCGTGCCACGGGTACGCAGGGCCTGGTCGAGGATGAAGGCCTGTCGCTTCCGGACGCGTTCAATGCCGGCCTGCTGTTCAAGGCCAAATTGTCTAACGGCAAGACCGAACACACGACCGCTGCAGGCGTGTCAACCGATGTAAAGGGTAGTGGTACACTGGGAACTTCCCCTGCAGGCGGATTTTTGTCGAGCACGGGTGTGCAGTGGCCCGATGAGGCCGAGTTTTTGATCGGTGGCCGCGTGGGCGAGCATTTTGGCATGCTGGTCGACTTCAATATGAGGGCCGGTGATGTGGGGCTCGAGAAGTACAAGCTGACCTTCGTCTATGACACCGAGATGGGCCCGGTCGCCCTGACCGGCGGCACGTCGAACTACGGCGCGCCGTGGTTGATGAACGATCCGTCCAACGCCGTGAGCCGTAGCGTTCGTGGCTGGCAGCATCGATCCGTGGCGCTTAAGAATGGCATCATGAACGGATCAGCCACCGCTTTGGGTCTGTACACTCAGCTCAACGGCATGGCCTACCTTGCCGTGGGCGGCCTGATTCCGGCAACGATTGCCGATGGCACCGCGGTCAACTTCAAGCTGTCGCCGTATGTTCGTGCCGCCTTCACAGGCGACGTGGCCGGCTTTGACGTGGTTGCTGGCGGCTGGTACTACGCCAATAAGTTGGGTGATTACAATGCCGCTGCTCTTGGCTTGGCCAACGTGACCACCACCCAATATGGCTTGGATGCCCAGATTCAGGGCGATGTCGGTGGCGTGTCCGTCGGTTTCTATGTCCCTTGGCAGATCAAGGGCGAGCAACTCAGTTCCACCGCAGCGATAACGAACGAGGTTAGCGGCGTCTATCCGGTGCTGACTGTAGCCACGGGTCCCTTCGGCGGTCGTGTTGGCTATGACTATGCCAAGTTCGAAACGACTGGCCAGGCCTTCAGCGTGAAGCATAAGATCTTCATAGCCGGTGGTTGGTATCAGGTGGCCCAGAATGTGGTGCTCGATCTTGAGTACACCAATACGGACATCGACAACCAGGATGCCGGTGGCGCAGCAACCTTGGGCGACAACATTTCGCTCAGCGCTTTCACGTTACAAGCTATGTACATGTACTAAAACTTCCTTCGGGATGTATTCACGAAAGCGGGGGCTTCATGCCCCCGCTTTTTTTATACTGTCATCGCGGGGGCCGACAGGCTCTTACCCAGGTTATTGCGAGGAGAGCGTCGATCCTCCTCTCCAAGAGGATGATTATAGCCTATATGTTTTAAGCTGATGAATGTCCGGTTTGGGTCGTTAGCTGCCATTCGCCCAATCAAGGAAAGTGTTGAGTATTTCCGGTAAATTATTCGCCCCTCCATATCCGTAATACTTTCTGTTATTAACCGAACAGTGAAACCAATCAGTATCTGAGCGTTTGACTTCAAGCGAATCAAACCCCTTTGATAATAATTCTGATTCATCCAAATCGATAGAAACTTTCCATCCTGGATTATCCAAAGTTTCAATAATTATGCCCTGTTGGTGTTCCCAATCACCATCGCAGTGCCGCATGTACCAATTTTGTAACTTCTGAAGAGTATCATCCATCAATAACTGACCTGCCCCTCACTTATTGTTTCAGTCCTATATTAGTTCAAATCAAAGAATGTGCGAACGTCCGCTTTGGGTCGCTTTCTGCCCTTTGGGAAGTGGCCGGTTAACTGCCAAAAGATTTTTACCAACAGATCAGCTATCGAAGAGCATCCAGGATATCCTGGTTACTGGCAGCTTGTTCAACCTTCCTTTTGATAAGCGAGCGCTGATAGTTTGAAATTACCAGGCTAGCACCGCACTTTGGACAGAGGATGGTACAGCCTTCCTCCAGCCTACAGATGGGCAGCTTGAACCGGTGACTACAATGTGGGCACCCCAGAGGGTAGCGGATGCCATTCACGGCGGTGGCCATATGCACCTCCTAAAAAAGCATTAGTATAATTTGGGGAGATGTGTCGTTCTATTGTGGATAATACTTACTTAAACGAATGTCCGATTTGGGTCGAAAGCAGACATTCAATTAATGAGTTATAGCGTAGTGTAGTTGGTGCCGGATTATGCAATGCTCTGCTGCATTCAGTGCAACCTATACCCTAGCTACTGAGAACCACTGTTATGCATCCGCCATGCGGCGGGAGGATGGCACATCCACCTTTTCTTTTTATGATCTCCGCATAGAGTCGCCAATCTAAAAAGTACATATTTCTCAAATTCGAGGCTCAGGACTATGATCAATATCGACGTAAAATCAGGTGCAGCCCACAAGGTTCGCCAGGACGCCATTGTGATGCCGTTACTGGAGGGTCGGAAGCTAATGCCATCCGGGCAGGCGCTGAACAAGGCCAGCGGCAAGGCGCTGGTGAATTACCTGCGCAAGTTCGACCAGAAGGGCCAGGCAGGCGATATCGGTGTGCTCTACGAGCTGGCCGGCACCTTCGCCACGCGCACCGTGCTGCTGGGCGCTGGCGATGAAAAGAAGCTGAGCCTGAAAAAGCTTCGTGATCTGGCCGCCAAGGCCGCCCGCCATCTGGACAAGGGTGGTGCGCGCGATGTTTCCCTGTTTCTGCCGGATCTGACCGTGCGCGGCGCAAGCATGGCCGCCAAGGTGCAGGCCATTGCCGAAGGCATGTGGCTGGGACTGTACAAGTTTGAGAAATACCAGACGGAGAAAAAGAATAGCGACAAACGTGCCCTGCGCTCGGCGACCATCATGGTGCCATCCCGGCGCGATCTCGACGCCGCCGAAGCCGCAGTGGCGCGCGCGCGTGGCATCTGTGCCGGCACGATCTTCGCCCGCGACCTGGCCAACGAGCCGGGCAATGTATGTACGCCGGAGTATCTCGGCGATCAGGCTAAAGGACTGAAGCATGCCAAGCTCAAGGTGACGGTGATGGATAAGGCCGCCATCGAGAAGGCCGGGTTTACGGGGCTTTTAGCGGTGAACCAGGGCTCGGCCAAGGAACCGCGCTTTATCGTGCTTGATTATCAGGGCGGCAAAAAAGGCGAAGCGCCGCTGGCTTTGGTCGGCAAGGGACTGACCTTTGACGCCGGCGGCATCAGCATCAAGCCGCCGCAGGCGATGGATGAAATGAAGTTCGACATGTGCGGCGCAGCCGCCGTGCTTGGTGCCTTCCGGTCAATCGTTGAGTTGAATCTGTCCATCAACGTACTCGGCGTCATCGCCTCGACTGAAAATCTGCTGGGATCTGCCGCTTACAAACCTGGCGATATCATCAAGTCCTACAAGGGCGTGACCATCGAGGTGCTCAACACCGACGCCGAGGGCCGCATCATCCTGGCCGATGCGCTGGCCTACGCCGCCGAGAAAAAGCCCGCCGTCATCATCGATCTAGCCACGCTGACCGGTGCCTGCGTGATCGCTCTGGGCAGCCAGGCGACGGGGCTGATGGGCAGCGATGAACCTCTGCAAAAGTCCCTGGAAAAATCGGGCGAGGCCACCGGCGACCGCGTGTGGCGGTTGCCGATGTATGAGGAATATCAAGAGCAGATCAAGAGTTCGATTGCCGACATTAAGAATATCGGCGGCCGCGAGGCCGGCACCATCACTGCCGCCTGTTTTCTGTCCAGGTTCGTGGATGATTTTCCCTGGGCGCATCTGGATATCGCCGGCACGGCCTGGAACATGAAGGGTACGGACATCTCTGCCAAGGGTGCGACTGGCGCCGGCGTGCGCCTGCTGGTGGATTTTCTAAGCCGGCGTGCCTAACAACAGGTCGGCTCGGCTGGCACTGGCGACCGGCGGCGGTTTTGTGCTGGCGATTGCCGTCGGCGTTTACAACATCGAGCTGTTTCAGGCCATCAATGGCGGCCACGGCCCGCTGCTGGATGTCTTTTTTGGACTGGTCGGCGGCTTGGGAGACGGCCTCATTATCGCCATCATTCTGACCGCGCTGATGCTGTTTCACCTGCGCGCTGGCCTGACAGGTCTGCTTGCCTTTGGCCTGTCCGGCCTTATGGCGCAGATGCTCAAGCATAGTTTCGATGCGCCGCGGCCGGCGGCCGTGCTTGACGATGTGCACGTACTGGGTCAAACGCTGACCAACAACAGTTTTCCCTCCGGCCATGCCACATCACTTGGGGCGCTGGCCATGTTGCTGACGCTGCTGTTTGGCAGGCGCGATCCACGCGTATGGTTTGCCGTTGCCGTGCTGTTGCTGGCGGCAGTGGGGCGCGTGTACGGTGGCGTGCATTTCCCGCTGGACGTGTTGGTCGGCTTGGCCCTGGGCGCGGTATGCACGGCGGCGATATGGCCCATGGTGAACCATTGGCGCACGCAGGGCTGGGAATCCTCAAGCTGGGCCTGGAACATTCCGGCCCTGGCCGTGCTCATTGAGGCGGCTGTGCTGGGCTTGGGCTACAAGGTGCAGCCGGCGACGGCCCAGCCGCTGGCGCTTGTACTTTCTGTAGGCGCACTGGCATGGCTGGCATGGATGTGGAGGCACCGCCCTGGATACTAAGGTGTATTTCGAACGCCTGGATAAGCCGACCCGCGTGGAGGGTATTGCGCGCCTGCTGTTGCGGCGCGGGCGTCTAACGCCACATGTGCTCATTCTATGCCCCGATGCGGCGATGATGCAGGAGCTCGATGAGCGGTTGTGGACGGTGCATCCGGAATCGTTTCTGGCGCATGCCGTGGCTGGTGCGGACACCGAGGCCAATGCCAGGCAACCGATCCTGCTGGCCGGCGATGCCGTGCGGGATAATGATCCACAGGTGCTGATCAATGGCGGCCTGGAGGTGCCCACCGACGTATCGGGCTTTGGCGGCATCGTCGATTTTGTCGATGCCTGGGATGAAGGCTTGCTCGCCGCCAGCCGTGAGCGATTCAAGACCTACAGGCGCCTGGGCCTGGAGCCGGAGTATCTGGGAGCTGCCGCTAAGAAATAGGCTTAGGGACAGCGGTTAAGCAGCTTCCACAGGCATGGGGATATGCGTACCATGGCGGCATGTCTCAAGATCACAGCGTAGAAGAGATTATCGCCAACCTCGATCGCCTACTGACGCAGGCGCCGGACAAGGGCGATGAAACGCAAGAAAGCGAAACGCCGGAAGCCGGTGAGCCAAATTCGCCATTCCAGCCGGATCAGATCGAGGAGTTTGAATTCGTCGAGGATGGAGATTTGGTTGAAGCGGCCATACAGGCTGAGGAAGAGGCGGTTGATGAATTTGAAATCGAGGAGAGGACGAAGCGGCGCATCCTGCTGACGCCCGACATGCAGCTGGCTGATGAGCAGATTCCATTGCTTGAGGCGGAGGAAATTCCACCGTTGCCCGAGCAGGATGAGCTGGAGGAGGAAGCCATTGAGGAGGCGCTGTCCTTTGAAGCGGTAACCGATGAGGTGATGGAGGCCGAAGAGCCGGAAGAAGAGGCACCAGTTGAAGAGGCTTCGGCCGAAACAGAGGTGGATGCGCAGCTTGCCGTCGAAGAGGCTTCGGCCGAGGAAATCCCCGAAGAAGGTATAGAGCTAGCGGAACTGTCTGCGGAGGAGGCCATTGACGATCAAGCAGCGCCGGAGCCGATTGATGCCAGCGCAGTGGCCGAAACCGTGTGTTCGGATGTGTTGGAGAATCTGCGAGAAATTCTGCCGTTGATGGTCGAGGAGAGTCTCAAGCGCGCACTGGAAGGCCAGTCGCAGCAGCAAGACCAGGGTGGCGAAGACGATTCCCAGCGATAAAGATGTCATGAGGTGGAACACGTGAGCGAACTGCAAAAGGCGTATGACGCCGCTGTCATCGAGCCGGCGGTGTGCGAGCAATGGCTGGCCTCGGACGCCTTCGCGCCGGCCGGCGATGGCGATCCCTATTGCATCGTCATCCCGCCGCCCAACGTCACCGGCAGCCTGCATATGGGCCATGCCTTTTCCTACACCCTGCAGGATTGCCTCATTCGCTGGGCGCGCATGCAGGGTAAGAAAACCCTATGGCAACCGGGCACGGATCATGCCGGCATCGCCACCCAGATGGTGGTCGAGCGTTTGCTGGATGCGGAAGGGGAAAACAGGCGCGAGATGGGTCGCGAACGTTTCCTCGACCGTGTGTGGGAATGGAAGGATCATTCCGGCGGCACCATCGTCTCCCAGCTTAAGCGACTGGGCGCATCCTGCGATTGGTCGCGCGAGCGCTTCACTCTGGATGAGGGCCTGTCGGACGCCGTACGCGAGGTGTTCGTGCGCCTGTACGAAGAAGGGCTGATTTACCGCGGCAAGCGCCTGGTCAACTGGGATCCGGTGCTGGAGACCGCAGTGTCCGATCTGGAGGTGGCGCACGAGGAGGAAGCTGGGCATCTCTGGCATATGTGCTATCCGTTCGCGAACGATCCCGGCAGGCATGTCATCGTCGCCACCACGCGGCCGGAAACCATGCTGGGCGACGCCGCCGTAGCTGTGCACCCGGACGATGAGCGTTACCAGGACTTGATCGGCCGTGAAGTGATGTTGCCGCTTTCGGAGCGCACGATACCCGTAATCGCCGATGCCTACGTTGATCCGGAGTTCGGCACCGGTTGCGTGAAGATCACGCCGGCGCATGACTTCAACGACTATGAGGTCGGCCGCCGCCACGATTTGCCGATAATTAATATCTTCGATGCGCGGGCCCATTTACTGGCGATGGATGAGGTGCCGGCCAAATACCGGGGCATGGAACGCTATGAGGCGCGTGAGCATATCGTCGCCGACCTCGATGCCGCGGGCCTCTTGTACAAGATTGAGGACCATACTCATCAGATCGGCCGTGGCGACCGTTCGCATGCGGTGTTGGAGCCGTATCTCACCGATCAGTGGTATGTGAAGGTTGGGCCGCTGGCCGAGCCCGCCATCGCCGCCGTGGAGGACGGGCGCATCCGCTTCGTGCCCAAGCACTGGGAAAAGACCTATTTTGAATGGATGCGCAACATCCAGGACTGGTGCATTTCTCGTCAGCTGTGGTGGGGACACCGCATTCCTGCCTGGTATTGCGACGGTTGCGGTGAAATTATGGTGGCGCGCGAGACGCCGGAGTGTTGCACGCGATGCGGCAGCCGTGAGATCCGCCAGGATGAAGACGTGCTGGACACCTGGTTCTCCTCGGCCCTGTGGCCGTTTTCCACTCTCGGCTGGCCGCAGTCAACCGAGGAACTGAATCATTTCTATCCGACCAATGTGCTGGTTACGGGCTTCGACATCATCTTTTTCTGGGTGGCGCGCATGATCATGGCCGGCTTGAAGTTCGCCGGCGACGTGCCCTTCCGCGATGTGTATATCCATGCCCTGATCCGCGATTCACAGGGCCAGAAAATGAGCAAGTCCAAGGGCAACGTCATTGATCCCTTGGTGATGATGGATAAATACGGTGCCGATGCGCTACGCTTCACCCTGGCGCATATGGCGACCCAAGGACGAGACGTGAAGCTCGACGAGAGCCGTATCGAGGCCAATCGCAATTTCATGAACAAGATATGGAACGCGGCGCGCTTTGTGTTCATGAATCGCGGCGATGCCGCGCCCGATGCCGATCTCCGGCCGGCGCTCGACGTCAACCGCTGGATTCTGTTCAAGCTCGACGCATGCGCCGGCGACGTGCAGCAGGCGCTGGAGCAATACCGCTTCAATGAGGCGGCCAGCAGCCTCTACAATTTCATCTGGGGGTCCTACTGCGACTGGTATGTGGAGGCGGCCAAGGTGGCGCTGAATGGCGAGGATGAGGCGGCCAGAGCCGAGACGCAGGCGGCCATGCTGACCGCGCTCGATGGCTGGGTCAGGCTGCTGCATCCGTTTTGCCCGTTTATCAGCGAGGCCTTGTGGCAGAGCCTGCACGGCGCGGATGCCCGCCTGGTGGAAGCCGGCTGGTATGTTCCGGGACGTTTCAGCGGCGCAGAAGATGCCGATGCGGCGGATCGCGTGCAGCGGACGATGGATGTTGTCGCCGCCATCCGTTCGATGCGCGGGGAAATGAGCGTGCCGCCGGCGAGATTCGTGCGCGTCGAGCTTGCCTGCACGGATGATGTGCGCGCGCAGATTTCCGCGCATGAGGATCTACTGCTGAGGCTGGCGCGGGCCGAGCAGGTGGAGTGGCGCGCGGAAGGCGGGCAGGTGGAAGGCGCTGCCGTGTCACCGCTGGCCGATGTTACGGTGTTCATGCCCCTGGCCGGGCTTGTGGACGTGAACGAGGAATTGACGCGGCTGGCCAAGGCGCGGGACAGGGTGAGCAAGGACATCGAAAAACGCCGGGCCAAACTGGGCAATCCGAAGTTCCGCGCCAATGCCCCGGACGATATCGTCGCCAAGGTGGAAGAGGAGCTGGCCGCTTTCGAATCCACGCTGGCCGAACTACAGGCGGCGGAGAACCGTCTTAAAGAGCTTGCCTGAGCCGCAGGGCGATGCCTGTCCAGGCATCGTAATCCAGGGTTTCGGGTCGCGCCTGGGGATCGATCCCCAGCATTTGCCAGTCGCCGTCCGATAAATCGCCGCGAAAATTGTTGGCAATCGTTTTCCGTCGGTGCGCAAAGCCTTGGCGTACGGTGCGCTGAAGTTCCGCGAAGGCGCATGGTGGCGTGCGTCCATGCGCGCTCAGCGTTATCACCGCCGAATGAACCTTTGGCGGGGGCGCAAAGGCGCCGGGCGGTAGTGTGAGCAAGCGTTTGGCATCATGGAAGTGGCGAACGAGCACGCTTAAACCGCCGTATTGCCTGCTTCCGGGCTGTGCCGTGATCCTCTCGCCCACCTCGCGCTGGTACATCAGCACCATGCCACCGATATCCGGCAGAGCGGCAAGTCGGGCGGTAAGCGGCCCGCTGATGTTGTAAGGAAGATTGCCGACAATCCACCGAGGCTGGCAGCTGGTCACAGCATCTTCCAGTACCTTCAGCACATCGCCATGCACGACGCTCAGCCGGGGCTCGGACTCGGACAGCTGCCGCCAATGGCAGGCAAAGCCGTCGTCCTTCTCGATGACCGTGAGCATTGCTGATCGCCCCAGCAGCGAACACGTCAGCGCGCCGGGCCCCGGGCCGATCTCCAGCACCCTGACTCCGGCCGGAACCGCCTCAACGATTTTTCGCACGGCGTTCTGATCGTGCAGGAAGTGCTGGCCGAGGGATTTCTTGGCGAAGGTTGAAACACCGGCGGCATCTGGCATAAGTGACAGGCTAGCATACCCTTGGCCAGCCAAGGTGAGTGACTGTCAGCCGGACTTGCGCCGATTATTGATTTCCATACACTTCGCAAGCTTTCTTTAACGCTTCCCCAGAGGTGGGTTCCCATGGGTTACAATAGGCATAAGCGGTGTTTGATCGCCGGCAACTGGAAAATGAATGGCCTGCTTGAAGACGCCGAGCAGTTCATCGGCGAAATGGTGGCCAATCCGGCGCCAGAGTCGGTCGAGGTGGCCATCATGGCCCCATTCACGCTTTTGCATCCCATGAAGGGGCCGCTGGACAAGCAGGGTATCCGCCTGGGTGCGCAGAACGTCTATTTCGAAGCCAAGGGCGCCTTTACCGGCTCCATCAGCGCCATGATGTTGCGTGATATCGGCTGCCATTACGCGATTATCGGCCATTCAGAGCGCCGTCATATCATGGGCGAGTCCGATGAGCAGATCAAAGCCAAGCTGCATGCAGCTTGGGCTGCCGGTCTGGACCCGATCCTGTGCATTGGCGAGCAGCTTTCCGAGCGTGAGGACGGTAGCACCAATGCGGTGCTGGAAACGCAGTTACAGGTCTTGAAAGGTGCGATGGCCGATGCGCCGCTAACGGTCGCCTATGAGCCGGTTTGGGCTATTGGCACGGGACTGACGCCAACGCTGGAGCAGGTGACGGAAACGCATGCCTTTATTCATGATGTTCTGAAAGGCCTAGGCAAGCCATCCCGTGTGCTCTACGGCGGTAGCGCCAATGCTGGCAATGCCCACGAGTTGCTATCCTGTGAGGGCGTGAACGGCCTACTGGTCGGCGGCGCCAGCCTGAGCGCAGCGTCGTTTTCAAAAATTATTGAGGCAGCCGGCAAGGTTGCGCGCGAGGTGAAAGCGTGACTTCAATGATTATGACCCTGCACATTATCGTCGCGTTCTCATTGATCGGCTGCGTGTTAATGCAGCGTGGTCAGGGCGCGGATATGGGCGTGTCGTTTGGCGGTGGTGGCGCTCAGACTCTGTTTGGCAGCCGAGGCGCAGGCTCCTTTCTTGGCAAGGTGACGGGCGGCCTGGCCGCTACGTTCATGCTGACTTCGCTGTTTCTGGCCTTTGCCGCGCAGCAGGAAAGCGGCTCGGTGGTCGAGCGAAGCGCCAGTCAGCCGATCCCAGTGGAACAGCCCTTATTGCCTGCGTCTGATGCGCCGGTGGGTTTCGACCCCAATTTGTTAAAACAGGATAAGCCAGCTGACGATTTGCCTGCTCCTGAGTAAGCAGCGGGTTATGCCGGAGTGGTGAAATTGGTAGACACGCCATCTTGAGGGGGTGGTGGGAGAAATCCCGTGCTGGTTCGAGTCCAGTCTCCGGCACCAGTAGATAATTCAAGATCGTCCGATAAGAGCCTGTAAACCTAGTGTTTGCAGGCTTTTTTCTTGCCTTATTGTTCCATATCTTCTTATACTGTCCGAAGAAATACCGCAAAATTGGGGGTATTTTTGGGGGTATGTTTCCCGATTGGGCTATAATAGGGTAGAAAAATACCCCCAAAATGGCGGAAAACGATTATGCCCCAAAGGTTTGCGGGAAATGTACTAGGCGGGTGTGCGATGGCGCTATCAGATGTAAAGGTAAAGGCCGCAACGCTTTCAGCGGATAAGAGGCAGATAAAGCTGGCCGATAGCGGCGGGTTGTATTTACTGGTCAATGCTTCCGGCAAGTATTGGCGCTTGAAGTACCGCTTCGCTGGCAAGGAAAAGGCGCTATCCATAGGCGTGTATCCTCAGACAAGCTTGAAGGAAGCCAGAAACAAACGGGATAAAGCCCGGAAGCTTCTGGAAAGAAATATCGACCCTTCGCACAACAAGCAGGTGGAGAAGCGAAGGGCCATTGTTGAATCACAGGCGGCCACCTTTGAAGGCGTGGCGCGGGAGCTGATCGCCAAGAACAAGGCCAAGTGGAGCGAGGGCTATGCGAGAAGCACGCAAAGCAGGCTTGCGCGGCATGTTTTCCCCTGGCTTGGTTCAATGCGTATTGCCGACATTGAGGCTCCGGATGTGCTGTCGGTGATCCAGCGCGCGGAGAATCGCGGCACGATTGAAATGGCGCACCGGCTCAAGATGCTTTGCGGGCAGGTTTTCCGCTATGGCGTGGCTACCGGCAGAATCAAGAGCGACCCGTGCAGAGACTTGAAGGGCGCACTGACGCCTTTGGTGACAACGCACTACGCCACCATTACCGAACCAGGGAAAGTGGGTGAACTGCTGCGGGCCATCGATGGCTTTGAAGGCACATTCGTTGTGCAATGTGCTTTACAGATCACGCCCTATGTATTTTTAAGGCCCGGTGAATTGCGACATGGGGAATGGACAGAGATAGACCTGGAGGCCGCTGAGTGGCGCATACCAGCCGAAAAGATGAAGATGAAGGAAATGCATATCGTGCCATTGTCAAAGCAGGTGGTGGCGATTCTGCGCGATCTACAGCCGGTTACAGGTGCAGGTAAATATGTGTTTCCATCCATTCGCAACTCATCCCGCCCGATGAGTGAAAATACGGTGAACGCATCATTGCGCCGTATTGGATATGCGAAGGAAGAAATGTGCGCGCATGGTTTCCGGGCGATGGCTTCCACCCTGCTGCATGAACATGGCTGGAAGTCGGACATCATTGAGCGTCAGCTTGCGCACAAGGAAGGCAATGCGATCAAGGGCGCATACAATCATGCACGCCACCTACCGGAGCGTAAGAAGATGATGCAGGACTGGGCTGATTATCTGGAAAAGCTAAAGGCTGGCGCAGAAGTCGTGTCGATCAATTTGGGGAAAGGTTAATCGGCTACTTCGTCGGTCTTTCATGGATATTGTGTTGAAAGGAAAAGGGAGCGACCACATTATCTGAGGCTGTCATTGTTCTTAGTTCTGCACCAAAGAGACAGTCTCTGTGTCGTACCTGAATTTACTGATTGTTCCGTCTTTTATTCTCTCGACGACCTCATCAATAATGAACACAGGAACAAGAAACCACTCTCTTGGCACAACAGGATGGCCGAAACGATCATTGATCTGAATATCCAGCCTGGCTGCATCAAAAAACTTGTGAATGAGGTTCTCCAGCTTAGAGCGATTGATATTGTATAGCTCATAGGTGGCAACGACTTCGACATCCGCCATCAAAAATGTGGGATCGAGTTTTGCGTTGGCGATTCGCCTTTCGACGCTGCCGCTGGTCACGCCAATCTTGTGAATCACGTCGCGGCTTTTGGCAATAACCGGGTTGTCTGACTTGCTGCGAAGCACATAGATCGTCCCGCTGGCACTGTCTTCATCGGTCGTCTTCCCGGCGAACAAGGGGCCTGCCGAACTGCCCGGCATGGTTTCGACAATGCGCCGACCGGTCTCATCCTTATTCAGTGCGCGTTGTAATGACCTCAGCAGGATATCGCTCTCCGTGCCATTGTCGTAAATGACCCGGAGCCGACTATCTTTGCGCTCATATTCAGTGATGAACCGCTCGCCGACCTCCGCCACATAAACCTTCTGTCCCGTAAGAATGAAGAGGTCTCCCTCTCTGATTTCGGCGAAATCCCTGAACGGCTGCGTCTGACGAAGCCCTCGATCAAGCTCATCCTGCACCGCAACAAAAATCGGTTTGAACTTCTCGAACTCCTTGCATGGAGTTCGGCTGGCAATCTCTTCGGCTGCTCTTACCTCGGCACGCGGCTTCACATGCTTCAGATGGGTGACATCACCCTCATGTGGCGTTTGAACTCCGAGCTGAGACAGCAGCTCCGTATCATCCACCACTTCAGGCTCCGGCTCTTTCACCTCATACGGATCGCCCAACAGGCCCTGATGATCCAGCTCGCTGAGAAGGTTGCGACACTCCTGCTGCTTTCGGATCTGGTCCAGGCGAACCGCATAGAGTCGCTCGAAGATATCCTTCTCTTCGCCATGCTCCGGAAGATGTCCATGCTGCTCGACAAAGCGCTGAATCTCCTCGAAGCCAGCAATGATCCGCTCCTCTTTTGGCGAACGCGTTGCCTTCTTCTTCGGCGTCGTATCGACCCCCAACTCGTTCAGAAGCTCCAGATCGGACATCTCAGCCATTGTTTGCCTCGACTGTCTTCTGTTGCAAAAAGGCGATGCCCTCAGCCATGCGCTTCTCCCAAGGGTCTGGTGAGGTCAATGAAGGCAGACGTCCCCGCTCCTGCTTGAACTTCAAGGCGCGCTTGGCCAAACCCCGCGCTTCTTCAATTGAGATGTTCACGCGCTTAGCAGCAATTACGGATGCCACCTGCTTCAGGCTCGCCTCGCTCATCGACTTGGCGAGAATCGCATACGCCTCGCTGAACGGATTGATACTGTCGATCAGGTCGATATCGAGATCGCGTACATCCATGGCGAACTTGCGCACGCCATCAATCAGGGCGGTGTTTCCCTTTACTTCTTCACTATTGGCATTGACGATCTCCTTGGCCTTTTGGGTCAAATTCAGCGCAGCAATCGCATGCTGGCGAACTGCCTCCTGATCCTCGTCATCCAGCTCGGGATATTTCTCCTTGATGATTTTGCCCAAGCGAACCTGTGTCAGCTCTTCAGGTACCGTCTCCGTATCGAACAGCCCTCGCTCAAGCGCTGGTTTATCCTGAACAAAGGTGGCGATCACTTCGTTCAAATCCTCATCACAAATACGCTGGGCATCCTTGCTTTTCGGCTCGGCCAGCCCCTTGATCTCGATCTGGAACTGCCCCGTATCCTTGTTGAACCCGACATTGCTCTCATCAGGCTTGTAGCCGCCCTCGCCATAATCGTATCCATCGACAGGCCCGCTCTGTTTGTTCTTGGGCGTAAAGTTGAAACGAGGCGCCAACACCTGCTCCATCAGCAGGCTGGCGGCAATCGCCTTCAGGGTATCGTTGACTGCATCGACCACCGTCTCTTCTGTGGCATCCGGCTCGGCAATCAGATTGGTAAAGCGGGCATGGGTTTTGCCTTCGGCATCGCGGGTCGTGCGGCCGATGATCTGGATGATTTCTGTCAGGCTGGCGCGGTAGCCCACAGTCAGGGCGTGCTCGCACCAGATCCAGTCGAACCCCTCCTTGGCCATTCCCAAAGCAATGACGATATCTACATGATCGCGGTTCCTGTTAGTCTCAGGCAGCTTGAGCGATGCAGTCACCTTATCCCGCTTGCTCTCGTCATCTACCAGATCGGCAATCCTGAGAGTCCGCCCCTCTGCTGTTCTCACCAGATGAAAGCCGGTGTCGGGATCAGTGCCGACCCACTCCCCGATCTCCTCTAAAATATGCTCCACTTCCTTGATTTTATCCTGCAAACTTTCACGAGAACCTCGATGTGGAATATGAATGATGGTTTTTTCGTTTGGGTCCAGAACACTCAGAATCTCATCCGAGTAGGCCCCCGAATAGAAGTAGTAACCAATATCGAGTGTTTTCAGATACTCGTAGCCGTTAAGCTGCTCGTAATAAGTGTATGTAACAGTTTCGAAATTAGCCTCATCTTCCGGCGCAAGCACCGGCACGGCATCCCCACGGAAATAGGAGCCGGTCATGGCCATGATATGCGCCTTGTCGCGAGCAATGAACTGACCGAGATGCATGCCCAGTTTATTGTCGGGGTTGGCGCTTACATGGTGGAACTCATCGACGGCGATCAGCCGGTTATCAAACGCCTCCACGCCAAAGCGATCCACTGCAAAACGGAAGGTGGCGTGGGTGCAAACAAGCACCTGATCGCCACTCTCAAGAAACGCCTTCACCGAGTTGACCTTGCCGCCATCTTCGCCCGGCGAATCGCACAGATTCCACTTCGGCGCGACCTGCCAGTTGGCCCAGAAGCCGAACTGGCTTAACGGCTCATCGTGAAAGCTTGCTCCGATGGCTTTTTCCGGCACCACGATGATGGCCTGCTTCAAGCCCTGGTTTTGCAGTTTGTCTAGCGCGATAAACATCAACGCCCGGCTTTTACCCGATGCCGGCGGCGATTTGATCAGCAGATACTGCTCACCCCGCTTCTCATAGGCGCGCTCCTGCATGGCCCGCATACCCAGCTCGTTCGTCTTTTTCGAGGTGCCATTGCAGGCGTAGTTGACAGAAACATGGGGGATGGATTTATGTTTAATGGTCATCAGGATACGTTCTTCGCTTTCTTTGTCGCACTACCTTCAGTGGCCATCTTCGTATAGAGATCGAACAGTTTCTCCAGCCGCTCCGTGTCATTCTTGAAACGGCGACCGATATAGATGCGCTCCAGCACCTCATCATTGCGCTCATGCGCATGCCGCAAATCTTCCGGCATATTTTCCGAGTCATACAAATCGGCAATCGTGGCCGGAAAATGTGCTTCGCGTGCCAGAAGGATGTCTTCGGCACAACGCGTTAAATCTTCTTTGTTTTTCTCAGTAAGAGTTGGAATTGGGAATGTGTTCCAACCAAGGGTGTTGGAGTACCTGTAGTCATTCTTCATTTTTCCGCATACCGTCGCTATCCAGACAAGATGTAATCTGCTTACAACAATTGACATCAACCATGGTTCTGGCTCTTCAATAAAGTATGCATTATCTGATACAACCCATCCATCTGGCAGTATGTCGGCTGCAAGATATTTACGATTAACCGAAGTTGTACGTGGAATAGCTAAGCTGGCCTTAGTACCCTTTGAGCTAAGGAACTCATACTCAGATGGTACCTTCGACAGAACCTTGCATGTATTCTTTTTTTTACTTTTAAGTCGAACTTCCCTTACTTTATTCACTCGCTCTAATATGCCCTTTGACTCTTGCCAATCATCACCTCTTTCTTGCAGGACTAGACAATACCGCACAATTCCCTTCGAAAGTTCTTGGGACCCAACATAGCGAGAAATGTATTTCGAACAGTGAGTATCATCGAGAAATAGCGCATCTCTTTCGCGTGAAGACAAAATAAAATTCCCGCCACAATTTGGAATACTTCCTCTTCCCAAGACAGGAAGCTTAGAAATTGGCAATCGGCTTTTGGATACCATATCAATATTTGCAGCAATTAAGTAAGGGCTAATATGACTACAAGCAACCTTTTGATCACCAGAATACAATGAGCAATTTGAGTGTGATTGACGATCAAGTCCTATGATCACCACAATCACCCCAGCATTATTCTTGGCAAGATTTTTCCATGGGAACGATGTATAGGCGAAACGAATTCTATGACTTTCCGAGATCACAAACTTCCAAAAGTAAGGAACTGTTTGCCCTTGAGAAATTGAGTTTGTACTAACCAAAGCGTATTTACAATTTGAATTATCAGTATAATGAAAGCTTTTAAAAAAGAACCCACAGACATAATCTAATGATTTCCAATTCATTCCCGTACCACGAAATACCAATTCTAGGTCTTCTTTTTGCTTATCGGTTTGCTTGGTAACGCCAGCAAATGGAGGATTGCCACAGATATAGGTTTCCGAATCTCGTGCATCGAAATCGATATCCACCTGCTCGGGAATGTCATCAAATAAATCCTTACGGATATGCTCTCTCAGTCTGGTTGGTGGGCAGACCTCAAGCCAGTCCAGCCGCAAGGCGTTTCCCTGCCGAATCTGGCCAGTGTTTTTCAGCGGCAGCATCAGCATTTTCGCTTCCTTCTGGCCGATCAGGCGCACATCACATTGGAACTCGGCAATCAGCAGAGAGAGCCGTGCTACCTCGGCCGCAAAATCCTTCAGCTCGATGCCGTAGAAGTTTTCCAGCTCTATCCACGATTTCTGAATCGGTTCGCCACGCCTGCGAACAATCTCGGCCTCGATCTCCCGCATCCTGATATATGCAATCACAAGGAAGTTGCCGGAGCCGCAGGCAGGGTCAAAAACACGGATGCTTGAAATACGTTTGCGGAGATTTAGCAACTTACGCGGATTATCTCCGGCCAGCTCCAGTTGCTCGTTCAAGTCATCCAGGAACAGTGGGTTCAGCACCTTCAGGATATTGGGCACACTGGTGTAGTGCATGCCCAGCTCGTCGCGCTCGTCATCATCGGCCACAGCCTGGATCATCGAGCCGAAGATATCGGGATTGATCTTCTTCCAGTCCAGACGGCCGGCATGCAGCAGATAGGAGCGGGCAATGCGGCTGAATTTTGGAATCTCCTTGCCGCCAGCAAACAGGCCGCCGTTCACCCAGGGGAAAACACATGCCCAGCGGGGAAGCTTCGCAGCATCTCGATCTTCCAGCTTCGTATCCATGGCGCGGAACAGTTCGGCAATGACATCCTGCGTGTTGTCGGAGCGGCTGTCGCTCATCTGCTCCACGGTGGAGGTGAAGAGGTCGTCACCCCTAAAGATATCGGTGTCCTCAGCAAAGAAGCAGAAGATCAGGCGCGCCATGAACTGGTTCATATCATGGCGGCGGGCATCGCTGGCCCAATCCTCGTTGTCTTTCAGTAGCTCGACATAAAGCCGGTTCAGGCGGCCGGTGGCCTTGATGTCGATTTCAACATTCTGAACATCTTTGAAGGTGCTGATGCCTGCCAGCGATAGAAAGAAACCGAAATGATCCGGGAAGTGCGGATAGGCGCAGGCGACTGTTTCGCCTGAATTCAAATCCTCGGCTTCAAACGTGATGCCATCGGTGGCTAGTACATACTTCGCCTTGGCCTTTTGGGTTGCAGGGCTGGACTTGAGTTTGTCCAGCGTCTCGGTGACCGCGCCCTCGTCGCAAACGGCGATATGGATGTTGTTGCGTTGTAGCACGCCGCCTTCGACATCCGAGGCATTGGATGAACCGCTTTTCAATCGCTTGAGGGTAGTAGCCTTGTTTCCGAACGCCTCCAGGAATGCGTAAGGAAACTCCTCCGCATCGAACTCCTCTTCGGCGAGCTGCGAAATGGCTTCTTCGATTTCAACCGCGTTCAAGCTTCACCTTTCGCAACTCCTTTTGTGGTAGGCGTTGCATGTGCTAACAAGCAATCTGCAACGGGCATTCTCATCGCCGGGCATGGCTCAATAAGCTAACCCAGATGCTGCCAGCCACGCAGGTTGAAATAACCAACACAGAAGTCTGCACGGTGCAACAGGGCCAGTGTGTCCCTGAGCGCTGGCAGCAGTTGCAATTCAATGTTGTCGAAAATTCTCGGCACCCCACCTCCCTACAAAGAGTCCATGCTTGGGCAATCGATGGCGGCTGCTCGTGAGTGGTAGTCACACTCAGTGGTGGCACACGGCATCT